>Ga0307942_1000173_pt1:0-22500 | contig 38513 bp, 35 predicted proteins | sample OrgLakmetagen175_FD_201846 | JGI IMG/M metagenome (GOLD analysis project Ga0307942, IMG submission 201846) | Saline water microbial communities from Organic Lake, Antarctica - #175 | ecosystem: Environmental > Aquatic > Non-marine Saline and Alkaline > Saline | place: Antarctica: Organic... | reverse complement strand
TCACATTCCAGTCGCCTGCTGTTGCTTGCATAGCGTGCTCTTCCTTGACCTTCATCCAACTGCGGACGGCCTGGTCAGTCTCGAACGATCCTTTGGGAGGGTTCGTCATGAGAGGAGACCAGTCCGTGTCTGTGGAATATGCGTGCTGTCTTATCTGGCCTTTCATTTGGCCCTTGTGCATGATCCCCCTTGTGCATGCTCCACCGGGTGCAGAGCAAGGCTGTGTCCAAGCAATCCTTGCAAAAGCCTTGGGACTGACAGACTTGGGACAGCAACATTGCTCAATCAAACATGAAGTACATTGATCGAACAGGCCAATCACCATGGCACCAGCGCATTTACCCGTTGAATTCTTGCATTGCATGCATGATTGGTCCAGAGGGATAGAAGAGCAGATGATGAGAGCAATATGGTGGTGACCTGCCTTACACCCGAGTTATCGGGCTGGCAGCCTGTGATCCTCCTATTTATGTCATAGTTACACTGATGCTTATCTCCTCCGTCAATGGACGCCCCTGAAAGTCCAATTGTAATTGTCGTGGGTATTAAGACACATGATGATAACTAAAACAAGGTGAGCTGCCGCACACCCGAGTTCTCGTGAGAAGAGCAGATGATGAGAGCAATATGGTGGTGACCTGCCTTACACCCGAGTTATCGGGCTGGCAGCCTGTGATCCTCCTATTTAAGTCATAGTTACACTGATGCTTATCTCCTCCGTCAATGGACGCCCCTGAAAGACCAATTGTAATTGTCGTGGGTATTCAGACACATGATGATAACTTAAACAAGGTGAGCTGCCGCACACCCGAGTTCTCGGGCTGGCAGCCAGTGATCCTACAACTTATGTCATAGTTACACTGATGTCCGTTCCCCACGCTCTTCAAATCCGTTTCCCGGTCATTCAAGCTTGTATACACTGCGTTCTGGCCTGTTGGCAGGGTCTAAGTGTAGTAGGTTAGGTACATGATCTGGGCAGGGTTTGTTCCACTATATAGCAGGGTAGCATCCAAATAAGCGGAATTGTTTGGTCCTGCCCAACACTACCCTTCCCTTTGCAACTCAGAACTTGGATTGGCCAGCCTGGAGGAAGTGGTATGAAGTTGGATTGCTTGACGCCCAGGGTCACGCGTCATGATATCAATTGCACACCAGCCCCAGAGTGCAATTGCGTCAGCTGTTCATTCCCCTTGTTTCTCGAGGGTAGAATAACTTGGCAGGCGACATGTTATGGTCCGTCAACCTTCCTGCATGCATGGGAGCAAGACCGACAAAAGCACGTTGCTTGCAAACACGTCATCTGATCACAAACATGGGCATCCCTATTTCCTCCTCACACTTTTAGTGCTTGCATTACAAATCCATACGTTCCTGCAAAGCAGCCTCGTACACGCATGCTGTACTTCCAGGCTATACACGAGCCCTGCCCTATGTCTTGTGGCACCTGCAGGTTCAAGCTTGGGCGGCAAGAGGACTCACACGAGTATTTGCGCTGCCTTTTAGACGCCCTGCACGAGGCCTGCCTTAAGCCCTTCAAGCCAAAGCCTCCTTCCCACTTAGCTGTCACCACCTTCATCAACCGCATCTTTGGGGCGCGCCTGCGCAGCAGGGTAAGTTAAGCAGTTTTGGGCTTGGTGCTATAGGCGGTAGTTATCGGAGAGGGTGGTAATTTGTATTAGGGAGCATTGAGTGCCCTTGAATTGCTTGTATTGTGAATTGTGAATATGCCCCTGAAGTGAATCCGCTTCCAGCGCCAACTCACGTTAACCACACTGTCAACTGATGATAAGGTGTCCACTAGTGACGCAATGAGTGTACGCCTTGGGTTATTGTGTTAATTTCTGTGAGAGTATGTGTGTGTCTCGTCGCAATGCAATTCCATGGTGCATTTGCGATGGGAAATGTGTTGAACCAGCTGTTCTAGTGATAGCAAGGCCTATGTCCAGAGCATGAGCTCAGATTCGCGCAGACAGGAGTACTGCTCTTATTTAATGGGCTTGCCAAAAAGCAGTATGGTAGTATGGTACAATGCCTAACATGTGACAGAACTTTCTGAGACGGCTTCATGGGTTTAAGGGCAAGGTTCGTATTTCTCTGCCTTAGCCTGCAAGGAAATTCATTTTGTGAAGCACTTCCGGCTGTTCCTGAGCAAGTGATCAATAACAGTACTCAGCTGTTAACATAATGTTAAGTTGTCCAACAAAATTATACGTGACACTCCTGCAGCAAGGCGTATATTTCACGCAACAACTCGAAAAGTTGCCCAAAATGACATCTCCGCAGTGTGAGCCTGCAATAGCAACCTTTTTCATCTCCACGTGCGTGACTTCAGAGTCCAGTTCCCTTGACGGCTGTTTTCTTCAAAGTTTGGGTGCAAGGCCCAGTTTCTTTGACGTCGGTATTGACTCCTAAGCTCCATCTCCTTAAATACCCCCCCCCCAGATCAAATGTCACGGGGTCGACTATGAGAGCAGCACGTACGAGCCGTTCATGGACTTGAGCCTCGAAATCAACAGGGCCTCAGGTGTGCAGCGTGCCCTGCAGCACTTCACAGCCAAGGAGACGCTGGACGGGGATAACAAGTACCGCTGCCCCAAGAACAACAAGCTGGTATGTGCTCTGTGCGTGTCTACTTCTGTATGTGTGTGCGTTTGTGTGTGCAAGTGTCTGTTACAGTGTCTGTGAATTTTTGTACGTGCAGGTTGGTGGCATGCATGCATTTCAACAGCACTATGCTTCCTAATTCTCCTCATTCCTTAGTTGTCCTTGTCGTTTTCGCTAAGGTGCTGTTTCACTTGCGAAGGTGAAAGTGGACCAGTGCCTCAACCAAAACGACAAGGACAACAAAGGAATGAGCCTTCTTGTCGTTTTGGTATAGGTATTGTTTAGTGAACTAACGTGTGCCGATGATTCTCCCTCTTGCTTTCTCTCTGTCATGTCGGCTTATTTGCTCTTTGTGATGCCGCTCCCCCTACAAACAAAGACACGCACATACATTTGAGGTGTGCTGTAGGCGTGTTGGGGAAAAGGGAAGAAAGCTGAGCAGGACTTAGCTGCTTGTTTTTTTTGACGTGGTGGTGAGCTATAGGGTGGAGCAGCTGCCAAGTATACAAACCAAGCTGCCCCTGTCCTATAACTTTTTTCCACATTTACAGCCAAAGGGCCAAGCCAAAGGACTTTAAAGAAGTCAATGATGGAACGGATCCCTTGTATTAAGTGCAATGAGCACACACACACACACACACACACACACACAGACACACACACACTCATTTGCGGGGGGCACTAATTGTGGTGGATACTTATTGCTGCCTGAATAACAGATGCTAATATTTCTGCTACACGCATCCTCCCACTGTACACAGGTCAGTGCTGAGAAGCAAATTACCATTGAAGAGGCCCCCAACATCCTGACCATCCACCTAAAGCGCTTTCAGTTTGGGGGCAAGGGCTCAAAGATCACAAAGGGAGTCAACTATGAGCAAGCGCTCAACCTGCAACCCTTCATGAGCAGGCCAGAGTGCGGCCCTCAGGTGTGTGTGCACGTTGTGTATATGTGTGTGTGTGTGTGTGTGCGTGTATGTGTGTGAGTGCGTGCGTGCGTGTGTGTACGTGCGTGAGGGTGTAGGTGGTACGTCATCTGCGCTTGTTGTGTGCCAATAGTACCAAAGCATGCTTTTTTTGTGTTATGTTTCGCGTGTGTGCCTTTGTGCGTATGTATACGTATGCTTTGTTGAATGGTGGAACTGACAAAGCGGCAGCAGTGTACGTACAACACTGGCACAGACCAGAATTTCCAGTGATTTATGGTGTATACACACAAATTGGAGAGCGGATGCCTAAGCACAGCACTCCTTAGGGCTTTGTGTGTGAGGTAACAGGCTTCCTCTTCTTCTTCTGGCCACATCCATGTCACATCCGTTGTTCATATCCATTTCGGTCACGTCTATTTCACTCACATCCATTGTTGAACCCTCCTGCCATGGAGGTGCCATAATCGTGATGCTGTATCCTGCGTCTGCCTGCAGTGGTATGACCTATCGACACACACGTTCTTGAACACTCTGTGCCAGGCAGCTTGCCATGAAGTTGTAGAGGTGCCATAATCGTGACACTGTATCCTGTGTCTGCCTGCAGTGGTATGATTTGTACGGCGTGCTGGTCCACCAGGGCCACTCCGTACACTCTGGCCACTACTACTGCTTTGTTCGGGCAGGCAACGGCATGTGGCACAAGTGCGACGACACCTCGGTGGGTTTATTTTCAGTGCATGTGGCACAAGTGCGACGACACCTCAGTGGTTTATTTTTAATGCATGTGGCACAAGTGCGACGACACCTCGGTGGTTTTTCTTAAGTGCATGTGGCACAAGTGCGACGACACCTCAGTGGTTTTTCTTTAGTGCATGTGGCACAAGTGTGACGACACCTCGGTGGTTTATTTTTAGTGCATGTGGCACAAGTGTGACGACACCTCGGTGGTTTATTTTTAGTGCATGTGGCACAAGTGTGACGACACCTCGGTGGGTGTCTGAAGTAGAAATGAGAAATAATCCCAGGTTGAATGCCTATGTAAACCAAACTGTGTGTGTGTGTGTGTGAACCTAACCAAACCAAAGCAAGGAAATGGACTGGGAATTTCAGACAACACCATGATGCATGTTGTGGAATTAGAAAGAAAAAAGCTAGACAACACCACGATGAGTGTATCAGAGTTAGAAAGGAACAAGTGAGGCACTGCAGTGTAAGTGCATCAGTTGTGGGCATGGCAGGGCGCTGATGTGATGATGCCGGCTAGCAATCTCATGAGGAATAGGCCGAGGCATACCCTACAGTGTGATTGTAACAGGCATTGAGTTTACGAATGCTTGCAAGACTTCAAGTGGTGCTGTGTTTTGGAGGAAGCGTGACCCTTCCAACTTGCTGTGGTCCTCAGTTGCTCTTACGTCTGTTTTGTTGACGTGTCATAGAATCAAAAGACAGGAAACAGCTGAAGCGTCAGGGGTGCCAGTGAGAAGAGCAACCATGTGGAATTGGCTGCAACTGACGTCTTTTGAGGTTTTATGTGTGTTGTTACATCAGTGATTAGTTGGTTGTGACATCTACCAGAGGTAGTATTAAAAAAGTACAGAAAAGGGATTTGACCTGGACTATGTATGTCCCCCAGTCAGGCAAATCAGCTTGCTGCCTTTTTTTCCCCAGCCACCCCTTTGGTTCAAGCTGTCTTGATCTCAACGCGCCTGCGTTCTGACATTATGCCGAAACTTGAAACCACGTAGCGGCTCTCCAAGCCAAATCTGAAGCATGTCCCCATTCAATGTAACTCAGTTCCCCATACTCATACTCACACACACACACACACAAACACACACACACACACACACACACACATGCGCGCGCGTATTTAGGTGGGCCAATGCTCAGAGCGTACAGCACTGGCGCAGCAGGCGTACATCCTGTTCTACATCCGCCGCCACCCTCGCCCCCTCACAGCAACACGCTCAGGTATGCACGCTAACACAACATGCTCGCCTACGTGCACACACTCTCTTAGACAGCATGCACCAGCTCTGCATGTGAGCATGCATGCAGCAACACACATGCGCTCATGCACATACCAATGCGTACTCACACGTACTCACATGTCAATCACCGACAGGTGCAGTGTCCGTGCGCACGGGTGGAGACTCTGCTGCAGACCCCAACGCTACCACCCCCTCCCCTGCACACGCACACGGGCCTGTGATCTCCAACGGCAATCACCCAAACCACCACCCCAACAGCAGCAACGGGCCAGGTCCGCAGGGGAATGGCCCAGTTAGTAAGACCCAGCAAGCAGCGTCGGATAAGGGTGGCAAGAGCAGCATCAGCAGGGTGGCTGCCGCCATGACACTTGCCGCGTCTGCTGCTGCTGCAGGTGCGCGTGTGTGTATGTGTGTGTATTTGCGCCCAAGTCTGAGTTTGCATATTGTTTCAGTGCTGGGCCCCCAGTCGGGCGAACAAGCACATTTCATCGTCATTACCATTTTTGTAGAATCACAAAATTACTTGTTGCTCTTGTTGCGTGCTCCCACGTCCCACGCACCTGCTCCAACCACAGCCCTGTTTGGCGCTGATGCAGACGTTTAGGACGTAACAGGGCACTCACAAAAAACAAACGCACACACATACATACACACTCATTCACATACATACTGACACACCAGTACACACACACGGACACACTCACACACACACACTCACTGGCGCACATACATACTCACATACCCGTGCACACACGTTTGTATACACACACGCCCACACTCGCTGCAGCAGCTGAGGAGGGCCTGGAGGGCGCTCCTGGGTTAGTGCTGGGGCAGCAGGGAGGGGTGGCAAGCAGCAAAAGAGGCCACCCTGACAGCGCAGCAGGTGAGGATCTGTGTTTGGAGTTCAATTTATAGGAGGTTGCATACGTTGCCGATCAGGATTTGTGTTCAACGTTTGGTTACATGCGTGAGAGTTTGTCCGTCGCATGGCAAGGCATGCACACACATACACGCACTCAAGCATACACACACAGTGCATGTAGGCATCATACACAAAAGGATGCACCCACATGCATTAGTCTCATGAACCACAAAGGGCACACACACACACACATACTCGCACACGCACAGACACACACACACACATGCACACAAGCACATACACGCATGCATTCACACACACACATATACACACATGCACGCACACACACACATACACACACATGAACACACACGTACTCACAAACACATACGCACATATGCACAGGACGAGCCACAGTGTTAGCTGCAGCAGCAGCACCTATTGCTGCCAATGGGGGTGTGAGTGTGGATGGTGGTGTGCTGCTACCTCCAAGTAAGAAAGCACGTAGTAAAGGAGCTCCTGTCGGGGAGGAGACAGAAGGGGGAGTGGTCAAGGGCAGCAGGGTGGCGGAGGGGCTGAAATTGAGCAAGCAGAGGCAGCAACAGCAGCCCAGCAGCTCAGCAGCTCCGCTGATGCGTGCATCCTCGATGCAGCAGCTGCAGGGAGAAGGGGAGGTGTTGTCGTCGCCAGGCTTGGTACACAGGTATGTGTGTCTGTGTGCGTGAGAGAATGTGCATGCAGGATGCTTGTGTGCGTGTGTTTGCAAGTGACGAGTTTGTGCGTATCGCAGTGGAGTGATTGATAGGAATTGTGTTGCGTTTGAGTGTGTATGTGGGTTGTGGGTGATAAAGTGTATGAGTGTTGGTTTATGCCTCTGCCTTGTCTGGGTGTGTGCCTGCCAGCTTAGCTCCACACATCCTGCATACAATTTGTTTTCTCTTAGGTATGTGGCATGTGTGCGGGACTGCGTGTGGCTAAATGTCAGCCGTGTCAGCACAGGGGTGCGCTCATATGCTGTCTCGGGTACAAGTTTTAGTTGTTGTGCAATTGTGATACTGCTCTCTTGTTTGCACACCTAAGCGGGACTCGATGAGGAATGACGACACGCACTGGGCACTGATATTCCATGATTGATGTGCATGAAATGGGGCCTCAGAAACCCTGGACACCGACCTCCTCCCTGCTTGTGTGTGTGTGTGTGTGTGTGTGTGTGTGCATGTATGTGTATGAGTTCTTGTGTGTGTGTGTGTGCTTGCGCATGTGCCTCAGCATGTTTGCAAGTCATCGCACGTGGATCATTCAATACCTGTCCTTATGTTGCTTGTGTGCGTGCACATTCCATAGCTATCATGACCACGCATGCCTGCTACGTCTGCCAGCTGGCCGACATGCCTTGATCAGAGGAATGACGACACGCACTGGGCACTGATATTCCATGATTGATGTGCATGAAATAGGGCCTCAGAAACCCTGGACACCGAGCTCTGTATCTACTTGCCTGTGCACACATAGTGTGTAACATGCTTGCATTCCACGTGCCGCATACTGCATGTGCATGCATGTTCTTGTGTTCCTCTGTGCCTGTTCGTGTATGATGCAGGCGTATGCGACAAAATAATCTTTCCTGTATTTGAATGAATCTACCAAAGGCTTGGCTTCCGACGCATTCAATGGTTCCATGCCCTTTTTTTGTAGAGGCGTCAGCAATCAGGCGTTCAAGCAGAGCTTATGGTACCTAAACATTGCCATTGACCTGCCGTTCACACGTAGGCATGTGCATCTGATCAAAGAGGAGTGATGACACGCACTGGGCACTGATGTTCAATGATTGAGGTGCATGAAATTCAGGGCCTCAGAAACCCTGGACACTGACCTCTTTCACCCATAGCACGCACATAGTAAACGCCATTGCCTGCACCTTAAGTAGGAACTGAAAATACTTTTCTGACCAAAAAACTAAAGGTTAAGCAGCCACCTTTGTAGCCAAACTAATATAACTAAACAATTTTGATCTGTATTTTCTGCTCGCAGTCCTGCCCCCCCACACAGCAGCAGCCGTGCAGGAGGATCAATGCCCAGAGTCAACACACTAGCTCGCATGGCTGCGCAGCTCTCCAAGTGCCACCTCAACTCAGGTGCGTGCGTGCGCGTACGCAATTCCTTGTCTCCTTTGATGCGCTACAGTGACAGTTAAAGCTGTTTGCATCTTATACGTTGATCAATTTCACACCAGCCTAAGTAGTGTTTCGCCATGTGCCACCTGGGTTCCTTACACATAAGACAGGGAGGGTTAGCCTGACGCGACATATTTGCTGTAGTGAAGAGCGCTCGCTATTTGATGCTTCTTTAATCCATGCCGATAAATAATTAATGAGCCACGTGCACAATAGAAGCAACGAGTGGAAAGAGCGCATGAAAACAAGTACAATACAAGGTGGCAACTTTAGTGTGATGTCAGAAGACTGTCTAGTATAGTTTTGAGTGGACCAGCCTTTCCTTGACTTGACCTGTCTGGTATTATTTGGAAGCATTGTCTATTTTTGGTGAACATAGCATTAGGAAGCTGACTCTGGCCTTTTGCACTTAGTAGCAACGATACCTTGCTACAGTTACGTCCCTTTGGGGTCCTGCCTGCTGTTTCGGCTCGTAGCCATTGCATGCCTGCTTTAGTTGCCTCAGTATGTTGCCTCAAAAGGGGACCCAGCGCTTGCAACCACTGTGCGCTTGTGGCATGTAAACGGAAAGCTGTGGGCACAAGTTGCTTGCTGTATAAGTAGGGTTGGCCAGAACCATATATATACGGTGTATATACGGTATTTTTGGCAGGAAATTCACCAAATATACGGTCATATACGGTGTATATATACGGTTCTGGCCAACTCTATGTATAAGCTTGTTCAGTGTACTGAATGAATCTTTCACTGGCGCCCCCCCAGGTTATGTGCACGTAACGTCCGGTTGCACCGCTAAGACTTCGTGTGTTGATGCTTTAAAAGGTAGAAGAGGACCGTACACGCATACACATGCATTGTCGCTGGTATAAAAGGCACAAGCGCAAAAGCACTCACAAACATGGACACCTGTACAAAATGTGCACAGGCCGCTTCAACACCACAAACGCGCTCATCAGCGTGCACCAGGGCCACAGGAACCAGAGGCTTGCACGAGAGCAACGAGCAAAGGGGCGATCTGAGATCAAGCAGTCAACCAAGCAAGAGCACCAGGTATGCACACAGCTCATGTCACCAAAATTATCTTAGCCTACTTAGAGTATCCTCCAGAAAACATTGGTGCCTTTGGCATGTCTCTTGTTATACAATGAATGTGCACTTGAGCATGCACACACATACATACACACATAGATACATGTATACGCACACAGTACGTACATGCGCACACATGTAGACATTTACGCATAAAGGATTACACACATATGTATAAATATACACTAATAATAAGCAGGAGTCATCAGAGCAGCTGCAAGGGGAGGGCATAAAGCACGAGGAGGAGAGGCCCGCATCACAGAGCAGGCATCGTAGCAGCCACAGACACGCACCCACGAGTATTGAAGATAGCGAGTTTATGAGCATACCACCCTCCCAGCTACAGCAGCAGCAGCTACATGGTGGCAGAAGGAAACGAGAAAGTGAAGGTGAGGTACACTCATGCTCTCTCTCTCTCTCTCTCTCTCTCTCTCTCTCTCTCTCTCTCTCTCTCTCTCTCTCGTATGCACATATACACAAAACATGCACGTGCACACACATACACACATGCACACACACACACTCTGTTGCACACACACATAAAAAGACACATTACATGCACCTGCAATTCACATACAGAGGATGAGGCCCCGCACGGCAGTGTACAAAACGGGGGAGGAGCTAGTATAGAGGGCTTGCAGAGAGGGTCACGTAACAGGGACCAGCAGCAGCAACAGCAAGGAGATGGAGAGCAGGTGTTGGTAGGTGCAGACGCTGCGCGGTTGTTAGGGGGGGTGGCAAACAGTAAACGTGGGGGCAAGCCGGCTGGGATGCAAGCCTGGGGGGATGTGGACCCTGGCATGGCACAGCAGCAGGCCCAGGCACTGGCAGGGGGCTCGCAGCACAATAAACGCAGCAGGTGGGTGAGTGACTTAATCTTTGAATCCAAGATGGTTTGAAGCTAAACTCCCTGAAAGGCTGTACTTAGAAAACGTGCAGATCCCCAAAATTGGATGACAGGAAGCTCTTTTAAGGACTGTTCAAATAATTCGCTTGACTGGTGAACCTGTGCCAGCCCTTTTTACTTGCGTTATGGTGTTTTCCAGTGACAAAGGCGTCCAACAAAAAGAAAATTGAACCACAAGAACAAAGCAAGGATCTGTACTTCTACAGGCCGAGGATTTCTGTGGATTACCGCGATTCCTTGATGGCGTGGAAACTTATCTAGTTCAGCCTAAAGCCCTCGTCATGTATTTAAATTATTGGTATCTGCCAGTGATGTGGCACTGCAGTTTGAGATTGTGCAGTGTGAGTGATAAGTGTCTCTTATCAACTTTTTTTTAAACAATTGAAAAATCGTTTCTGCATCAGACCACGGGCTGTTTATCTTGAACAAGGATCACATTTCCGTATATGTCTCACCTTCGTTGGCATACGTGCCCGCGCTTTTAACTTTATAGACACTTTGCAGCAAACACGTCCTAGTTTCATGGTTTGCTTTCAAAAGCTTTACCGCGTGAAGGCCACAAGCAGATCAAAGTTTATAATTCTACCTACTTACCTATGCTCGCAGGCAGCTTGATGTATGGGACCAAGAGTACGATGCAGGCAAGACCAAAAAAGTGCGTGGCCAGGACCGAGGGGGCTCAGACCTGCACGCAGGTGGCAACGCATTCCAGGTGTGAATGTGTGTGCACGCGTGTGTACGTGCATGTTGAACATTATTTACCGGGCTAGGGAATTTTGCAATTTCTGTGAGCATCTTCCCTGGTGTCTCTCACTTGCACCATATGTGTACATCTGACAATGTGCAAGTGTTGCCCTGCGTCACCCCCATCCCTCCCCTCCTCACACACACACACACACACACACACACACACACACACACACGCACACACACACACACACACACACACACTCACTCACTCCGTAGGCCTTCCAGCAGCAAAAACACGGGAAAGGCAGCAGCAATGGACAAGGTAGCAGCAACAGCAAGAGCTCGAGGGGGGGGCGTGACAGTGGACGGGGAGGAGGGGGAAGAGGTAGAGGGGGAGGCCGGGGCGGGTTTTCGCCGAGAAGTCGTGGGAGAGGGGGAGGGAGGGGACGATATTAGGTGCATTAGGTCACAGCCAAGCATTTTTTGCCAAGCTCTAAGAACCTTAATTGGATGTGGTCGGTGGCCTGATCAGTTTCAACCCTTGCTTGAACCTTGCTGGCTTCAGTGTACATTACATAATGCAAGGTCCTTTGGTTCTTTTGTTAAAAGGATACTCAAACTTGGACTACAAGTACCATTGTTATGATTGCCGATCAAATGCTGGTTTTAAATGACACAAGTATCAACTCAAAGAATTCAAAACGCTGATCTTGTTTATGCTAGCGATCTTGCTGCTTGAACTGTTATGTGGACATATGTTTCGCAAGTTGTATAGAAGTCTCGGATTACCATTTTAGCAACATTTTATTGGCAAAGCTCTGAATTTAACCTGACGCCAAAAATTGCAGATGACCCTTTGGTTTCAGGTTTGAACCTGGTTAGTTGCAAATGTGATTTCTACCCAGTAATTTTTGAATACCAGTTGAGATGATGCAGGCTTCAACGCGTAAGCCAAGGCCTGTGCATGCAAGCCTCTGGCGTCTCAGTTGACCCTCCACCTGGAACTCTAGAGCCTCTCCTCCTAAAGGAGCATTGTCCCACTCCAAGGATGGATGGAGTGTCCCAGAGGCCCTGGAAGGAAGGATGGAGTTGCCCGGGGGAGGAATGTTACAGATAAGCCATCAGTCAGAAGCGACCTGCGACTGCTAGGCTGCGTATGTAAAACATGTAATAATTGTTGTTGTAAAACCAGACTTGTAGCACCTACAAAAAAACCCTTAGAAAGAAAAAAAGACCCTTAGAAAGGGAAAAAAGGCACAACGCTGTTAGTGACATTGCAGCACTGATAAACCCAGTAAAATCAAACAAGTATTTGCCAGGACCAACCGACAGCATTAAATCAAAGAGGGGGGATCAAACACACAGATGACAATCTGTGTGTTTTGTGCACATGAAATAAATAAACTGTCGCACAGAGGATGCCAAGAATGAGGGAGGCAAATATAATAATATATATACTCATGTGTGAGGAGCAGCACAACGAGAGGGTCTGGAACATCAAACATGGTCAGGTTGCACTCTTTTGCTGCGGGCCCTGCTGCTAGATGAACTTTGAACCAACACCTGCCTGGCTAAGACTGTAAACATGTATAAAGATCGAAATGAAATCAGACGTAAAAGCAGATTAGCGGGCACTACCCGTCGTTTGTCCAACACCTCACACAGCAAAGCACAATCAGAACCAAGGACTTGTTGTCAGGGTCAGGTGTTGTCAGTGTCAGGTATAACCAACACCATCTCACGTGCCGAGCTAGCAGCTATAGCAGCTGCAGTCATACATGGCTACATGGCTACACACATATAGCCACAGACAGCCTAACATCACTGCACCAAATCAAAAAACAGCTGTCACACCCGAATCTCCATCGCCACCACATCCAAGGAGATGTCCTTCAATCCATTGCAAAAGCGTTCTGCCAATCACCATCGCCCATCCACTTCTTCAAGGTGAAGTCCCATGCCGGTACTATTGGTAATGAACAGCCGACGCCCTTGCTAAAAAGTCAGGCACCACCTACTTAGACATCGCTGACTCCATCAGAACAGCAGGCCCTGAGGGAAATCCCTTCTACAACATCCACTGGCTTGCAAAAGAAGACATAGAAAAACCAAACACAAACCCATAATCATACTCATACAACAAACATGGCCCATTCTCCTCCCCAAAAGCTCTGGTACCTACCAAACCACTGTGACGCCCTTCAAGCACACATGCATTTTCTCCATAAACTGGGAAATGCCAAAACTGAAGCAAACTACCATGCGTACTACCAGACCCTCATAAAGGACGGCACTGCCAATGAAGCCATTAGTAATGCTTACCTAACATCATCCGATGTCCCCTATAAGACCAAATGTATCATTATGAAATACAGAACAGGCACCCTATACTATCAAAAACATGCGGTATTGATCAAACTCTCAACAAGTCAAACTTGCCCCCTCTGCCCATAAGTAGACAGTGCCCTGCACGTCCTTTCAGGGTGCCAACACACGCAAATAAGGAACATGATCACTGAAAGACACAATTTAGCATGCCGCATGATCTTTTAGGCTATCAGCAAAACAGGCTCCTTAGGGTCATGCATTGTCTCCAAAGATATAGGCAGCAACGAACGGATGACCATGCAAAATCTCCAGATTCCTGAAACAGCCAAAAGTAGATTTGTTCCCAAATGGCTCTTCCCACCCCGCTTCCCAGATTAAGACCGATTTACCTCCAGCCGCCCAGATTTTGTAATGGTTACTCCCAGCGCTGCAAAAACACAAAAACAACAAACTAATGTAGGGGGGTGGGTCGAAGTGGCAGGGGGCAATTGAGGGAAACTGGGAGTATTTGAAGATGGCTCTGAGCAAAAATTTCATGAGGAACGTAGCTCAGTTCAGAATTCGAGGACATGGGTTGAAGTTTGAAACTGGTTTATATGGCAGGAGCCCAGACAGGAGTGCACATGTTTGCAATTTGTGTGAAAACGGGGATTATATTCAAGATGAGAATCACAATATTTTTCATGTATGGGCACCGAACATTTACGGCACCAGTTCATCAATTTATTTCATAATATTTCTGAAGGTGATATCAAAGGTTTTGTTTTTCAACATAACTCGAGAGTTTACAAATTCACTAGTGCAGCTGTCGATTTTCTTGATTGACTTATTTGTTGGGACCTATAGGTTGAGCAGCCATGCCAGGCTGGAGGCCTTTGTAATCCAAACTAAACTTTCGTGACCTTGGTGAAATTACTTAACAACTTGACAGCACTTTCTGCACCTTCTCACAGTCCCTGGCAGCAAATTTGCAACACCACTCACAAGCGAAGCGTGCCCTGAGCTTCTTTGAGCCACCGCAGATGTGCAGTGCGTCTTCAGGTGTCAATGCTGAAATTGAGGGCTGCGCTTGCCAGGCAGCAAAGCTGGCACTCATCGTCTCCTGCTCCAGGCCAAACGCTGTTGCCAAGTGGGTCCCAGTGTAGGACCGCACGTTGTCTTGGGGGTGGAGGTTTTTGAACTGGTTGCGCAGATAAGCAAGGTTCTTGGTGCAGGAATTGTTGATGGACCTGTGTGCACAGTGAAAAAAGGATGGGGCATTATGAATTCAAAAGTGGAACGAGTCTGAGCCCGAGGGGCAACTGGTGTGCAAACATTGCTGTCTGATCATGGAATTCCGCACTGTCGTTTGTGCCTCTGATTTGCGAGGGCTGGTGCTGCCAGGCGTTTTGTGAAAACACTGATCATGAAATTGTTTTGCAGTGTCTCGAACTTATCCAGATCAAACTTTCCCTAGAAAGTGCTGCTGCTGATCCTTCTGCAACAACCCTCTTGACCATCATGAACCCCCTTCTTTTCAATTTATTGGTGGTGGGGCTAGGTGGCCCCTCTTCCTTGATTTGATGTAGGAGGTTTACACTTCCTGTGTGCCGTACAACTTTTATGTCACCACGCAAACATGTTTTTTGACGCTCCGTGATGAGTGCATTACAAATTCATTTTTGGAGTGACTGGCTGGTGCGCAGTGTGCTTAATTAATTGATTTGGGGGGACAGCGAAGGTTGAGTGGTCGAGAGCACCCGCAGCAGCAGCCCCCCTGTTGCAACCTCCCCCCTAGCCCAACCCCCTTGCAGCAGCAGCAGCAGCATCCCTAGCAGCAAAGCCAATTACAGCAAGAGAAGAACAGGGGAAGCAGCGAGGGGTGGAAGCTTTGAGGGGAGCAGCGAAGAAGAGAGCGCAGAGGGAGGGCAGCGATGAGGAGTCAGAGGGGGGCAGCGATGAGGGGGGCAGTGAGAAATGCAAGGGGGCTCAATGCAGGGGGGCTCAATGTACGGGCCCGAACTTGAACCATGAATCACATGTTTTGAACTGACTCAGGAACAACACAACCTTTGTGCTGCTTGGCAAAGTTACAGGGCCAATTGCTCTGTTTGGCTGTGTAAACTACAGATTTTGGGGGTGTATGGACGTAAAACTACATGATTTGGGGGTGTGTGGTGCTGTGAGGTTGCACGAAGTATATTGGGGTGCGTGACAGGGTGCGTGATGATTGCATGGTAGTACGGTATGTTTTTCTCTTTTTTTTAAATGCATGTAGGGAAACAGCAGGTACAAGACGAGGTTTCCGGTGGTAGACTCAAGGGCAAGCAAGAGAGTGTTGAGAGTTCACACATGAAAGCACATGAAAGTAACCCTCTGTGCACACGCCCACCTTGTGAACTCTGGATCTGCAAATCTGGGGTGGATGAGTGCATCAGCAATCCCAAAATACCAGCACTTCTGCACGCACAGGAAGGCGTCACTTGCAAGACTGAGCTGAGGGGTCGAAGATAATTCTGGGAAGTCCAGCTGCTGGAGTGGTGAATTGTGAAGGGGAACAAGCTGATGCATTCAGATTCAGATAAAGCAGGCCACCCTGCTGGGAAAGTGTGAGCAGGCTCGAAGATTATGCAAGAGTGTTGTAGACATGGCTGTGTAAGTACAATCTTGGGCATCTTGAGACACGCTTGCAGTACACTCTTGCTTAAATTTAAAGTACAAACGCCATTAATCACCATCCAAGCTATATAAAACATGAACCTTGCGCACCCGGATACAATGAAAAACGAAGAGTGCGCATTCTAAACCACACTCACCATGTGTGGCTGAGGTACTCATCTGCCATTGACAAGCATAACGGTCTTGAAGCGCCCAAGGTGCAGACTGGGCACACCAGCTCATGGTGGTGTGGCTGCTGCTGCTGCCAGGGATCCACGACTGCCCACAGATTGGGAGGGAGTGGATGGAAAAACTGCTTGTGGCAAGGGCAGACGTGGAACTCCAGTTCCCATAGCTCCTTGCACCTCAAGATGCCGCGCACAAGGTGGAGTGATTTGGGGATGTTGTTGGGCTGGGGGATGGCCGACTTCTGTGTGTATGTGTGTGTGTGTATGTGTGTGTGTGAGTGTGTGTGTGTGTGACGTTCCTGCCTGTCACCCTACACACCTTGGCGTGTTACAGTGTGTGTGTGTCGAAGAAGTTGGGATCAGAACATGGTTGTGGGCAAACATCAGTTGCCGCATGCATGCAACGGTACAACAGCATGCCTCACCTTCCCTTTCCTTATCTGCGTTATCACGTCAATCTACCTCAATTACTCAAAGAGTATCAGGTTTTACGCTTGATCCAAACTGTCTTGACGGCAGCTATTTTATGGCAGCTGTTTTTCTTACCAAGCAAGTTGCCTGGCGTACTTACTAGCAACTTCAGCTGGTCCTCAAGAGCATCGTCCGTCACGATGTTACATTGCTTCCATTCTAGCTGCAGGCACAGCCACTGGCGCAGGCTGTAAGGACTGCCTTCCCAGACCTTGTTGTCCAGTTTCTCACGGTACCTCTCTGCTGTCTCACGCGACCCTGGCAGCTCTTCAAATGCCCCTACACCCTGCTGCCTCACCTCATCCTCATCATCATCACTCTCCCTCTCCTCCTCCGGGTCTGTCTCCCTTTCAGAATCAACCCACGCCACTCCTTCCTCCTCTGACTCGCTGTCACTACTGCCTCCAACCTCCCCACCCTGCTCCCCATCCCCGACATACTCCCCCAACCCATCAAGCTGCCCCTGATCTCCCTGCTGCTGTTCTTGCTCCTGCTGTTGTTCCTGTTCTTGCTTCCCGCCCTCACCTACAGGCTGCCGATGCTCAACCTCCCCTACATACTCCCCTGCCCCATTAAGTTGCCCCTGCTCTCCTTGTTGGTGCTCCCATGCAGCCCTCTCGAGCTCTTCACCCTCTCCTTGTTGCTGGCGCTCAGCCTCCCCGACATACTCCCCTGCCCCTTCGAGCTGTTCCTGCCCCTGCTCTCCTTGTTGGTGCTCCCATGCAGCCCCATATGACTCCCCTAGCTGCTGCTCGCCCTCCCCCACGCCCTCCCCTTTCTCATCACTGAAAACACGTTGTCTTTTCCTGCCACGATGAACTATGGGCAGGCTGTCATGCCCTGCTGACGCTGACGATGCTGCTGCTGCTCCAGGTGAGGCTGACGATTCTGCTGCTGCTGCTGCTCCTGATGAGGCTGACGATGCTGCTGCTGCTGCTCCTGATGAGGCTGACGATTCTGCTGCTGCTGCTCCTGATGAGGCTGACGATTGCTGCGGGCCTGTGTGTGTGTGTGTGTGTGTGTGTATGTGTGTGTGTGTGTGTATGTGTGTGTGTGTATGTGTGTGTGCGTGTGTGTGTGTGTGTGTGTATGTGTGTGTGTGTGTGTGTGAGCGTGTGTGTGTGTGAGTGTGTGTGTGTGTACATGCGCGTGCTGCTGCAAGCCAGGGCACACACGGTGCGTCATGTCAATATGAGGACAAGTCTCTGTGTGACAAGTCTCTATGTGAGGACAAGTCTCTATGTGTGTGTCTCAACGCCTATCCTCCTCTTCCGGAGACGCACCAACATCGCTGTCCTCATCGCCCCAGTCCATCTTCTTCACACGCAACGGGCGGGACGAAAACAAGACATGTGAAAAAGAGAGAGAAAAATAAATAATACAGGGAGGAAACGGAGGGAAAAGCCTGAAGAGCGTACAAACGGTGAGTTTACTCTCCAGGCAGCCCTCTTTTTGTCCGTACACAGAATCTCGCACCATGGGGTCACTGTGTGTAGCATCATGGCCATCCCCCCGCATTCGCAGCAATAGCAAACCTGAAGGCAGACTGAAGGGCCCTTCAGACCTCGAGGGCAACCCGAAGGCACACTGGAGGCAGAACTTGTAGTCACAGTGCTGGAAGCTCGCCTGGTCCAGTGAGAGCTCGAGATGGTGCGGTTTTCAGGAAAAATAACCGCGGCGTTGACCCTTCTTGCTCGTGTGCTGCTCGCCTCTCCCTGTGTCGTAGCATGAACTGTGGGTGAAAGCGTCGGCGAGGGTCTAAATCACACAACAGCTTCTCCACCGTTGATTGTGTGTCCCACTCCTGTAACTGCTTTTGGCTTTTGAGCGACATCCTTGGTTCCTCTCTGCCAGATGACTGTTGAACAGTATGCATGAACAATTGATACATAAACGGTATGAAAGTGGGGTGCTCAGCTTACAGGCAGGGCAGGACTCCACCAAACAAGCTTTCAACGTGTTCCAACAATTGCTCAATCACGCACTAGCTCGTAGCTGAGCCCATACACTTATACTTCTTTACAGGACCTACGAGATGTCCAGACCCTTGACCAGGAACCAAGGGAGCCAGCGGTAACGATCAAGTTGCAGTTACACGGCGATGCACCAAATGCAACCACCCACGAAACAAACAGGTAAGTATCTTTTTAAGCTTCCTTGGAATCCTGTGAGAGGCTGAATGGCGTTACACACACATACACACACGTGCACACGCACGCACACACGCACACTTATACATACACACACTCGCATACACACACACGCACATACTCGCACACACATGCACACACTCTCGTACATGCACCTCACACAGCTCACCAAACAGTCCTGGGGCATGCTCGAGTTTGTCAAGTGCTGGACCATCTCGTTATTTTGAGTCTCCCATGGCAACTCCTCCCCCTCCGAGTGGTGTGAGACGACACAGCGCAGCCACTGGTGCCGATGTGCAGCAGCAGTTCAACTGGAGCGAGAACCCATTCAGCACAGCATCGCCAGCGGCGTCAATGTCAACGCCCACGTCTACTGCAGGTATGCATGAGTGTGTGGGGGTGGGGGGGGGGTGGGGGGGTACGTGTTCTTTGGGATCTGTATGCTCTGTGGGTCTTGAGGTATCCAAGCTAGGGGTGAGACCAGCCAAGCATGAAATGAGCATGACTTGTTGCTTGCTCATGTGCAGCCCACTACTGTTCTCAAAAATTGTACATTTGCAAAAGCAGGTCAGAAGAACCCGAACCAGGGCGCACGTGCTCGCTTTGGCCATCAATCGCTGGTTCAAAAAGCGGGGCTTGTTACAAGTGGCCAACCTTGACCAGAACTCCTAACTGCTACCCCCCCTTGCAGGTGCTTTCCACACCCCCAACTCCCAACAACGGCAGCGTGGCAACAAATTCTTCACGCCCTACAACAACTCCGCCTTTAATGACGCCAACGTGAACAACAGCGACCAGTTCTACACGCCTTTTGAGGGAGGCGTGCTGCGTTCTGTGCCGCGTGCTTGTCCCCCCACTACAGAGACTTCATGTGGCAGGTTAGTACATGTGGGTGTGATTGTTAAAACGTGCAATTATAAAAGTGTGTGAGAGTGTGTCCACCTAGATGTATTTCAGCAGTGTACGTGCTTGATGAAGGCGAGCTGCATGTGAGCTATGCAAAGCAATAGCTCACAAATATTTATCCGCTGCATCACGCACAGATCTGCGGTCGGCCATCGCTTGCAGCATTTGAGGTGTGCAACACATATGTAACACACATTCAAGCTCATACAACTTATCGTTCGACTGCATCGCGCACAGGTCTGCAGTCGGCCACCGCCTGCAGCACGCCGCCTCTGGCTGCCCACCAGCAACAGCCAACGGTGAGGAGGGCGCTGCCACGCTCCTGGGGCGCAGAGGCAGCGCCCTGGGGGCTGACAATGACGACAAGGGGGTGAGGCTCATAGGTCCCCTCCAATCTGACGAGGCGTGTGCAGATGGCAGTGCAGACCATCACCTCAATGATCTGGTGGGGGGGCAGGGGGCTGATCTGGCAAGGGCAGAAGGGGAGCAAGAGCAGTCAATGATGTCTTTGCAATCAATTTCAAACGTGGGGTCGCCGCTGGCGAGCGAGGGAGGGGAGGAGGAGCCTCAGTCGGGGGTGTGGGCTGATGAGGAGAATGAGGAGGGTGGGGATGCGGCAGAGGAGCCTATACCAGGCACTACTGCAGATGCTGCTGTTGTGACGGCACCAGGGGCAGAAGTAGCAGAGGCAGAAATGACTGCTGGAGCCTGCAAGGTGGCTGCAAGCCCTGAGGCTGTGGCTGCAAGCATTGGGGAGGTTGTGGTGGCAAAAGAAGAGCTTGGCCATGCAGCTGAGCAGGAGGTGGCAGTGGCAAGAGAGGAGCAGTCTGAGCGTGCAGATGAGAGGAAGGCAGCTGCACAAGATCAGGAGGTTAGAGGGGTGGCTGAGGCTGCTGTAGCTGCTGAGCAGGGCAGTGCAGAAGGTGGTGCGTCAGCTGCAGTGGATGCAGCAGCTGTGGATGAGGGGGGTGCGATGCCAATGAAGGTAGACGATGAAGAGCAGGTTGCTGTTACTTCTACTGCGGGAGGTTTTCCAGGGGGAGGGGAGGTGGCCAGCAGCTGTGAGAAGGGTGCAGCGTCTTCAGGCACTCATGATTGGAGTGCGAGGAGCAGCGACCGACCTCACACCAGCAGCAGCTCGTCATCACCCACCAAGAGGGCTAGTGCAAACGACCCTCGTGCGCTGGCTGCATCACACAGCAGCAAGGGCAGGTCTCAGGTGGGTGTAGTTCCATCTCCGTTGTTCTGTGGCATTTCCTTCTAATCTGGCACGGCAGTAAGCAACCAGCATTCACAAGCTCATGCATACGCGCTCACACACACAACGCATCACACGCACAGGGAAAATGGAACGTGGGCCACGTGTCTGATTCCCCTGCTCTTCAGCCCCAGCACCCTCCCAAGCATGCATCCAACTGCATCCCAGATCATTTGCTGAAGTCAACAACCTTGGTATGTGATGACGACTGCTCGTAAATGTTATATTGTCACCGTCACCCCTTTCGTTTTACTAAAAAAGAGGTCCAAGCACATATGACATCATGCAGGCTCAAAGTCTCCGTTTTTAATCAATTGTAGGTGCTGCGCACAAACCGGCCGCTGCCAGACCCTGTGAGCGCACGCAAGCTGAAGATGACACTGCCTAAGACACCCATGCTTGCAACAGCGCAGCGCTTGGGCAGCCGCCCCCAGCAGGTGAGGGAGGGTGTGTGTGCGTATGAAGCGAGCTGATTGCATGGAGTAGGTGGGTGAAACGAGAATGCTCAATTTTCCTTGATCAACGGCAGTGTGGTGCTTTGTGTTCAGTGTTGTGCAAATACGGCGTCAATCACAAATGGCACCGTTAATTACGGTGCTTAAATGACGTCTACGTCACATAACCGTAATTAACGGTGAAATTCATACTGACGGTGGGAAATCGTAAGTAACGGTGCAGCGTCAGGTACTCAGTGGCTCAGAGTGCCAACTCAAGCTCCGAATTCCCCACAAACAACATTTGCGATTTGCGATTTGCGATATAAATATAAAATGTCCTCCGGTAATCAGGCCAAGCAGGCTCGTGTGGCCCTGAGTCAGTCGAGCCTGGCCCAGCCTGGCCAGCTGCTGACAGTTTCCTACCGTAAATAACTAATTTCTGACGGTTTCCCACCGTAAATAACTGTAAAGCCGACTGTCAGACGTCAAAAATTAAAATCACCGTAAATTACGCTTAAGCGCCTGAGGATTAGTTTCTGACGGTCAAAACCGTAAATTATGCCTGATTGTCAAATGACGGTTGACGGCGTCAACCGTAAAGTGCACAACACTGTTTGTGTTGCCCCCATACATGCCTGTTAATCAGCCTATGACTTCTACTGTATCCCATCACAAGAGGAATTTATTGCTCTGTGCAGCTGCCGTTGCGCAAGCATTTGCAAATACTTACACACTCACGCACACGTATACACACGGTCAGACACTCACACACTCAAACACACATACATACATACATACATACATACATACATACATACATACATACATACATACATACATACATACATACATACATACATACATACATACATACATGCA
>Ga0307942_1000169_pt1 | contig 38641 bp, 44 predicted proteins | sample OrgLakmetagen175_FD_201846 | JGI IMG/M metagenome (GOLD analysis project Ga0307942, IMG submission 201846) | Saline water microbial communities from Organic Lake, Antarctica - #175 | ecosystem: Environmental > Aquatic > Non-marine Saline and Alkaline > Saline | place: Antarctica: Organic Lake... | reverse complement strand
AACGGGGAGCTTCAATGCTCAGTAATTCTGCACTTGCAACAACTGGTAGCCTGCACATGCCGTCTTGTATCTAATTGATTTTATCAGCAGGAGAAAAGCAAAGGGGTGTGCGACGAGTTTGTTTGTTGACCACTATGCAAGGTGTTCAGGACGGTTTTCAATCCGCACAACTCAGGGCATTTTTCTTTAGGACATGAAGTGTAGTGACGCAGCCGACCATTATTGTCTGCATACCATTCTACACCACGCATTACTATCACAACTGAACAGAATACCGTACCTTTTTAAGAACACCCCGCATAAATATTGTATTCTTCCCTGCAAGTTGACTGTGGAATTTTATATAATTTATATATTTTGGTCCTGCGGGGTTGTGCGGGGTTGGTGAAAATAACACTTTCCAGGTTGCTGGCAGACACGAGCAGCAAGAAACCCCCGCCCCGCCCCCCTCGACTCCTCCGCCCCACCTTCGCCCCAGCAGCACCAGGACCTGGCCCTCAGCAGCTGGCATCAGACAGTCCAAGCCAGCAAGCAAAAGCGGAATGGGCTTAGCTGCTGGCGGGGGAGGCAGCCAACAAAAGGCCAATAGGCAGGCCAAAGAAAGAGTGCTACGGTCTCACAGTTTGGTTGTGGGTATACAGCAGGGGCACAGCTGTTATGCGAAGGGGCAATGACACACAGGGGGAAGCTGAGGGGGAAGCTGTGTGGCTGGGGGGAAATGATTGGGCGTGGGGGTTGAAGAGGGGTTGAGAGGACCAAGCTGCAACGCTTGCGCATGCAGAGCAGGTTAGAGTAACCCAGATTAGCATCAGATGAGGTCACCAAGGCTGCCCGCACCCAAGCAACACCACCAGCACACACGAGCAGCAGCAGCAGCAGCAGCAGCAGTGATAGCGGCTAGAGGAAGAGAAAGGAATTCTTGGGAAGGGCGTATAGTAGTTAGAGAGCAAATTCACTTGAGAACAGTATGTTTGTATGTTTACTTCCCTTTGCCCTTTAGCGGTGTTCTCTTTCATTGCAATTGTTTGTGAAGCTTATTGGTGCTGACAGGGCTAAAGGCCCTGCGGGGTTGATGCGGGAAGGGCAAATGTTTACAACTTGGGGGTGCGGGAAGGTGCGAGGTTCTATTTGGGGTGGGGGATGAGTACGAGAAGGTACGGTACTTCAAACAAGCCTTTTATATGTGTTTTGCAACCATTTGTCAAATGGCTACCTGTTTTTTTTATATAGAGCAACACGTACTTTATTGCACAAACCGAGACTTACAAAGTTGTTTGTCGCAGAGAGCTTTGATATGCTTAGTAATTCTGCACAGCCAACAACTGTTAGCCTCTACATGCCGTCCTGCTTCCAATTAATTTAATAAACATATTGAAAAGCAAACAGTGCGCAACGAGTGTGCTTGTTGACCACAACTTCCAAGCAAGATGTTCAAGGTGGTTTTCGATCCGTATGATATAGGGTAATTCTCTTTAGGGTTCTAGGCTGGTTCTAGGTAATGAAATTCCAAATGACTTAAGTTGGAATAATGTTTGCTTTTATTGCCCTGCATTCTGACTGGACACAGATTTTTGTTTCAGGTGTGCGTGCCTAAAAGCTGGAATTTGACAGAGGTGGACAATTCCCCCCAAAATGGGCATGTTTTTCAAATGTTCCCCGCTATAAGCCCCCAAATTGGGCAATTTCAAACTAGGCAATAAAATGTGCTCTCCAGAGCACTTCTGCTTGATATTGCCTAATTTGAGGGCACCTGCCTAGTTGCCCGCGGCGTGAACCCCACTTTCCACCACCAATCTGTCATATCTCACCACCAACTGACCCGATTTGTGTCATTTTTATATGAATGGTCTACATTTTAATAAAGATTATCATTGCAACAAAAATGGGGAGAAACGGAGCAGCAGTTGGCCAGGCACCCCGTTTTGGTCCATTTCCCTCGGAAAAAATCAGCAAAAGGGGTGCCAAAAAGAGTGAAGTACCAAGTTCCACCAAATCCGGATTTCAGCATCCCAAACAATTCCTCATCATAAAAGAGGTACTCCTGTCGTATTTTGAGGTGAAATTTTGAGGTGAAAAGAGACCCTGGGTAGAGCATGGTGGCTCATTACCTAAATATACAGTGCCAAAAAATGAACTGATATTCGCCCAGGCCACTGGGGGGGGCTGTTTGGCCCCAAACTTTGTGAACCATCTAATGTTATTTTTTTAAGGTGTGCATAAAAAAGTCACAATTCCAGACATTTACTCAGTTGACCGCCTCTGGGATGTTGAACAATGAAAGTGCCCAGAACACCTTATAATTGCCACACCTTTGCCCTTCCTCTCTGCAGGCCAATCCAGCAAACGGCTCCCCATCCCCCAAACTGTAGAGGATTGTCTGCAAAGAGTGCAATTTATCAGAGCGTCACCCACAGCCAAGGAGTCTGCAGACACACTGTACAGGCTAGCTAAGGTGGTGGATGGGGACAGCAAGCAGCGCAAGCGATTCAGGCACAGCAGCTCAGAGGTTCTGGACAGGAAGGTGGGTGATATTAATATTTGTATTTTTCTTACCTTTTATTCATCAAAACAACACCATTGAGCTAATAATGGTCCAGATTGGATGCGTAGGTGGTGAGATATGGCGGATTGACAGTGAAAAAGTGGTGTCCACCCTGTGCAAATTAAACATTGGTCCCCTAGCTGGCTACAATCAAGCTCAGGTGCTATCAACAACCTACCTGTGGGTCCTGACCTAGATTGTAGCCAGCTAGGGGATCAATTCAATTCCTAGAACACCCCTGTTTGGAGCCTCAGATGACCCCCTCTGGTCATATACGGTGTATATATACGGTTCTGGCCAACCCTAAGTATGAAGCATGCAGTGAGATTGCAAAGTGTATGAATTGTCTTGTGGCTTCTATGCTGCTGTACTGTTGTGCAGGCAACATACGTGACTCCAACAGCCTGTCGTATTGTGTTTGGGTGAAGCTCTGTATTTACAGGACACACAGACCATATGGAAGCATCTGCACAACCTCCACTACCACCACTCTTCAGCCTGATTTGAGTGGGGCAGATGTACAATTGAGGAAAGTATTTGGCACCCCACCTGACTTTGCTATTGCATCACACATCTCACCACTCCAGGGTGATGTCCTTCAGGCCACCAGCACCCTCGTGGGGCAGCTTGTGCAAGGTCGCGTTGAAGACCTGAATGCTGTGGACATCGGTCTGACTGCATGGTCACTTGGGACGCTCGTGGATCTGGACAGCAGTGTACGCAGCAGTGAAATGAGGCAGCTGATTGATGTGCTAGCTGTGCATGCAGTCAGCAGCAATGTGATGGAGCAGCAAGCAGACGAGGCCTGTCGCCATTGGGCACGGCTTCTAAAAGGCCTTGCTGATATAGGTGTCAAGTGTCATGAAAGCCAGGCTGTGAGTGCATGTTTCTCTGCAGCAATTACAGAGCGCATGCCTGTGCTTATAAAGGCCAAGCAAGTATGTGAGCCACAATCAGTGTCCAATGCTTTCCATGCTACTGTCCAAGTCAGCTTTAAAACTCTGGCGCCATTTGTTTCAGCAGTGGCTGATGATGTAGACAGGGTGATGGAGGGTAGCAATGCTCAGGATTGGTCAAATCTCCTGTGGGCATGCGCAAAGCAGGATGAGAGTGGATCTGGGCAGTTAGGGCAGGGTATGCCAGTTATTTTGCGGGGGGCAGCACCAGCCATGGCCAGCCTGGCAATGTGTGGAAGTGTTGTGCCGCAAGATTTGTCAAATGTGCTGTGGGCCTTTGCCCGCTTCAGCTGGTATGATGCCAGTGCGGTAGGTGAGCTGGCATCAGCTATTGCAAAGCAAGCCCGTGGCAATTTAACCACAGATCAAAATCTTGCCAATACATTGTGGGCACTGTCAAAGCTGGGCTGGTATGATGTCTCTGTCTACAGCAAACTCACCTCGGCATTTGTACAGAATTTCAATGATGCCAAATCTCAGGGACTCAGCAATGTGTTGCTCGGCTGTGCAGAAGCACGCCACTGGGATAGTAGCATGGAGGGGCTGGCAGAGTTTGTTAGTAAGCAGAGTGAGCAGCAGTGGGGGAAATGGAATGGGCAAGATCTGGCAAATTCCCTCTATGCATGGGCAGTGCTCACAGCTGCTGGTCCTAATGCTGCACCTGCCTCCCCTAGCTTCAAGGTGATGGCACAGCAACTGTTTTGTCAGGTGTCAAAAAGGGGTCCTTCTGCTTTTGTTGATCTTGGTCTGAGGCAATTGTTTGTGGCACACCAAGTAGCAGTGTATGGTAAGCTGCTTGGGGACGGCCTGTCTGCCAATGCAATGCTGCTAGAGAAGATTGTCGCTGCAGATAAGGCTTACATGAATGAGTTGCAGAGGATGATGAAGGGCAACAAGTTTGATGCACAGGTTGCAGTGGCGTTGCAGCATGCAGGCTATGAGGTTGAGAAAGCACAAGTTGTAGAGAGAAATGGGTTGAAGGAAGTGGTGCCACTGCTTGCTCAAGGTGTTGCAGTGTCTATCATCTCTGTAGATGACTACTTCCGTAGCCCGCCTGATTTGTTGAGCGGAGGCAAGCATATACACGTCGTTGTTGCTGGCTGGGTGTGTGGTAGCAGCATTGTGATTCCAGAGGCTGAGTGGGCAGGCATTAATGGCGACCCTCAGCAGCAGCAGGCTTACGTGGCACAGGGTATGCAGAAGGCACTCAAAGTGTGAGACAATAGCCAAACATACTTCAAGTTATTATAAGTTATTTGGATGGTTTGATCCAACAATTTGATTTGCCTGAATAGAATTGGGAGTTTATCTTTTGCCTTTTGCCTTTTCTGCTTTGTCAATCTAGATACCTAGCAACTGGTGTAAACTTCCATTATCAACCATCACATTGCCTTGCCAAAATCTGCACTTTTCCTTCATATCTCAGCGTGTACAATAAAGACAAGACAAACGACAATTTAGGCTTAGCAATTAGCTGGAGGATCTCTGCAACATCCTTCAATGAGCCTCCATTTCCCTCCCATATGATTGGGAGTGGGCGGCACCAATTTCAACACTCAGCCACACAATAAACATCTCAAGGGTTAGGTCATAATTCTCAAAGAGTAAAGAAGCTTGCCTCCAAGCTTCATATGCATTCTGTCAACTATGCTGCCAAACACACAAGGCACGCAGTTTCCCTTGCGTTTCTCATCAGGAGCCAAATTCAGGTCAAGCCTGCAACCTTCAGGCTTTTGATACCCCTCGTTGATATTTTGTTCTCTGTACTGAGTTATGTGGCACCCGATACCGAAGTGGCTCTCCTAACTCCTAGGTTTGAGGGAGTTCGCGCCAGCAAATTAAACGCAAAAGTTACCCTAGATTTTATAACCACAGACACCTTAGAAAGCGAAGATGAGCTTTTCAAATCTCGGCAAGCATGGGCCAAAATGCATGTCGCGCCCAATTTTGGTAGTGACAGATCGTGTAACAAACAGTTCCCTGGTTACTTCAGTGGAGGTTGTTTTGGCTTGCCTTGTTTAACCACTCATTATGTAAAGCTGGGGAAGCCAGTTTTTAAGTTACCGTACAGACTTGGGTTCAGTCCGCAGCCCCAAAAAAATATTTTAGTTTCACACTCCCGCATCAACCCCGCACCCTGGAAATATTTAATTTACGCCAACCCCGCACAGGAATTTTTGCCTGACAGGCTCCGAAATACGCAAAAAATTCCCGTTTTTCAATCCCGCACCCCCAAAATAAATAGATATTTTTCGTGCGCGCAGTCACCCCGCAGGGCAAAAAACGATATTTTTGCGCGGTGATATAAAGTCTGTACGGTATTGGCTGCTTGTTGTGCTTTGCTGTGAGAGTGACTTGACCTAAATCGCATTTTATATCACGTGCATTTTAAGCCGCATTTTGGGCAAGATAAAAAGCTGAACCTTTTGACTGAATTACAGTGAGACGCAAGGGTGCAATATCATTGTACCTGCCGAAATAAATATGAATAGCTGTGCACGCTAAAGAGATCTACTGCAGCTCCGGTTTGCGCTTTGTGCGGCGAGTGGTGTAATGCGGTTGCAACCAAGGAGCCTGATCAGCCTTCACATCTCGCAACCTTCGCTCCTGCAGGTAGGCAGATCATAAGTAGATGCAAAGCTCTAGTTTTCTTTTTTATTACAGTCAACCGAAGCAATTCATACCGATGCTTGTAGGAAAGGAACATTAACATTCCCAGCAATTTCTCCTTGTGCCAGTGTCCTCAGAGCCGCTGCCAAAGCAGGCCATTCTTTGCTTCTTCAAGTAAGTGTTTTGGAGATGTGTGCTGTATTATATGTAGCACCAAGCTCCAGCAAAGAGCCTTTATCAAATACAACACGCTTCACTGCCAGCTGTGCTGCTACATCACAGAAGATACGTTGCTCTCTTACCTGAAACACCCTCTCTTGCTCGTTCAAAGGCCGCTTTTCTTCTTGGTCTAAGACATACAATGGGGGGTGTACTGCAAAAGTACGACAGCAAGTGCAGTTTGTTGTGTGTTGGAAACGATAAAGGACAAGGGCGATAACACCCCCCTCTTAAATCCACATATCTGTGCTCGGTTAAGGGGTTAGCAAAAGAAAAATTTCCAAACATGCATACTTTGCAACAGCAACATTCACGTCCTCTACAAGAAACGTGCCTTACACTAAGCCTTGCTACACAGCAAATAGTTTAGACGTAGATGTGGATATATAGAAGGAACAGCCGCCTCTAAAATTGGCAAAATAGACGAGTATAATTCGGGAATCTTGGCTTCGTTGTTATGCTAGTATCATCTCGCGACTTTCTTTTTGTGTAAGTGTGCATCAAGTTAAGCCAGGAGGCCCACAAATAGAACGGTGTTATAGGCACAAATGCATCATTGCATATCCTTTTCACATGCAAATGTCGCAGTCCTCTACACCTAACACGCGTGATTGGTTATATGCTGCAGAGATAGCCAACTAGCATGCCCATTTGCCTATACCTGTCTGTGCTAATGAGGCACATTTGTTATTTGATTCTTGCGCAAATGTTGTGGTGTGCCGTTGACCATCATACTGCTTTAACATCACAAAATCTTTTGCGTGGAGAGTGAAACGATTTTCTGAAACCTGAAGAGAAATTGCAACAGACAATACACATACATATTTATAGAACTCAGCCTGTTTTCTTACATTAGTATTTCCGTTGCACATGCATCAACACTACCACCAAAAACTCTACCACCAAAAACTCTACCACCATAGACACTACCACCAAAAACTCTACCACCATAAACTCTACCACCATAGACACTACCACCATAGACACTACCACCATAAACACTACCACCATAGACACTACCACCACAGACACTACCACCATAGACACTCCCACCATAGACACTACCACGCAGATAGACATGCCTGCCGGAGTTCATATCACCAACAGTGACATCCCCTTACACAATCCCACTCACACTCGCCGGTCTGTCTGTCGCGCATTTTGTCGTTCCCCACTATAACTACCACACGCCCTGCATGTCCTTTTATACTGTTTTATGCATTCTGCATGAAAAAGAGCACCCCCCCACCTCCCTTTACCTCCTTCTTCATTCATACCAGTCCGTCCGTCACGTGTGATGTCGTACACCACTCATACCTGTCTGTCCGTCACGGGTGATGTCGTACACCACCATGGGAGCCTCGTCAACGCTGGAAGTGAGGTTGGGAGTGGTGCGGGGCATGCTCTTGTCCCTAACACCTTCGCCACGCTGCAAACAAAGCACGCACAAAGGAATCGAATCTGTTGAGTGCGTGAGTGTGCATGTGTTTGTTAAGGGGGGGGGCACTTTTTCGGAAATTAAGTGTTGCCAAAAGATGGTAAATTGATTTTTCTCTATGTTATAGTGATTCATGTCAAGCAATACACATCCCGCCAAGCTCAGCCTGCAGGTCATTGCACTTTAATTTAAATTAAAGTATGCCAGAATACGGTCCCTTTGTATTTTAGTATCTCCCTTTGTATTTTAGTATTTCAGGTAAGCAATACACATCCCGCCAAGTCCGGTCTGCAGGTCATTGCACTTTTTTGGAAGCTAAGTGTTGTCAGAAGATAGGAGGTTTGTTTTTCTGTGTGTTTGGTTCAAGCAATACACATCCTGCCAAGCTCAGCCTGCAGCTCATTGCACTTTTATTTAAATTTAAGTGCCAGGATACGGTCCCTTTGTATTTTAGTATTTCAGGTAAGCAATACACATTCCGCCAAGTCCGGTCTGCAGGTCATTACACTATTTTGGAAGCTAATTGTTGCCAGAAGATAGGAGGTTTGTTTTTCTGTGTTTTGGTTCAAGCAATACACATCCCACCAAGTCCAGTCTGCAGGTCATTGCACTTTTATTTAAATTCAAGTATGCCAGAATACGGTCCCTTAGTATTATAGTATCTCCCTTTGTATTTTAGTATTTCAGGTAAGCATTACACATCCCACCAACTCCGATCTGCAGGTCATTGCCCTGGCAGGAGATCAACTCCTGCGGCAGGTGGTACCTACGTATACCTTACACCATAGTTTATATAATATATAAACTTGTAAATACTTGATGGATCCTTCAACCATGATTTATTAACAAGAAATATAAATTCTTAGTTACACCCTAAGACATTTCCCGCCCTTCCTGATGACAAGACCATTTCCTGATGACAAGACCATTTCCCGATGACAAGACCATTTCCCGCCTTAACATAAAAGCACCCGTAAAAGCAACCGTTTTCGACACATGACTCCAACGCACGGCTACAGAGCAGGCCAGTTTTTGCAGGTGCTCAATGCTGGAGTCCCTCAAAACGAAACGACAGCGCTTGTTACCTTGCTATGAGTCCAAGCCGTCTTTCAGTTTGCAAAGAGACTCTCAAAACAGAAGAAAAGTGAAACGCAAATTAAAAAAAGCCTTGCCAATATTGGCAGAGGTGGACAACTCCCCCCAGAATTGGCATGTTTTCAACTGTTCCCCGCGTATGGGCCCCCAATTAGGCAGCTTCAAACTAGGCATCAAAATGTCCCAGAGCACTTCTGCTTGAGGCTGCCTAATTGGGGGGCACATGCCTGGTAAGCCGCGGCGTGCACCCCACTTTTTACCACACATTCATCATACCAGATCACCCACTGCACCAATCTGGAATATTTGTAATGGTATAGAATTCTCTTTAAGAAAGAATATCATTGCAACAAAATGAAAGATTACGACTGAATGGTTGGTGTTTTATGATGATGAGCCATTTTCCCATGGAAATCACCACATTAGGGCTTAAATGCACCATGTGTGCTTAATCCAGTCTATCTCAGCACGCAAAGCGACCCACATAAAACTGGGCACATGCTCGGGTAGCTCTCAATGCCAGCTACACATTGGTACTGAAATGGTGTCGATTGGATGCAGTGGCTGTGAGTGGCTGCCTTCTGAATGCAAAAATGCACTTTTTCAGGCATTTCCTCAGTTGACCCCCTCTGCAATATTGGTAGTGTCTTATTTTCTTTTGCGAACCAACCTCAATCACCACACACACACGCACGCACACACACACAAACACACACACACACATACACACACACAAACACACACACACTCTCACTAGGCCAAAGTTGAGCAGCAGGTCACTGCGATAAAAGCATAGCACCAAATACAGCTTCTTACAATTATTTGTAGCAGACCAGCCTGAACGAAAGAACACACTCTCACCAGGCCAAGGTTGAACACCAAGTCGCTGCTGAAATTCCGCCACAACATCTTCTCGTGCCTCTGCGCCTTTGTGCGGTTGTGCATCGACAGCTCGCTCTCCTCGAGGGCATCCATGGCGGCGATTGGGACACCCTGCGTAGCAAAATATACATAAATTTGGGCATCCATGGCCGCAATTGGGACACCCTGCGTAGCAAAAGAAACATAATTTGGGGCATCCATGGCGGCGATTGGGACACCCTGCGTAGCAAAAGGAACACAATTTGGGGCTTAAAATTCCAACAATAACATGCCGATTGAACTTTTGGATCCCTCGTCTGAAAGGACTTCAGGCTCCCTTCAGAGATCCCAGCACTTTTGGTGTGGATTTTGGTACTAAGCGAGACTTACGGTCATGCTTGAATTGTTTTTTGTTCTATTGATGGAGGAGTTTTACGGTACTTGGCACCAAAGTGGCTCCTGTTTCTTTAATTAAAATGGGCAGTGATTTTAATGCCTGAATAGTTTTCTTTTATAACATGCCCTGTCGGCGCCTTTGTACAATGCCTATTGTCGGCTTCTTTGTGTGGGAAGATGATTGGATGGACGACTGGAGCAGCGCAGGGTGAGAGGTGTTTGAGCAGGTGAATGTAGGATGAAATATGTGGAGCGAGTGAGGGGTGGGTTTTGCGTGCCTGTCATTTCACAGATACTGACAACTTTTGTTGTGCGGTGGAGCATCACACTACAGCTTGTCTAGAATCTAGAGCACCCATGGGAAATGGGGCACCCTACGTAAAGGTCAGGGGAGAGTGTTGTGTGCATCGTAGCATGGAAATATGAAGGTGAAACCATGTAGTAGTTTTTGGGGGTTGAGTTGTGCATGTGATGTATTGGAGTGGGAAGCCAGGTTTACGATGCATAGAGCCTGTATGAATAAGAGCATCTATGACAGGAAGAAAATGAAGAAAACGACAGAAAGAATACTCACCCAAATTTCACCTCAAGAGAGTAACGCTGATCAAGTCTTGCGACAAAAGGGGGTAAGCGCAGGGGAGGCCAACAGTATTTTGTCAGATGAGCTCAAGCAAGGCCGTTTAATTAAACATACAAAGTTGCTCGAAAGGGAAAGCTAGAGAGACAGAGCTTGTGCAGGGCCTCACCTCAAAAGAGGGGAAGCTGGGCATGCGTGCGATCTGGCGCTCCCCAGTGCCCCTGTTGTACACTTTGCCTCCAGGATTCACGTCAAGCCACGCAGCGATGGCCTCCCTGTGGTAGTTAACGATTAAATCATTGCATTCACAGTTATCGTGGTTATTAATGGTTATTAATGCTTGAATCGTTGCATTCACATTTATCGTGGTTATAAATGGTTATTAATGCTCGAATCATTGCATTCACAGTTATCGTGTGGCGAGCGAGCTTTGATCACACATCCATTTGTTTGTATGCAAAATGGGTTAGCGGTGAGTCAATGTGTCATTAGGGTTGGCCAGAATGTTATACATACGCCATATGTGACCGTATACTTGGTGATTTTCCTGCCAAAAGTAATGTACAACACCGCAAATAATACGGTTTTGGCCAACCCTGATTATGTGCAGCGTTGTGTTACAGGCTGGCGTTGTGTGAAGTATCTCTAAGCCTACAAAACTGCACCAAGCGACGCGACGATGGCTGATCTACAACTGATATGATATCTACATATTTGTAGGGTTGGCCAGAACCATACATATACGGTGTATATATGGTATTTCTGGCAGGGAAATCACCAAATACACGGTCATATACGGTGTATATATACGGTTCTGGCCAACCATACATATTTATTTTCACCTTTAATCAGCCTTGAATTTACGGGAAGTGCTTAGCAAGACGGCTTTTCTTTTTCGCCTCTGTTTTATTTTCAGACAACGCTTGTATGGTCAAGCAGCGATGAGGTCACAACCTCAGAGTGGCAGCGTCTAAGAAGCAAGGCTAATAAGACGGTTTGGCCAAAACCATACACTATTAAACGGTGTATATATGGTGAGTTTTGCAGGAGTTTCATCAAACATACGGTCATATGTGTATATATACGGTTCTGGCCAAGCCTACAAATGAGTAAGATGCTTGAACGATGCCTTTGTGAGGTGCGTCAGAACTCTAAAACGCGTGGACTGCACAACACAATACTAGCTATTTAGTAAGAGGGCTATTCGTTTGGTTGGTGCGCGATGTGACGTGGATTGTACAACACAATATTAACTATTTGGTAAGAGGGCTTTTAGTTTGGTTGGTGCGCGATGTGACGTGGATTGTACAACACAATAACACAGTACTAACTCTTTAGTAAGAGGGCTTTTAGTTTGGTTGGTGCGCGTACGTGATGTCATAAGAGTTGCATGCAGCAAATGCCTCTCTGATGGATTTCATATCACATTCATAACTAACATTGCCACTAGTGCTGGCAAACGCCAAAATAACAGCGTCAATTCTGTGAAGATCAGGAAGCCGCCACCAAGACAAGGTACCAGCTACCAGCTATGGCTTGCAGGCCCGAAGCCTTTTTGCCTTATGGCCTCTTCCGTTTCCATTTTCTGTCACATTCGTTACATCTGCATAGTGCACTGTCGCACATACACACAGCTACGTCGATTCTATGAACATTAGAATGCCACCAAGTCAACATACCAGCTATGGCTTGCAGGCCTGAAGCCTCTTTGCCTTATGGCCTCTTCCGTTTCCATTTCCTGTCACATTCGTTACATCTGCATAGTGCACTGTCGCACATACACACAGCTACGTCGATTCTATAAACATCAGAATGCCACCAAGTCAACATACCAGCTATGGCTTGCAGGCCTGAAGCCTCTTTGCCTTATGGCCTCTTCCATTTCCATTTCATGTCACATTTGTTACATCTGCATAGTGCACTGTCGCACATACACACAGCTGTGACGAGTTTATGGACATCAGTTGTATGCCAACAAGTTAACAGATCAGTCGATTCGATGAAGATCAGTTGTAGGCCATCGAGTCAACATACCAGCTGCGTCTTGCGGGCCCAGAGCCTCCTTGCCTCATGGCCTCTGATTGGCTCCGGCGTGGGGCTTGTTTTGAGCCCTCCTCTGGAATGAACATCAACAGCACAGTGTTGCATAAGGAAGTGGATGTGCGACACGGTGTGTGCTTGTGTGCCATTGTGTGTGCCAGTGTGTGTGTGCCAGTGTGTGTGTTTGTGTGCCATTGTGTATGCCAGTGTGTGTGTGTTTGTGTGTGTGTGCCAGTGTGTGTGTGTTTGCGTGCCATTGTGTGTGCCAGAGTGTGTGTGTGTGTGTCACCGTGCTTGTGTGTCAGCGTCACTTTGTGTGCATGCCAGTAGGATTGAGCTATGGTGCAAAGGTACACAACATTAATGGCACACACTCGTGAAGCCCTGCAATATTACAAAGTGATCTCAGTGCTGTGTCCTTTTGGAGCATCTACCACTTGCAACACGACAGTGTGACCGATGCATGATTCTTCAGTCACGCTTTGAGAACTACTGAGTGACCTTGGTGCTGTGTCCTTTTGGAGCAACTACCACTTGCAACACGACAGTGTGACCGATGCATGATTCTTCAGTCACGCTTTGAGAACTACTTAGTGACCTTGGTGCTGTGTCCTTTTGGAGCAACTACCACTTGCAACACGACAGTGTGACCGATGCATGATTCTTCAGTCACGCTTTGAGAACTACTAAGTGACCTCAGTGCTGTGTCCTTAATACTGTGTCCTTTTGGAGCAACTACCACTTGCAACACGACAGTGTGACCGATGCATGATTCTTCAGTCACGCTTTGAGAACTACTAAGTGACCTCAGTGCTGTGTCCTTAATACTGCTCCTTTTGGAGCTTCTACCACTTGCGACACTGCGAAATGACCGGTGCAGATTTTTCAGTCACGCTTAGAGAACTACAAATGACCTCAGTGCTGTATCCTTGGAGCAGCTACCACTTGCAGCACTATGAAATGACCGGTGCCTTGATGTTTCATTCGCCTCTTGCAAGGCTGCTGAGTGACCCGTGCTTTTAATTCCTAGCACAAGGGAGGAAATGAGTTTTTTGCCTGTCTCAAATGGGGCGACCCAAGGAGTTGCAGACCCCCTCATGGATGAAGGTGACAACACAGAGCAGAGCAATAACACACGCACACAAACATGCACACACGCACGCACGCATGCACACACGCACATACCCAACCGCGGATATAGGTAAAAAACACAGCGCCCCATGGCGACCCTTCCATTACTACACCTCCCCTGCAGGCACACACACACACACACAAACACACACACACATGCATGCATGCATACCAACGCGCACCTATCCCCTCCCCAAACGCTCCCCCCACACTAAACACTCCCCCTTTTCCCCCCTTCGACACCCACCCACGCACACACACAAACACACACACACCTTCGTGTGTGTTCAGATACCGCTGCAGGGCCTCCCACCACAGTTTCTCTTCTTTTGGCTCCACCTTTTTTGTGCTGGGGTCAAAAGCCCGGACTTGAGAAACAGCTTCCACACCATAGGCCGCCTCAACAAGTTGAGGGTCAATTTCTGCCATGATCTGAAATTGCAACGTTAAAATTTTTTTGTATGTGTGTGCATGTGTGTGTATGTGTGTGTGTGTATGTGTGCGTGTGCGCGTGTGTGTGTGTGAGTGTGTGTGTGTGTGTCCTGGACAGCGTGCTGCCCCTCGATCGTGGTTCACTCAACACGCTTTGAGGAGTGGCATGAATATAAGGAAAGCGTGTGCATGTGTGTGTGCAAGTGTGACCTCTGATGTGCTTAGAATACAGATGTGTGCGCGTGTGTGTGTGTGTGTGTGTGTCTGTGTGTGTTCGTGTGTATGTGTGTTTGTGTGTGTGTGACTTACGGTACATGCGCTTACTGTGCTTACCTTGAGTTTGCGTACGTTATCCTCAGGAGTCTGCCCTTCCTCAGCGTACACTCCATCAGACATCTGGCCCACCGCCCCCGCCACCTGCCCAAAGAGGAAGTGTACATTGCACATTCATGAACAATGCTGGAAAGATGACGGTAGGTGCTGCCTTTGCTTATCGTACACTCCATCAGGCATCCGGCCCACCGCCCCCGCCACCTGCCCAAAGAGGAAGTGTACATCGTGAATTCGTGAACAATGCTGAAAAGATGACGGTAGGTGCTGCCTTTGCTCAGCGTACGCTTCATCAGACATCTGGCCCACCGCCCCTGTCACCTGCCCAAAGAGGAATTGTACATCGTGAATTCATGAACAATGCTGGAAAGATGACGGTAGGTGCTGCCTTTGCTCAGCGTACACTTCATCAGGCATCCGGCCCACCGCTACCTGCCCAAAGAGGAGTTGCACATCAGACAGTGGTAGTGCTATCTGTATCAGGAGACACGGCTGGAAAGTGCGGTCCATGCTCAAAGCTCCGCGTGTACCTCATCAGGCATGTGGCCCACTGCCTCCAGCATTCATGCAAACCAAAAGCCGCACTGCATTCCACAAAGTGGCCCTCTGCCCCCAGCGTTCACTTGAATGAAAACTGCATTCCACAAGCTGCCCTCTGCCCCCAGCATTCATGCAAACCAAAAGCCGCACTGCATTCCACAAATTGGCCCTCTGCCCCCAGCGTTCACTTAAACGACAAACTGCACTGCCATCCACACTGCTGATTGTGACTAAGGGAGACGCAATAGGTGCTGCCCTTTAAGCTGAACACCTGATCAGTCTGATGAACTGCCCCTGCCAATGGTTAAAACAACAATTACACCTCACATCTATAGGGTTGGCCAGAACCATATATATACGGTGTACATACGGTAATTTTGGCTTGAAACTCACCAAATATACGGTGTATATATACGTATATATACGGTTCTGGCCAACCCTACACATCTGTACTTAACCCCAAGCTGCCCTCAATTGCATGCACCTGGCCGACCACCTAGCATCCAATAAGCAACCTTTGGTGTATGCTAGCCAACATGGAGTGGCCCACAAAGATCCTCCAGGAAAAGCAGGTGTGAGCTTCATGCATACATATTTGGGGCCAGCGCACTGTGTGGCCAACATAGAGGACCCAAATTTGAAAAGGAAACATCCCACCAAGAACCCCCGCCAATAGCTAGAACAACAATTACACCTGAAAAGGACACATCCCACCGAGAACCCCCGCCTGGTTGGAAGGTTGGAATGGCAAAGAAAGGTTGGAATGACAAAAAAAGGTGCAGCCCATGCTTTTTGCCTGCACGCACCCACCCATGGTCACTGTGTGCACGCACCCACCCATGGTCACTGTGTGCACGCACCCACCCATTGTCACTGTGTGCACGCACCCACCCATGGTCACTGTGTGCACGCACCCACCCATTGTCACTGTGTGCACGCACCCACCCATGGTCACTGTGTGCACGCACCCACCCATTGTCACTGTGTGGATGGGTTAGGGTTAGGGTTAGGGTTAGGGTTAGGTTTTATACATGAAAAAGGAACATCCGACCAGCTGCCCCTGCCAACGGTTGGAATGACTAGTTGCATCTCTCTATCAGACTTTCCACTGCGCCCTGGAAAGATGGATAAAAAAGCCGTGCCTGATCATGCAAGCTCAGAGCGAGCCTCATATGTTCATCCACCTACTACCCCCACCCAAAAGTACACACGTATAAGCACGCAAGCCCACACACGTACACACGCACACACGCACACACTCACCGCTTGGTAGGAGCCAGCCATACGGGAGGCGCCAATCACTAGGTCCACTGCCTCCTGCTGCTGCTGGAGCTGCTGCTGCTGCTGCTGCTCCCCACTCCCCAGACCCGGACTGCTGCTAGGAAAACCTGCTCTCGGGGGAGGACGAGGTACAGAAGAAGAGGAAGCAGAGGAGCTGGGGTCAAAGGAAGTGGCGGTGTTAATCGCAGCAGCAGCGGCGGCTGTGGAGGTGGAGAGGGCTTGGAGGGCGTTTTGGAGGCGTGCGTACTGTGCGGGTGAGATGTGGGTGTAGCCCAGGGCGTCTGGTGCGAGGGGGTGCTGGTCCTGTGTGTGTGTGATTGCGTGGTTGTGTGATTGTGTGCGCACGTGCGTGTGTGTGTGGGTGTATGTGTGTGTATGTGTGTGTGATATTGTGTGTGTGTGTGCACGTGCGTGTGTGCGTGTGTATGTGTGTGTCTGCGTGTGTCCACATGCGTGCATGTGTGTGTATTATTGACAAGCAATTCATATTAACTAGCGGAAGTGAACCAGGGATTGAAGACAAAAGAAATGCTTTGACTCATCGCATGTTGCCATAATCAAAAAAATGATAAACAAGCAAAACTAACCAAAAATGGCATTTGTAGCACACTGGCCTGTTATTAATGTTGAGCCAGAAGTATTAATTTAGAGAGGGAGGAAAGGAGTCTCCTAAGCGCCGCCTTCTCACTATATGAGGAGTACGTGACTTACAGAGAGAGAGAGAGAGAGAGAGAGAGAGAGAGAGAGAGAGGGAGAGAGAGAGAGAGGGAGAGAGAGAGAGAGGGAGAGAGAGGGAGAGAGAGGGAGAGAGAGAGAGGGAGAGAGAGGGAGAGAGAGAGAGGGAGAGAGAGGGAGAGGGAGAGAGAGAGAGAGATCCAGTGCACAACCGCTGAAGCGAACCACTTTACACATACCACCAATGCACATAAATTATTACCCAACCTACGAGGTCCAATGAATAGCCCACACCTGGTGGTTGATTACATCCTCTGGTGAAGCGGTAGCTTGGAATGTTCAATTGACAATGATACATTTCATACCCCTAATCTGACATAATGTTTTGAATTCCTATCCCCATGCTGTGGGCACTTCTAAACACGTTCAATTAATAAGCTCACAGCCATATCTTGCTTGATGCATTCCACATCGCCCATCTACACATTCTACGGTAGCATTTCATACTCAAACATTATTTTGAAAGGGAGGAATAAATAAGCTCACAGCCATATCTTCGCATGATGCATTCCACATCGCCCATCTACACATTCTACGGTTGCATTTCATACTCAAACATTATTTTGAAAGGGAGGAATAAATAAGCTCACAGCCATGTCTTGCTTGACGCATCCCACATCACCCATCTACACATTCTACGGTAGCATTTCATACTCAAACATTACTTTGAAAGGGAGGAAACGTCCCAAGCAGGGGCAAGGCCCTAATTGCTCACCTTTGACACTTTGGCGTACGTGTCCATGGCACGCACCCACAGGCACATACTCATGGCGGCCTTGGACTGTTTTGCAACTTGGTCTGGTGTGAACTGTGGGTCGTCAATGATGCGATTGAGCAGACGCACCACCTTTTCACTCATGTTGTCCTTGTCGTACTGCGATGTGGAGTTAGGGTTAGGTTCAGGGTTTGGAGGAATATCAAGTTGTCCGTTTCATACTGCGATGTGGAGTTAGGGTTAGGTTCAGGGTTTGGAGCAATATCATGTTGTCCGTTTCATACTGCGATGTGGAGTTAGGGTTAGGTTCAGGGTTTGGAGCAATATAATGTTGTCCTTGTCGTACTGCGATGTGAAGTTAGGGTTAGGTTCAGGGTTTGGGGCAATATCATGTTGTCCGTGTCATACTGCGGTGTGGAGTTAGGGTTAGGTTCAGGGTTTGGAGCAATATCATGTTGTCCGTTTTATACTGCGATGTGGAGTTAGGGTTAGGTTCAGGGTTTGGAGCAATATAATGTTGTCCTTGTCGTACTGCGATGTGAAGTTAGGGTTAGGTTCAGGGTTTGGAGCAATATCATGTTGTCCGTGTCGTACTGCGATGTGAAGTTCGAAAAATATGAAAACGCTTGTAATATAAACAATACAATATAGAAAAGCCATTTATAATAATATCAAACCACCTGCTGATTGTAGATTGGGGGACTTGATGCTGCACAAGAGCAACGTTTTATCACAGCTTGTGTTTATTGCACACCACTGAAATGAGAGGCCCCCCTCGCTGACGTGCCTCTCAATGCAGGAGACCAATCACAATTACGCAGCATTGCAGTATCCCAGGTAAGTATTCTGGTATACGTAAAGTATTGTGACGTATACACATACGTATACGGTACCGCATACGGAATAGGCTCGGAATACCGCATACCGGAATAGGCTCGGAATACCGCATACGGACCGCATACGGTATCGCATACGGTATACTTAGAGTATTGTGATGTATGCACACTTTAACAGCATCAGTCGAATCATCACCACCAATCCCCATCATGCGGATTCGGTGTGTTGTCCTTCTTCTTCAACACCTCAAAAAGGCTTGTGTGCACGAGCCACTCTACTCAATAAAAAAGCCTCCTTACCAACAAGCACCTGTAGAGCCAACCTTAACGAACCTCGTGACTCACCACTCCTCATCCGTGCATTGCATGAAGACATATCTCTTGCACTCAATATTCTCACGAAGATCCACACACACACACACACACACAAACACACACACATCCCTAAAACCCACCTCAACCAGCCTCTTCACAAAACCTCCGTCTCCCAGGACACGCTTGGCTGTGTCCCAGTCAGCCCTCTCGCCCAGCACAGTACACACACCCTCCATAGTGAGCTGGGAAGCACATGCAAGGTTAGTGAGTGTGTGTTTTTATTAGTTTGTTGCTGCGAGTATTGTTGGGTTTGTCAGCTCATGCAGACGTGGTAGGGTCTGTGTGAATGTAGCCAGAAGAAATGACATTTGGATGGCGTGTGATCCTAATTGTGCCAGCTTATGCAGACGTGGTAGGGTCTGCGTGAATGCAGCCAGAAGCAAGAACATTTGGATGGGCGTGTGATCCTGGAAGGAAAAGCTTTCTATTGAACTCACCATCACCAGAGCCGGTGGCTTTGAAAATGACTTAATTTCGATGATGTCATTTTTGTTCAGGCCAGCCAGTGCCTTCTCGGCGTCCTCCAGAGCAGGCAGGACCTGTTAACGAACATACAAGCGTAGCATATATGTATATGTTTATATGTATGTAAACATGTATTTGTGCATGTGTGTGTGTATATGTGTGTGTGTGTGAGAGAGTTAATGTGAGTGTGTGTGTATGTGTGCACGTGTGTACTTTTATTTGCAAGAGTTCATTTCCTCAAGATCCCCAGCACACATGACAGCAAGCTTCTGACGCTTCCAACTTATGGCATGCACAACACCAAATGCCTCATATATACACTAAAGGGATATTTTAACATTCTTCCTGTCCTATTTCAGCTCCCCGTGAATCATTGTTTACCTCCATACCTATTCACACCTTCATCAACATAAAGAAACCGTGCTTTCCTCTTTGCCTGAATCACCTCAGTTTGTGCTCACACCACTCTCATCAATCATACCTGGTAGGAATTTGGGCAGAGAAGCCAGCCAGGACCTGGTAAGAAATTGCGAAAAATACCCAACACCGGACTTGTAGCTGAATCTCACATGTTCTAGATCCCTCTGGGCATCGTCCTTCAGGTGCTGAGTTTCAGCCTGCTTTAACTTGACCTCCACCTCCTCTTCCACAACAGTGCGGCGGATGGCCTTTGCATCAGTACGCTCTGCATCCACCTGTGTGTGTGCAAGACGCAGACGCACACAAATACGATAGTGAATTGGTATCCCCCACGCAATCTCTCTTTACACACAATTAAGAGGCGAACGACTTTAAGAGGAAAAACTGCACAGGCAGCGAAATCTACTCCTCACAATATCAAGGAAAAGGAGCCACTTTGGTAACAGGTACCATAAAACAAAAAAAAGAAATCATCTCAGCGCTCTGAGAATATTTGTACGCACGACACAGGCATAAACCTGAATATGCATACATTAAAAACGTTATAGATGGTGTACTTTGACATTTATTCTGGGCAAACATCCATTCTTTGACTCACCAAAACACATTTCAATGTTTCTTTCATAATTTCAGCTACCAAACAGCAATTCGTGACTCACTTCTGTGCAAAAACCAGCCTGGAAGTGTCATTGCCTTTCTGTTCTCTCCAAGGATTCCAAACACAGAAATGCAGCTCCCCCTAAAAGTATATAGCATGCAATCGAATATCTCCCTGGGCCTTAGCCATCCTCCTTTTATTCAGCAGACGCTGCATGGCCTATGTAATCTCAGCCCAAAACAACCGTAGCTGACTCACCTCCCATTAAAATTAACACGTAATCCACCAAAAACCGCGTGCCTCTTTTCTACTCAGCCAGGATGGGCTACTTTCAGCTCACTCATTCTCTGCCATAATTCAAACATGCTTTCACCAGAAGAAGCCTTCATGTCAAGGGTCGGCCAGAGCCATATATATACGGTGTATATAAGGTATTTTTGGCAGGAAAACGACCAAACATACGGTCGTAAACGGTGTATATATATATATGATTCTAGCCAACCCTTTTAATTTTTGTTGTTGCTGCGTACCTGAGTCAATAGGCGCTGTGTGTCTTTAGTCTTCTCAGCCAGAATGGGCTGCAGCTCACTCAGCTCTCGTTGCATGCGGTCCACCACAATGTTTGTTTCTTGCAGCTTGGCCAAACCATTGAGCAGACGATCACGTGCCATGGCCATTTCCTGTGTGCCACGCCATCCAGAAAATTCAAAATGTAATACGCAGTAAAGCACTGCGCCATTCACGTTCCATGGCATTCCCTGTATGCGAAGCACTGCAACGATCACGTGCCATGGCCATTTCCTGTGTGCCACACCATTCAGCAAACTCAAAGTGTAATATGCAGTGAAGCACTGCAACGAAAACATTCCATGGCATTCCCTGTGTGCGAAGCACTGCAACGATCACGTGCCATGGCCATTTCCTGTGTGCCACGCCATTCAGCAAATTCAAAGTGTAATATGCAGCAAGGCACTGCAACGATCAAGTGCCATGGCCATACCCTGTGTGCAGAGCACTGCATCAATCACGTGCCATGGCATTCCGTGTGTGCGAAGCACTGCCAGATCACGTGCCATGGCAATACCCTGTGTGCGGAGCACTGCATCAATCACGTGCCATGGCCATACCCTGTGTGCCACACCATTCAGCAAATTCAAAGTGTAATATGCAGTGAAGCACTGCAACAATCACGTGCCATGTCCATACCCTGTGTGCGGAGCACTGCATCAATCACGTGCCATGGCCATACGCTGTGTGCCACACCATTCAGCAAATTCAAAGTGTAATATGCAGTGAAGCACTGCAACAATCACGTGCCATGTCCATACCCTGTGTGCGGAGCACTGCATCAATCACGTGCCATGGCCATACCCTGTGTGCCACACCATTCAGCAAATTCAAAGTGTAATATGCAGTGAAGCACTGCAACAATCACGTGCCATGGCAATACCCTGTGTGCGGAGCACTGCATCAATCACGTGCCATGGCATTCCCCGTGTGCGAAGCACTGCAATGATCACGTTCCATGGCATTCCCCGTGTGCAGAGCACTGCAACAATCACGTGCCATGGCCATACTTTGTGTGTGAAGCACTGCAACAATCACGTGCCATGTCCATACCCTGTGTGCGGAGCACTGCATCAATCACGTGCCATGGCCATTTCCTGTGTGCGGAGCACTGCATCAATTACGTGCCATGGGTTTTTCTTAAGAGAAAGATGTTAAGGTGAACGAGGCGCACATCTGAAGATCAATTACATGCCGCGCTTTCCTCAGGAGAAAGATGTTAAGGTGAACAAGGCACACATCTGAAGGTCACTCACGTGCCGTGTTTCTCTCAAGAGTGAGATGTACAGGTGAATGAGGCTCACATCTGCAGGTCACTCACATGCCACATGCCGCGTTTTCCTCAGGAGGAAGATGCTACAATGAATGAGGCTCACATCTGCAGGTCACTCACGTGCCGTGTTTCTCTCAAGAAAGAGATGTACAGGTGAAAGAGGCTCACATCTGCAGGTCAATCACATGCCGCGTTCTCCTCAGGAGAAAGATGTTGAGATGAATGAGGCTCACAACTGCAGGTCACTCACGTGCCGTATTTCCCTCAGTAGAGAGATGTACAGGTGAATGAGGTCCAGGTATGACTTTGGGGTAACGTAATATTGGCGGCGCAGCTCTGCGTAGTATGCCTCTGCCGTGCTTGACACACCCAAGTGTATGTCCACACACATGGAGGAGATGGCGGCGTTGACCAAGTCGCCGCCCAGTTGCTACATGCGCAAACAAGGAGAGCAAAGCTGTCATGAATCCCTTGTGGGCAAGCAGATTGTGTATTTTTGATTCATATGTGCATGTGTGTGTGTCTACGGATATAAAAGGAATGACAGTGTCATGTCTGGTCTCCTTTTTGTTGCTACATAGCAAGAGGAGGAGGCTTGCAGTCGTTTCCGTGACTTATTCACTTAATTCACAATGACTTCCGTTACTGCGTTCCTTGGCACATGCCTAGAGTTGGCATCCGCTGCCTACCTTCCCCACCAGAAACTTAGGATCGGACAAAACTGTACATTTGAACAATGCGCGGCAATGCAATTGAAGGTGTTCTTACATCTACGTACTCACGATAAAATAACAACTTTACGTACTTATGATAAAATAACAATTTTATACAACATCGCACGTAGATGTGTCGAGCCATCCCTTCACGTGACTGGAGTGCTGATATGCATATAATCAAACAAGCATTGCCCCTAAAGTCCCGAGGAGCGTGTGTGATGACAATGCTATATATATTTATGCGGCTTAACCATGCACATGACTGTGCACAACCCACCTGAGACTCCAATAAACGAGTGCTCACACTCTTCAGCGCCTCTGCTGGCCAAGGACTAAACCAGTCGATGGTGCAGCAGCTGATGAGAGATGGGTACTGCAGACAACAATTGCATGCAATGTTTGTGAATAGCCATGAAGGATATCACTGCCAGAAATTGTCAAGGGTGCAGTCATTGACAAGGAGGCGTACTGCAACCAGTATGTACGACTGTCACAATAAAGGCACCGCTTGCACATTATCAATGAGGATTCATGAGCATACACAAGGAAGAGCAATGCCAACGTGTTGAGCAGCAGCAGTTCATGGCGGAGAAATATAGGAGAACTACACCCTTATATTATTATATTAAAGAAAGTGTGGGCATTGTGATGCGCGGTTGATAGCTGAAAATTTTTATGGGTATCAGCACCTGTCTATAGAATAGAAGGAGCGCTAAAATGTGTCAGGAACATAAGGCTTCAATGGGGATACTTGCATTAGGCCCTAAACTAGGGAAAGGGTCATAATTTCAGAGGAGGGAAGCTCCTAAAAGTCCTGTGGATATGCAATCGAGTCCTGTGGATTTGCAATTAACCTTTGTGGATATGCAATCGAGTCCTGTGGATTTGCAATCAACTCCTGTTGATATGCAATCGAGTCCTGTGGATACGCAATCGAATCCTGTGGATATGCAATCGAGTCTTGCGAATATGCAATCGAGTCCTGTGGATATGCAATCGATTCCAGAAGAAAGAGAGGCACTTGGATACACTGTGGACACACAACCAAATTCGGAAGTGGAGGGCACGTATATGTCTTGTAAACATGCATCCAAATGCAAAGGAGCAAGGGACTCCAGCACACGCACACACACACGCACAAACACACATACACACATACACACACTCACTTGGCGGCACCGCGCACGGAAAGACTCCCCCACCGGACTCATGGCCAGTACGATGTGGAGGTGGTCACGCACGCGGTTGATGAACGCAGCCCACATGGCATCGCGCGTCTCTGCCACACCTTGCTTGTTGATCCACGGCCTGTGTGGCGTGCGTTTTGTGTGAGGTGCTGGTGTGAGTGAGCGTGCGCTTTCAAAAGCACCTCAACGCCACGGCAGTTGGGTATGTGCTTTACATGTAGGCAGCTTGTAGCGTGTCATTAACATTGTAGCCAGCATATGTTGCTAGGTGGCAAAATTGGGTGTGCGTCCTTTACGTGTAGGCAAATTGTTGCGTGCCATGGACATTGTAGCCAGCATATTGAGCTTACTGTGGTGATGGTTCTGTTTTTTGTATTGACAAGATTGCATTGTGATGTTGCTGATGCATTGAAACCTTGCTAGGTGGCAAAATTGGGTGCGTGCTTTACATGTAGGCAGAATGTAGCGTGTCATGGACATTGTAGGTAGCATATGTTGCTAGGTGGCAGAATTGGGTGCGTGTTTTACGTGTAGGCAGATTGTTGCGTGCCATGCACTTGTAGCCAGCCTATGTTGACGCTTACTGTTGATGGAACTGTTCCTCGTACTGACAAAATTGCATTGTGATGTTGCTGATGCATCAAAACCTTGCTAGGTGTCTTAGCGGCAAATTTTTATGATGCCTGCTTATAGCCGCCTGTGGCAGCAAAAAAGGGACAAACTATTTCTGCGAGGCACGCAAAGTAGTCATCTCGGCTAATTAATTCATTCATTTCATTTACGTACATGTGCTGCCTTCTTATTGCGTTTTGCCTTCCAAGTACAGAAACACGTGAACTTAAAGGACATGAAATCAAGTATTATCTTGTATGCTATTTCCAACGAAGGACTCTCACCGGATGTCTGAGTAAATACGCTCCCGTTCGTCTGCAGGGAAGAGGCCTGTGATCTCGCCACTATTGAGCATGTTGTTGATGTCCTCCACAAAGGACTCGCTCACGATGTGGTTGTCCGTGAACAGGAAGGCCACGTGCCGTCCCTCCACTCCAGCAATCCTGTGAGTGCATGTAAAAGGATGAATGCATTTAAAAGGATGAATGTATTTAAAAAAGGATGAATGCAATTTAAAGGATGAAGCAGTGATAGCATACTCTACCCACCCCAGCAATCCTGTGAGAGCATGCATTTAAAAGTATAAAAGTACAAAGCAGTACACACACACATGCACGCACATACACACACACACACACGCACACGCACACGCACACACAAGGTTTCGCCAGCATACTGTGATGTGTACTTATTAAAGGATGATGCAGCGATAGCATGTTCTCAAAAAGATACATCTTTGCAGTGGAAGGTTGCACTTTACCGAACGTTGTTTAGACTCTCACGGATGTAAGGTCAGCGCATGCGGATAGGCAAGGCAGTTGTGAACAATGTGTAGGCTGTTGCAGACGGTATCATATGAATAATAATCAATGTATTTAAGAAAAAGATGTATCTGCAATAAGGTTGCGGTTTTGCGCTAGCTGTCAGAGAGAGAATCTTTGTGCCGCTTTAAACGACGTTCCCAAATTACGAGCACGACATCTTATTGCCGCAGTAGTGAAGCTGAACACTGCAAAGAAGCTTTGCGCCGCTTTAAACGACGTTCCCAAATTACGAGCACGACATCTTGTTGCTGCAGTAATGAATCTGAACACTGCAAAGAAGCTTTGCGCCGCTTAAAACGACGTTCCCAAATTACGAGCACGACGTCTTATTGCTGCAGTAGTGAAACTGAACACTGCAAAGAAGCTTTGCGGCATTTTAAACGACGTTCTTAAATTACGAGCACGACATCTTATTGCCGCAGTAGTGAAACTGAACACTGCAAAACTTCACCATATGCTGAACTAGAATGCATCAAGGAGACGCTTTGAGCAAGTGCACCAAACTTACTTGTAGAGCTTCTTGATGCTCTCTCGAAACTCTGTTAGCCCATAGTTACGCGTGAGCTCGATGGAGAAGCACTGCAGGGTCATTGCATTTGCACATCAACTTTACTGTGATGAAAGTAGAAGAAATGTTTGAAAAGCCACCATTTGCCACACAAACAGGCACATTCTCCCATTGGCTGTCCTGCATTGGGTTAAACATTGTTAGACAAGGTATGCTTCATTGTAATATAATGAAAGCTAGCATCTGCTCGATAGTTTCATATCCAAGAGGGAGGGACACAGAGGCAAGACATACCCACAGCAAATTTCTTCTCTCCTTCACATTACTGATCAGATAATATGCACGCACACACAAACATCATGGCATGCAAGTGATGTGTGTGCAACAACAGTCCACACATGCTACAGTGTGAAATTGTAATGATATAAGTGTCTAAAGGAGGACAAAGCACAGCTTTTCACGCCACCTTCTCTTTGGACACTAGCTAGCTACGGGGCCACGTCATTGAGGAAATGATCACTTTTAAACTTGCATCGACCAGGCTCAGCACGTGGAATAAAACAGCAGAGCAACGCATATCTGTGTTTGACTGATGAACGCTGCACACACACACGCACACACACACGCACACACACACACACACACACGGACAAACACACACACGCACACACGCACACACACACACCCACGCACCCACGCACACACACACACTCACACTGCTGCGTGAATTAAAACAGCAGAGCAGTACATACCTGTGTTTTACTGATGAAGGCTGCGAAGCGAGTCAGGCTCTGCTTGCCTGACCCACCCACACCCACAAGCATAGCACTCCCTCGCGGCTGGAGCAGGATGCGTGCAATGCGGCTGATGTGCTGCACAGCGTCCATGAAGAACACTGCAGTGGCAAACACAAAAGTTGGATGTACATTGCGTCGATGTTCAAGGTGGCTGCTTCTGATGCATGTAATGCGGCTGATGTGCTGCACAGGGTCTATGAAGAACACTGCAGTGGCAGAAACAAAAGGTGGATGTATTTGGAAGAATATAGGTAGCTTGTTATGATGCGTGCATTGTTGATGATGTGCTGCTTAGCACCGTTGGAAAGATTGCAGTGGCAGGGCAATTGCCAGAAAGGAGAGTGCCGTCCTCCCAAGGCACAATTCACGTCAAGAAACAAAGGCCAGTAACAAACAAAATGAACACTATTCCAGAACACTTACCCAGGTGCAGAGGTGCTGTGTGCTCCAAATTATACTCCTCCAGGTAGTTGGTCATGAGGTTGGTGAGCTGATTGAAGTCCCCCCCAACCTCCTCGTACGTCCGCTTCTCTCTGGGAGCCCCCATTTGCATGTAGTCGCCTGTGCGTAACACCATGCTGCAATCATATGTTGTTCAAGCACCAAATTACCTGTCCTCAATCAATCAGGCAAGGCCGCATGTTATCTCTGGCCGCATGTTATCTCTGGAATAGACAGAACGGTCAATAGACACAATGGTATACACAGAATGGTATACAACTAATGGTATACCAAAAAAACACAATAAAGTCAGCTTGATAGATGCTTTCATGTCGCAGACCCGTACTTCCAATCAAGTTGTACTATTTCCTTAGATGTTATCCCATTCGCGCAGGGGGCCTTTGTCCCCCTTCATGCCGATGTTGTAACCCCGGTTTTTTTCAATCGAGTTGTAATTCTGATTTTGGAAAAGGATATCCCAATTGCCCGGGGGGCCTTTGAGAAAGTCTCGTCCAAAGGCAAGTACCCTCCATAAGCCCTCCTATACAACTCTCTCCCCTTTGACTTCTTCAAGCACGATTCCTTGGCCAAGGGGCCTTTGAAAGAGTCTCATTTCAAGGCAAGTACCCTTTATGAGCCCCCCTATAAAACTCTCTCCCTTTGACTTCTTCAAGCACGATTCCTTGGCCAAGGAGCCTTTGAAAGAGTCTCATTTCAAGGCAAGTACCCTCCATGAGCCCCCCTATACAACTCTCTCCCTTTTGACTTCTTCAAGCACGATTCCTTGGCCAAGGGGACTTTGAAAGCGTTTCACCGAAAGATATGTACCCTCCATGAGCCCTCCCAAGACAGCCTAGAGCATACATCCTCCTCATTTGCTTCATTTCTAGGGTTGGCCAGAACCGTATACATACATCGTATATAGCCGTATATTACGCAAAACCCCTGCCAGAAATACCGTGTATACACCGTACCTATTATATACATGGTTCTGGCCAACCCTAATCATTTCACGAGAACCTCTACCCAAGGGATCTTTCAAAGCGACTTACCAAACATAATTTCGTTGCCTGGGCCAAACAGTGCCTCGTACTCCTCCCTCACTTCGAACTTAGATTTGAGCATCTCGTACAGCATGCCCTTGAAGTAGTCCTTGTCCTCGTTGCAGATGAGCCTGTACATGTATACATGAGTGTCGTGTACTTCATTTTGATGTGCCCAGAACTTCAAACTTAGATTTGAGCATCTCGTACAGCATGCCCTTAAAGTAGTCCTTGTCCTCGCTGCAGATGAGCCTGCACATGTATGCATGAGTGTTGTGTACTTCATTTTAATGTGCCCAGAGCCATGGTGCATGAACGTTGAACATCTTGTACAGCAAGATTATGATGAAGCCATGCATACACTCATGCAACATTGTGGCCATGCACACACTCGTACAACATTGTGGTCATGCACACACTCATGCAATATGCAATATCGTAATTGATTGGCCCAGGCTTTCTTGAAGCAGTGCGCTGGAGGTGTGATGGGGAAATTGAGGTAGAAGTTCAGCCTGTAGACATAAAAGCACCCACTGGAAAATGTCCAAAGTCAATGCCCAAGCCTGTAGACATGAAGAATTTAATAAAAGAATAAATAAATTTTGAGTTACCAGATTGAGTTGAGTCACCAGATGATCTAGCCCTTGCAAGGTTTTCCCACATGTCGTGGAACGCACGCAACTTTGTAACCCACAGCGCCAAAAGAAAAGTGCGTTGGTGAGGAATGAGGGTGTACATGTACTGGGCTTACAAATGCAGTAGACCCACCTGTCGTGGAACACACACTTGTTTTCGTGCACCCACAGCCGCACGAGATAGACCCACCTGTCGTGGAACACACGCATGTTTTCGTGCACCCACAGCCGCATGAGTGTGACTCGTGGCTCAGGGCACTGACCAGGTCGAATGTCCAGGATGCCCTGCATGCAAGCAAGCGTGCGTGCTCCAGACATATCAGTTCAAAAGTGTCCAATGAAGAGTTGTTACATGGGGGCGTGCACAGAGTAGAAGTGACATGTGACTTTGAAGAGAGCAAACACGTGACTTTGAAGAGCAAAAGAGTTGAAAAGAGAGTAAAACAATCATGTGAGTTTATGAGGGCAATTGAGGCGGCATATTAGCTTGGTCGCAGTGAGTCCTATGATAAATTAAAGAGCTGCTCAAGCGGCCTTTTGGGGGTCTGGATCAGTGAAGGTGGCAATGTGTACAAGTATAATGTAGTTGCAGCAACCACTGCAAGAAGCCCACGCTCAGCTTAACGAAGCACCACGCCCACACACCTTGCACATTTCAGACACACGCCTTCCAGGTTCCAGGTTTGATGAGTCTTGGCACTAAATCGCCATCAAACTGTCACTCAAAGTACACGACCATTTAAGAGCGCGTCTCATCCACGCACCTTGCACATTTCAGACACACGCCCTCCAGGTTCAATGTTCAATGAGTCTTGGCAGTAAACACCATCAAACTGTCACCTAAAGTACACAACCATTTAAGAGCGCGCGTCTCATCCACGCACCTGGAACACTTTGGACACATATCTCAGGTTAAAGGTGAAGTGACCTAATTTACACGACCATTAAAAGTCTCACTTGGAACACTTTGGACACATCTCTCAGGTTAAAGGTGAAGTGACCTAATGTACACAACCATTTAAGAGCGCGCGTCTCATCCACACACCTGGAACACTTTGGACACATCTCTCAGGTTGAAGGTGTAGTGACTTTTGGCAGGGGTGGGCAGCAGCTCATTGGCGATACGCAGGTACACCTCCACAGCAGAACTGACCATTGGTTTGAGCATACGGTTCTTGGCCTCTGTTTGGTGTACAACAGGGAAGGGTCGGTGCAAGGTTAGGTGTGGTTGAACACAGATGCTCTTAAAATGTTAAGTCTAGTGGCAGGGGAGTTGGATAATACCTGGAGCTGAAGTAGCTCCTTTTTTAGAGCAAGCTGTTTTCTCAAATTGATGTGGCTGCCTGTTCTCGATTCGGAGTGGGGAGCGAGCTCCCTTGCTGCTAACCTGCTTCTTGCCAGTCATCGCATGTTAAGGAGCAGGGAAATAGAAGAGCAAGACGTGGGAAGTAGTAACGCACTGGCCCCTTGTAGTAACGCACTGGGAAGTAGTAACACACTGACACCTTGTATTTTAAGTTTAGATGAACATATCACCTTGTGTCCAAGTTTAGATGATCATGGCACCTTGTGTCCAAATTTAGATGAATATGGCATTTTGTGTCCAAGTTTAGATGAACATGGCACCTTGCTGCCAAGTTTAGATGATCATATCACCTTGTGTCCAAGTTTAGATGAACATATCATGCTGGTCGTCCGTGCTGGCACGCGCTCAAAAGCACACCGACGAGCACGAGCCAGCCTCACCCTATGCTTACTACTTTTATATGCTATATCATCGAGCACAATTTATGTTTGCTTGGCAACTTGTACCTGCAGTGAAAAAAGTGGCTACAACAACCGCTGAGGAGGGCGGAGGAGATTTGACGCACTTCCATACACACATATATACAAGCTTAAGCCAGCCTCAGCCTGCAGTACACTTATACACTTATACCTGCCTAACACACTTGTACCTGCGGTGAAGAAGATGTTAACGAGACCGCCCAGGATGGTGGAGAAGACGTGATGCACTTACATACACACGTACAAGCATAAGCCAGCCTCAGCCTGCATTGCACTTATACCTGCCTAACACACTTGTACCTGTGGTGAAGAAGATGCGAAAGAAACCGCCTAGGATGGAGGAGAAGACATGATGCACTTACATACATTTACATACACTTGCATACGCTCACATACACGTACACACACTTACATACACAGCATGACCCAGCCTCACTCTTGTAGCACACTTATACTCGTCTATCACAAAGAGTACCTGCGATGAAGAAGGTGTCAAAGATACCGCCCAGGATGGTAGAGAATACGTGATGCATTTGCATACACTTGCATACACTCACATACACGCACACACACACTTACATACACAGCATGACCCAGCCTCACTCTTTTAGCACACTTATACACGTCTGTCACAAAGAGTACCTGCGGTGAAGAAGGTGTCAAAGAAACCGCCCAGGATGGTGGAGAATACGTGACGCATGATGGTTTCAGAAGGCTGTGGTAGGCTGAGCATTGTGAAGTGACGAAGGAAGCGAGCGGACACATCCTGTGCGTTTGCATGCCGGTGGTGTGCAGTTAGTGATATGTGCGTGGTGGAGCAATTTGTAGTGACGTACAAAGTGAGCAGACATATTATGCGTGTGTGTGTGCTTGGGCGTAAATGTGTGAGTATTTGGTGTGTAGTGTATACTGCTGTGATGAGTGATGGTGCAGGCGTGGTAAAGTGATGTAGAAAGCGAGAGCAAACACGAGCTGTGCGTGAAAGTGTGCGAACAAGGGGCGTGTGCAGCTGCGATGAGTGATGGCGTTGGTGCGGTGAAGTGATGTAAAAAGCGAGCAAACACAAGCTGTGCGTGAAAGTGTGCGAACAAGGGGCGTGTGCAGCTGTGATGAGTGATGGCGTTGGTGCAGTGAAGCGATGTAGAAAGCGAGCAAACACAAGCTGTGCGTGAAAATGTGCGAACAAGGGGCGTGTGCAGCTGTGATGAGTGATGGCGTTGGTGCGGTGAAGCGATGTAGAAAGCGAGCAAACACGAGCTGTGCGTGAAAGTGTGCGAACAAGGGGCGTGTGCAGCTGTGATGAGTGATGGCGTTGGTGCAGTGAAGTGATGTAGAAAGCGAGCAAACACGAGCTGTGCGTGTAAGTGTGCGAACAAGGGGCGTGTGCAGCTGTGATGAGTGATGGCGTTGGTGCGGTGAAGCGATGTAGTAAGCGAGCAAACACGAGCTGTGCGTGAAAGTGTGCGAACAAGGGGCGTGTGCAGCTGTGATGAGTGATGGCGTTGGTGCAGTGAAGTGATGTAGAAAGCGAGCAAACACGAGCTGTGTGTGAAAGTGTGCGAACAAGGGGCGTGTGCAGCTGTGATGAGTGATGGCGTTTGTGCAGTGAAGTGATGTAGAAAGCAAGAGCAATTTCTGCACGTGGAGGGTCTAGTATTGTCAACGTAGCTCAGTGTAAAAATTATGGAGCACCTTCTGATAATAAGTGAGTGATGTGTGATAGTGGCATACGGATGAAGTAATTCCTACACGTGTTGCGTAGAGGAGGTGCGTATGATAGCTGGTGAAGCAAGGTTGGTGAAGCAAGGTCGGAGAAAATCAGATTATCGTGATATAACAGTTAATTTTGACGAAAAGGGCATTGCAACAGGGCGATGGTGGAGCAATCATGCGTCTTGTGCAAACTTTACTTCACTAAGTGATTCCATACTGGTGCACTTTATACCGACCACTTGGCAAAGCTTGAGGCTAACATGCACGAGCTGATCAGGTATTTCTCCGAAGGGTGTCGACACAGCAACACACACATTGTGTATGGTACACAACACCCCTAAACTTGCAACACACACATCGAATATGGTGCCCAGTCCTCTAAAACAAAGTGCAACAGACATCGATTACGGTACCCAATACCACTATACTTGCAACAAACACATCGAATATGGTGCCCAGTTCTCTAAAACTGAGTGCAACACACACATTGTGTATGGGACATAACACCCCTAAACTTGCAACAAACACATCGAGTATGGTGCCCAGTTCTTTAAAACTTGCAACAGAGACGTTGATTACGGTACCCAATACCCTTAAACTTGCAAAAAACACATCGAGTTTGGTGCCGGGTTCTCCATAACCTGCAGTGCTTGCTGTCGACTGCTGCACAATGCTGTAACATGCAGTGCTTGCTGTCGATTGCTGCACAATGCTGCAACATGCAGTGCTTGCTGTCGATTGCTGCACAATGCTGCAACATGCAGTGCTTGCTGTTGACTGCTGCACAGTGCGGTGAAACAACAAGCAGGTGCTCTAAACTCAGTGCTAGACACAGGTGGTAGCAGGCCTTTATTTCTAGCGCACTAGTAGCTGCCCTTAATGTTTAGCGCAATGGTAGCTGCCCTAAATGTTTACACAATGGTAGCTGCCCTTAATGTTCAGCACAGGTGATAGCAGCCCTGGAAGTCTGGTTCTACTACGTTTGCATCGTGAGATGGCGGTGGATTATTTACAAGCAAAGGAAAGAACACAGTTAAAAAGGAAGAGTGATATGGTAGATATCACTTTGCTTCACTTTGCTTCACTTCAAGAACTGGAGTTCAAATATTACACACTGAACTCAGCAGTTGTCTGTGGTCAGGCTAGACTTGTGAAGGTCGTGTTCTTAATCTGTCTGGTATCGTGAGTTGTTAGGAGGATCTCAGCTCTTTGGCAGCAGCAGCCATGTTTCCTTAAACATAGGGTTGGCCAGAACCATATATATATACAATGTACATACGGTATTTTTGGCAGGGAAATCACCATACATACGGTCATATACGGTGTATATATACGGTTCTGGCCAACTCTACTTAAACAATAACTGAGATTGGCGCTCAGCTCTTTGGCAACAGCGGCCATGTTTCCTTTAACCTTAACTGAGATTGGCGCTCAGCTCTTTGGCAACAGCGGCCATGTTTCTTTAATCATTATCTGATATGTGTTATCCCTGCTTGCGCATACACCCTATTTCACAACACCTTCCTGTGACTGCTGCCCACTGCACAATAAGTGGCTTTCTGAGAACCGCTGGCACTTGAATTGTTAACCCAGCTTGTAGTTGCAGGGGGTTTGCAGTACCCGGTAAAAAAGCGACCCAGCCTTGGTTGATGTGAAGAATGCTATTGGTGCATGCACATTGTTCTGTGACATTTATCAATCTAGTAATGTGACGTTGCAATATAACGCTTCTCAACCTGGCAACCTCCTTCCACATCTTCCTAGGGATTTGCGCAGTGGGCATTGCTCTTAAAATGTTGCACAACGTGCATTGCTCTCAAAATGTTGCACAACACGCATTGCTCTCAAAATGTTGCACAATGCACATTGCTCTCAAAATGTTGCACAGTGCGCATTGCTTTCAAAATGTCTAAATAAATTTCGCTTTTCCTACCTGACGCCCACCCCCTGGAGGCCCACAGGCTGCACACAGTGTGGTGTCCTGGATCCCCATCCAGTTCAGCTTCTTGCGGTCGTAAAAGCCCCTGCACGAAATGCACAGCAAAGTTTGCATGTGTGTTTGTGTAAATGTGTGGGTGTGCGTGCGTGCGTGCTCATGTGTGAGCACGTGTATGGTGGTGGGAGTTGAGCTTGCTTGAGAAAAAGCACGGATACTGCCTGACAGTCACAAGATTGAAGGATGATCAACAAAAAACCTGGTAAATGTATATGTTTATATATAGGGTTGGCCAGAACCATAAATATACGGTGTATATACGGGATTTTTGGTGGGGAAATCACCAATTATACGGTCATGTACGGTGTATATACATGAATCCCAAAATGTATTGGTCCAATGTTGACCCCCTGGCAAAAAAAGGGAATATTAGTTGACCCCCTAGTAGCCTCAGAGCTAGTAGCTTGGCGGCACTCCCAACTTCATGCGTACGTGTCATTCCAAATCTACTTCCTTGCTGAAAACACCGTAACAGACACGAAGCTGCTTTGTTGGTGCAGTCCAGAAACTGTCGATGTTCTAAACACACCCGTGGTCTAGGAGCTGGCGAAGAAGTTCGATGGGGGGCTGTGAGCCGTGCACTTCGCGCATAGGCATGTTGACATCATCCACAAACAGCACCATGTGGCGTTTTGCAGGCGGACCGTACCGCTGCTTGCGCTTGCGCTCGAGCTTACTCTCTATGATGGCCTGTGTTTGTGTGTGTGCGTGTGTGTGTGTATGTGTGTGTGCCTGTGTGTGTATGTGTGTGTGCCTATGTGTGTGTATGTGTGTGTGTGTGTGTGTTTGTGTGTGTGTGTGTGTGTGTGTGTGTGTGTGTGTGTGTGTGTGTGTGTGTGTGTGACCAAATGTCAATCGCAACCCAGTTTTAATTCATGTTTCATCGCAGAGGTTGCCAATTGTCAGTGTCAAGCAGCTGCTGCTCCATTGATTATAAATTTCCCACGAACACAACTCTAGCTGTGACATAAGAACATACATAGGGTTGGCCAAAACCAAACATAGGTACGTAATTACGGCGCGAATACGGTGCCTTTACCAGGAAGTATTATGTACAAACAATCAAGCACGGTGTGCGTATACGATTAAGGCCGACCCTAGACAAAAAAGTTGCTGGCAAACCTCACAACACAGTTCACCCTCACCCTTCCTTTTTCCAAAAGTGCCCGGTCCCTAATCACGCTGGATGTTTTAGCACTGCCAGCTTTGTTTTAATGTATTTAGATCCCCCCTTCCTACCTGCGTTGCCGCCGAGCTTGTCTGAGCGCTGAAGTTTATGATGACAGGCATGATCTGATTAGGCTCGTTGCCAGCTGCAAGGCTGAGGTTTGTCTCAGAAGGCCCGTTGGCACGCGTGTTCACTGCAATCAGCATCAGGCAGTTCTCAAGTGGTGTTTGTGCAACAAACGAGATTTGGCGGTGCACATACTACAGATTGGCACGCGTGTTCACTGCAATCAGCATCAGGCAGTTTTCATTTGGTGTTTGTGCAACAAACGGGATTTAGCGGTGCACATACTACAAATTGGCACAGGTGTTCACTGCAAAAAGCAGTGCATACAGGCAGTTTGTGTTGTTTGTGCCTACAAATGGAAATCTGGTGGCATCAGAGATGCAAATGTTACGCTGCCTAAACCTCTGCTGTGCCGTATACTTCATCCAGATGCTGCCAGCACTGGTAACACACTACCTGTGGGGGTTTTAATCAGCAATGTATCCCATCCTTGCTGTTAGCCACATTGAACCTACAATGCAAACTTTGCGGCCCCCCCAACACAAAAGCTTCCATTCCACCCATAAACTAATACTTGGAGAGGCTATTATTGATGAACATTATCCACCTCCACCGTACCATGCCAACTCTGCAGCCCCCCCACAAAAAAACAGCATCCTTTTCACCCATACACTAAATACTTGTACAGGCTATTATTGACAGGACATCATCCACTTCCACCGTACCATGCCAACTCTTCAGCCCCCCCACCAAAACAGCATCCTTTTCACCCAGAAACTAATATTTGGAGAGGCTATTATTGACGCAACATTATCCACCTCCACCGTACCATGCCAACTCTGCAGCTCCCCCACAAAAAAACAGCATCCTTTTCACCCATAAACTATAAACTAATAATTGTACAGGCTAATATGACAGGACATCCATTTCCACCGTACCATGCTAACTCTGCACCCCCCACCAAAACAGCATCCTTTTCACCCAATAACTAATACTTGTACAGGCTATTATTGACAGGACATCCACTTCCACCGTACCATGCCAACTCTGCAGCCCTCCCACCAAAACTAATACTTGTACCAGCTATTATTGACAGGACATCATCCACTTCCTCCGTACCATGCCAACCCTGCACCCCCCACAATAAAATAGCATCCTCTTCACCCACAAACTAATACTTGTACAGGCTATTATTGACAGGACATCATCCACTCCCACCGTACCATGCCAACTCTGCAGCCCCCACAAAAAAAAGCATATCCTATTAACCCATGGATTATCACCTGTGGAGGCAATCATGGACATGGCCCCATCCTTGCCATCATCCACCTCGACCGTGCCGTATTGAGCGTCAGCCAGGCGCGACAGGGTGTCTAGGATGACCGCTGTTTTGCCAACTCCACTGGACCCTGTGAGCAGCACGCTGTGCTCCACCTGCGCAGCAGGGCAGTGAGCAGCACAGTCAACAACAGGATATTAGTGAGCATCACAGTGGGATATTCTGAGCACCCCCATAGACCCAGTGAACAGCACACGCTGTGCTCCACCTGCGCAGCAGGGCAGTGAGCAGCACAGTATCAACAGCACACCAGTGAGCATCACAGTGGGATATTTTGAGCACCCCCATGGATCCAGTGAACAGCACACGCTGCTCCACCTGCGCAGCAGGGCAGTGAGCAGCACAGTCAACAACAGCACACCAGTGAGCATCACAGTGGGATATTTTGAGCACCCCCATAGACCCAGTGAACAGCACACGCTGTGCTCCACCTGCGCAGCAGGGCAGTGAGCAGCACAGTATCAACAGCACACCAGTGAGCATCACAGTGGGATATTTTGAGCACCCCCATGGATCCAGTGAACAGCACACGCGTGCTCCACCTGCGCAGCAGGGCAGTGAGCAGCACAGTATCAACAGCACACCAGTGAGCATCACAGTGGGATATTTTGAGCACCCCCATGGATCCAGTAAACAGCACACGCTGTGCTCCACCTGAATATGCGTGCCCCTTTTTTTCTAAACCCAAAGGCAGAAGCAAGCACCATACGTGCGCACCTCTGCCATTCCCTCAGTAGGAACACAATTGCTGTGATAGCCAGAGCAGGCAGAAAGGCAGAGCCAAGCATCATACGTGCACACCTCTGCCATTTCTCTCAGCAGAAACGCAATTGCTGTGATAGCCAAAGCAGGCAGAGTGGCGGGCCTAGAGTGGCGTACGTGGGTGTCAACAGATTTGCAGCAAAAGCGTACGCAGGCAGAGCGGCAGGACTGCTGTCTTCATTTATGTGCATCCTTATCAACATGTGTGTCTGCGGTAGGCACCAGGATCGTACGTGTGCACCATTAGGTTTGCAGCATAATAGTTAGCAGGCAGAGCAGGACTGCTGTCGTCATTTGTGCGCACCTCTAAGCACGTTTTTAGCAGGAAAGCGTAACGAGTGGTGTCTGCGGTAGGCACCAGGATCTGGAAGTAGGGCAGCTCAGGTTGGTACTTGAACTGTGGCACCATTTCGTCCCAGTGGGAGAGCGTGAAGTTCCTGAGTTGGAAACAAGGAGGAGGACACGAGGAGGCTGGGTTGGTGCAAGGAGGTGGCGATGAGAGCGGGGTAGAGAGGAGGCTTGGTTGGTGCAAGGAGGTGGCGATAGGAGCGTGGTAGAGAGGAGGCTGGGTTGGTGCAAGGAGGTGGCAATGAGAGCGGGGTAGAGAGGAGGCTTGG
>Ga0307942_1000168_pt1 | contig 38657 bp, 30 predicted proteins | sample OrgLakmetagen175_FD_201846 | JGI IMG/M metagenome (GOLD analysis project Ga0307942, IMG submission 201846) | Saline water microbial communities from Organic Lake, Antarctica - #175 | ecosystem: Environmental > Aquatic > Non-marine Saline and Alkaline > Saline | place: Antarctica: Organic Lake... | reverse complement strand
TTGTTTCCTGTTTCTGACTGAGGCTTCTTATACACACATCCTGAGACCATTCGACAGCTTTGTTCTCGTTCTCCTTGATGCTTTCTCTTCGCGCTTCTTCAAAACAAACGTTCTCTTTCTCTATACATTTTTCTCTTCTTCATACATCAGTTTCCTCTGTTTCTTTTTTTTAGCCAGGTTTAGTTTCAGGCTTTTTCCAAACTTCCGCTGAGATGCCCTTTGAGGCATATATAGTGATGTAACCTTACCTTACCTTACCTTACCTCGTTCTCATAGGTTGAGCAGCCATTCCAGGTTGAATGCCTTTGTAATCCAAACTAAACTAAATTAAGCCAAATTGAAGCTGTGTTGTTGTGTCAATTTATTAGTGCAGCTGTCGATCTTTTTGATTGATTTATTTGTTGGGACCTGTAGGTTGAGCAGCCATGCCAGGCTGGAGGCCTTTGTAGTAATCCAAACTAAACTAATTCCTTTCTTTGCATGATCATTGTTCTGTACCTACAACTAGATGTATTAAGAAGTTTGGGGTCAAGGGGGCTAGCCGTTGGGCCTCTGTGGCATCGTGGCCTAAAATTTGGCAGGGATTTTGAACGGCGTGTCACGCTCTATACTGTATCAGTATCAGTTAATGAGCTGAGTCTTATACTATGTTGTGGCAGTAATCTGACCTGACATCTTAACAACAAGAGACGCTATTTATTCTGGTGCCCGCAACACAGAGGAAACAGCCACCTATATGATTCTTTCCTGGAATTCCAAAATGACCACAAGTCCCCGGGTCTACGCATCGCTTCCCCGCAGATTTCCACACACATGTTTGGGCTTCACCCCATCAAACCACCTCCAATTCACATAAGTGCCCTTTTGGAACAACGTACAAACACCACTTCCCTAACAGTCCTGGGGATTGCAGATTACTGCCGTATGGAACACTAAGGGCAGAGTTTGCCTCAATGTCCACGATGCTCGCACGCATACGTGCCTCTGCTCCTCCACCTTTAATCGCGCTGCTCTTCACTGCTGCGGCAGTTGCACAGTGCACGGCGCACACACATAAACACATACACAAACACACGCTCACAGCACACACACAAAGTACATAGTATACATCACATGCATACGCACAAAGACAGCCACGCATACATACACTCACACATACACACATGCACACACATACATGCAATCACACACGTACTGCATTTATGCACACACACAGGCATGCATGCACGGATGCGGGGGGGTCTGGGCAGGTTGATTGCATGTCAGCTAATCTTCCTACGTGAGATGTCACGGCGGCTTGTCGTTGTAGCAGACAATAATCAACCAGCAGGCGTGGTGGTGGAGGCTGTCAACTGCTTCCTCAAGCAGCACCAAACACAGGAGCCACACCCAGGACCTGCACAGCAGCACAAAGCGCAGCAGCCACATCCGCCGCCCACAATGCACCATCATACACAGCAGTCACACCTAGACACCGCTAACCGAGCAGCACACAGCACAGCAACAGCCACGCCTATAGCCACCGCCAGACAAGCAGCACGCAGCACAGCAACAGCCACGCCCACAGCCACCACCAGCAGCCGAGCAGCACGCAGCACAGCAGCAGCCACGCCCACAGCCACCGCCAGCCGAGATCAGACTGCAAATACATTGTTACAGGCAACATAATTACAATAACTGCATAGCTTTTAACATCAAACCTATAAAAGAGGAGAGCTTATTCAAACATTTCCCTTTTGTTTAGATAGGTTTGGTTACAGGCTTTTTTCCAAGCTTCCGCTGAGATGCCCTCTGAGGCATATATAGTGATGTAACCTTAACCTTAACCTAACCTTATTCAAATATTGCAAACCCAAATAGCTGGAATTAGGAGGGATGAAGGCACCTACCTTCACCGGACCCAAAATCTTCTTTTTAGAGGCGACCACTTCAAGACCCTTTGCCAATTTGGATCGCTCTTTTATGCTGAGTCCTGAAGGTGTGCAATATGAGTGTGTGTGTGAGTGTGTATGCAAGGCAGCCATGCAATTCCACCTCCCACAGACTAAATTCCTTCCTTGCTTGCCATTACGATTTGCATGTGGCTTACGTTCCTTACCAGGAGAGTCTACAGCAATTAAGTCCTCAATGGCATTCTGGTACCAATCCTGCATAGGCAGAGCGTGGAAACTGCCCAAAAATATGTCGCCCTTCCAGCTGTTCATTGTCTGTCCGTGCTGCAGATGGACGTTCTCTGTCTTGAAGCTGAGCTTCAATGGTTTGTGGCCCCTTGTGTACTTGAACAACCTGACACTGCAGTAAAGTTGTCAGGAAATAAGCAGCAAATAGTTGCAATTCAATTTAGGCTTCATTCTGCAGTACTAAAGCTTTTTGTCTTAAGGTTATGAGGAGCAAGCTATTTTCATAGACCCCCTTGTTCACTCCTACCCCCAAAACAGGGATTATTACATGCGTACCTTCTCGCTGACAGAGGCCAGAGGAGTATGGCAGCAAGAGGATGCACACTTTACGTACGTTTTATTGCTGCAATGTAGGCTATATTCGACAGAGCCCAGCCGAATCACCCAGATTTGTAAGGAGAATCAACAAGAGAAATATTTGCTAAGCAGGTGGGTTGTGTTACGTGGATGCCCAAGAAAGTAAGCAAGGTCCAGCTACGAATCATTTCAATTGTTATTCCTACAAAGTTTAAACTGGAAAGCTTAACTTATTCAAATGCAACCTTTGGAGTCTGGCTTCAATTCTATACTCTCTACCTTTTATCGTTTTCTCTTGTGCAAACGGTTTGAGCACATTGAGGGTAGCAATGCCAAAAGGCAGTTTACCTGTTGGGATGATACAATGGCAGTATGCCAGCCTCTTGAATCCCAGCACGATAATCACTCAGCTCCAGTGGTACAGCATAGACGTCAAGCAGCATGTCTTTAAAGCAAGCGAGTGCGGTTTCCTCCTTGGATTGGGCACCTAGGTTGGTGCCCAGGAACTCTTTTGCCTGTACATGCATCACAATTGGGTGATTTAAAAACCTTGCTTCAGTAGCACAAATGTCTGACTTTCTGACCTTTAAAATCACGGTGGCATGCGATGGAGGAATGATTTCTGGCAAAGCGTTCTGAAATAAGTGAGCAAGTTTTCAGTGGCAAGTTTTATCAAAATGTGCAAAAAAGCTACCTCACCGTTTCAGGTGTAAAAGAGTTCCAGAGTGAAATCCAGTGGAGGGACTCTCTCTGGATTGCCTCTGCTTTGCCTGCCATTCCTGACTTCCAGCTCTGAGCCCAGATCATGTCCAACAAGAGAGTGAGGCCCTTTCTCTCTGCTGGCTGCCTTAGAGTTTCTATCAGGTACTTCTTTTTGTACATCCTGGAAAGAGCACGGAAACAATAAAATGTGAAAATCATCTTGCATTTATTAATTCAAGGTAATTAGCTTGGAAATCCAGGCAAAAAAGGAGTAACTTCGAAAATTTTTCTTTGTAAACCCAACTACCTCCATAACTTGACCGGCAGCCCTAGGCAGCCAAACAATTTATGCATGAGATAAGCATACAGCAACACACTCCCCTGACCGACCCGAAGTTGACACTAAACAGTGACATCAGGCCTGTGCAATGTCACTGCGGCTCAAGCACTGCACCGTTCGTCCTGAAACTTGATGTGTGTATTTACTAAACTGACTATGAGTGTGCAAAAATATGTTTGAAGGGGTAATCTATCGGAGCCGCAATATGCATTCGGTTTCTCGTCTGTTGAACCCCCGGCCAAAATTGAGGAGCAGAAATGGGGAATTCTGATGCTGGCCTAGCATAAGGGACTATTATAAGTCAAGCTGATGTGTTTTCTGGCCGGGGGCGCTTCATCTGAGCCTGTAAAACTTCTCTAAACCTCATTTTAGAGAAGCCAGAATCTGATGCCATCTTTCCCGCCCGATATCTCCGCGCCCAGCCCACGGATTGCCCCGCGCTTGACGCAGGATGTCATAACTTATTCTAAGCTGCACAGTGCTCCAAAAACCTCGGCGGATGGTGCAGGGACGGGCCAAAACAGGCCAGTTTGACACCCCAAACGCCATCGCAAGGTTCGTTGTCATGGCGCTCGTGTTCTAGATGTTTGGAGCCAGGATTGTAGCGCAAGCCACAAGCTTTCCGACGATGGGCTCAAATATTTAGAAAACGAGCACCATCATAACAAATTACCATCGCACAGCAGACCCTCGATTTTAGGGTTCAGTCAGGGGAGTGTGATACAGCAACTTAAAAGCCAAACCCTTTTATAGGCAGAAGCAATGAGCTTGAGCTGGGGTGTCGTAGAAGCTTGTGCTGGAGTGGTGAGTATGAATCAAGGAGATTTTACATTCTTTTCATTTGATGCAAAGAAATCAAAGTACTTTGTTATGAAGTCACTGTGGTACACTTTTTAAAACTTGCCAGGTTTTTGTGCACATGTCCAAGTTGCAGTGGCATCCAGGCCACTTAAGTTGCAGGTTACCCACAGCCCAATTCTACAGTTTAAGTGAAGCAAACCTTTGCACGTACAGTCATCAATGTAAATCCTGGTTTACATGATAAAAGGGCTGTATTGAGTTTTTGGAGGATCTCTTAGCCATCAAAGTTGCTTCCTGGGGCCAAAAGTAACCCACAGATGCACAAAACGGCTTGCAGGCTTTGCTGAAATTTCAGCATTTCTTGCGATTTCCTCATTTGTTCTAGTAGAGACAGTGGACTTACCAGGTGCGTTTTACGTACAGGGCTGAAGCAAACTTCAAGATGACGTTTTCTACACCCTTCAAAAAGTCCAGTATGAATGGCGCTTGGTCATCAAGCCTGTGTGCTGCTCTACTGAAGCTTGCGCTTATGATGTGAGGGTGTAGGCCAGGCACAAGAAGCTGCAGCCCGAAACGCTGCATGTACTTGAGGATGCGGTACTCGTAGCTTGGACTTTGGCGAAGCGGCTCAACAAGCATGGTACGGCAGTGCAACGCACGCAGTGCAGCCTCAGTAGCCCACACATCCTTTCCATCAAATAGGACACGGCAGGCATCAAGATCAAAGCCGTGCACTACCTGCATTATGAACGAAGGGTTGTAGCACCGTGCAAGTGAAAGGAGAATTCTTGCTGAGCTCACATGCACCAACAACATATCTCAAACAACAGGCTGGACATCGTGTCTCTGAAGGGAAGATGATGCAACAAAATATTGAATGCGTACAAAAGAGGACGACAGAAGGACGCTTTAAACTGCCCCTTTGTGACCGATTCTTTAGGAAATAAGAGTTCTCATAGGACCGCTTTAAACTGCCCCTTTGTGACTGATTCTTTAGGTAATAAGAGTTCTATTTCGCTTGCATCGTAAGATGCATATGGCTCTGTTGTTATTACCAAGGAGAACACAACAACTCAGAGAAACCGGAGAAACGGGAGAAAACTAAAGACTAAAATAAAGAATGGAGGTGAGGGAGGGGGGGAAGTATGCTAAAGAGAGAGTTGTGTTCTCCAAGGAATAAAAAGAATGGAGAAGGGAAGCAGAAACCGGAGAAAAGCAGAAAGTGAGAACATCTCACTTTATGCTACACTTCAAGAACCTGAGTTCAAGTGTTTCACACTGAACTCATAAGTTCTCATAGGTTGAGCAGCCATTCCAGGTTCAATGCCTTTGTAATCCAAACTAAACTAAACTTAGGTAATAATTACCTGTGCTGGGGACTCATACAGACGCAACACAATCTGGGCCTTGAGTATTGTGGCATCGGGGTTGTTCTCGTAGAGGTGCTTGCTGTCAGGGAGCCTGTCCAAATTGCATTTTTAGGATTAAGGTGAGAAATTTTGTGCAGCTACAAGGATTTTCTCTCCACCAAAGATAAGTTTATATAGACACAGACTGAGAAGTATTGGGCCCAGTAGGCCTCGGTGTTATCATTGTTGCATTTCAGGCAGAGAAATCGCCCCAGCAAGCCCAAAATTTCCCTCCACCAAAGAGAATTGACGCAACTCTATTATAATATCAAGCCATTATAGATGTACGATTGTTTGTTTGGAAGGTCGAGAAATGACCTTTTTGGCTGTTTTTCTATGAAGGAGTGGCTGAAAATCAATATCTGCCCACCTGCTGGGTCTTTTGGCTGTTTTTCTATGAAGGAGTGGCTGAAAATCAATATCTGCCCACTGCTGGGTCTTTTGTAGGGTTGGCCAGAACCGTATATCACTTTTTCTTATACCATATATACCGTATGTATATAGGTATATACGTTTAACATATTCCGTATATACAGAGAAATTGACCCCCCTCAGAATTAAATCATATCGTACTGCGCTTGGTTGTTTTGCAATTACTTAAATAACTATTGAGATCCCTCGCAATAAATCAAGCCGAAAATAAATAACTAAATTTAAACCTCGCAATACTTACATTTTGATGATATTTTGATGACATTTTGATGACATTTTGATGACATTTCGATGCGGTAGATTCTGGGGACCCCCAATGGACCCCAATCGCCCTAAGGGGCAAGCATCACTATTCGACCTAGGTTGCACAAAAAGGAAGCGCACAGAGGACAACGAGCCCCCTCGGGAGCTCACCGTCCGCCAGAGGCCTGAGTTGGCCCATGCAGTAGCAGCCAGGGATGCAGCCATTGCAGCCAGCATTGCATCCCGCCCTGCCCCAGTCAAGAGGCCTGTGGGGAGACCCAAAGCAAAGCTCCCTGGGTTGCAAGCCTTTCCAGCAGAGAAGCAAGTGTGGGCAGAGCTGCAGTTCAGGTGGAAGGGGCAGGAGCATGAGGTGCGCTTGTTCCTGCACTGCACAGTAAATGGGAGCACTCTTGCACCACCAGCAGCAGCAGGGGAGGGCCAGGCAGCCGCGGGGGGCGAGGGAGCAGGGGCAGGGCCAGGGGCAGGGGCAGGGCCTTCAAACCTTGGATATTTCAGATGGTACCACAACAGAGGAGGAGGAGGAGGAGGAGGGGGGGTAGGCAATGCAAGAGTAGAATTTCAGTCTCAGATGTAAACGAGCATTGAGAGAAGGAGGAGAGCACAGTGGTATTTTCAAAGTTCGAAATTAACCCAACTTTTGAGGGAATCTCGCAAAGCTTAAAGCTCTTCTAATTATTTTGGTACCACGCAATAAGTAGGCCTTCCAAAAGCAAGAGCGCAGTACGGTATTAGGGTCGTTCTGTAGCTCTTGAAGAGCTGCACACCCGATTTTGTTATACCAAAAAGTAAGAGTTTGGAGGGCTAGGCTAGGCTAGGCCAAACTTAAAAACCCAGTACCGTATCAAAGCTTAAGTCAGCACAGTCAAAAGACCTTGCCAAGGGATAAAAAGAAAAGACTCCGCTGGTAGTGATGACACAGTCAGCATGATTAAGGGAGGGGGCTACGTAGGTTCCCGCACCAGGCAACCCCCCACCGCGCTAACAATTTAAAAGAAATTAATGTGAGTGAGCTTGCTGCTGCTGCTGCTGCTGCTGCTGGAAGTGAACCTCCATGTGAGCCACCCAAAGAGGGTGACAACGCGAATGGAACCACACCACAAGACGTTTAAATTTGTTTATTTTAAAGCTCCTAATAGCGCTTCAGCATTTTCTGAAAGTTCGAAGTTCTGTCGAAGGTCGAATTTTATAGCTGCAAATTTCCGGGAAATACTGTATAAAATATAAAATACGGCATATATACGGAAATACCTACCCACTTTTGATACGGAAATTACGGAACGTCTATACGGTTTCCCCCCCCTGAAAATTGCGGCGTATATACCGTACCGTATACCGTAGGGCTACTAAAGTATTGCGCGTTCTACTTATTGCAAGGTGCCAAAATAATCAACATAACTTATTTGCGAGTATTTGGGCTTTGCGAGGCCAACCAAATTGATATATAATTTGTGAGTTGTTGCAAAATTTGGACATTTGTGTGTTCCCTCCTCTTTGTTATATGTCCATATCTATTAGAGAGTTTGAAGTCCCACCGGGCACTTGCGGGTGAAACAGCAAAACATTTGGGTGTGAATAGCAAAAATCGTGCTTTAGCAGGGATTCGAACTCAAGACCTGCTGGTGCCTGCCAAAACAGGCGTCTCCCAAGTCGAAGTATTGCGAGATTTGTTTTTTTGGCGAAGCCCCAGTCATGGGGCGCAGCCCCTAGGTTTGCCGGATTTCCACCAAAGTTCACACCAGTGTGCGCAGGCCCGCCCAGCGCACCTCCTGTCCCCAAACTTTGCAAGGCACCTTAGACTGACTAACCAGGCAGCCCTGCTGTGTCAAGGGATGGGAAGGGGCGGTGGAGGTGCTGCTAAGCGCACCGTGAAAACAAGAATTGTTCACACCAGTGTGCGCAGGCCCGCCCATCGCACCCCCCGCCCCCAAAACTTGCACAGTGACCCAGACTTACAAATCAGACAGCCCTGCGGTGTCAGGGGGAGGGGAGGGGTAGGGGGTGGTGCTGCTGGGCGCACCCCGGAACGAAAGTTTGGAAAGTTGAGAATCAGGGCCTGGCCAGAGCCACGCAGCCAACGTCCAGGTCTGAAACTTGACAGGCAGGCCAAGCAACAATTTTTGTCGGGGCATACAAGTTTTGGTGACCAGGGGTGCAGTGAGCAGTGCTGTGGAAAGAACTGACTCAATGTTTGGTAGCTGGAGGAAGCTGCCCGGCGCTTAGCCCAGCCCATGCCCCCCCCGAACATCATCTGAAAGCACAGGCGTCGACAGGAGACGTTTCTGAGTGTGCCTGCTGGGTCCGGGGTCAAGGAGAGGCGCGGACGGAAAGCTCGCTGCTTCATGCAACTCATGTTCATTAATTTCAATTTCATTATTACATTATTAGATTAATTACAAGTGTTTGAAATGCCATGCTTGTGTTGTGGAAGCCGTGTCTGCTCTTCCGGTGCGTTGGTGCATTGGTGCGTTGGTTGGTAGACTGCTCCATGTGCATGTTGGTGGTGCAGGGTTTGCTCCTCCTCACAATACCCACAGCAAACGCAGCATGCAAAGTGTGTGGGAGGGAAGGCCACAACGCACGCACCTGCCCACAGAGGGGCACAGCTATACAGCCAGCAACAACCACAGGGGCGACAGCAGGGGTGTAGCATCTGTGGTGAGCCTGGCCACAACGCGCGCACGCACGCGCAGCATGCAGCAGCAGCAGCAACAGCAGCAGCAGCAGAGCGCACAGCAAGAGGGGAGTACGGGTGTGGGTACTGCCAGAGGGTAGTTAGTGGTGAAGAGCGCGCGCGTTGGCTTTGTCAACTTTTCAGCGTCGCTTGCGACGCTTCCCCCCACTTGTCTTAATTTATTTGCGTACTGGATATTGCGAGCTGGCCAAATAATTAATTTAAACCCATACTACCAGTAGCCCTACGGTATACCTATAGTTATATGGTTCTGGCCCATCCTAGTCTTTTGACTTCAATTTTTGCAATGATCAAGTTTATGAGCAAGAAGCTTAAGTTCATGGTTGAGAAGCCCTTTTTGGCTGACTCTCTCTAAGGGAGGTGGCTGAAACTCAACACCTGCCCACCTGCTGGGTTTTTTGACGAATTTTTTTGCAATGATCGAGAAGCCCGTTCATGAATGAGAAGCCTTTTTAGCCGACTTTCTCTGAGGGAGATGGCTGAAATTTAATCTGTTCACCTACTGGGTCCGTTAATTTAATTCTTTCTGCAATGATCAGGTTTTTGAGCGAGAAGCCCAAGTCCATGATCGAGAAGCCCTTCTTGGCCGACTTTCTCTGGGGGGGGGAGGTGGCTGAAATTCAATATCTGCCCAGCTACTGGGTCTGTTGCCTTGATTTTATTTGCAATGATCAGATTTTTGAGCGAGAAGCCCTTTTTGGCCGACTTTCTTTGGTGGAGATAGCTGAAATTCAATATCTGCCTAGCTACTGGGTCTGTTGCCTTAATTTTCTTGCGATGATCAAGCTTTTGAGCGAGAAGCCCAAGTCCATGATCGAGAAGCCCTTCTTGGCCGACTTTCTCTGGTGGAGGTGGCTGAAATTAATATCCGCTCAGCTACTGGGTCTGCTGCCTTGATTTTTTTGCAATGATCAGGTTTTTGAGCGAGAAGCCCAAGTCAGATTTTACAATCATGTTTTGTGTCCCTGGGTGATCTGGCAGGACTGCATCTCTGCTAAAAGTGACCTGCACGCCGCAGCTTATGAGGGGCACCAATTTGCACCATTCAATCCAGAAAATCTACGGTCCCATGACAGTCATAAAAAGTGCAGATTGGGCTTGCCTTGTTATGACACACAAAGCACCCCCCTTTTTTTAGGGGGAGTCGTCCCCCTCTGACAAATTACAATGATTTTTGATTGCTTTCTCAGAAAGGTAATAAAAGGGACACAAAGCTAGAACTCACGATGAGAGGATGAGGATGTCAACCACGTTGGGAGACTTCTCTACGAACATGGTAGTAGGCCCTTGACAAGAAGCGACCAGAGACTTGAGGATCTTGTCGACAAGCTCCCTTGCTGCCTCCTCTCGTGCCGTGCTAGCTTTGCTTGGATCTTGGATGTTCAAGTTGGAGGGAACCACTAAGAACAAGTCATAGTCTGAGGGCTTGGTATGAGGATGCAACAGGCTCACCACAGCCCCACCTCCCAGCACAACGCCAGAGCCTGTGCCTGAGCTGTACCATGGGAGACCTTCTGCCTTTAGAGGATCAGGCATTAAGCCCCGCCAATTGTGCTCTGCAAGATAGCAAGCCAGATGACGGCACACATGGCAGGGGGCCCAGAATAACAACTCCATTGGACAATTTGCAGTGTGTTCAGGGTTTAATAGAATGTTTTGAGCAAAGATGAACAAAAAAACATCCTGAGATGCAAAGTAGCAGGTCCCACCTGCATGATCCACGACTCCTGGCGTTTTGTCTGGTGGTGGTAGCCCTAAAAGAAAGTAGGAACGGTTCTCGGTGACTGCCTGGAGGCAGGTTGGTGAAACGGGTGTCAAACCCCAATATCCAAGGGCTCTTAGGAAGTAAAAAACTAAAGATAAGTAGGATGAGTTATTCTAAGGAGGGGTCAAGCTATGAATGACTCCCAACTTCAGTCGTAAACTTTAGGATTTGTAACGTGGTACGAAAGAGCACCCACCTTCTGTGGGAGTGGTGGTCTCTCCTCTTTTTGCAGCAGCAACTGTGGGGTGGTACAAAACTGCAGGCAAGTGTGAGCAACGAAGCTTGAGATGGGGGAGGGTAACAAGCAGGGAATAAGAGGAAAGACCTGTGCACGTGGCAACTGAAGTTCACTGAATTACAAGAAAAGAAATCTGATCAACACCTGGGTCCACTCCTCCTGCACGCTGAGGACCCAGCAGTGAGGATTGAATGAGAAAATCTTCTGGCACGGCGTCTAGGGAGCCTGCTGGCCATATGCTGGTTGCTTGCTCACTGCTCCAGGATACTAGGCCATGATAGGCTTCCCGCGTGATGGCAGAGGAGGGGTCAGTGTAGGACATGAGGCGCTCCAGGTTGCAGTAGTGTTCCTGAAGCAGCTTACGCCCTCCAGGGAGATGTGCCACATCTGCCTGCCACTGAACAGTGGGTCGAAAAGGGTATGGAGCACAGAATCGTGGCAGTTCAAGAAAGTCGCATCCTGCCCGCCACAGCTGGTTGGCACTGCAGGCATTCACAGTGAGAAACATCACAACTGCCGCTACTATGTCTCCCTTGACGCTCTATAGGAGCGAAAGCATTAAAAAGGCTTACCTGCACCACTCCTGCATGGAATTCGGTGCTGGTGGTAGGTCACCTCTAAGCATGAACCTGTGTGCGATAAGAGGTGACCTCAGTTTTTCATGGGATGCTGCTGACACCTGCATCGGGATATCAGCACAGCCTGGCTGCAGAGTGTCCGCACACAGGTGTGGTGCCTCTTGTTGTTCTAAAAGTCTACGCCTCTAAAGCACCTTAGAACCATGATTGCTTCCTCTGGAGTGTTTTCAGGCAATGGAACGTTCCCTTCCTCATCGGGCACACACGACTGCAGGTCCTGGAGTCTAGGGGACAAGTTCACAACCTCCGGCCGACTCTTTAGTTCAGCCTGCAGAACACCGTGCAACGACATTTTGTTTACACTTTATTTTTTTATGGTTTATCAAACCATAATATTCGTGAATGTGAAGCTTGCGGAATCTTATGGAACAATACATACGTTTGTAATTCCATTCGAGGTGTCGGATCCTCGCCGAGTTACATATGTCTTACGTCAACTTGGGTGGTTATGCCAAAGATATGGGTGAATTCTTCGGCGTGCCCACGGTCAAGCCGAGCGTACCAACCGACTGGGCCTTCCCGTCTCGAATGGCGATGCCGCGAAATTCACGTGCGTTTCCCGAGCGGGGTCATATTGTTGTATTTTCGCGATGAGTAGGAAGTTAAAATCAATATCGCTGCAGCACAATTGCATTCCGCTTGTTGTTGTGGTGACGCGTTACGCGGAGAGGGCACTCACTACCCGGGATTGAGAACGGAGATTCAGAGTTGCAAAGTCTCAGCCCCATAGAGCCGTCCTCCACTACAGGCAAGGGCGTTTGCAACAGGCCTGCACCAGCCATCTTACTTGCAAGTAAGATGCTTGCTTTGCACTTGCTTTGCATGACACTAGGCACACACATCTGGTCAAACACAGGATCTTGAGGATTTTGAGGATGCAGGTATGCATTGAGCACCAGCTTTGGGCAAACGCACAGCTCATGCATTTGCACATGCAAGGCTAGCTGGGATGAGCAGGGACCTAGTTCCAAGACAATCTTTGCACACAACTCTGCTCTCTTTGCACACAACTCTGCTTAGGGCAGCCAGAACTGCCAGGCTTAGGGCAGCCAGAACTGCCAGGCATAGGTATAGGAGCCATGCCATTTTGGAATTCTATAAAGGGCAAGAAAGCCCTTGCTCGTCGCAGACCTTTGGCTGTCACGACGAGGTTATGGTATCCAGCTTATGCATGGATTGCAAGTATGGGCTATGATGGATTGCAATTATGGGCTATGAATCCAAGGTCTCTGACCTATTCCTAGAGACCTTAAGCACAGCGCCAGAAAAAGCTATGTAAATTGAATGGACCTAGGGTCCCCAAGCGCAGCGCCACTATATTAAATGTGATTATAATAGGGGCGGTTGCTTTGCTATGCTGAGCGAGTTAGTGACATCAATTTTGTCCTTTATTTCCCTCCGAACAAAGGATTGATGAAGTCTTAGCTTTTGACTTGTGTAGCGTTAACAATTTCCATAGCAAAAAACTGGAAAGTTCCGTGGTACAAATTTCATTACGTACTCTTGTCACCTGGTAATTCTAGCAAATCACAAAGCAAATCACATGACATCTTGTCACACAAATCGCTACCATCTTGCAATTTGTGAGCAGTTCCCAGATTATTGCATTGGCGTCAAGAGGTTACTTTGGTCTTGTCAAAGGAGACAAAAGCATCACTCAACGTCTTCAACTCCTGCTTCTGGGCCAATGCTGGTGCTAGGCGCTGAAGGGTTGCTTGGATGGCCTGCGCACAAGGGAATATACAAAATCAATTTTCATTGACAACACAGGGCTCAAAAAGAAGAAACAAAAGGAGCACGCCCATGTGGATTGCTGCTGCTGGTTGCTGATGTTCAAGATCAATTAATACATAGCGTGATTATGCAGGCTAATGTCAAAATGTTGCTCTGCTCTTCAAAAAGATATTATCGTGTTGATATTCCTACCATAGCTGTTGCAAAACACACACCTGGTTCTTCAAGAACATCTCCCCTTGCCTCTTGGGTGAGGTCATCACCTCCCAGCTGTGTAAGTGTAGGGGCCTCTGCCCACTCCTCTGTGACGAGTGTGTTTGTGTGTGTGCGCGTGTGTGTGTGTGTGTGTGTGTGTGTGTGTGTGTGTGTGTGTGTGTGTGTGTGTGCGCGCGTGTGTGTGTTAACTTAGGTATCATATGAATGTACATCTAGTTATTTGTTGCAATATGTTCTTGATATAATTTTCCAGTGACCAATTACCTGGGATTTGTTTCATCCCAAAGATCCCTTTATTGCCATCCGCAGCAGAACCCTGTGAAATATCGTGTTATAGGCATCATTCAAAGTGTGATGACATGGAAAACTGCAAAGAGCGCAAGCAGGAGATTGAGGACAAGAAGGGCATGAGCATAAAAGCATAAGTGTTACAAGGTATTATAAGTGAAATACAAGGCAAAGGATTAAAGAGGAACAAGGCTTTTGCCTTGAGGCTTATGCAAGAAAATACTTGGTTTGGGATAGCTGCAGGTCCCAAGCTACAATTTAATTCCAGGCACAGGCATGCTTTTTACAAGGGGTTACAAGGATGGCCTACAGCCCGAGTCTCTGGCTGATGGCAATTGGCTGGTGAAACAAAAACAACCAGTGTCGAAAATTGAAACCAAATCTGACACAAACTTGAGGAGTCTGTATGAGTCTTGATTTAGGAATGCATTGATCTCAAAATCAGTGATACTGTGATGACAAGTTAAGAAAGGAATAATTTCAGAGCTCGAAGGAGCAAACACACGCAGAGTCTTAAGCATTCCTTCAAAGAGGTCTCTGTATCTCATGCGCAGCTCGCACACTTCAACACATGCTTTTTAAAGTGAGCTGTGCTAATAAAGTCAGTGTGTATCAAAAACCCCAGCAGGTGTGCTAGTGGATGCATTTGGCCATGCATGATCTTCAATGCCTGTTTAGATTGTTGTGCTTTGTACACTTCATTGCTACAGCTTCTAAGAGGTGGCGGTGGTTGCACCTGTTGCCAAGGCTCCTTCTCAGTCTCTTTTGTGGCCGCTTCAATGCCTTGAGCAGCTTCAGATGAGGCCTAATCAACAAGGAGCAGTGCATATGACAAACATCTACTAAGCTAGCTAGTGCCTTTGGAAGCTTTAGATGCTACAAACATGCAACTTAACAAGGTTCGGTGATACAATTTACAATTACAGGTAACACCTGAGTGGGGAATGCAAGTTGCTGTAAACATTAGGCCTAAATGACGTTAGAACACAATATATGAGACTCCTTCTTTCTGTCACCCATCTTTAATTTGAAGTCAGCACATTGACTTGAAGTGCGCATAAACACACCTGCTGCCAGGACAAACGCTCAATCTCTTCAGAAGCAGCTTTAATCCCCTCAGCAGCACCAGAGGCAGCCTAAAACATAATTAAGATGTATTGCACGTTTTACTGACGTGTTTTACTGGCGTTTAAGAATTGTTTAAAACGTGCTTAGCACATTTCAGTGCTACAACAGCATTGACACAACTACAAGTGAGCAGCAGCGACCGTACTTGTTGCCTCGGCTCATTCTTGATTGTCTCTGTAGTCGCCTTGATCCCCTTAGCAGCTCCAGAGTCAGCCTGCAAAAAAAGCACAAAGCCAGAGGGAGGCCTCTCTGTTCAATGGCGCACAGATTTGTCTAAAGGCCAGAAGCAACAGTGGGTTAGTCAAACTTTTAAAACCTTGTTTTTGAACCTGCCTATTTGTTGCTTTGTACTTGCACCTCTTGCGTTTTTCCTAGATAGGAGGGCGCCACAAATCTTGCCAGTCCGTCCACTTTTAAATCAAGAGTGTCCCACCTGTTGCCGAGGCTCCATTAATTCGTATGCAGCGTTGATTCCTCGAGCAGCTTCAGCAGCCGCCTGTGGAAAATCAACAGCACCATTCATACCTTCTGCTTGTCAAGAAGAATACAACAGCTAAATATTAGCAAACAGCCCTTGATCACGGGGTACATAAAATATTCCGGTGTTCAATCTCCTCAATGACCATTGGGAAAAGAACGAAATTCAGCAGAACTGTGATTCAGAAAGCCTTCCTCTTCAGGAATGAGGACATGAATGCTCCAATTTGCGCGACACCATATGAACCAAGCAACTTTTTGATCCTAGCCTAAACATCTGTCTGTTGCATTCCACATTGTACAAAGACATGAGTAAAAAAGGGCGTACCTGCCTCTGGTCCTCGTCTGCAATTTCTTGACGAGCATCGCGTGAAAGGTACGAGAGGCGAGGATTGTACAGGGATTGGCTTGGCAGAGAGGGCTGCAACATATCAGGGGGGAAATGATATTAAAACAAGGGGTTGTTAGACCATCCATGTTCTTAAAATTCAAAAGCGTGAAGATGGACGCAAAATACAAGGACAAAAAATGCATGTTTTCTGAAGCAGGATTCAGGACCGTGGCAACTAAAAGTTTAAGCTTTTTTTGCAAGATATGTCCAGATAAGTCATCCGAGCACTGTACACACCTCATCAGTCTCTGGTTTATCTGCTCCTTGCCCTGGAACATTGTAAATTCGATCAATTAAAATGAGATATGGTTGGTCAAAGTGGGCAAATGAAGGCATGGAACACGCACTACACATCACACACATCACACACAAACACAGGCATCAGTCAGCGGAGATCAAGACTAAAATGATGCAAAGTCTCACCTTTTTCATATATACACACACACACACTCATATACTACACACACACATACACACACACATAGACACACATACGCGCACTCACACACTTACACACAAACATAAATACACACAAAAGCTCACACACATAGCTACACACACAAACACACACAGCACACACATACACACACACACAAACACTGTCGCAACGCTGTGTACCTGGCTTAGGGACAACATCAGACGACTGTGCCACTTCCGCAACCGATTCAAAGCGGCCTTCTCTGTTCTCAGGGTTTCTGCAGGACAGCACGGTTTGAAGACTATGAAAATCGAGGGTGCTCAGAATTCAAGGAAATATGTACCTCACACAATTGCCTGAGCATAAGAGCGATTGCAACAAAAGCTCTGGAGTACCAAGCCCTGTTTTTTCACTCAGGTATTCCTACAAACACACTCACGCAAAGGGTTACAGACAAGGCACAGTCCTTTGATAATTGGAAAGCGATCACTGCTCAACGTCGATGGTATCAAGACTGCATACCTTGCCTGGGTCACGCTTTTGGAGAGCTCGGCCTCTCTGGCCTTACCATGCAGGATGCACAGCCGAGCTGCATCGTCTGCCTCCAAGTCATTCTACACATACATTGTTTGTGTGCAAATCTGGGTGTGTGCACCTGGTCCTTCAAACCTCAGACAGCATGGCAAAGCTGCTCACATCTTTTGACACACACATGCAAAGAAAGTATGCAATCATAAAGCAAAACACTTGTCTTCAAATTCCCACTCACAGAGTTTGCGGATTCCACTTGCGCAGCCATGAGATGCTGAAGCGAAGAGGGTCCTGTCAGTTGAGACAGTGTAAAGGATGTACAGATAGTGTCAACAGCTGGAATTAGCAGCCTGCCTAAAGCAGGTAATGATGCATGTGGTTGAACAGCTGTGGAGTGCACATTTGCTCCAGCTTTCTGTATGTGAGGTTTCGTTCAGAGAACGGGCAAGGCAACATTGATTTTGGAGGATGCCATGTCCATCTGACTATAACAATGAAACGCGAGGAAGCAATAAAATGGAATTTGAGCGGGCTAGGAAGTGCAGATCCTAAACAAACAGATATGAGCCCAATTGTGCAATGATTTATTGAAGCTACAGGAAGCAACAGAACAGACTCAAAATAGCCAAGGACGTGCAGAGCAAAAACAGGTAGGTATGGCCCAAGCGAGCAGTGCTTCTATGAAACGATTCCAGCTCAATGCTTTTTTCTGATCGCGTCTGAAGTGGCAACTGAAAGAGATTGTTACACACAGGTGAGAGCCGTACTTATTTGAACAGGCTCACCTGGCACCTCTGGAGGTGGACTTGAAGTCGTATAGTCCCAAGACTCGGCTAGGCCGCCTGCAAGCCACCAAAGTGGCATTCAGAGTCTCAAAAACGAGATATCTTGAAACCGACGAGCATTACTTGAACATTGGCCAGTGCGGCTACTGTGTTGTCCAAAACATTTGATCAAACCTTGCTTACCTTGTTAGCGCGGCACACTACAACATGCCACAGCTAGGTAGAAGTACACATTCCCTACTTAATAATGCCCTTCATAGTGGCTACTTTTGTTTAATCCTTATTTGCCTTCTTCTGGAAAGGAGCTTATGGTTCCCGGCATCCAACTCCTTCAAAATATAATGTGGGGAGTGATTTCCATTGCTTTTGGAGTCGATCGTGTTATAGAAGGGCTAGATCCATGTCTTACCCGGTGCAGAGCCACGGGATTTAATGGCACTCATCTTGTTTGCTTCCTGCTCTTGAGTCGGAGATGCTACAGGAAGGGAGTGCAGGGCTTTTTGCAAACCAGAAGTAATGCTCTTGCCGGCTTCCTGTGTGTGTGTGTGTGTGTGTGTGTGTGTGTGTGTGTGTGTGTGTGTGTGTGTGTGTGTGTGTGTGTGTGTGTGTGTGTGTGTGTGTGTGTGTGTGTGTGTGTGTGTGTGTGCGTGTGTGTGTAGGTGTGTGTGTGTATGTGTGTGTATGTGTGTGTGTGCGTGTGTGCACGCATAGCCCAGAAGACACACACTGCTGGCATAGGAAATAAAGTACACCCCTGTAAAACTACTCGTGCTCGCCAGCATCCTGCATTTTCATGTTTAGACGTTAATGGCAGTGTGTACTAAAGTGCACAGACGTCAATGGCCCATGTGTAATGGCAGTTTGCCATAAGTACACACTCCTGCAATAACACGCTTGTAAGTAAATAGACAACATGATCAGTTGAGGAACACATGAAAGACACAGCATTCTTGCCATGGAGAATCAGGTGGTCGCATGGTACCAGTGTTGTCAATTACCGAGCCTTATTATAATTTCCCTCATATCCCCTGGCAATAAAGAATACACTCAAGCACAGCTGAGAGGGCATGAACAGCTGCTATAACCAATCCCTCGAGTTCATTTAAGCAGCAGTCATATGAAAACAGACAACGCTTGTGTTGCCAGTTAGCCTCAAGTTAAGGTTAAGGTTAAGGTTAAGGTTAGCCTCAAGTTAATATTCTTCGCTAACGTGGCAATTAAATTAACTTTCCTGTTGTTATCCCAATACAGGAAAAGGCAGTCCAAAGGAAGACAAACAATTATCATCAGCGGATACCTTTTCATGAGATGCCTGTCTACTCTATTTCAGACTAGTTGTAGTAATCCTGCAGCATTCACAATATCTTGAATTCTCAAACAGCCACAGGAATTTCAAAAATGGCTGCTCTTCACAGCGTACACACACACACACGCACACACACAAAATACCTTGGCATTTTGAACAGCCCCAGAAATGGCATCGCTGACGGTGAAAGGATTGCCTTGCTGCTCCTCACGCAGATCAACCTTGACAGCCTCCTCGGCATCTTGCTCCTTGGAAAGTTGCTGTGCCACGCCGTTGCTTGTTGGATCGGCTGGATCAGCAGGCGACAACAACCACTTTGTTAAGGTGTTGTGCAAGAGCAAGCGTGCAAGAGGACATACAGGTGAAAAGGGACGTATGCAATACGTAGGTGCGCAAGAGGGCATGCAGAGATGTGCAACAGGACATGCATACCTTCACTTCTAACAAACTCTTATCACTCGTACAAAGAGAAATGTTGATATCAGCATGCCAAGCAACAAAGACAACATTGCAAATAAGTTCAAGGCAGTGTCCCTGATAAAAAGTAGACAGGTTCAAGGTTTTATTGTATCAATTTGCTGGACCATTTAAACAGTGAGTGAAAGTACCTCCTTCAATAATGCAATTGGTCAGTAGCTCTTTGGCTTCCAGTGCCTGCACACTTATTTCGAACCAACAGCATTACACCATAACAACTCTCTTGAGAGCAGCTTGCATCTCACAAAACGACGGCAAAGGTTCCGACCAGCGACAAGTAATAATATGTGCGTATGTAAGCGCTTAGAAAGCAGGGCAACAAAAGTAGCACACCAATATGCTGGACATTCCTAGTACTGCCTAGTAACAAGTTCACGTCGCTAGCGTGATGTGTCAACAGTGTCAACGCCCCTCACCAGCAAGGTCACTGGCCGAACTGGGCTTGATGAAGTCGGCAGCCTTGGCAGCTGTCTCTCTTGCTGCCTCTGACGTTTCCTTGGCTGCTGTTTTGCCACCCTCCTTAATATCTCTTGCTGCTGCTGCTGTTGCACCCTGAGGACCCTGAATGGGCGAGAAAGGGACATTTGGGAGATCTAAAAGTGGGGAGGTGTACTTCCTTGTTCATGCACAGGATCCACCATCCATTAGATCTGGGGAAAATTGTAAAGGTGCAAGTTTGCGCCAAAAAGAAGAAAAGAGCAAGGAAGTCCCACCATGTGCAGGCACCAAGAGTCAATGGGATTTTTTAATGGCTTGTGGATGTTTATCTTTTCATTGGTGGGTGATTTTGGGATGGATGCCTTGCTAAAAGTTCTGATGCGAGATGCGAGACTTATTTTCTTGTTACGCATGCTACTTCATTTGCAGCGCACACTGATTCATTTCAACATGAAGTCTGTACCTGTGCAATTGGAGCAGTCGCAGATGCCGCAGCCTGCACAGCCTCTGCTGCTGCATTCTTGACGTCTGAAGCAGCCTCTGCTGCTCCTCTCTTGGTGTCCTCCGCAGCCTCTGCTGCCTTTGAGGCGGTGTCTTTTGCAGGCAGAGGGTACTGCGTGGATTTGGATAAAGTGTTTATAGTACGCATATTTTCTGTGTTATGCATGGCAGCAATTTCTGTGTTACGTATGGCAGCAGTTTCTGCGTCATATGGCAACAAAGTGCGTCACATTGTTTCACGCTTTGTGCTTTGCACCAAACTCACAGCATGCATATAAGTTCTGGCTAGGGGCAAGTGGTCTTTATCGCGAGGCCTTAATTTACATGCTCATCGCCAAATTGTAGGGGGACCAACCTTCTTGGCTTCCGTCTGAACCTCCTCTTCCTCGTCAGAGGAAGAAGAGGAGAGACCCTTCACTCCACCAAACCCACTAGCAGCGTCAATGGCGGCATCCGCGACCTGGTACAGTTTAGGGCAAAATAAAAACAACAGACATTCAGCATGGTAGTGGGGATTGCAACCTGAACACATGGAACACTTGCTTTTCTTCTGCTGTGGCATCCTTCTATGTGTCAAGTCCTATGTTTGCAAACAAATTCAGATCAGTAGCTCCAGAGTACGGAGTACGGAGCATCTAGTCATGGCTCTAAAACACAAGCATAGAGACTAACAAAACGCATGCGTAGTCTCGTACTGGAGCAAATCTAATTCAGTGGAAGAAAGGGAGATGCCTTTGTAATTTGTAACGCTTGAAGTTTGTAGCGTCTGGGTTAAGAGTGCAAACCATTTGTGATGCAAATTATAGTTGCAAAACCACCTCTTGAGCTATAGTTGCAAAACCACCTCTTGAGCTATAGTCGCAAAACCACCTCTTGAGCTATAGTTGCAAAACCACCTCTTGAGCTATAGTTGCAAAACCACCTCTTGAACTATAGTTGCAAAACCACCTCTTGAGCCGCATCGTGCGTTTTCTCTGCAACTTCTCCCGAGTCCAGGCCAATGTCACTGAGCGTGGCTGCAGCATGTCTGCAAGAGCGAGGGACAACAACATGGTCCATTACAGAATGCTTAGGCACACCAAAGCCTAACAAAAATTACATAGCACAGCAGCTGAGCACAGTCTAAATTTAATGGATCACAGCCCAGTGAAGTCAGTGAAGTCTGACTTCAGGGAAAAGGAAATGCATGAAGGGAAAACAGTGTCAACAAGGTCTTTTAGGGTGCCAACTACCACCTTCAACAATTAGAAACGTGTGATGACTGCAGGTGTGGTCAGCCTGTTTTTGGGCAATACCTATGCAAAAACTGTACTTCCTTCTCTCCGAAAGTAATGCAGTAATATGTGTGTGTATGTGTGTGTGTCTCCATTATCTATCCATAAGCAATTACTATATGGACCACATCTTAAAGAGTCACCCTTTTCGCCATATCTGTTACTACCGCTCCGTCCCCCCACCTTGCAGCATGCCGCACCAACTGCTGAACGCTGGAAGTTGCAATTTCAATCTCATGTTCCAGCTTCTTCTTCTTAAGCTCACGCTTTTCCTGAACCAAATCTGTGACGTGTGATGAGAGAAAGTGAGATCGATATTGATTTAAAACGATTGATATTTCCTGGGTCTGCCCACAATATGCCTGCAAGCAGGCACATTCCAATATGGGTGTAGATGTCTACCATTTGCTGGTTACAATGCGTTACACGTGAAATGCAGATGATCCTTTCGTTTGGTAGGAATTGTTTGTAAAGGTTGACCCGCCCTCTGTTTTTCTATTGATTGAAATGAACCACGCTGCACCAAGTCATCTCAACCATCACGTCAATTCCCTGACTGAATTGAACTAATCTCGGTACTACTTAAACATGATTGATTGAGCAGCCGAGCTCTACTACTAGGAGAGCCACACAACGACAATCCATATTCTGCTATAGCAAAACAATGACAACCACATTCTGGAGCTCCTGTAATAATTCCGCCAGCCAACTTCATAGGTATTTGGCCTCAAGTTGGTCCTTGTCCTTGATAATGGGGAGTGGAGTTCACTGCCCGTGTACTTTTTTGTTTCATTATTATTATTTACACAATAATGCTGCAATAATGCATACCTTCGAGCTCAGCTTTGGGCACAAAGCCATGAGGTGCTTGCCAGTGTCCTTGCTCTGCCCCCGTCAGCTGCGCTGCTGCATGCGGCATGACCCTGCATGTGTAGCACACGTGGTATATCGCATGTGTAGCACACGTGGTATATCGCATGTGTAGCACACGTTGTATATCGCATGTGTAGCACACGTGGAATATCGCATGTGTAGCACACGTGGTATATCGCATGTGTAGCACACGTGGTATATCGCATGTGTAGCACACGTGGTATATCGCATGTGTAGCACACGTGGTATATCGCATGTGTAGCACACATGGTATATCGCATGTGTAGCACACGTGGTATATCGCAGTGAACTGCTATATTAAATGCCACAGCTACCAAGATTGGACAAATGAAGGTGTTTGAGATTAAAAAGCAAGATTTCTGGCAATTTCCAAGAAATAATTTGTCTAAATGTTGTGGTCTGCGCCAGTTGTGATGTACCTATTACGCAGTTTTCATAATAAGCTACCTTGGAGACATTGCTGACGTGTCTCCCATTAAGGTAGATGCATTGGTTGAGGCGCCTGCGCTGTGAGCCTGCTCAGCCTGTTCAGCAGCTGGAGGCTCGCTGGCAGCCATAGCAGCACCTGCGTCTGTATACGTACATACAGAACAAGCGTGGAAGTTAAAATATCTGTTGGATAAGAAGTGACACGTCATTGAAGACTTGCAGCATTAGTAAGAACTCCTAAATGGGTGCGCCTTTGCATTTTATTTAAACCTGGATTTGTACTGTAATGTGCAGCCGCTCTGTAATAGTATATGTGTGGAACTGTAATACTAACTAGGTTAAAAACAACCTCAAGTCATGCCTGCTCCAAAACTGTTGCTAATCCATTCTCATACATTTGCCTTACTCTAACAAGGGCAATTTGTGAAAAGTCTGGCCATTTGCGGGAATTCAAGGTCAATTGACTATGCAAGATCTACAGAAATGCTCAAGTGGAGAAAATATTTTGTAGATCTCTCAAGCCTTAACCACTCTTCTTATGAAGCAAAAAACACACAAGGACAATCAAAGCCGGCGATCAAGCCTTGCCGTGTGCCATATGCCTTTAATACTCAGCATGCTATTGGCCTTCCTAAAACAAAAAAAGATTTGAACAGCAGCTGGCACAGAACACCTTTTCCAGCGCAAACCGTTGACGAGACACTCTCAACCAGAATGTGGAAGCTAAAATTCTGCAGTCTCTCAAGCAAAAGTGTCAGATAAAGCAGCTGTCCGTTTCAAGTCATCATACCAACACGCGCTTGCACAAGCACGTTCACAACCACACAAAAACACCAGCCTCCTGGTGCGAGTGGTTACTTCCCCACACAACTAAGCAACGCAGGTAAGTAGCGGTGAATTTTGCAGTTGGGTGTGGTAAATACTGCAGAATTTCACTATGACTTTTCAAGTAAAAGCGTGGCTATTATAAGTACCCGTCATCGCACGCACCTGCCAGATCTTCTGCCGTGGGCTCTTCAGCAGCTACACCTGCACAGCGGGTGGCAATGTGCCCACCATTAATGGCAACCTTTGCAAGCATCTTAGTTATTACACAAGTGCACAGCAGAGCATGGATGATATAAACACTCCAATACACGGATTCCAGCGAGCAACGAGTAGGCTTAATCATACAAAAATAGCTCAGCGAGTTTGGTCGGGTGCGTGGGTGCGGGAGTGTGTGTTTAAGGTCTAAGTATTTGGAAGCTCACCACTCTCTTTCTGTGATGTACTGGCCTCTTTAGCAGCAGCGACCTGCTCCCTGAATGGAGGAGGCACACCCCCACCTGCAGGAAGGCGAGCAAGACACCAAGTAAGAAGTGAATCATGGTAACCTCGGTAGTTATGGTAACCATGGTAACCAAGTAAGAAGGGAATCACGGTAAAGACAGAAGTGCGTAGCCGTAACACCAAGTTTAGGAAAAAAAGATAAATGTATCAAAACATCCAACAGCTCTAAGTGGCATTGGCCATAGCAAACTGTGCCTGACTCACACAGTGCATGTTACAAATCCGTCAATCCCCGTGCAAGCAAGCAAAGATTTTGTGCGGCCCAAATTTAAATACAGGGGAATGGGACATGTAGAACGCATGCCTTTATCTGAATGAAGCTGTGTGTTCCCAAAACGTACGCTGACGATCAGAAGCGCTGTAGTGCACGACAGGCGTAGGGGGAGACGGGATAGGATCAACAGGCATCTCGTTCACAATCTCTACACTTCCGTGGCACAAAGGGGTGCGTTCCATTTCGCCCACGATGCCCAGGTTTTGGGGCAGAGCCTCTTTTGTGTTGTACGTTATACCAGGGATTCCAGGCACAGCTTCTTCCAGCAGCTCCACTAAGGTGGAGGTGTCAATCAATGATGGAACAAGCTGTGAGCTGTAAGTGGCGTGGCCTGATCACTGTGCACGTGCTGTCTAGGGTCCACCGAGCCTAAGAACTGTTATGTAGAGTGGCGTGGCCTGATCACTGTGCACGTGCTGTCTATAGGGGCCACCAAGCCTAGTAATGTTGAGTCTTGTGACACCTTACCTTTTGACTTCAGCGAGGTGTCAAAGGGTAATCAAATGCGCAACAGTCACCTCTAGAAATGAATAAAACGACTAGTGGAACATCTTTAATACAATAAAATAATGTGCCAATCTGATAGCAGGTCCTTTATCATGTTGACAACCAAAACTGCAACTGACAATAGCCGGAGCCCACAAAAGCAGCAGTGCAATAATTATACGTTTAGCATGTGTGCCGAAATTTAAAGTGTGGATAGTTGCCTTATATTTTAATTTACCTCAAGCTTCTTCTACACATCACAGATCAGTATTTCAAGCAGGATTAAGCAGGAATACTTTAATACAAACCCTTCTTGTCCTAATTAGGACCTTTAGTAAGGAGTCCGTATGGATTCCTTTGTCAAAGAAGTCAGTTGCTCAGCTGTCAGGTGATACGTACGATGCATGGCTGGGAAACCAGTGGCCAGAATATACATACCTAGGGTAGGCCAAAACCGTTGCATGGCTGGGAAACCAGTGGCCAGAATATACATACCTAGGGTAGGCCAAAACCGTTGCATGGCTGGGAAACCAGTGGCCAGAATATACATACCTAGGGTAGGCCAAAACCGTATGTATACACCGTATATGACCGTATATTTGATGATTTCCCTGATTTCCCTGCCACAAATTTTGTATACCTACACACTGTATATGTATGGTTCTGGACACCCTATACATACATAAACCGTGTACAGCATAGTCAGTAGGGGAATATTGTGTACTACATTATCGGTGCGCACGGCCCAACTCACCGCCAGGAGGTACTGCACTAACATCCGCAGTCGCGTCCGTGGAGGGATGGAAGCTCTCTTGTGGGGAAGTAGGAGGCACCACACCAACAGAGCCTCTGAAGAAGTGTCGAGTGAATACAAATAATGGGATGCTGTGCGTCTCTCTGCATTCATTGGGCGGCGCAGAACAGAAAACTACATCCTTTCCTAATCCTTGCTGATAGTGTTTACCTACTTCCTTTTGTTTTTATTTTCACTGTAGATAGTCGAAGCAAGTTGTGTGTGAGGAATGCAGTACGTCGATATGATTTGTATGGGAATCAGCTTTTGGTTTTGCAAGAGAGTGGTTTTGGTTATTACCTGGTGATTTTTATATTGCATGTCTCCATCTATTTATTTCCTTAGTTCTCATAAATGCTAAAATAAGTTTGATATATATCCTCCCAAGCTATGCCCTTGAAGTAATACACACCTTGTTGCTTCCTAAGTCCCAACCTAGGCCTCTTTTTCTTATTTACCATAGCGTCTCCACCAACACCCTGCATTCACCTGGGGCCCACGTCTTGTGCTTCTGCTGAAAGGTCACTGAATTCATCTTCCACTGCCACGCCAAAAGGCGTGGACTCGATAGCCTGCCCTCCTGTGCAGTGTGCCACAATTAACACCCGTTTTAAAATATCTAACTAGCCTGCCCTCCTGTGCAGTGTGCCACAATTAACACCCGTTTTGAAATATCTAATTAGTGTGCGCCCTCCTGTGCAGTGTGCCACAATCAACACCCGTTTTACAATATCTAATTAGTGTGCAGCATGTGTGTTATCAACAGTGTGGAGCGTATAATTTGCTTACCTTTTAACACTTCAGCCTCCTGTTTTACCAAATAAATGAAAGGGCACTAAGTGCAAGTAAAATTTTTTTAACACGTGAAACACCCCCGTGTTGGATATTTTTTGGAAATTCAGCTAGGTATTTAGATCTAGGAGCCAATATGGGGGAAAGTACAGAAAACGACAAAAGGCCAAAGACAAGCGGGGACGTGTGCTGTTCTGTCTCCTCAGCTATTATGAGGGACTGCAGTAGGGAACAAAGCATGATATTGTTGACAAATTTCAGCAAGCATCCACCTGTGGCATTAATGACCTCGCATGCTGCACAAGCCCTCTTGGCTTCAGCCTGCATACCCTGCTCGATCTCCCGCACATCTGCAAGTGTGAATGTGTGTATGTGTGTTGCTCAATATACCACAAATCTGTAAGTGTGTATGTGTGTGTTGCTTGATCTCCTGCACATCTGCAAGTGTGTATGTGTGTGTTTGTGTGTGTATGTGTGTGTGTATGCATATGTCCGGCACATTAATTAAAACAGCACAGCTTAAACAGATGTGAGAGCAACAACAAAGCACTTTCTGCCTTTTACATGTTTGTCTGTTAACTACATGTCTGTGACATCTCGCCGCATACATACTCACAAAACCTTTTTGATTCTAAGATAATAGCACAAATCCTCGCACTTCTGTTCAGTTTAGATCCTCTTAACTTTTCAGCGTCTATTACATTTGCAAAAATGCCTCTCTCACCTGGAGCATTTGGCCCAGTCCCAACAATCACGGAGGAAGGACCGGCTGTGGTGCGTACATCAGCAGACACGTCCAGGGCAAAGTTTGAAGACATCCCTGTATTTGATCAGAGATCCGGTTATTACAGCAGGGCAGGGTCTGGAAACGCATAGCATACTAGCATTTAAAGAACTTAAGGCAGAAGATCAGCGGGTGAAACTTCCAAGCACGGCAATTTTGCGAATGCTGAAAGCCTCAGAAGACGCTCTGCCTCGCAGTTTCCCAAGCTTTTTGCCACCATGAGAGCACAAACGCATTTTAAAAACTAGCACCCTCCTCACTTCCACCAACATGCACTTCCTACACTCACCGTCCTGTCCATGTACCCAGAATGCCTTTCCCGTGTGTGTGTCGTGCAGTATGTACTTGTACTCGACGTGCGAGGTCTCGTTGAGTTCCACAACGGCAAACCAACGATCGCCCGGCGCCCACTACAAGGAAAAACGTCACAGTGATCATGTGCCTTTTTCTGGTCAACCAAAGAAAAGGTGGCTAAACTTTCAACAATCCACGCTTGACGCAACGCCAACCTATTTCTGATGTTATTCATCAAGGTATACAGACGAAATTTAAGGATCGTGCAGGTATTTTTGAGCGAGCACAGAGGTGAGCTTCTAGGTGTAAGTGCGTATGTAAGTGCGTAGAAGATGCCTTGTAGTCTATCTTTACCGTCATGGGGAAGGCAGCAGTAGGTTTCCACGTTCCCAGCTCTGGCTCACTCCCGCAGATGCCCCAGTGCTGGCCATACTCACTGCAAACGAGTAGTGTTTAGTTTTGTGCTGTGAGAATGCACTTCTTTCAGTGTCCCAATGGCGTCCCTCATCTTAGTGCTGTCTTGTAGCTCACGCACATTCAACTTAAAGTAAAACTGATTATTTAACGAGCGAAATGCCCCTACTATGGACCCACTACCCACACCCAATAACCCACCAGTGTTGGTTCAACGTGAAGAGCACAGGCACTGCAAAGCACACATCGTAGCAAAAATTGGATAGTTATCAGACGTAGAGTTCATGATATTTCATAAAGCTACTGCACAATGGCAAGCAAGGTGTGAAAAGGTTGGTGATAATAAACACCTTTGGTGATCGCTGGGGCCTTCTGCTCCTCAGGTTCAGGCTGCTCATCGGGCTTGAAGCGTGCAATTAGACCTGCTCGTGGGAGTGTTGAAGGTGCAAACACTGCATCTGCACAGATCTCAAAAAGGTTTAACTGCATGCGCAGCTGATGCATAACCTCCTTAGATGACAAGCTTTGCGAATCCTCATCAACTCACCCTTCCTCCTCCGACTTGAGAGCAAAAAATAAACGTGAGAAGCTCTGGTCGGCAGAAGCCTTTGCGAGGAAGCAGGAAGAGAGGAGAGGGGAACATGGTGCTTTGGCAGCGAGTGTAGCATTTTTTACTCGGTATTAATATTTCATTAAGAAAAGTGGGTTCCGATTTCCAAAAACTGAGCTGAGGAAAACATATTTGTTATTACACCTGACTTCTGAAAGGCAATAATCAAAACCGTTTATTGAAAAATTGCATCACTTCACTAGGCTGTAGAACAGACAACACAGCACGCCAAAAAGCTTACCAGATTTTCAAATACACACAATTTATATAAATGATAATTAGCATGTAGGATGCTGCAACTCCTCCCCCCCCAAACGATTGCCGACACTTTTTCTGCTTGTCGGGTTATCAAAACCTGCTCCCCCTTCATTATGCGTCCCCTTCACGGTATCTTCTTCTAAATCTCTGTCCTAACATGCTATGCATGCGCGTGTCAGTAGGTTTCGCTTGCGCGCATACTTTGATAGTACTCACGTATCGGACCAGTGCACGCTCTTTAACATTGCCAAGATCATTGGGTTTGTGAGAACAAATTATTTCTAAGAGAAAAGAAACTACGCAGGTAATGAAAACCACTCCCCACATTAATTAAGGAAAAGGAGCCACTATGGTACCGGGGACCGTAAACCTCCACCACAAAGAAAATAAAGAAGTCAATGGGAAAAATTAAAGAATATCAATCAGGAGGGTTGCAGGCTTGACCTGAAGCCGGCTCTTGATCATAGTTGATGATAGTGCTGGAAAGGGCACGTCTGGTATGAACAAGTTTGGCAGCGTAGTTGACAGAATGAACATAACGCTTGGAAGCAAGTTTGTTAGATCTTTGAAAGTCAAGACCCAGCTCCTTAGAAGGATCCAGTGTGTGATGGTTGTAGATGATGCCACCCACCCCCAAAAGGATGGTGAGATGTGAGAAGGAGGCTTCTTGAAAAATGCGGCAGAGGCCTCTGTGCTGTTCCCGCGCGGCGCTCAGTTGGATCTGAGGTTTAATGTCCTACAGTACTTGATCTCGATCACAGTACTTGATCTCGATGAATCTGAGGTGAATGCCACGTTGGAGAGTACTGAGATCTTTGGGTCAGTGCTGTCTGGGGAAGGTGGATCTGCTGGAGGAACAAAAAAGAGAACACAGAAAGTGTAAACACTACCAGCATGGATTAAAAAAGGATGTTGTTTTGTGTTCTGCATCACCCAGTGGATGCAGAGACACACAAAATCCCACCTGGAGAACACAAGAGAGCAGGACTCTCAGTAAGGATCAGTCGGGTGGTTGGGAGGCAGAGGCCTGCACAAGACCAGGAGTATTGTGCAGATATTGTGGGAGTTGTGAGTTCAATGTCACATCTCGTCTGTATGGTTTTTCTGGTGCCCTAGTAAGCAAGGCAATGATAGTTTGCGTCGTTCTTGTTGTGGATGCCCCATGCTGGTCGTACATGAGAGAGACGGAGACCACATCACGGGTATTTGGTGTTACATGGCAATTAATAAGGGGGCCATAAAAACGACCATCAATGGGAGCAACTGACTAATTGAACTGGCATACTTGAACATAGAAACACGCTGAATATAAATGAGCTCATTTATCAACAGTTCTTGTGTTCTTGTGCCTTTTCTGCTTGTTGGGTAAAAAAATTTTCCACACTTTACTTAATTTCGATCAGGTGTATATCGCGTTTGTTTAATAAGATGTCTTTTGGTTTCATGGCCAGGGGGCATGGATTGGCAGGGCCATCTGATAGATTAAGGGCAACTCTTTTTGCATTGTTGGCAGATCTAGTTCAATACGAACTAGTTAGGCTTCTATTGGAGCATGGTAATTGCTGGGTCGGGGTATCAAAGATTGAATCTGGCTTGCTAAATTTCCGCCTTCTTTGTGCATTGAAGTTGGAAGTTAAAATCCAGGTTGGCATCAATCCTATCTGTGTCTCAGCAGAAGGGCATATAACGCCTTGTTGTACCATTGTTGCATGGCTGCCTACGCCTGCTTGTGCTAGCATGCACGCGCCCAGAGCATCTCGTTAAGGAGCAATTATAGTCAATGTCCAGCAACGTTATGCCTATTTATCATCATTTCACATACAATGGGGTGGCTGCAGCCTGACAGCATGTGGTAGGTGCCATCTAGCTTTTGGCAGATGGAACAGACAGGAGGGCCTTCTATGTGGTTGTTTTAAGCGGCAGGCTTTTGGCTGTATGTCAGAACGATATGGAAGAGCATAACATCTTTCTCTTCTGATAGGGTGACACCTGCATTTGTCCGAAATGAGTTACTTATGTTTTTCTCAACAATGCCTCCCTAGATCAGTTCTTATTATTTTTGCATGGCATTTTGTGGACTGATGGTTTTAAATTCTTTTTTGATAAGGACCTAACGCACACGAATACTTTTACAGCATCGAGATCTGAGAAAATGAAAAAGATTTCTGCTGATAGTAACAATTGGCAAGTGTTCAGGATTTCTGGTAGGAGGGCTGCTGAACGTTCTAACACTCTTGCTGGCCAGAAAAAGAAAATGAATGGGGATGGGCTTCAATGTGAATGTGACCTGCATGGCATATGTCCTGGATTCATTCTTGCAGAGCATTTTGCTATGGCATCAGTGTACTTGTGTCCAAGAATGCCAGCATGAGTTTTGACCTGGTAGATATAGATTTTGTCTTTAGATTGCTGGACGTGGTGTACAATGGTTTCTAGCAATTTGGCGTGTTTGTGTAATCCCATGCGCTGTGGGTATATGATGCTATATCTTATTTGCCTATTTACCATAGTGCACCAGCGCTGTCTGTTGCAATTTGGGTGTGTTCATTTATCAAAGCACACAGTTTCCTGCTAGCTTGGCTCTATTTATGGTTTTGTTATTCTTGTCCCTCTAAAATTTACTGTGATATTCATTTCGGACTGAGGTTGGTACACTCCAGCCCCAATTGACTGAGAGTTTATCTGTTTGTGATACAACTCCCATCTGTGAAATCCACTATTTCCAGTTAGGGGCTTTGAGTTCTAGTAAGCGCTGTTGATGCGTGTGACCTGGGGGGACTTTGTTAAGTGTCTCCGTGGTGCTGCCAGCTTAATACTGACTATTTTTCTTGAGATTTTGGGGAGCCTAGATATTTCTGCCATTCTTGGAAGCTTCCTTTCAGTTGGCAATTCAGGGAAAGGTGTGCTGCCTGCGTTCCAGATGGCCTCTGGTGATGAGTCTTATATGATTTTTCCAACCAAGATGGGCTGTTTGTAACAAGCTGCTCACTGACAGCTTTGTTTCAGATTACTATGATACTGTCACGCCCATAGATTGTTGTGCTGAGTCTTATATTTTGCAGTGACAGTGATTTGCTATGACAATACGCATGCCCCATGTTGCTTCTAGCAGGGGTGGTGTTGTACTTTGCTGAGAGAAGTGGCATATAGCACACTTTTCATTTTGGGATGTTTCCAAGAACATCGCAGATGGTATTATTGTGTAAACAGGCTTTGTGAACGACATTGGTGCCATGAAGTTTAGGAGCAAAAGTCTCAGCCACGTAGAACCGTCCTATCACAATAGGCACAGGGCGTAGTCCATGGATTTCTGTTGCATGGTCTTGGACAGGGCGAGGGACTCATCAGCAAGGCCTTGATGACAAGCGGGCCAGTAGGCTGCATGTCAGAGTGGATTTTGTCCCTAATATGCTTGCCTAGCGTAGATTTCCATTGGGGAGCACTCCTGTTGGGGTCCTCCAACCCTTGCCGGGCCAGGTTGTCCATATTCTTGTCCGTGAGGTTTCTAATGACAGAGGTCGAGGTTGTGCTTGTCTCGTACTCGTCAGCCATCTTTATGTAGGTAGCGCTAAACCTGATCATCTTTGCTGCTATTAATGTTGGCTCCCAACTGGCCAGCCAAATTTCACTCTCTGTTCGTCTATGCCAAATGATCCGTTGCTCCTCAGAGAGGTCCTAGCAGGCCGGGCAGTGCCGCTCTTCTGATTGGTCTGTCGTACTTGGGCGGGCATCTTGGTCGTGATAACAACCAAGCTGCATAAGGCAACCCCAATGGTAGGTGTGAATGTGCGCTACGTTGCAACACCTTGCTTGTGACTAACTTCTACTTCATCCGCTCTTTCCTTGCGATGGGGTGTCCAACAGATTTCGCAGCAGGGGTCTTGGAGATCTTTGCGTACAATAGACACTTTGCTTTTTCAAATCAAATCACCGTCACTGCAAAGTATAAGACTCGGCGCAACAACTAACTTGGGGCTCCTTCGGACCAAGAAATTTCTTGTTTAGCTTTCAAGGCCTCCAAGGTGGAAAAATCATCCAGCAGAGGAAAGAACTCCAGATAGAGTGAGATCTTTGCACCACAATGGTTCCTAATTCCTAATGCTTCTACTGTATATCCACAGCTGTGCACTCTCTGCTCATCCTCGGGCTCGTGTGTCTATCTCTGCTGTTGAGGTACATCGTGCTACTACTCATCTTTGGATGGCTGCCACACCACTACCGTCCCATCCCGAAGCTGCTGGGACCTGGGACTATTTACTCGAACATTATCGGTCTCGTCGTTTTACACGTAATATGACTGGCGAAGAAATAGAATCGTAGCCCTTACACAGGGTCTCTTGAGGATCCCCTCTTATGGTACCTCATTAGAATGCTCACATGTTGTCAATTGACTATCTAAATTATGAAATCCAAAAGATAAAGGTTCTATTTTGCTTGCATCGTGAGATGCATAGGGCTCTGTCATTATTACCAAGGAGAACACAACAACTCAGAGAAACCAGAGATACGGGAGAAAACTAAGGACTCAAATATAGAAAAGAGGTGAGGGAAGTATGTTCAAGAGGGAGCTGTGTTCTCCAAGGAATAAAAAGAATGGAGAAGGGAAGCAGAAATCGGAGATAACCAGAAAGTGAGGACATCTCACTTTATGCTACACTACAAGCAAGAACTTGAATTCAGGTGTTTCACACTGAACTCATAAGTTATATTTCGCTTGCATCGTGAGATGCATAGGGCTCTGTCATTGTTACCAAGGCAGACTACAGTCTTGGTTTAGTAGTGCATGGCCCTGGTTGGAAGCAATTTATTGGCAATAGGCCTCTCAATGTATGCGTGCATGGCCTGGTTAGATCTACAGGCTCCATAAGCCTGGAAAATATGATCAGGAACACCCTCCTTGGCAACGAGGTTAGCACCCCCAGAGCGAAGGGAGTGCAGGCCGTATCTGTCAGTAAAATCTGCGAAGGACATGTGAGCAGAATCAGCCAAAGCTTGCAGAACGCAAGCTCGAGCAAAGGAGTAAGACCAGGGCTGATTTTAGGGGCAAAACTTTTCAGAAGAACCCTTCTTGAAGGAGTGAAAAACGACAACGTGCTTGCCCAGGGATCCTGCCTTCACCAACAAGGGTTTTTAAAGAGAGACTGGGCAGGAAAGGGACTTGCCTCGAGCAATACATACTACTGAGCCTGAGCGAAATTGGTCGTTCTTCCTTTTGGCTAAAAATATTTTCATGTGAGAAAAGTAGAACCTGAATTCATCTACAAAAATCTGGCAAGCGCAGTCATATCTCAGAAAACCAGAGAAGCAAACCATATTAAACGTTGCAATTTGGAGGTTGAGTAGGGTGGACTGGCTTGGCTGAAGCAGGAAAGAGACTGTTATTGTACAGAGGTCAAGGGACAAGAAGGGAGCTTTTCTGAATTGGCCTCCAGAGAAAGTGACCTCTGTGCGCAGGATCAAACCGCTTGAACAAAGGACTGGCTGGTCAAATCATCTAAACCGATCATGTTGTGCACGGTAAAGATGGCTGCACTTGCTGCTTTGATATTAGAGTAGGTCAAACCTCGGTTGAGAGCAAAACGCAGAGAATTCGACAGAAACATAGCAACGTGCATTGGATCAGCTGACAAGAAAAAAAGCTTGTTTTGTTGACACCAACTTCTGAAACGGAACCAGTGAGCGTTATATCTGAGCAACGTTTTCTGACAACGTGACTGAAAAATGCAGCTCAAAGTGTACCTGTATTCAGCTTTCAAGGTAGGTGTAGGGCATTTACCAAACAAAAACTTTGAAATATCGGACTCAAGGGTGCACCTGTGTCCTGCAAGCATAGGAGGGGATTGGGATTGGTTGAGGAGGGGGTTTAGCGGAGAAGCACAAGACGGCCAGAAAGGTCCAGCGTGTGAATGCACGCGGGGCTGAGGCTGTGCTGGGGCCTGAAGTCAGCAGATTCTCTAGCGTGGTAGCACGCGACAACCGTGTACAAAAGGAAAGAAGTGCTGTCCTTCAGACAGTAGAGGCCACCAAGGGTTAGATGGCCAGAGAGGTAGGACAAGGATAGAGGCTGCACTGAATTGCCGGATGATGCATATGACCGATGGAATCAAGTTGAAAGGTGGGAAGCACCAGTTGAAATGTTCTGACCAGTCTCTTTGAGCAAGCGCATTGATACCAACTGAACCTGGGCACCGCAACATAGAGTTGAACCTGTCAAGTAAATGATTGGAGTGGCTTGCAAAACGGTCATTGGTAGGTAGGCCCCACTGTGCAACAATTTTTCGGAAGACGTCAGCATTCAGAGTCCAGTCACAAGGGTCTTCAAGGTAAGTAAGGCCATCGGCAATCTTGTTCTGATCACGTGGGACCCATGTGGGAAGCAGGGAAATGTCATGTTCCATCGTGAGTGAGATAATTCTGAGTACAATGTCATTCAAGCGCAAGTCTGTACTGCCCTGGCCCATAACTCTGACAACGTTGGAGTTGTCAGTGAAGATCTGAACGGGCTTGTGCCTAATGATGTCCAAAAAGGATTTAAGACTGTGAAGAATTCCCCACATTTCTCTCAGTGTGCTACTGGATGTGCCATGCCACAACTCGAGGGGGAAGAAACCTTGTGCCTGCAATTTTTTATTCTCCATCGTGGCACCCCAACTTGTTGCTCCAGCATCACACCACATGGAAATGTCTGAGGTAAAGGGGGGTGGCCAAATCTTTTTGCGAAAATGCGTACGAGACAAGTGGGACCAGTAGGTGAGTTCGTCTTGCAAGCTGTCAGAGATAGCAACGTAGAATTGCAAGCTGTGCTGCTGCAGGTAAGAGTGCCATTGCCTTGATTTGATGAGAGCAATAGGGCCAATTGCCAGAATCATGCTGCTAAGGTGGCCAGCAATTCGCGAAAGCAGGTGCACTATCACTTTCGGTTTTGACAATGCTACTGTGATCAGCTGTTGCAAACTCTCCCATCTCTCTAGCGGCACTTCAAAGGGACCAGAATCCAAGTCAATGACAAAACCGAGGTGGGTCAGGAGGCGTGTTAATTGCAGAAGAGACTTGGACTCATTGATTGCCAGGCCAGCTGATTTGAAAGTGTCCAAAGTCAATTGTCTGTGTGCTGTAGACTGGGAATCAGAGACCAGGAAAAGGAAGTCATCCAAGTAGTTTATAAGCCGGACCCCCCGAAAGCGCAGGTATAAAGAAATGGTTCTCATAATTTTTGTAAAGCACCAGGGGGCAGAAGCAAGTCCGAAAGGAAGGACTTTGAAAACATAGAATTCACCGTCCCATTGAAACCCAAGGTACGTGTAATATCTGGGATCCATATCCACCTGGTGGTAACCGCTGGCAAGGTCAAGAGAAAACATGAGGTCATCCAGGTCTGCCAGGTCAGTCAGTAGATTGAGAGAGTCCATGCGAAAAGAAGGTACCATCAGAAATTGATTCACGTGTCTAAGGTCCAAGATCAAACGTTGTTTGCCATTTGATCTAGTAACAACGTTCAAGGGGGACACACATTTGGGCTGGGTATGCCACTTCATAATAGCATTTGCGCGGAGAAGGTCAAAAATGGAAGATGTGACAAAATCGCTGCAGGCCAGTGCCTCTTTGTTATTTTGTTGGAAAAAAGGTGGTGCTGGGCTTGGGAGAAAGGACCAAAATAAGGGGAAGCCATGCTGCACCCACTGAAGTACCCACTTGTCTGAACAATTTTCCAACCACCAAGAACGATTTCGCTTCAGCCCACCTGAAGACGGAACTGCCGGCTTTGCTGGGCCTGCATCAAAGGAAAGTGAAAAGGAAGCCCGAGACCTGAAATATGGGAAGGTTACATACACGCAACAAAATTAATAATAATAAATAATAACAAGGTCAAAGTGGTAGGCCCTGGGCCTCCGTGGTGCCTGGAACCTTGCAGGCCTGGCCTGAATCAGTTCAAGGTAATAAAGGCTTGGGTTCAGGCCTGGCCTGGATGAGATCAGGGATCAAGGGAATTATTTATGCAAATTCAGGCCTGGCCTGGGTCAGTTGTGAACATGTGGGGCAGGCCCTGGGCCTCCACGGTGCCTGGCACCCTGCAGGCCTGGCCTGGAAAAAGTACCTAATAAAGAGAATTAATTGCCGGGTGCGTAGTGATACCAGAAAAGAAATTGCCTCAAGAATAAAGGTTTGTAGGAATGGAAATAATTAAAAGTTACGTATGTCCAAAGTTCCCCAAACCAGCGTGGAGTGCCGTTGAAATTGTTGTAGCCGTTGTACCCTGGCCTACGGAAACCGTTTGCAGCAGATAAGTTTTGGCCATGTTTGTGTGCACCAGACGTGTAAGGTGGGCCACTACGATTCCCTCCCGTGTGAATATTAACATGTGGAGCGGTGGAGCTTGACTCTTTGGGAGTCGAGACCCAGTTCCTTGAAAGGCTTCAGCGTGTGGGTGTTGTAGATGGTGCCGCCCACATCCAAAAGGATGATGTGGAGAGTAACGGAGGCTATTTGGAGAATGTTGCAAAGGTCTTTGTGCTGTTCCTTCCTTTGCGGCGTTCAGCTGGTTTTGAGGTCTGGTGTCCTCACAGTACTTGATCTCGACGAGGTGGATGTCGCGCCGAGTTTTGAAGAGGTCTATAGGTCGGTGCTGTCTGGGGTTGGTTGCTGTACTAGTGGCTGGCGGTGCTGCTGGGGTGCTCCCAGTCTCCCTCAATTGCCCCCTGCTTCTATGAAGAATCCATCCCTCTAGATTAGTTTGTTGTTTTTGTGTTTTTGCAGCGATGGGAGTGACCAGCACAAAATCTGGGTGGCTGGAGGTAAATCTGTCTTTATTTAGGAAGCGGGGTGGGAAGAGCCATTTGGGAACAATTCTGCTTTCAGCTGTTTCAGAAATCTGAAGATTCGCATGGTCATCCATTCGTTGCTGCGTATTTCGATGGAGACAATGCATGATACTAAGGAGCCTGTTTTGCTGATAGCCTTAAAGATCATGCGGCATGCTAAGTTGTGTCTTTCGGTGATCATGTTCCTTATTTGCGTGTGCTGACACCCAGAAAAGATGTGCAGGGCACTGTCTGCTTGTGGGCAGAGGGGGCAAGTTTGACTTGTTGAGAGTTTGCGCATGTTTATGATGAAGTATTAGTGTTTATGATGAAGTATTAGTGTTTATGAAGTAGTGTTTATGATGAAAGTAGTGTTTATGATGAAGTGTTTATGATGAAGTAGTGTTTATGATGAAGTAGTGTTTATGATGAAAGTAGTGTTTATGATGAAGTATTAGTGTTTATGATGAAGTGTTTATGATGAAGTATTAGTGTTTATGATGAAGTAAAAAAAAAAATAGAGCCACTGTACTCGTAGCAGTGGCTCTCTCAATTTTTGTCGGGTCTGGCGACCTGTGATGGTTATGCATGGTTATCAGGAGACCAGCCTCGCCGTCTCCTCTTCACGTGGCCCTCGCGAGGGGTGTCTGCGCCAGCGGGTCACGCACGGGCCCTCGTGGTCCTCCCTCACCTGCTGCCGCCGAGCAGTGGTTTTCAACTTTCTGGGGTCCGCCCTCGGGTCCCCCTCCTCCCTCCCTTCCTCTCCTCTCTTCTCTTGGC
>Ga0307942_1000167_pt1:30000-38697 | contig 38697 bp, 48 predicted proteins | sample OrgLakmetagen175_FD_201846 | JGI IMG/M metagenome (GOLD analysis project Ga0307942, IMG submission 201846) | Saline water microbial communities from Organic Lake, Antarctica - #175 | ecosystem: Environmental > Aquatic > Non-marine Saline and Alkaline > Saline | place: Antarctica... | reverse complement strand
AGCACTCCCTCCCTCTTGCCCCGCTTCCTCCCCCTCTCCAGCCCCCCCTCCGTCACGCGCACACACACATCAGCCAGTCACGCACCCTTGGAAGCAGCAGCAACAAGCGCGCCTTCTCCTTCGTCCTCCCTGCTCAGTCAGCTGGTGCAGGGGAAATGGGGGACGGGCTGCCTGTGGAGCAGGAAGACACACACACCACTCTCCCCACAGCAGCTGTACCCAAGCGGCGCCGAACCAATGGCAGCAAGGCACCCAACGTGCACATCAGTGCGCAAGCGCAGCTGCTGCTTGGTGCAGCTGCACACATAAGCCCCCCAGAGGTCAGCTATAACATACATCAGCCGCAGCAGCAGCAGCACCACCGCCACAGCCACCCTTGCGCACAGCACTGTGAATTGGATGAGCAGCTTGCAGCAAGAGCAGCAACTGCAGCCGCCGACGCCATAGCATCATCAAGCACCTCCCTCTCCTCCCGACCTCCTCCCGCACCCCCACCCCCAAGTCTCACAAATGCTGCTCGTTTGCTTCCTCCCCAACCTCCTCATCAATCCTCTGCTTTGCAACCCCCTCACCACGCAGCAGCAGCAGCAGCAGCAGCGATGTCAGAGCAAGCTCCCGCCCAACCTCCACAACCAGCACCCACGGCAACACCACCACCACCTCTACCACCACCAGCAGAGCCTCTTCTGCCCTCCCAGCAGCCCCCCACTGGAGACGTGACGATGCACGGTGAGTACGTGGTTATATACTCATGAACTCACACACACGCACACATGCATACGCACACGCACAAGCACACACATATACACGCACACACACGCACGCACAGGGCAAGCAGAGCTGCCAGGAGACACCAGCCCATTATACCAGACCGCAGCACCCCCCCTGCCACAGCCACAGCCGCAGCTGAAGTATTTTGAGGCGAGTCCGCAATCCCAGGAGCAGCAGCAGGGGGGCGAGAGGGGGGAGGAGGTCATCCGCAGTAGGCAGCAGCAGCAGCAGCAGAAAAAAGGAGAGGAAGCGTGCAGCAATGGCAGCAGCAAGCCCCCTTTTTCCCACTGCCCTGAGGCAACAGCCTCCTCCCCCCCTCGTTCAGACAGCCCAAGGTAAGACCGTTATTTGTATAACTCCTTCACCTCAGCAATTGATCATTGAGTTTGACAACGTACAAAGTACTAACGAGAGAACTAATATCCTTCCTGCTCGTACTCTTTTGCATAATTTGGTCCTCGTCAAAAACACCCGTTCTCATTCATCCCATTCCTACTTGACAGGTCTAGCACCTCCAGCCAGTACATGCTCTCCATTTGTGATGAAGAGGAGCAAGCCACGCACCATCAGCAACACCACTCCAGCAGCCAGGTGCACCACCCCCGCACAGCCCAGCAAGACCTCCGCACATCCCATCCTCAACCACAGCAGCAGCAGCAGCCACAACCACCGCAGCAGCTGCTGCAATCCCACGTGCAGCAGCAGCAGCAATCGGCACCACTTCCCCCTCCTGACAGGAAGGCTGGCCCAAGCTCCTGTGCTTCTCCGTCTGTACGATTGGCCCCACAAAGCGTCCTGATTCAGTAAATAATTTGCTTGCACGGGGTCCTGTAGCTGGCCCGATTTTTGTTTGGTGGTTGCCAGCCAATGGGCGTATTTTCTTTTGACTCGAGCACTGAGTTTTCCCTGGATTATGACGAATTTGTGACGTGACTGCACTTACTGCACACAAGCACATGCATAGTACTGACTTATGCACAACAGGATACATACGAAAAAAGACGGATGACGCACATGACGCCAACACCACATCTAAAGGATTGGCTTTGTATATTGAGACCTGACCTTCTGCACTGCGCAGCTCTTTGACAAAGCTGTTTTTCATCATAATCTCTCTTCTTTGCAAACCTTCTTCTTTTTGACGGACCCATGCTGATGGACACCGCTATATTTATTTTTTTTAAGCATCTTCATCTTTGAGGGTTCAATGTAATTGTATGTGAACGTGCATGTACGATTCTGCCAGGCTTAAAGAATACTTTAAAAAACCATATAGGCAGTAAAAACCACTCCCCACAATGAATAAGGAGAAGAAAGTTACTTTGGTATTGAGTACCATAAAACTCCTTTACCAGCAGACAAAAAAGGCCCAGTCAAAGAGGTCCAACAGAGTACCAGAAGGAGAAAAGACGTCACAAAGAGACTGGAGCGAGTACCAGCCTCAAACAAGCAAGAGCAGGGCTGGTAGCCGCGGGTAAGAAGAATAGAAATGACTCCGCTGGTAGTGGTGACACAGCCAGCATGATTAAGGGAGGGGGTTACTTAGGTGCCCGCACCAGGCAACCCCCCACCGCGCAAGCAATTAAAGATAAATTAATGTGGGTCAGGGGGGTTGTGTGCCGTAGCACCCAGACCCAATCCTTGACTCTTGTTGCTTGTGTTATATTGCAGTGCATACCTTGTTCTTATGAGTGCAGATGCATGTCTGATGGAGTGTTCATTCGGTTTGTGTGTCAATTTTTTAATCTTATGGTAATCCAGATTGAGGTCTGCCAGAGGTTTGTCTGTGTAGTCTTTGTAGATAGTCCCCATAGCTCCAACGAGGATCACGTGAAGCTTGACTTCCCTATATTCTTATCTGTTTAGGTTGGCAATGAGCATGCTGTGCTGTGCTTTTGCTTTTTGGAGTTGGGGATCGGGCCTAGTAGTGTCTTCACAAAATTTAAACTCAAACAGGTGAACCTCCCACTGGTTTGGATTCAGCTTCATTCTTGTCTTTAGCAAGCTGTTGAAATTCTGAGTTGCGGGTGGTTACGCGAGAGGAGCACACTTAGGTAAGAATAGGATGGCGTCAGGGCGAGAAGAGGCTTTTAGAGCATGTGCTGTTGGATTTGGTAGCAGCCAAGAGGGCATTGTTTTGTTGGCAGTGTTTCTCAGATGTAGGCCTTGCTCTGATAGTTTATCTGCGCTGCCTACATCAGTGCAGGCAATTTGGTTGGCACAGCATGGTCCCTTTTGTAGGGCTTGGACAATCAGCACACTTGCCATATTATGGCGTTTAATAATCATGTTCCTCATTTTAGTGTGTTGGTAAGCCACGGGTTAAATAGCTAAGAATTACATGGGGACCTCTGCCAGACTGTTTGGCTGATCGGCCTGTGTGACTGGTCCTCGCCAGTCAAAAATAAATCCACAAGCGCAGGCATGATAGAAGAAAACAAATGAGTGTGTATATTGCAAGAGGAAATCATAAACTACCTGGGCACTGACTTGCAAATAAGGCTGCTCTACTGCAAATCACCCAAGAATTGACTGAACAGATAAGCAAACTTTCTCCTCAGAGCACAAACAGCTGCGTCTCAGAGCAACAAAAGTGCATGCACTTCAAAATGAATCTGCTGTCAGATCAATCATTGCCAACGATTTGGGACGCCTTCGGACCAGGAAAGGCCTCCAAGGTGGAAAAACCACCCAGCAGAGGAGTGAGTTGCTTTTTTGCATTACTGTGGTCCCTATGCTTGTTCTACCAAATCCGTATATCCACGCCTGTGCGCTCTCTGCTCATACGTGATCTCTGCTAGTAGTGCTACTCATCTTTATCTGGCTGCCACACCACTGTCCCTTCCCGTACCTGGGACCGTTACTTAGACATTCTCGGTCGAAAGCAAAAAACTACTGTAGGGGGGTGGGTTCTTCAGAGTGGCAGGGGGCAACTGAAGGAGACTGGGAGCACCCCATCAGCACCGCCAGCCACTAGTAGAGCCACCAACCCCAGACAGTACCGACCTAAAGGCCTCAGCAACACTCGGCGTGACATCCACCTCATCGAGATCAAGTACTGTGAGGACACCAGACCTCAGAACCAGCTGAACGCCGCAAAGGAACAGCACAAAGATCTCTGCAACATTCTCCAAGGAGCCTCCGTTACTCTCCGCATCATCCTTTTGGGTGTGGGCGGCACCATCTACAACACTCACACTCTGAAGCCTTTTTCAAGGAACTGGGTCTCGATTCTCAAAAAGTTGAGAAGCTTGCCTCCAAGCTCCATGTGCACTCCGTAAACTTCGCTGCTAAACTTGTCCATACCAGACGTGCCCTTTCCAGTACTGTTAGTATCAACTCTCATCAAAAGCCGTTTTCAGACCAATCCTGCAACCCTCCTAATCCCCATTGATTTTTCCTTTCCTTTTCGCGGTGGAGGAGCTTTACGGTACTCGGTACCATAATGGCTCCTTTCCCTTACTTGTTTTTTCTTTTTCTTTTTCTTTTTTCTAGGCGATAAAGTCCTCACGCGGTACAGGATCCCCTCTAATGGTACCTCTAAGAATGCTCACATGTTGTCTGGACCAGCAGCTGTATCAGTCTAAGTGCAAGACAGATGGCACCTTGCCACCTGCCCAGTATTGATCATACCGATTATTAATACTATCAAATCTAGAAGATAAAGGTTATCAATAAGACTGGCACATCCAGCTTATTGAACAAGACATACAGAAACTCTTAACTGTCAACCAACTGCTCGGTCACACGATTTATCGCTGCCAACGATTGGGCGTGACATACCATTGATCATACCTTGGCAAGACCAGTTCAAACGAGGAGGAGTTTATGCTGTTGTGTGATGGGTGTGGGACAGGCTGGCACATGACGTGTCTGAACCCTAAGTTGAATAAAGTGCCCAAAGATGATTGGTTGTGCCCTCGTTGTGTGGAAGATGGGGTGACAGTGGAAGATTTGCGAGTGATTCGCGCTCAAACCACACCAACACCTGGACCTTTACTGAGAGGCAAACCTGTTCCTTTATTACCAGACGCCACCTTTAGGAGGCGCAGGCAGGAGCTGTGGGCCTTCCATGGCCATGATATTGCCCACAAGACCAGAGTCAGCGGCAAAGCAGTGTCTAAGCTGGGCAATGTGCACAATCATGTTGGGCTCAAGTGTTTTCGCATGAAGTTCAAGGATGGCAGCAGCATGTCAGCGCTGTAGAGATTAGAAATAGACTTATGCCTGCTTGAGGAAGGACTGATGTGCAGCCGGGTAATATCACAATGTTCATTCTCCACGTGGACTAAGCACAAGCAAAGCGAGCATAGAGGCACGTGTAGCATTGTGAATGCATCTAGTTAGATGCGGCTACCCAAGAGGCACACAGCAAGCTAGCTGTGAGGTTGGGGTTTCTTGAAGAAGGTTTCCCTTGTTCCGTTTGCCTGGCTAATTTGTGTGGCAGAAGCAGAAATGCCACATGCTCCTTCCGTTTACAGGAGACACCCCGTAGGATGTGAGGTGAGAAAGGGGAGAATAAAGTACTAACCATCTATCGCTTGTAGGGATTGATTTTTGCGTACTTCTTCGACTTAAAAATCAGGGGGGAATTGGTGGCACTATCTGTCTTGCACTTTGACTGATACAGCTGCTGGTCATGACAGCTGTCATGCGTTGAGTCTGGCAGAGGTAATGTTTGGTTCAGGGTAGTTTGGTTGGTTGGCGATTGGGTAATTTTCCGTGATTTCTACTGGCGTAGCCAGTTCTTGTTATTGCCAGCTTCTGGACTTGATATTGGACAAGAAGAACCGAAGACCCTCTCTCGGTGTATCTGTATGTGCTCAGACAGTATGAGGGTAACCTGTTTTTGTCTAAGAAGCGGGGTGGAAATATCCACCTTGGTATAATCCTAGTTTCAGCTGTATCACGAACCTGGAGATTTTGCATACTATGTTATCATTACCGGCGACATTTTCCAGTCCCTTTCATTTCCCCTTCTTATTCCTTCTTTTTCACTCCGCTCCTACCTCTGAGTCCCAATCTCACCCGCCTTGTGTCACCCCTTTAATGTCTCTCCTCCCTACTCATTCTCTCTTATTCCATGTCTCGTTTGATTCGGGGGGTTGCAGGAAAGGAAAGGACATGTAGGATAGTGTCTTCGGCATGACTCTAGAAATGCGTGGTTCAATGATTTCAGGAGGCCTCTCAACATCCCAAACACACAATACAATTTTTTATTGTTATTTACAATAGGGATCATAACAAGTTAATTTCCAAAATTACAGCCTCGGTGAATAGCGGTTGAAGCGATTGAGTTTAACTGAGCGGTTGAATTCAACCACATTTCCCCCGCTTCGACCGCATATTTTAAACCGTGGCCTTATGTCTGAGCCTGACGTAGCCAGCCATTCGTTGCTGCCTATATCCATGGAGACAAAGCAGGATCCTAGGGAGCCTGTTTTGCTGATGCCTTTAAAGATCATGCTGCACTATTAAGTCATGTCTCTCAGTGATGACATTTCTTATTTGTGTGTGTTGGCATCCAGAAAGGACACGCAAAGCACTGTCTAGTCGAGGGCAGAGGGGGCAAATTCGGCTAATCGAGCGCTTACACCATACCACATGCTTTTGGTTTACAGGGGGGAATCTGTTCTGCAATTCATAATGTGCACAGCAGGGACGTAGGATGTTGTTAGGCAAGCATTGCTAGCGGCTCCATTGGCAGTGCCAGTTTCGATGAGGGTCTGGTAGTACTCATGGTGCGTAGTTTGCTACGTTATTGGCAATTCCTAGTTTGTGGAGGGGTTGCATGTGTGCTCACAAGGCGTCATGGTAATTGGATAGGTACCAAACAATAGGTGACCGGGCTGTGTTTGGTTGGTTGTGGTACGCTGTGTAATTTGAAGTTCTTCATATTCTTTTGCAAGCCAGAAGGGATTTCCCTCAGGGCCAGATATTTTGATGGAGGTGTCAGCACTGTCAGAGTAGATTGTGATTGATTTCTAGCTCTCTCTAGACAGCGAGCGTCGGTGTATTAGTTGCCAACAACGCCGGCGTGAATTGCTTACAATACAACGGAATGCTCAATAGGCCCTCAGACAGTTTGTATCCTAAGGCCCCCAAAGCGGCATTGACCAGATACACAAACACATCACGTTAAAGGGGAAGAGGACCATTCTATTGCCTGCATAGTGGAGCCCCTTACCACCTTGCAACGAAAAGCTGAACCGATCAGATACACAAACAAATCACGCTAAAGGGTAAGAGAACCATTCTATTGCCTGCATAGTGGAGCCCCTTACCACCTTGCAACGAAAAGCTGAACCGATCAGATACACAAACACATCACGTTAAAGGGTAAGAAAACCATTCTATTGCCTGCATAGTGGAGCCCCTTACCACCTTGCAACGAAATCTACCAGCCGCAAAATGCCTCAATCTAGTTCCTACTTGTCTGATTGCTGGGAAAACATTATTATAGTCTCTCTCGAAGTCTAGCTTAAGCTTGAGCCTTACAGGAATATAAGCAAGTTCCGGCATACTGTATATGCGCCCACACTTGAATACAATGATATTACAAGCCAGCAGAAGTACATGCCAGCGGGGTCTCAAGGGTACAGTTTCTAGTCAAACAATCTTGCCTCGACCATAACGCCTAAGTACGCACCATGCGCATAAGCACTAAGGTGGAATGAAGCTGGGGGGCTCATACACTCCTTCCCCGCCTGCAGTACCAACACCACTGCTCTCCCTTGCTCCTGGGACATGAAGATGGTGCCCTTGGTGTCGGTTGTTGTGGTGGTGCTGTTGCTGTGTGGGTGATGCGGGGCTCAGGCTCTCCTTGTGCCTGGAAAAGTCATCTTGGTGGTGGATCCCGCCTTGCTGCTGCTGCTGCTGCTGCTGCTGCTGCTGCTGCTGCTGTGGTGGTGGTGGTGTAGGGTCCCTGACTCCACTGATCAGACGTGACAGCACGTTCGGTGATGCACCAGGACGTCCTGAGAGCATGCCTCCTGTAAGAATGACACACAATGACCGAATCACTCAGGTGGTGGTGCAACAGGGCGGCCTGGCAGCGTGCCTTTTGTGAGGCTGAGGTGTGAGATGATTGTGCAGCCCTGTATAAAACTTCACTAGATCAGTTGACATCATGAATCGGTGGTGCAACAAGGCGGCCTGGAAGCGTGCCTTTTGTGAGGCTGACGTGTGAGATGATTGTGCAGCCCTGTATGAAACGTCACTAGATCTGTTGACATCATGAATTGGTGGTGCAACAGGAGGGCCTGGCAGCGTGCCTCCGGTGCCAGAACCTGAGCAGTCATTCCGATTGATGACTTTGCGCTACTCACCCACAGCTAAAGTATCCATGCTGTGTTATGATCCCATTGCGTGCATATGTTGGATGTTATGACCCCATCAAGTACTTTTGTCTGGATGTTGTGGTCCCATCACCTCGTAAATACTTAGTTTACTTTGGTGCAGTTTAAAGCGTCAATTCCAAGTGTGGCCACTCAGTCCACTAACTTTATAACTTGTAACACTCAGGTTCCCAAAACAATGAGGCTACTTAAGAAACTACAACACCCTCATTTTCGTCTGAGATCAGGCCCTCGGTAATGTGAGCAGCAGTTGAGAGCCTAGTCTTAGCATGCTATAGCACCCTAACGTTCACCAGCGTAGAATTCTATTTACCTCCACACCTAGACTAAATAGTTCCTTTCTTTTTCTGAGAGGTGGTGGGGAGATCGTGAGCCTCATTCCCTTCATCAATGCCAGTAGCTGTGCTACCACTGCTGCCACTACTACTACCACTACTACTACTACTACTACTACTGCTACCACTACTACTACCACTACTACTACTGGTGCAGCCATTTTCTTTCTTCTCTTCTGCCTCTTCTCACCTAGAGGCCCGTTGCGCACAGGCCCTCCCCACAGAGTTGAAGC
>Ga0307942_1000167_pt1:0-25000 | contig 38697 bp, 48 predicted proteins | sample OrgLakmetagen175_FD_201846 | JGI IMG/M metagenome (GOLD analysis project Ga0307942, IMG submission 201846) | Saline water microbial communities from Organic Lake, Antarctica - #175 | ecosystem: Environmental > Aquatic > Non-marine Saline and Alkaline > Saline | place: Antarctica: Organic... | reverse complement strand
AGCAGCAATGCGAGCGGTCTGTGCCTCTACCACACCCTCTAGCTCGGCAGCATCCAAGAGAGCATTGGTACCGTGCCCATTCGGATGCTGCTGTTGCTGCTGCTGCTGCTGCTGCTGCTGCTCGAGCTGAAGTTGTAGCTGCTGCTGTTGCTGCTGCTGCTGCTCCAGCTTCTGCTCCAACCGCTGCTGCAATTGCCGCTGCTGAATAAGATCCTGCTGTCTCTGTTGCTGCTGCTGCTGCTGTTGCTGCTCCAACAGAATCTCCAATTGACTGCATTTGCTACGTGCCTCCTCCAGTTCAAGGTGTGTCATCTGTTGAGTCTGGTCTCCCTGCCGTTGTACCTCCTGCTCATGTGTGAGCGTGCGTGCGTGCGTGCGTGTGCGTGTTGTGAATGTTGTTTAACAATATCTACCAAGCCAACAATATGACACCCACCTCCACTCCCACTCCCACTCACAAACCCACACCCAAACCCACACCCAAGCTTACACCCACACCTACAGCCACACACCAGCACATGCGCACACACCCATACTCACACCTACACACCTACACACACACATTTGTGCGCACACCTGCTTTCGAGCTTGTTGCAGCTCCATCACCGCCTCTCCCAGCTGCTGCTTCATGCTCTCCTGCTGTTGCTCATGCACAGCCAGTGACTTCTCTAGCTCCACCTGCAATTGCTCCAGCTGCTTTTTTAGGCTGCCCTGCTGCTGCTCGTGCATCTTTCGTTCATGCTCTAGCTCTTCTTTTGACACTTTCAAGCTCTCCTGCTGCTGCTGCTGCTGCTGCTGCTGCTGCTGCTGCTGTTGCTCACGCACAGCCAGTGACTTCTCTAGCTCGCCCTGCAACTGGTCCAGCTGCTTCTTTAGGCTGCCCTGCTGCTGCTCGTGCATCTCTCGTTCATGCTCTAGCTCTTCCTTTGAAATGTTCAAGCTCTCCTGCTGTTGCTCATGCACAGCCAGTGACTTCTCTAGCTCGCCCTGCAAATGCTCCAGCTGCTTTTTTAGGCTGCCCTGCTGCTGCTCGTGCATCTCTCGTTCATGCTCTAGCTCTTCCTTTGAAATGTTCAAGCTCTCCTGCTGTTGCTCATGCACAGCCAGTGACTTCTCTAGCTCGCCCTGCAAATGCTCCAGCTGCTTTTTTAGGCTGCCCTGCTGCTGCTCGTGCATCTCTCGTTCATGCTCTAGCTCTTCCTTTGAAATGTTCAAGCTCTCCTGCTGTTGCTCATGCACAGCCAGTGACTGATCTAGCTCCCCCTGCAATTGCTCCAGCTGCTTTTTTAGGCTGCCCTGCTGCTGCTCGTGCATTTCTCGTTCATGCTCTAGCTCTTCCTTTGACACTTTCCAGCTCTCCTGCTGCTGCTGCTGCTGCTGCTGCTGCTGCTGCTGCTGCTGCTGCTCACGCACAGCCAGTGACTGATCTAGCTCCCCCTGCAATTGCTCCAGCTCCTTCTGCAGGCTCCCCTGCTGCTGCTCATGCATTCCCCGTGCTTGCCCTAACTCCTTCAACAAACTCCCCTGCTGCTGCACATGAATCTCCTGTGCTTCCCCTCGCTCCTTCAACAATCTCTCCTGCTGCTGCGCATGCAACTCCTGCTTCTGCTCCAGCTCTGCCTTAAGTTGCTCCAACTGCCGCTCAAAGACCTGCTGCTGCTGCTGCTGCTGCTGCTGCTGTAAACACTCGACCTCTCTTAGTTGTGCAGCAGCTTGCAACCCACCCAAAGCAGTCTGCTGCTCCTGCTCACCCAACAGCAAATGCTGTCCCTGTTCACGCCCTTGCTGCCGACCTGCAATTTGCTGCCCCTGCTCATTCTCTCGCTGCCCCTGCTCATGGCCTTGCTGCCGACCTGGAATTTGCTGCTCCTGCTCATTCTCTCGCTGCCCATGCTCAAGCCCTTGCTGCCCTCGCTCGTGCGGCAGGCCTGCAACATGCTGCTCGTGCTGCTGCTCAACGCTGCTGCTCGGTGCCGCCATCTGCCGGCTGTGCTCCAGCTGCTGCTGCAAGGAAACCTGTGAGTGAGAGGAGGGACGCTGGTAGTATGGCCACAAGCAAGCAAAAAGCAAGAATCAGAACAAGAGCCAATCAGCATACACATTATAAAAAGAGCATACTCCCCCCCTCTCCTCCTTTCAAACCACCCCCCTTCACCACCACTCTGCTTTGATTACACATTTCGAATTCCTCACACGCAGCTACATCTCCTCTCACATGTGCACCCCAAAAACCAGCCTGTCACACATACATTTGTGCCCTGCAAAGATTACTCAGCCCCTTCACCTGCTGCTGCACCTCATCAAACACGCGTAGGTATTATTTTTGTCAAACATCACCTGGTCTTTGTCTATAATCTCATGCTAACCCTCACCTGCTGCTGCGGTGAGTCTTACCAACACACACACATGCGCACACACACGCAAACGCATGATAAGTAACCCAGTTTCTGACACACATCCTTTTGTGCCCTGTGAAGACCATCTAGCTCCCTCACCTGCTGCTGCAGCTCCTCACATGCTTGCAAGCACTGAGCTTGCTCTTGCACCTGACGAACCAAGCTATCACGAGCTTTCTCGCTGCTTTCGAGCTGATGCTGTAACTCAGCAACACGCAGCTCAATCCCACGTTTGCCGTCTGCAAAAGGAATAAGCACATGATGCATGTGAGAATCAGAGGGTGCGTGCAATGAGCAGCGTCATCGTCCTCCTGTGGAGCACATGCACATGTGAGGGAGGGAGCCTGCATGTACTGCAGGTGAATTGAAAATAGAGGGCTGCCCCAGGGCTGGCCTTTGCGTGCATGTGAGTGTGTGTGTGTGTGTCGTGTGAATATGCGTGGCGCCGTACATGTGCATGTGCACGTGTGCGCTTTGCGCGCCCATGAGGGAACATGCCAAGCAAGCGTGTGGCAAGCGTGGATCGTGGACAGAGGAACAGAGCGATGACCATCAACGTTTCACAAGCTCGCCTGTAGGGACATTGTACGCATTTGCAAACAAGCACGCAAGCCACGTGGACCCACCTGACTGCTGCACCGCCACAGCAGCCACGTGCTGCGCTTGCAGCAGCCGCTGCTCCATTCGCTCAAGAGTCATTTCACATGCTGCTTGCGCTGGATGCTGGGCCTCCGCGTTAATTGATTCCAAGGGCAACAGCTTGGAAGAGCTCAGAGCGCTCGTGGCAGTGGGCAGCTGCAGCTGTTCGTCCTGCTGGCGCAACCTTTCGCTCAAGTGCTGCACCAGCTGTGGCTGCTGCTGCTGGTCCAGCTGTTGCTGGCCTTGCTGTTGCTGGTCTTGTTGCTGCCGGTTTTGCTGTTGCTGGTCTTGTTGCTGCTGGTCTTGCTGCTGCTGGTTTTGCTGCTGCTGGTCTTTTTGTTGCTGGTCTTGCTGTTGCTGGTTTTGCTGTTGCTGGTCTTGTTGCTGCTGGTCTTGCTGCTGCTGGTCTTGCTGCTGCTGGCCTTGCCGCTGTTGGTCTAGCTGTTGCTGGCCTTGCTGCTGCTGATCTAGTTGCTGCTGGTCATACTGCTGCTGATCATACTGCTGCTGCTGCTGCTGGTGTAGTTGCCGGTACATGCAGGAGGTCAGCTGCGGCGGGGGGGAGGCTTGTGTGGGGCTATTCAGTTGAGGTTGAGAGGTTGCAGGATGCAGGGGTGGGGGTGTCTCGGGCAATTCGTTCACCTAAGAAATCACAAATTAAGTATGAGCAGGGAAGCGTACTGTAAGCATGACAACAAGTGGTCATATATAAGATGAGAGGAGTGAATGAGGTGTGATTTGTGTCAAATACACACGCACACACGCACACACATACACACACAAATACACATAAGCACACATGCACTCACAGACACACACATCTGCAGCATCTAGGCTTAGGCACACCTTTACATAGCACACAAACTAGATTCAACTGCTTGCACGCACACACCACAGACAAGTAATGGAGCAAAGGAGCAGCGCTACCCGACCGATAGTTCAAATCATAATCAATCAGAGCCACAAGATAAACGTTACATGCACGTACAGATACACACGTGCAAGCTCGCACACACATGCACACGCACGCAACACAAGCAGGAGCGGCGTGCGTACAGGGCAAAGGAGGTGCACACACCAGCGCGTGATAGTCCAAGTCGTTCACATTCGGGGCCACACTGTTTGCCTGCTGCTGGATGGAAGACTGGGGTGTGCGTGGCGGACAGAGGAGCCAAGGAGCAGTGTGCCCCGTAGACACGAGGGGTGGGCTTGCCTGGGGGAAGGGGCTGGCAATGCTCAGAGACTGCAAGAACGGCAGGCCAAGAGGAGGGTACATGGGGGTAGGGTGGTGGTTGAGGTGCGTGCTGAAGTCTAAGCTCAAATCCTGCTGCTGCTGCTGCTGCTGCTGCTGCTGCAGATGTAGGAGGATCTGGTGCTGCTGCTGCAGCTGCTGCGGGTGTTGCAGCTGTTGAAGCAAAGGGGCTTGTGGTGCCTGTCCTTGCTGTTGTCCTTGCTGCTGCTGTTGCTGCTGCAAGGTTTGCGACTCTGGCTGCGCCTGCTGCTGCCCCTGCAGGCCCTGCTGCAAAATTTGCTGTGCTAGCGGCTGCTTTTGGTTCCCTTGCCCCTGCCCCTGCTGCTGTCCTTGCCCTTGCTGCTGCTGCTGCTCCTGTTGTTGCTGCTGCTGCTCCTGTTGCTGCTGCTGCTGCTGCTGCTGTAGCTGCTGCAGGAGCATAGTATGGTGCTGGAGGGCGAGCATGGCGTCTTGCTGCTGCTGCTTTTGAGCGGCTTCTGCAAAGAGTCACAAGTAGGATTGGCTGAATTGTTTGCTTATATCATATATTGTGTAATTTCCATGCATCAGATGTCGAAGGAAGGAACCCTGAATAACAAGTAATATTGGATGGCTGCAATGTAGTACGTGGCTGACGCTTACCAGCACCTTCAAATACAAAACAAGTGTGGACATGTGTGCGACAAAGCTTTTTAATGACGTGTATATTCACCAAGCTCACACGCTTGTAGAAGAAGTATGGTAGACGCCAATTCGCCAGCTTGTGTGTGCTCGTGATCAGGTTCTGTGGCAGACTTACGCAACAACTGCTGAGGGGGTCGCTGTACGTATTCAGAGACAAACTTTTCTAGAGTGACTGGTTATTATCTCTGCATCCTGTCCAGCAATAAGGAATGAAAAAATAGGAGACTGGAAAACCGACGCAGGCAGTGGAACTTTATTCCTACATTGTTTTAAACCTGAAGCTACTTTCAAGGTGCCTTAGGGGCAATAGTCGTTGCAACAGAGGAAGGTGTTTATGAAAATGGCTCTGGGCCACAGGCAGTGTACATTGAAATGAAGGAGGCGTAACTTCAGAGGTGTTTCAGGGGCAGTGTTTATCAAATTAAAAGGAGGGTGCTACAATGAAAGTGCCTTTGGGCTATTGGCAGTGTTCATTGAAATGAAGGAGGCGTAACTTCAGAGGTGTTTCAGGGGCAGTGTTTATCGAGATAAAAGAGGGTGCTACAATGAAAGTGCCTTTGGGCTATTGGCGGTGCTCATTGAAATAAAGGAGGCGCTGCTTCAGAGGTGTTTCAGGGCAGTGCTTATCGAAATAAAAGAGGGTGCTACTACGAAGGTGACCCTGGGCCAAGGGCAGGCAGTGTTCGTTAAGAAAACCACAAGAAACACAAAAAGGTCTGACCTGCGTGCCCCACAGCAAGCTTGAAAAGCTTTAATCTCTAACTTGTGCTTTAACCACACTCACACATACTTACACACACACATGCATGCATACACACCTGTGTGGGCCCGCAGCACGTCTTCTGTCAGCATAGGCTGGTCAAAAGAATGCGGCCGTCCCACTGGAGTGGATGTCTTGTTGCCAACCTAGAAAGGGCGCAAAGCACACACTGTCACACCAGTGCTTCTGATAGTGCTGAGTGCCGGACTTCTGAGCTAGCCCTCGAGGATAATGATAAAATATAAAGGTGGATAAATTTATGGGTCTGGTGCTAGTCAGCAACATGTGAAGGGTATGCATGACTAATGAATAACAACATGTGAAGGGTACGCATGACTAGTAATTCATGACTAATAAGGGTACGCATGACTAGTAATTCATGACTAGTAAGGGTACGCATGACTAGTAATTCATGACTAGTAAGGGTATGCATGACTAGTGATTCATGACCAGTAAGGGTATGCATGACTAGTAATTCATGACTAGTAAGGGTATGCATGACTAGTTATTCATGACCAGTAAGGGTGTGCATGACTAGTGACCAACAATACGTGAAGGGTATGTATGACTAGTGTTTCATTTTTTACTCTAAAGCTTACCACACTGTGCTGCTCATTCATGTGCTTACGTCATGGTGAATTCTGGGTAATGCTGCTCTCTATAATTACACACGTCCAATTCCTCTCTGAAGCATATGGTGGGCGAGGCTCGTTGGGTAGTTTAAGAGACAGCAGGCTGAATCCATGCAAGCACACTCAACGTTGTATTAATATTGTTATAACAATTGCCACATACACACACATACAAAACAAACGCGCACCAACACACATATGCACTTGAACATAAGCGCAAGACATTCTTTTACACACAAGCAAAACCTTGCATATGCACTTACGATTTAACTCAAGACGGGCCGGAGGATGTGCCTACAGAGCTTTGCTTCTATGAGGCCTCAAGCTACGCAGCAGTCCATTTCCGTGTACGAGCTGCTCAACCCACCTCTAGGCTGAAGCGTGAACTTGCAGACCTTCTCTCTACTGCCTGGTGCTGCTGCAGTAGGCTGCGCAGCTGCTGCACCTCCACTTGGAGTCTGAGCTGCGCATCCAGGGCCATCGACAGCTGAAGCTGCCGGTGGTGCAGCTCATCCTGCAGGTAACGCAAGTAAAGGTTCACCTTGTAGATTGTGAATTGAAAACCGTGCATCAGCGCTTGTTGGAGTCTTGTTCAGTGGAGCACATCCTGCTAGTCAAGAAAGTGGAGGCACGTTATAGATTGTGAATTGTGCATCAGCCCTTGTTGGAGTCTTGTTCAGTGGAGCATCCGAGGCCATGACAGCTGGACCTGTTGGTGGTGGAGCTCATCCTGCAAGTAAAGAAAGTGGAGGCACATTATAAATTGTGAATTGTGCGTCAACCCTAGTTTAGTAGCGCATCCAAGAACATGACAGCTGGACCTGTTGGTGGTGGAGCTCATGCTGCTAGTGGCAGCAGGTGTGATAGCATTGCCAATAAGGCGTCTGCAGTATATACTATCAAATCTTTGATTGGGATGCACTTATGCGTGGACAACAATATGAATGAGAGGGTATAGAATGGGGAAGGGGCAGGCTGTGTCGTGTGAAGCACTTTGAAGGAGTGTTGTGTGAAGCGTAGCAAAGGGCTGTGTCGTGGAAGCGTTGTTGAAAGAGCGTAAGTGGCACATCCAGGGTCATAGCTGGCTGGGGTTGGCGACAGTGGCGCTTCGTATTGCAAGTGAAGAAGGTGATTGAGTTCTCTGACATCAGGGTCATGAGAGTTGAATGGATCAACCCTTGAATGAGTGGTGTGAATCAAGCTTTAAAATGGGTAGTGTGAATCAAGCCTTGAAGGAGTTGAGTGAATCAATTATTACATGAGCTGAGTGCATCAAATCACTGAACCCTTGCCAAAGCCTCGATTGAGTGTCCAGCCGGAGGTCACGACAGCTAGAGCTCCCTCACCTAAGCTGATCACTGCAGTTGTTACGTTCTCAACACACGTACTCCTATGCAAATGGTGTCCATGCAAACACAAGTGCATGCGTGTGCATACACACAGGCACACGCACACGTACACCTACACCCTGTTACACACGCAAACACACCCAAACACTTACCTGCAAGCGCTCATCTTGTTGCTGCAGCTCCTGCACAAAGCCCTGCTGCTCCTGCATGGAAGCCACCTGCTGACGAGCTTCTGCCAGCTCTGCACTCAAAGCAATGACCAGCTGATCGCCGCCATCCTGTTTATCATTTAAACCGATAATGTATGAATGAGTTTGCCTTACTGGGGGTTTTGCTGAGTTTGTGTTGCGCCTGATTGCCTTTTTGGCGTCCCATGTGTATGTGTGCATATGCGTGTGTATGCGCATGTATGTGCGGTTTGTGTGCATCCGTGAATGTGACAGTGCGTACGTGTATTTATGTGTGTGATGCATCCATGTGTCTGTGTCTGTTTTTTGTGTGTGTGTACGTCCATGCGCGCATGCAACTGTGCTCGTGAGCGCGCTCAATGCCCTCACACAGGCACACACACACAAACAAACACACACACACCCACACACCCACACACCCAAACCCACACCCACCCACACACACACACACAGAAACCCTCCTGTGATGGGTCGGCCGGTGTACACAAAAATATCAGCAGAGAAATTGCCATATACATATATGCATATATGATCATGTACAGCGTGCACACACGGTTCTGGCCAAGCCTACTCCTGCAACCAAGACAAGGCCACTACTACTAGTACTATCACTACAGGGAGACACACCCACCTCAGCCCCTCCCCCTGCTCCACCAACTCCATCCTGGTCAGAATGCCTCTTGTCTGCTCCTGACACTGCCTCTGGCCCCATCCCTGCCTCTGCTCCTGACACTATCTCTGGCCCCATTCCTGCCTCTGCTCCTGCCGTCCCTTGCTGCTGGCACTGTCCCGCCTTTGCCTGTGCAGCAGACAGCTTTGATTGTGAAGCAGCCAGATCAGCCCGCACAGCAGCCAGCTCTGACTGTGAAGCAGCCAGATCAGCCCGCACAGCAGACAGCTCTGACCTTGAAGCAGCCAGATCAGTCTGCACAGCAGACAGCTCTGACTGTGAAGCAGCCAGATCAGTCTGCACAGCAGACAGCTCTGACTGTGTAGAGGCCAGATCAGTCTGCACAGCGGATAGGTTAGAGGTTGCAGCAGCCAGTTCCGTCTGCACAGCAGAAAGCTCTGACTGTGTAGAGGCCAGATCAGCCTGTAGGGCAGCCAATTGCGACCGCGCAGCATCCAAATCAGATTGCCTTGCAGCAAGCTCTGCTTGGAGGCTGGGAAGGATGGCTGACCGCTGCCGCGCCTGGATTAGTGTGTATTAAAGGTAAGGTTAGTGAGTATGTGGCACGTGTATATGTGTCTTTGTGTGTGCGCACGTGCTGTTCATTTGCGTATGGTACCATTGATGTGCACATGTTCAAATTCCAGGGCTGATATTTCGATGCATAGACCCATCCAAGTGACCTCTCCTACACTCACTTTGCCTGCCTTGCTGGGGAAAGCACATTGGACACTCATCACTGAGTGTGTGTGTGAACAAGTGCAAATTTGGCACTTTAACAAAACCCTTGAGCAGATACGTTTGCTGGCTATGCATTACAAACTTGAAGGAATGCTTGGCCAGCTAATGTTTAGCCAGCTAATGCACTAGCTCTACCCGCAGGTCTTTTCAGTGTCTTTTTCATAACCCTACCCCTCCCCCCAAATCCTAGCAACTCCTACATCTGTGCTGCACCTCATTCCTTGATCCCTTGCCCTTTTGTTCTGCAACTGCTCCATCCTTGCTGCATCAAACATTTTTACACCTGCTCTCACCTGTGGCTCACGAATGCGTTGCCCATGACGTACAGCATTCTCAAACCGGCCTAACCCTCCTCTCATCAATCTCCCAGCCACTATCCATTCCTCAAACCTCTCCACCTACTTTTCCTACCCTGGCATAAAGCAAACGCACCTGCGCCAGCTCTGCCCTGGGCACACAGCCACATGCCATTCTATCACAGCCCAGCACCTGCCCTCCTTTTTTGCTTCCTTCCCCTTGGACACACAGCCACATGCCATTCTATCACAGCCCATCAATCCCCCTCCTTTTTTGCTTCCTCCCCCCCCCCAATCCCCCACCACACACACACTCACACTCACACGCACACACACTCTCTCACACACACTTTCCTTGTATGAACAAGCGCACCTGCTTCAACGCTGCCCTAGCTTCATCCAGCTCCTTGGCCTGCACATCCATCTGAGCTTGCAGCTGCATGTGTGTTTCACTATTGCCGCTGGAGCCCGGAGGGACGAGACCACCATCCAAAGATGCTTCCTTCTCAGGGGCCTGAGTGTTTAATAAAAAGGTGCAGATGCATACAAGCGATTAAGAGCATGCGTACTGTCGCGTAAATGCATGTGGGTATGTGCGTGCACACAGCTGCCTGGAAGCGTGCAATTTGTGTGGATGAGAGGATGCTGCAAATAATGATGGTCGGAAGGAAGCCAGGATGTTTGGACAAAGCATCGTTACTCCTGCTTTCCATTCAAATCATTCAAATCCATTACAAAGGGGTGGGAAGCTGATGCACATGCACGCACGCACACACAGACATATACAAATACGCACAGGCACCAACACACACATGCACATGCACACGCACTAGCACAAGCATACGTGTGCACACATACTCAGATGCAAACACACACACAATCATACAAACGAACAAGCAAACACATCCGCACACGCTCACGCACATACTCAGACACACACATACACAACACGCATGCAAACAAACTCATCTGAAAGCTTGTACTGCAACCAATCCCACACCAGGCCAAACCACTGATGCTGGCCACATGTGTTAAGGCATCCATGAAACATAACTAGGGTTGGCCAGAATCGTATATCTGCAACGTATATGACCGTACGTATGGTAAATTCCCTGCTAAATATACCGTATGTACACCGTACATACTTATCAATGTATGGTTCTGGCCAACCCTAAACATAACACACACCTGAGAAAGGCTACCAAACATGAAATACTGCCCCAAACCCTATCGGAAACAATGCAATCCCAAAACATAAAGCACTAAGTAACACTTTGTTGCCATAGCTGCTTATGTTGCACGCTGCCGTCAATGATTCAACATTCATGTTCACATAAAGTCTCACACTGCAAAATACAAGACATCTCATGCACGGCTTGCTCCTGAGAAAGGCACTTTGTGTCACACCTTTGCTGCTGCCAGCTCTCCCCTCAACCTCTTGACTTCACGCGCAAGCATAGTCTGGTCGGCACGGGCTTTGGCTCGCTCTGCACCCCTGGCCTCCTGCTTACACGCACGGAGGTGTAAAGCACGTTTGGTGTCCAGCAGCAGTGAATGAACAAGCACAGCCTAATAGACACAGGTGATTGCTTGCGCCGCATCCTGTGGCCTCCTATACATATAAAATAAACATACATTATAAATATGTATTTTTGTACGTGCATGGAAATGCAGAGCAATGTTTAGTGTTCGACAGCAGTGGTTCAACAAGCATGGTTTGGTCGGCACAGGTCGACCGCTTGCTCTGTAATTTTGACCTCCTGCTTACACAAAAAAGGTAGACAATATTTGGTGCTCAGCATGAAAGATTGTGCAAGCATGGTCTGGCTGGCACACGTGGTTGCTCGCTCCCTAACCCTGTCTCCCTGCAAGTACACGGAATGCACAGAGCACGTGTGTGCTCTGTTCAACTACGTTTTAATGCCTGCAAGTATGCGGAATACACAGAGCACGTGTGCTCTAATCAACAACGTTTTAATGCCTGCAAGTACGCGGAATACACAGAGCACGTGTGCTCTATTCGATAACGTTTAATGTCTGCAAGTACACGTAATACACAGAGCATGTGTGCTCTAATCAACAACGTTTTAATGCCTGCAAGTACACAAAAACACAGAGCACGTGTGCTCAATTTAACAACGTTTTAATGTCTGCAAGTGCACAAATAACGTGTGCTCTATTCAATAACGTTTTTGGAAGGTGTGCAAGCGTTGCTTCCTCGGCCCGCTTCGCGGTCTGGCCTCAAATGAACACATGACATTCACACAAAGAGCGCATTTGCTCTTGAATAGCAATGTTAATAAAGTTGCACATGTCTACATGGCCTGGGCTATGATTGTCTTCAGTCCCGGCCTCTCATACCCGAAGATAAAGCCAAGAAGGTCCTGGATACATCCCAGCAAAAGCACGGCAGACCACACTGCCTATAATCACAAACGCAATACAACCATACAATGTCGTATGCAAACACAACCCACGCAACCTTCTGCATACCTTTTGCGTCCTATTATCGCACAGCACAGTTGCATGTTTATCACTGCACAGCAAAACTGAATGCCTGCTGGTATTCTCTGCAGCTGTACAACCACAAATGCACACACTAAGACATTTAGCAAGGCGTGCTGACACTACACATCAACATCAAGCACCTGATCTGCAGCATGCAGCACCCTCTCTTCTTCCAGCAGTGCCGTGACGGATGCAAGCTCTTGCAGGGCGTTTGCATGGGATGCCTCCGATGCGTGCAGTCGAGCCAGGGCCTGCATGCATGCATGCACGGAGGATGCATGTGTGTGTATCCAATACGTATGTGAATGCGTATATGCGTAAGGGGGGGTTGGTGTGTCTTGGACATGTGTGTTGTCCATAACCACACAACGATGCACTTTTGCGCCTGCAATAGCACAGTCATGCCCGGTATTTTCTCAATTGATTTGCGCATCGGCCCTGCTAATTTCGACACTTCTCTGCACACTAGGCACCCACCCCCCATCCATGCACAACACACATACAAACACCCATGTAACTCAGCTTGATCAGTGAACACATCCCTGGCTGGTGCATCTACCCCACTCCCGCTGTACTGCAAAACTACAAACCCCACACCAACCCACCCGACAGCACAAACAAACAAAACATGCACCCCCCACACACCGCATCTGAGTCGTTGGGCGCGTCCCTACAACTGGCAAGTGCATCTGTCCCACTCCCACTGCCCCTCCTGCTGCTCACGTGCCACTCGTGCAAGCGACTCAGCAGGCCTGCGTTGTCTGTGCGGGCTTCTTCTAGCTGCTGCTGCAGCTGCTGCAACTGCAGGGGCATTGCAAAGGTCTCACCGTGGGCACAGTTTCTATTGTTGTGCTGCAGCTGACTGAGCACTTGCTGTAACTGACAGTAGCATTCATTAGGCTAGATGTTTCTTTGGTGTAATGCGACCAAGTTTTAATGGCAGCGTTCGTTAAAATGGTATATAGCCATTTGGACGCTTTTATGCGTAAAGGGAATCACACTTCAACAGCACAGTCGTAGTTTATGCTCATGCAACAATTTTGATGGGCCTGGTTGCTTTGTGAGGCCTCGTCCAGATGCAGCACCCTGCATCAAAAGGAGCACGCGGCAAATAGCGCGAAGCTGGCTGCGGATTATGCAGCTGTTGGCTGTGACGTACGTTTCTGCGCAATGTACAATCTATCCTCCACACGCCTGCCTATGGCCTCAAATTTAACATAGTACACAGAGAAAGGCAGGATGCGACCTTTAGTTTACAATCTGATGTCCTTTTCTACACATAAGGCACTAAGCAGATGTGTGCAGTAGCACAGGGCCTGCCACGCCCCACTTATTGACACGACAAAGCAGCTCCAAAAACAGTGTTTTCCTCACCAGATTTATCTCAGTCTTCTCAAACACAGTCTTCTCACCAGATCAATCTTAGTCTTCTCACCAGATCAATCTCACCGTATCTGAAATATATGCAGCCCTGTATACCCCCTGAGAGGAGCCTTCATCCATACAATCAATACCAACCTCGAGGTTTTAGAATTGACTTCAGCCAAAACCTGAAGCACCAAACCTAAATGTAAATGTGCACGTGAAAACACATTGTAAAAACAGCAAGTGACCATCCTGTTTACGATGTTGATAGCTGCACTCGCCCTACCACTTTAAAAAATGGAGCACCACAATTGAGAAATGTACAGGTGCACATTTGCACGCGCACATGCACACACAAAACACACATGTAGACACACACAAAACTGTGAGCAAACATGTGGTTGACACACCTTGGTCAAACACCGTACCTGTGACGATAACAGCTGCACTCTCCCTGCCACTCCTTCTTCTGCTCGCGCAAGCTGTCCTGAGAGCTCAAGGCGGATGTCCTCAGACGCAGCAAGGGCAGACCTGGGAGCGCAAGTGGAGACCCTTAATTTGTGCTGATGTACAAATCATTCGTGTATATTCGTGGTTTGCCCCCTAATTATTGATTTTTGTGTATAATCATAGTACGCCCCCTAAATATTGTTTTTCGTGTATATTCATAGTTCGCCCCTAATTATTGTTTTTTGGTGGGGGCGGTGACAGGGCGGTGGTTTATTGTATATATTTATTTCTAAAGGGGGCAGTTGCAAGGCGGTAGCAGAAATTAACCTTTTGAGCAGTGCGAGCGATGAGTGGTCAGGAAGCCTTCCGATGAGTGGTCGGAAATTCCCGCACTCACCTTCCCAGCACTCCCCGACCCCCAGCCCCAGCTCCACCTGTCCCTGCACCCTTAGCCCCGGCCCCACCTGCACCCGTTGCACCCGTCGGGAAGTTCCAGCGAGGGGGGGGCGGTTGCAGTGCAAAATTGTAATATATATAATTTTAGGGGGGGGGTGCAAATTCTGACCATAAAATTTATTTTTTATCCATGATCGTACATGCATAGTTCAAGGCGCATGTCCTGAGAGGCAGCAAGGGCAAAGGAAAGGGAGAGCAAAAGAGAGAATCCCCCACACAAGTATATACAGACGTACACAAACTGCTGTATTTTAACATTAGCTCAAGACAGATGTTCTCCATGGCAGCAACTGCACAGCATAAAAGCAACCAAGGTCTCAAGACAAATCGAATGATGTACAGACACACACAAACACACACACTCATATACAATTGTACAGCTTTGCTGATAATGGCAGTCAGAGAGCAATGCTTAAACAAGCACAGCTCATGAAGCTTGCAGGAATCAAATTGTACGGATTGGCGTGTGACAGCAAGAGGGCTGCGCGAAACAAATCACAGATAACCCTTTCTATCCTTTGGTAGCCATCAGGCCGACTGAGGCAGCTAAACTCACACACACACCACTGCCCCTTGTAGTTGCATCAAGTGTCTGGTTACTCAACGCACTTGCATCACGGGTCTCACTAACCGACACACCTCACTTCCTCCAGCTCACAGGCATGCACGGGTGCCTCCACACAGCTCCTGCTCCCATCGTCACTTTCCCTGTCTTCCCTGCTGCCATTTTTGCACTGCCACTGCTGCTGCTGCTGATGGTCAATTCCCTTCTGTTCCTGCCGATTTCCTTGCTGCTGCTGCTGCTGCTGCTGCTGCTCAAAGTGCAGGTGCTCAGGCTGGGAACGGAGGCGGCTCAACTCAGAGTGCGCTGCTGCCAACTCAGCCTCCAAGTTCTGCACCTTGGCTTGTGCACGGCTCTGCATACACACAAAGATGGGGCAGGCATCAGGTGAGCAGGAAAATGTATCCTCTGATGTGTAAACCAGTTGTGCGTACACCCACAGAAACGCACACGCAAGCACATACAAAAAGCACCCACAGACACACACGCGGGTGCACGCACGCGCGCGCGCACACACACACGCACACACACACACACAAAAATTACCTGGTGGTCGGTCTCCAGCTCCACCATGCGCGCGCCCATGAGCTTATTCGCTTCGTTGAGGAGGGCATTTTCTGAAGCCGCGGCCTGGACATCCTTGCATGCCTGTATGTTTGCATGCGTACGTGTGCGTTAAGAAAGTGCAACGCGAGAGTATGATCAGGGTATTATATTGCTCTATGTTTACAATTTGTAAACATAGTCATAGAGTTGTCTGGATGAATTTTCAACGCACAGTTGCATGTGCAAAGGCTATGTGACTCTGCAAGCATAGTCCGCCTCAGTCGTCAAACCGCGATTGTTCCCAGCTAGCTGCATCCCACTTTCCCTTCAACACACACGCTCACACACACAGACACACACACACACACACACACACCTGAGACAGCCTCTTTTCCAGCTCGTCCACCAGCTGCTGCAAAGGTACCCGTGACTCCAGGTGCAGCCCATGCCTTAGTACGGAGGCAGCAGGGCTTGGAATAGGGGGCAGAAGGCCGGAGTGACTGCACGTTCAAAATGCAGTGCTTGTTCAGCCCTTGAAACGTGTGATGAGCTGGACAGGACCATGCATAAACGGTGTACACATTTCGTTCTTGGCAAGGAAAACTCAAAACGTGTGATCAAACATGGTGTCTCTGTGGTTCTGATCAGCCCATGCTTGTGCTCCTTCATTCACACGCACACACATTTGACTTTGAGGTGAGGCTGGTGCGCTAAAGGCAGGTGTTGCTGGCTGCCAGAAGAGACCAAATTCGTGAGGTTGGCCAGAAACGTAATTAACACCATATATGACCAGAGGGGGCCTAAATGAGGAAATGCCTGAAAATGCGCATTTTTGCATTCAGAAGTCAGCCACTCACAGCCACATTTTATTCATCCAATCGACACCATTTTAGTACTTAATTGTAGCTGGCATTGAAAGCTACCCGAACATGTGTCCAGTTTTATGCGGGTCGCTTTGCGTGCTGAGATAGACTGGATTAAACACACATGGTGCACTGTAAAACCCTAATGTGGTAATTTCCATGGGAAATTGGCTCAAATCCTCATAAAACACCAACCATTCAGCCGTTTTCTTTCATTTTTGTTGCAATAAAGGATTCTATACCATTAAAAAATTTCCAGATTGGTGCAGTGCGCGATCTGGTATGAATAATTTGTGGTAAAAAGTGGGGCTCACGCCACAGCAAATTAAGCACACGCCCCCCAATTGGCAAGCTCCAAATTTTACATCTATGGACAGATTCATATTATGTAAAATTTGGAGCCTGCCAATTGGGGGTCGTATAAGCCAAAGAGCATATTAAAACTTGCCCATTTTGGGCCTCAGTTAGCCCCCTCTGATATACAACCGTGTATTTGATGATTTCCTGCTAGAAATTCCGTATGTGCACCGTAGGTCAGGCCAGCCATCCCTGTGAGAGTTCTTGCCCCAAAGCCAAAAAGTACATTTAAGTATCCAGGGCCCTTAACTAGATATATCTAAGCATCCCTGCACACTCAATTTGTGGCGGGAGGTGCCCAGGTGGGCAGGGTGGAAATCCCTGTCAGAAAGCGGATTCCCAAAAGCTCACCTCTGGTGCCAGTAACTTACCAGGGGTGTTTGCAATAATATTGGGGACATTTTGGTCCAGGGGTCTGGGGTTAAGGTCCGGTTTTGGACCCCCTTTTGGCAGGGAAAAGTGCGATTACAATCAGGCATCAACCACTGAACCGTTTGGGATCGCGATTGTTTTGCTGGGCTCTATTAAATATATAAGCAAGGTTCAACCACTCAAATATTTGTCCTTCCCTCGTAAGTCTGATTGGCTGAGTTTTGTCGAACCGTTCATCTGGCATTGTTTGTCGAATTAGTTTGTGCTCGGAGGGGCCGACCAGAGCCTGATGCTTTTTTTTAATCTCAGCTGTCGCTGCCCACCACGGCCCAACCCCAGCATTCCAGACCATAAAACTTGACAGGGCATGCCTTGGGAGCATACTGAAGGGCTCCCGACACTCAGGTGATGGCCAAGAAGCGTGTTTCCAGGGTTTCCAGAAATGCACCATTTTTTGCCCAGCAAACAGGCCCACGCACTAAGTCCTTCAGGGGCAAATTTTCACCCCCTTTTTTCTTGCTTTGATGGGTATGGTTTGACCCTAAACCTATCTGGGAACAAAAGAATTGGTGAAATTCGGACCAAAACCCGCATTTCTACACCCATACCACCTTTTTGGCAGGGAAACGGCACATATCCAGCCCCCCACTCTCACCCTTGACCCCAAACTCATTAATTTTTATGCAGAAGTGTTACATTTATGTATAGAAACCATTGGGTGACCTCAGATGTGCAATTCAGAAAAGGGGCATCAATTCCCCCTTTTTGGGTGGGGCTTGGCTGAGCTGACCGTAGGTATATGGTTGGCCAACCCTACAAATTTGAGTTGGCCAAAGAGGAGCAGAAGCTATGCTGGGAGCAAGATTCAATCTGGAGAGGGTAAGAGCATGCCGCAACCCCTAGTAAGAGCATGCCGACCCCGAGTAAGAGCATGCCGCGACCCCTAGTCTGAACCTTACTTGCACCTGGACTACTGTTGTGTGGGTATACTTGCTGGACACAGTAAAAAGAGCTGAATCTCATTCTGAGCGTATCTAGGCCATTCACTACAGCCTTTACTTACGATGTCACCGCTCCCACCTGGACGCTGCAACTCAACCCTGCTGTTGTGCCGAGCGTTTCTGAGCGCTTACTGACCAAAAACTGCACCTGCACCGCTGCAAGGCACCCTGCTGTTGCAAGAAGGTGCTGGTCACACTGGACTGGAGGCCTCTAAGTCACCACTGACCACATCTTAAGCCTGTCAGCATCACGCCTATTCATCTCATTGCTTGCACCTGGATCACTGCAAGCCACCCTGCAGTTGCATGTTGCGTGCTGGTCACGCTGGAGGCCTCTAAGTCACCACTAACCACATCTTAAGCCTGTCAGCATCACACCTATTCATCTCATCTCATCGCTCGCACCTGGACCGCTGGAAGCCACCCTGCGGTTGCGTGGGGGTGCTGGTCACACTGGAGGCCTCTGAATGAGCTTCTCCATGCAGCTGGAACTCAGATGGGTTGCGAAGGGAGGATGGATCTCCTTCAAGGTCCCCTAAATCAGAGGCCGCTGCGATGTGAGCATTATGGCATATGCTTTGAGCAAAAGAATCGGGCACATGTGAACCAGTGTATGTGTTTGTGCGTGCGTATGTGTGTGTGTGGGCGGGTGGGTGGGGGGTGTGGTTGGGGGTGGGGGCTGTCCTTCATGGTGCTAAATCAGAGGACGCTGCATTGTGAGCTACAAGCAACTGACATTGGGCGTATGACGTACAGAGATTGGCAGAGGGCATTGGGAGCAGTGGCGTGTATGGCATGGTGTATGGCATTGTTGTTGTTGGTGGTGGTGCACACAGCATTGAAGAGCACATAGGAGGCACAGAGACCGAAACCCATTGTTAGGAAAAGAGGATCAGAGTCTGCTGAAGAAAAAGGAAACAAAACAGGATAAAGCTGCACAAGCAGTGAAGCCGTTCCCTACTTCACAGGAACAAACAGGAATGAACAGGAACGAACAGGAACGAAACCAGGAACGAACAGGAACAAAATAGGATAAACTGTACAAGCAGTGAAACCGTTCCCAATTTCAGGTGTTCGGAGCCACATATAAAGAGTTTGGAACCATTAAGTTCCTGAACGGGAAGATGCAAGCAACGAAGATGCTAGCAAAGATTAGGGTGCAGGCAGGCACTGCTCAATGCAAAGCTAAGGCCCTTGTTCAAGGTACGCAGGACGGGTTCCCCCCTCTTTTGAGATGACACAGGTCTCATGTCAAAAACAAGCGGCATTCTTAGGGCTGTCCAGAGCCGCGTACATGCACTGTGCGTGACTCTACGTGTGGAGGTATCCTTGCTGACTTGCGTATGCAAGACGTATCTGCATTAATGCGTATCATTTGAGGTCGGAAGATGAAAGGCTGATCCGCTGGTGTGCCATAATAACACAGGGAACCCTTGCAGACTGAGTGAAACGCAACTCCTTTTTCTTAAAAAAAACGCCATTTCTTGTGTCTCATGAGGGAGATCTTCTCCATTTTGAACTGCCCACACAGCACGTTCTAAGGCTGAATGCATGTTGAATTATTAAGTTGGCCCATATCCCAAGTACAGTGTAATATGAGCACATAGTAAAGAACGCAGGTTACCATCTGACACACCGCAAAATGCGACTATGTCACCGTCAGAACATGCACATACTCTCTCTCTCACACACACACACACACACACACACACACACACAGGCACACTCACACACACACGCACACTCACACACACGAGACACTGAGCCCACCTGTCCCAGGAGAAAAGTGTGTGCTAGACATAGGGTGGTGCAGGTCACCCCACTCTCCGACACCTCCGCTGCTGCGAAGCTGCATGCTAGATACACTGGAAGCAAGAGAGCCAGGAGGGAGGAGCGTGCCCCCGTGTTGATGTTGATGTTGCTGCTGCGTTCTGCACGGGCATGCATATCGCATGAGTATGTGTCTGTACGCGTGAACTCCACGTGTGAATGTACCTTACACCTTTTCTGCATGCAATCTGCTGCAGCTGTGAGTGTCGGAGAGGAAAGAGAGGACACGGATAGTGAGAACGATACAAAGTGTAAGAATTAGATTGTGTGCAATAACATGGACAGATGCAAAGTGCACAGGCACCTGTAGTATCTGAGCAGCAACGACATTTTATACACGCCCCGCTCATTCCTAAACAGCCCTGAGGGGGGGCCTTGATAATGAGTACAAACTCCACATTTTATACAGCAAACATGCAGCAGCACATTCCACAATTATGCCCAGCAAGGTGAGGCAATTTTTAAGACGTCTGGCAGTGTACACGTTAAAGCAGCAGCAGCAGCAGACGAGCAGCCAGCTCCAACTCAGTCCCTTCAATGGGCTGACTTTTCCACACAAAATGTTAAATTATGTACAGCACACACCCATGCACTCATGCACGTACGCGCGCGCGCACACACACACACGCACACACACACACACACACACACACACACCACACACACAACACACACATCACCACCATCATCATTGCTTTGTACCTGTGCGCTGTTGCACGCTCCATGGCCCTGTCCAGCTCCAAAAAAGTCTTGAGTGCAGAGCTACGAGCTATGGCCGGCTTGGAGAGCAGCTTCCAGAGCCACTGTTCCAAACCCTCACGCCGTCTGTCCAGCATCTCCTGTGGGTTGAAAAGAGGAGGAACTCATGTAACATAATGGTAAAGGCTGAGGGAAATAGAGGCAGTTTCGGCGGCATGTTTTCCAAACCCTCATGCCGTTTGTCCAGCATCTCCTGTAAGTTAGACACAGAGGGAACAGGTGACTCAACTGGCTCAGGCAAACATAACAATGCAGCTCTTAATGATCATGCATCATTCATCAGCGACTCAAGTAATCAGTTGGGCAGGTGCAGGTTGAAGAGTTTATGGTTAGCACATGCTTCGAAGGAACACACAGATCTCCTCTGTAATTGCACGCTGTGATCGCTCTTCCTGTCGCAAACACATACCAATCGTATCAGCTGTTGCTTTTTTGTTACGCTCTTAACACACCACTAAACAGCTGCTCCATCCCTCATAACTCATAACCGTCAAAGATCGCTGGACGTGTCACACCCAAGTACGCGTACCTTAGCACCCTTGAGGTTCAAGGCATGCTTGGGAGGAGGAGTGAGGCCCTTTTCGCGTTGCATGATCTCTGGGAGATCCTCCTTCAACTACGGGGGCAATAGAATGAGCGGAGAAATAGAGGGAAATTAGTCACTGTATTTTACATTGGTGTGAACATATCGTGTACGCATGTGAGTACGTGTATATGTGTGTGCGTGTGTGCACGTTTGTGTGTGTATGTGTGTGTGTGTGTGTGTGTGTTTGTGTGTGTGTGTGTGTGTGTGTGTGTGTGTGTGAGAGTGTGTGCGTATGCGTGTGTGTGTATGTGTGTGTATGTGTATTTTTGTGTATGTGTGTGTATATGTGTGTGTGTGTGTGTGAGAGTGTGCGTGTGCGTGTGTGTGTATGTGTGTGTGTATGTGTATGTGTGTGTATGTGTGTGTGTGCCTAATTAGGCTTCTGATAATTAATAGCTACCCTGCTTTTAATACATCCAGTTCAGGAGGCACAGGCACAGCCTTACACGCTCACTTTGTCGTACAAGCTCCTGAAATGACTGTAACGACGCAACACAAAAAAGGGAGGAGGTTTCGCAGGCATGGGAGCATTGGGATATGTAGCAGGCTGTTGAAGTGTGGCCTCCCATGGCTGTAGGAGCACGTTTACACGGTACAGCTGCAGGTGAGTACACAGAGTAGCACTTGCGCGTTGCTGTTCAGGGAACGGACGTGAACATTTTAGATCCTCTTCCTTCAGAGATTGTTTTCCCCTCTCACCACTACATCCTGGCCCGTGTCATCCTTGCTCTGGATGTAGAGGGGCAAGGCAACTGTGTACCTGAACCCAGAGTGTTTTTCCATGCTAGCACATTCCTATCGTTCCTTATCCATTTAAATTTCACTATGAACCAATAACTCAAGAATATACATTAATGTGCGATTATAACGGACCCTGTGCAAATTGTGGATTCCTTCTGGCTCTATTAGATTAAAGAATTAAGATTCCTCAAAATAAGCATTTGTAGAACTTAAAGTAGGGGCAGATTTGGTACCAAAAAAGTCCGAGCCCTTGGCCCGAAAATTTGCCGAGGTTTAATATGAAATTTTAAAAAAGGATATAAACCTGACCAGCCAGGTGGAGTTTTACTTTGAACCAAACGGACGATGGTGCGGGCCATGATTTTTCACCGATCACGATTTTTCACAGAGAATTTTCCGCCTACAAAATCAAAAAAACGGTCGGCTTTTATTACACAGTGTGCAGGAGGGTAAAAAAAAAAAGTAATGGACGTCATGCCAAAATTCTCGGCGGGAGGCCCAAAAAGACCACCCACCCCCCCCCATCCCCCAATACTGCTCCCCCAGGGACAAAAAGGGTACCATTCTGCTCCTTTTATAACTCTAAATCCATCTGCATACTTACCAAGATATGCAATTGAAGTGGTACAGAGTTATGGGGCAATAACTGAGATACGGACGCCCATGCACACATGACCTACCTAGCACCCACATCTGACTTACACAGCCGCATATTGCCTTATTTCTTCAAATTTCCGCTAAGTATCTTATGCTGACACTATCCTGGAAGTTTGGAGTGAATCGCTGCTCCTTTGGCTTGACTCACCCCGCGGCCTGCACCCAAGCGCGTTTGCCTCTGACTTGTGAGCTTGTCCACAGACCCCCCATTTAGCCTGATTTCCTCAAAAAGAGGGTGCCAATAGACAATTCACGAGCTCAGGAATCCATTGATATATTTAAAACTTCGTGAAAGTGGCTCAGAAAAATTCTGGAGGGGGAGTCCCAAAAAGTCCAAACCCCCTCGAGGGACCACCCACCCCCGACCCCCTCGGATCGCACCCATTTATATATCAATCGATAGCTCTCAATCTCAGGATTCCGAATATATAAATTTTAATGGGATTGACCCTTGACGTCCAAAAGTTATGCTCACTGGGGCCTCCTGCAGTGTGGCTAAAATACACAGGGCTACAAGTACACAAACAAACAAGGCCTTTCCGCATCACTCTTAATCAAGACGCAAGGCAGCGAGAAATAACAACGTTCAAATCAATGGGCTTTCCCTCCTTTTGCATGTCTCCAATGACCCCAATTATCTTTTCTCGCTCGAAGCCCATCTGCGAGATGTCGAAGATGATGTTCTCCACCGGAACAGCCCTGGGAGTACATCATAGATCACAGAACATGTCAGGAAACAACGAAGCACAGATGACAAGCAGCACTTGCTTTGCTCAGGCTCCTCAAAGACAAATAAACGCCTGATGTCAAGAAACTTAGTGGTAGGCGCTCACATGCTTGGCACAGTTAAAGCTTTAGAGTGTAAGCATTATACCAATTGATCAAAAGACGCATGTCGTGCACCGTGCATAGAGACATGTACTAGACTGTGATCCCTGATCCCGTACGTGCGCACCGTGTGTTCGTGCGTGTGGCAGGCGGAGGGCCCCCTCCTCCTGGTGGCCGATACATGCCAGCCCCAGGGGCCAAGGGGGGGGCAGGGTAGGAAAGGGGAGAGTGAGCGGGGGGATAGCGTGAGGCTCCTGGCATGGGGCTGGGGGCGGGGCTCCCGTGGTGCACGGGCAGGTTTCCAGAAGAGCCTGAGGGGGTAGTGAAAGTTGGGAGTTATTGAGATAGGAGAGCCACATTTCCCTTGTCTCCTGCAAAGTTGGTCTCTGTTATGAGCCCTGGCTACAATAGCCAAGGGGAAACATTTGTTAAATCGAGTGGACGGAGCAGGTACGAAGAAGGTACTATTGGGCAAAACGCTGAAATTAATATGGAAGTGCCCGCTTCTTACCCCCCTGGTACCTTAAACCAGCACACACTGCACAAATGTCCTAAAGTTACATCAAGCGGATCACCCCAAACCGCTCCTGAAGCACCACCATCAGCTACCAGCTACCTGCAGGCTGCAGCCCTGCGGAGGACTGCATGTAGGGCATGTGGCTGGAATCCATGGAAGCCGCCGGTGAGAAGTGGGGCTGCGGCTGCTGCTGCGGCTGCTGCTGTGGCTGCTGCTGTGATTGCATGAGAGTCATTTGGTGAGGAATTGGCTGAGCAAAGGGTGCGGTGGGGGCTTGCTGACCATAAGCCAGAGGCATGGCTTGGCTGTAAGCGGGCAGCATGTCTGGTAGTGGGGTGGAAGAGGGGGGGGCGGCTGAGGCTTGAGACAGGCCCTACAATGTATATGCGTGTGGGAATTGGTGGGGTTCAAACAATCTGTGCCAAAGCGTTGGATGTACTTCTAGGGTGTCTAGCCAGAATCATAAGAGTGTTGTGGACGTGGGATGCCCTGTGATGGACTGCAGTGACTTGATCAGGAAAAATTGCTCAAAAAGGAAACTCTTAAATTTTGCTTTTGACCAAACGCATTGAATCCAATTGAATGAACCAAAAGCAGAAATTGCCTTGCTCATGCTCAGCCAAACCTACATGTAGGTCGCACCTAAACATCTGTTACCATGTCCTCTGCTCTTTTACCATCCCAAAAACACGCACCTGGTGGTAGCCCGGTCCCCCATACGGCAGTGCCTGGCCCAAAAATGGGACCTCCTGGTGATGGGGTGGCAGTGAGTGTTGTGGGGGTGCACTCCCAGGCACAGCGTGTGGTGATGGCGCTGGCAGGTGCAGGCCATGCTGCTGCTGCTGCTGCTGGTTGTGATGAGCAGGCGTCACAAGAGCTGGAGCAGGAGCGGTGTACTGAGGGCCTGGTTGGGGGGCAGCAGAGGGCAGCGCTCCAGCGTAAGGGTGTGCATGAGGTTGCATAGGGGGAGGCTGTTGTGCTGGGGCTGCTGTAGGGGCTGGGGAGGAGGTGGGTAT
>Ga0307942_1000165_pt1:5000-38788 | contig 38788 bp, 47 predicted proteins | sample OrgLakmetagen175_FD_201846 | JGI IMG/M metagenome (GOLD analysis project Ga0307942, IMG submission 201846) | Saline water microbial communities from Organic Lake, Antarctica - #175 | ecosystem: Environmental > Aquatic > Non-marine Saline and Alkaline > Saline | place: Antarctica... | reverse complement strand
GGCCACGTGAAGAGGAGACGGCGAGGCTGGTCTCCTGATAACCATGCATAACCAACACAGGTCGCCAGACCCGACAAAAATTGAGAGAGCCACTGCAACGAATACAGTGGCTCTATTTTTTTATTTTATTTATTTTTCTAAGCTTTATATGTCAGTTTTTCCAGCAAGGCAATGGTCTACGACACAAAGGATCCTAGTGACCAACAGGGAAAACTCTGAATAAATAGAGAAAAGAATAGGGGACACGAAACAGGTTAAACTGAAATCTCCTAGAAAAGGAATGGGATGTTATTAGCTGGGGCTGGATACCCATCTTCGAACTTCATATAGATTTTGCCAAGTACGCTGCCAAACTCGTTCATACCAGACGTGCACTTCCCAGTACTATTATCAACTGCCATCAGGAGCCGGTTTCAGGTCAAGCCTGCACCCTCCTGATCCCCATTGGTCTTTTTCTTTTTCTTTTAGTGGAAGAGTTCTATTAGGTTTGCATCGTGAGATGGCAGTGGATTATTATTGCAACCCAGAAAAAGGGGGGAAAGTAAAAAATAAAAAGGTAGAAACAATAAACTCAAACTAACAAGGAATAGCAGTTGTGAGGACCAAGTAAATAAAAAGATGGAGAAACTGGGGAGGAATACAGATAAGAAGCAAGAGTGATATGAGAGATATCACTTTGCTTCACACCAAAAACTAAAAAAATTTTAGGAAATCGCTGCAAAGTACCAGCGGGGGATAACGGAGGAAATGCCTGAAAATGCGCATTTTTGCATTCAGAAAGCAGCCACTCACAGCCACTTCATCCGATAGACACTATTTTAGTACTAAATCGTAGCTGGCATTGACAGCTACCCGATCATGTGCCCATTTTTATGTGGGTAGCTTTGCGTGCTGAGATAGACTGGATTAAGCACACATGTTGCATGTAACCCTAATGTGGTGATTTCCATGAGAAAATGGCTCAAATTCTCATAAAACACCAACCACTCAGCCGTTTTCTTTCATTTTTGATGCAATAATATTCCCTTTTGTATAAGAATTTTATACCATGAAATATACTCCAGATTGGTGCAGTGGGTGATCTGCTATGAATAATTTGTGGCAAATAATGGCCTGCACGCCACAGCAAATTAAGCCCACACCCCACAATTGGCAAGCTCCAAATTTTACACCCACAGACAGTAAGCATTCATACTATGTAAATTTGGAGCTTGCCGATTGGGGGGCGTATATGCCAAAGATTATATAAAAATTAAGAGGGGGAACTGGGCAAAAGCCAAAACGTGCTCCTTTTTGCATGAAAGGTGCAACTACTCACACGTCACTTCATCAAATTGGACACAACCTAGCTTCAAACTGATGCTGACGTAATAAGCTACCCGAGCATGTGCTCTGATTTAGACAAGTCGTCCTGCGTACAGAATGACAGGACTATAAGCACACATCGAGCACTTGTACCCTAAATGACTTTCCAGGGGAATGGCACATTAATTTGCATAACTCGCCAACCAATTAGTCTTTTTGCCCCATTTCTCTTGCAATGATCTTTATTTATTATAAGGATTTCAAAACACTAATTATCACCGGATTTGGTGAGCTGGCTGGTCAGATACAGCATATGGCTGCTCAAAAAGTAGGGTTCACGCCGCGGCCGATTAGGTATGGGTCCCGTAACTGGCAGGTTTCAAGCTCAGCTGCATTGAAATCTACACAGCAGAGCTGAGCTTGGAACCTGCCAGTTACGGGCCCCATACTCTGGGATCATGCAAAAACCGTACCGTTTTTGGCCTCAGATAACCCCTAGGAGTAGGCCTATTACACGTTAAATATTTATCTCAGGAACTTTTAGGATGTCGAGTCTAATATACAACCGTCTGCGTTCTGCAAAAATTTCCCTCCCTGCCTGCAAGAAATTACTGAATTGGCGTAAGTTTAACGTGACAGGGGAAAGATTATTACTGCCTAAGCTTAGATTCCTAGCTATCAGCCCAGTTATACTTCATTTCATTCTGCATCAATAATCACAGTACACCAGCCTTTGGCAGGCTAATTAATGTCTCCACTTCTGCTCACATTTGCCTGGAGATCACAGATGTTTTATACATTTCATTCTGCACCAAAAATCACAGCACACCAGACTTAGGCAGAAAGGCCACAACTGACAGCGCCCACTGCAAGACCTCAGCAGCAAGCAGTTTGGTGCAGCAATCAATTCAAAATATCTTGATAACTAGGCCTTGGGATCAAAGGAATCAAAACAGTGTTACGATTGCCAACTTTTTCACACTACAACTTTGCCAAACTCAGGTGAACAAATAAACCTCAGTCAAGCTTGCATGAGCTAGTACTACTTAGTGTTCTAACAAAGGTTATGGGAAAGGGAAACACAAACATCTCATGCACTGGAAAAAGCACAGCACAATAAATACTTTTAGTATTTGCCTAAATGTGCTGTTTTTTGGACTATCAAAGCTGCTGAACAAGAGAAATCTGAAGCAAAAGCCACCCATGTGCAGCTGTGCTCACCCCCACGCTGAGGCCCACACCCCCAGCATTCGCCAGATCCCAGTATCCATGGCTCCTGCTAGTGCAGCTGAAACTAAAACGGGAGGCTGCATGATCAGGGTGCAGATCCGGTGCAGCCTGGATGTTGGGGAGTAACAGCGTGCTATATCAGTGAACGTCTGCCTGGAGTGATGAAATTGCACGTTGATGGGCGAAGTTTGCTGGCTGCTTAGAGAGCAAAAAACCAAGTTATATTTTCACATGCATACAGATAACGCAATGCAAGATAGACTAAGTAACGAGGAAAGTGTGTAAGAAGACACTGTCTTCCTGCCTGGGCTCAAAGTGCACTGTCTCGTTTGCACTGCACAAGTGTCGGCTGGTACATGCAAATAGTAGCTCAATAGTACATCGGCTGGTACATGCAATAGTACATTAATAGTACATCGGCTGGTACATGAAATAGTGCATCGGCTGGTACATGCACTAGTACATCGGCTAATACATGAAATAGTACATCAATAGTACATGCAATAGCACATCAATAGTACATGCAATAGTACATCGATAGTAAATGCAATAGTACATCGGCTGGTACATGAAACATTACATCATGCAATAGTACATCGATAGTACATGCAATAGTACCTCGGCTGGTACATGATATAGTACATCGGCTGGTACATGAAATTGTACATTGGCTGGTACATACAATAGTACATCGGCTGGTACATGAAATAGTACATCGGTTGGTACATGAAATAGTACATCGGTTGGTAAATGAAATAGTACATCGGCTGGTACATGCAATAGTACATCGATAGTAAATGCAATAGTACATCGGCTGGTACATGAAACAGTACATCATGCAATAGTATATCGATAGTACATGCAATAGTACATCGGCTGGTACATGCAATAGTACATCAGCTGGTACATGAAATAGTAGCTCGTGATCACCTGTGTGATATTGGTTCTCCTGGGAAGGAAGGCGCGGTAGCGCACAAGAAGCACCGCAAGCTGTCTAAGGTCGCCAGAAAGAAAACAAACAACGCGCGTAGAAACCAGGACGCCCACTGGAGGAACGAGAGGCAGCAAGGAGCTTATTAGCGTGAAGTTGCAAGAATGTTAATCATGCACCCTTCATACATAATACGTCCTGATGCACATACATGCTGTATGCTGCAAAGAGAAATTATTTGCAAAAGCACTGCTGAAATAACAGGCACGCTTGACACAACATTATTCAGGTTCTACACAAATTCTAGCAACTTTAGGAGCCCACGGAAGGGAATTGTTATATATATATATATAAATACTTCAAGTACATTTTGTGCAGTACATTTCGTGCAGTACATTTTGTGCATTTTGTGCTCCACAGGTACATTTTGTGCTCCACAAAATCCCTCTTTCCACCTCTCCCTTCCAAATCAAGGCAACTGCAGACTACTCTTTTTAAGGAGCGTTTTCAAATGCATTGCAAGCACACACAAAAAGCATATTATTTTATGGCAACCAGTTGCAAGATTATACAGACCTCAAAAGAGGAAGACAGGATCGCTGACGGATTAAGCAGCCACATCGCTTGCTTTCCTTCAACCCATGCGGCAATTGTCACGTCCCACACTGCCTGTCAAGATACGACAAACAAGTGTTATGGTTTCTACATACGGGATTTTTCCAAAGCATCGTGCAAAAGTAAGAAGCTGATGCATCATCACATACATTTAAAACAAGGTGATGCATTGTCAAAAAAGACGTATATGCAAGCTTATCCTGTATTAAACACATATATGGCAATGCTTTCTTTCTACCTCAGAAGTCATCACGCAGAATGTGCTGTGATTCCTCTGTCGCCAGGGTCACTTTCTTGCCATTATTCTTCAACCCTCCTGATCCCCATTGATCTTATTCTTATTCTATTGGTGGAGGATTCACAGAACCCAGCACCAAAGTGGCTTCTTTTCTTTGATTAATGTGGGGAGTGGTTTTCATTGGCTGCGGATTTTTTCCCTAGTGCAATCCTACTAGCTCACGAGCTCCCATACATGCTCTAATGCATTCCAGTGTGGATACACCTTCACACTACCTCTCACCATTGTAATCCCATCACGTATACTATGAAACTATCATCACATACTATGATCATTACATATTATGATCATCACATACTATGAAACTATCATCACATTGTAGTCCCATCACGTATACTATGAAATTATCGTCACATACTATGATCATTACATACTATGAAACTATTATCACATTCAATGATTGTAATCTTACCACGTATACTATGAAACATCATCACACACACAGCACACCTGTTTATTTAGCTCCACATTCTTTGCTGCTGGCTGCTGCTGACCAGTGCTCTCACTAGTATCTTCAGTGGTTGCAGAGGCGTTGCGGGGGAGGGATTGTGCATCAGGTGGTGTACCTGGTACAGACACAGGAGCAGTAGCTGGCAATGAGAGCATGATGTGAATCAAGGCGGTGGTAGATTTCAGAGACAGGGTCACTCAGCCTCAGGGCCATCGACGTTCTGATTGAATGTGATGCTAACAACTGAATAGGAGATTTGCAACACTAGTTGCAATAGAATGTCTTTAAGAGAATAGGGGATTTGCAACGCTAGTTGCAATAGAATGTCTTAAACAGAATAGGGGATTTGCAACACTAGTTGCAATAGAATGTCTTAAAGAGAATCCAGCCATAGAGGATAGGCGTGTCATTTTGAATGGCCATAACGAAGGGGGGGGAAAGAAGGGTCACTGCTGCCGTGCACTGATCTAATGATGAATAAAGAGTTCCAGCCATAGAGGATAGGCGCGTCATTTTGAATGGCCATAATGAAGGGGGGGGGAAAGAAGGGTCACCGCTGCCGTGCACTGATCTAATGATGAATAAAGGATGTCCATGCTAAAGCGATGCCTTGCCAGCATGTTTTGCCATCAACTATCCCTATGGCTCACGAGAGACTCTCACGAGGGACTCTCACAAAGAGTCACAAGGTTGAAAAAAACCAGCCGTCTGGGAACTTACCGTTGGTAGAATCCCGGGCATTTTGGCCTAAAGGCCCCATTGACAATCCTTCCTGAGACACATGCTGGGCAGGCTGCTTCTCCTGCTGCTGCTCCTGCTTCTCCTGCTGCTGCTTCCCAGCCCCACCCATCCTCCTCACATAAGGCAGCACATCTCCAGTGGCCGGATCAGTCCTAATCTCGAGCTCCATCATTTGGCCATTTGCTCCAGTAAATACAGAGGTGCGGCTGACGTACTCACCTGCGTCCTGTTCATCATCTGCAGCCGGCGATGCTGCCGTCATTGCAGCTGCTACTGATCCTGGTGCTTCTGCAGTGCTGCGTGCTTTGCTTGCTGGGACCTTCTCCCTCTCCTTGCCTGCCTGGGGCTGCTCAAGTTTGTATGGTGTGTCAGACAGGCCGATTGCCATTGCAGGAAGAAGGGGTCCTGTGCATGTACAAGCTAATCCTGTTCATGTTAGGTAATAAATGGCATGCAGCATATCATAGATCATGGCTATTGCTCAGGCATGTAGGGTGTGTCAGATTGGTTGATTGTCAGAATGGCTCTCATGGAGGGATTTTCCCCACTGGAAAATTCTCTGGTGGACATACAAAAAAACCAGCACGTCTTTAGCAGGATAGGAATGAAGCAGATCATGGCTGGTGCATTCCTTTCACCAAACGGACCATGAATCGGTGATTTATGAAACCCCTTTCACAATACGAACCACAAATCAGTGATTTATGAAAGAGTACGAGCCAGAAAATGAGCTAATGGCTGTTTTGTTGATTAGCGCAGGCATCAAAACACGAACACAGATGACAGTGCTTTTACTCTTACACACATGTCTAGTTAAGGAGGCAGCTGTGAGTCCTCAGTGCAAACGTGTAATTCCTTCCTTTTCATGCTGCGGGAAAACGATTCTTGTCTGTTTGCCCTACCTTCTGGTGTGGGCACAGCACCATGTTTTGTTCCTGAGCACGGTTTGATCCTGAGCATGTTTTGTTCCTGAGCATGGCTCTTGGCGCTCAAAGCTGTTGCGCATACGTCTCTGAAAGTCTTTTCATACTGCGGTAAAACGGTTTTTGTCTGTTTTTGCCCTACCTTCTGGTGTAGGCACAGCACCATGTTTTGTTCCTGAGCATGGCTCTTGGCGCTCAAAGCTGTTGCGCATACGTCTACGAAAGTCTGGGGTGGGCTCCAATTTGTTGAAGAGAGGTTGGTGCATCAACTTCTGCATGAAAGACCTGCGGCCAAGCTCTGGAGGAGGACCTACAGATGCACAGAAGGGAAGAAAAGAAACAGCTTAGGTGGTCATGAGCTCGCTTCCGCTCCAATTATTAAGAATTAGTCACGTTGAGCAACGTGACCCCTTTGATGTAGGGAAAAATTAGTACATCATAAAGCTGTGCAGCTGGCATTTTTTCTGTGTTTTGATCAGAGGCGAAAATATGCCAAGCTGTGGCTTCTCCAGGTCTTCACTTTGACAGCTGGTGTGTACGATTGTCAAGTGTGGTGGCTCACATGATTCCTCAAAAACCACCCCTGCTTGGCTTCCTGAGAAAACTCCTGGGTTTAAAGAAAGGTACTGATGCTCGCTGCGTACTCTGCAAAACAGGCAGATGCCCATCTTTTTCTACCGGTTCAGATGCACCATCCGATTCTGGAATAGTTAAAACTCTTTAGAAAACTCCTGGGTTTTAAGAAAGGTACCGATGCTCGCTGCATACTCTGCAAAACAGGCAGATGCCTTTTTTCTACCGGTTCAGATGCACCATCCGATTCTGGAATAGTTAAAACTCTTTACACAATCCTCTCCTTGACAAAATCGTGCGGCTTGACCTTCTTCTTGCAAACGGAAGTTATACATCAACTTGTCAGGTTCTGCACGCGCTCCAAGATTTCCCTGCGTCTCAGCAGCTTTTGGATGCCATATGATCTTGTGAGTATATTAATCTAAAACAGTTTGAGCTCACTCTCCTGCGCGGACATAATATCGGGGGCTGGAGAGAACTTGACAATTTGACACCTCATGAGACCCAGCTTTCCAACAGAAGTATGAGGACTTATCACACACATTCTAATAAAAATAGGTCACAAGCCTATGTTGCTTATCTATCTTTGCTTGGAAATTTTCAACAATCTCAGCTGTGCGCATTCTTGCCTTCACCTTTCTGGCCATAGATTTCTGGTCAAAAGGATGCATCATAACAGGAATAGGTCTTATGAGCTCAGGATCTGTGAAAAATGTGACTGGCACACTGTTCAGGATGAGGAACATATTTTGCTGGACTGTCCGCATGTCCAACATCTTGTCAGCCTTTGCAAACAGCACCAGCTTGCCTTCCCACCTCAGTATGAGGACAGCCCGAATTGAGAACCTTAGAGGACCTTTTTCAACCAACCAGATCTGTCTAGTGCTGCCTCTTTTGCGGCTGAGTGCCTAGTCCCTTTCCCCTGTTTTTTTTCTACCGCTTGTCTTGGTTTGGTTACAGGCATTTCTCAAGCTTCCGCTCAGATGCCACCCAGAGGCATATATAGCGATGTAACCTTTACCTCATCAATGAAGCTGTGCAGCTGGTGTGGTACGGTAGTCTTGATAAAGGCATCACATGGAGTAACAACTCAATATTTTTAGATGTGACTGCATGCTGCACTAGCTTTGACACAAAGAAGAGAGTGATTAAAGAGCCCAAGACAGCCATTTAACAGGTCAGTACATTTTTTGTGGTGATTGCAGCAAGTAGACATCTCTGATGCGCGGTTCTCCTTCTTTGCCAGCACCAACTTTAAAAGCTGGAAAGCTGCTATGGTGTAAGTTTTATGCGCTTACCTGAAATTCGAAGTAAACATAGAATTTCCCTGTGTGTCGTATTTTCCTGTGCGTCTCAGTCAGTGCAATTACGTGACCTTTTCATACATTTGACCCCCTCAAGAATTGCACTTAGAGAATAAGGCTTGCTTGCTGCAATATCCAGGTTTGTTTCTCTTATCAGTGCCACGTCTTACCCTTTATATAAATCCTTCAGCACCAAGGTGCTTAAGTGCTGAACACACTAGTGGCTTTTGCTACACTAGTGGCTTTTGTCACACTAGCTACATTAGTGGCACTTGCTACACTAGCTACACTAGTGACTTTTGCCACACTAGTGGCTTTTGCTACACTCGCTACACTAGTGGCTTTTGTAACACTAGCTACACTAGCTACACTAGTGGCTTTTGTAACACTAGCTACACTAGCTACACTAGTGGCTGTTGCTACACTAGCCACACTAGTGGCTTTCGCTAAGCAGGCGTAAAGGAAACCATTATGTCAGGATGGTAAAAATATGTTCTGAGCCCATGACACATTACTGCTTGCGTGCGCAATATTACCTGCACCCTCAACCTGCCCTTCGTCCAAAGCTGCCACACTGGAGGATGCCAAAGAGCCTGGTGATTTCAAATATTGATGACACGATGAGAAGAAAATGTGGAAGGGAGAGGTCAGGCAAGACAAAGAAAGCGAGGACAGCAGAGGCACTGCAGCAGATCACTAAAGGGAGTAGAAATTGAGAAAGCAAAGGAGGCAAGCAGCTTCATGCGTATGGAAGGAACAGTTCCACTTTTTAACCCACAGCAGGTTATTGCAATGATATACTATCAACACTCATCAGCCAAAGGAGGCATTTATGCTCTTGCAGTTGATTCTTTAAATGAAACAGTACCGAGCACCTGAATCTTAAATGGCCTGCCAAAAACCGACTTTGTAATTCCACAGACAAGCAGCAACAGATTTGCAGACCAGTGTAAAGCAGTAGAAAGGGAGAGAACCTGGTGGTGCGACAAAGTGGCCAACTTTTCACAACTAACCAGGCGGCAGATTTGGTAGCTAGTTACACACAAAACACACATGCTTGCACGCTGTCAGATACCATCACGGTGACAGCAATGTATAAGACTCAGCAGTCAGCTATAAGAATGGCACATCCAGCTTATTGAACAAGACAAACAAAACTCTCAACCGTCAACCAACTAACACGATTTGTCGTTACCACTAATTAGTTGTAACAACACACACACGATTTGTGGCTACCTCTGAATGGTTGTGATAACACACACACGTACACACACATACACATACACACACACGCACACACACGCACCAACACACCTGTAAAACTGCCCAAAGGAAGTGGATAGCTTGGCGGAGCAACTCGTTGGTCCTTGCTTGGTGGAGCGCTGCCAGGGTCAGTTGTTACGCCCTTACCCCTGCCATTGCTGTCATTCTTGCTGTCCTGCGCACCACCTCCATGATCATGCTTCCAGAATGCCAGCCCGTGCGTGACAGATCCTGCTGCATGCCTGATAGCGCTCATCGGAGTGACCCTTTCACTCCGTGCAGCTAATTCCTTGGCTTCCTGCTCATCATGCCGTGCGTGCTGAAGGGCATCAAAGGCAGGGTGCCAAGTGGGGCGCACTCCTACATCTGCGAGCAGAGAACATGGCAAAGATACTGCTTCTTTCTGCCACGGCAATGTGTTTGAGCAGGGCGTTAATGTGGTAGAGGCACCGCTTCTTTCTGCCACGGCTGTGTATTTGAACAGGGCGTTCATGCGGTAGAGACACCACTTCTTTCTGCCACGGCTGTATGTCTGGACAGGGCATTCATGTGGTAGAGACACCACCTCTTTTTACCACGACTGTGTATTTGAACAGGGCGTTCATGTGGTAGAGACACTGCTTCTTTTTGCCACGGCTGTATGTCTGGACAGGGCATTTATGTGGTAGAGACTCTGCTTCTTTTTACCACGGCTGTGTATTTGAACAGGGCGTTCATGTGGTAGAGACACCAGTTCTTTCTGCCACGGCTGTATGTCTGGACAGGGCATTTATGTGGTAGAGACTCTGCTTCTTTTTACCACGGCTGTGTGTTTGAACAGGGCGTTCATGTGGTAGAGACACTGCTTCTTTTTGCCACGGCTGTATGTCTGGACAGGGCATTTATGTGGTAGAGACACTGATTCTTTTTACCACGGCTGTGTGTTTGAACAGGGCGTTCATGTGGTAGAGACACTGCTTCTTTTTGCCATGGATGTGTATTTGGACAGGGTGTCAACATGTGGGCACACTGCCGAAGTATGAGCAGGAAGTGTAGATGAAAAGAATTGTTATGTAGCGTTGTGGCTCTGCCCATTCCTCACGCTCAAACCAAGCAGTAACCTTTATACATTTTTATTGTAAGGTGGATGCAATTGGGGTGGCATTGCAATGTGCCAAAGTAATTGGCTTCCTTTAGCCAAACACAATATAACAGACGCAAAAACGTGCCACGTGCAACGGTTTGAATAGAGCTTTCAATTGTTGCCAGCATCCAGATCAGTGATACATAGCACCTTGTCAGAACATCCAGAAAACTGTGAATCGTAGCATCTTGTTAGAACATCCAGATCTGTGAATTGTAGCACCTTGTAAGTGCATCCAGAAAACTGTAAATCGTAGCATTTTGTCAGACCATTCAGAAAACTGTGAAATGTAGCATCTTGTTAGAACATCCAGATCTGTGTATCATAGCACTTTGTTAAAACATCCAGATCAGTGAATCGTAGCATTTTGTAAGAACATCCAGAAAACTGTGAAACGTAGCATCTTGTTAGAACATCCAGATCTGTGTATCATAGCATTTTGTTAAAAATCCAGGTCAGTGAATCGTAGCACCTAGAACTTTCATAAAAAAAAGGGAATCGTAGCACTAGGTCAGTGAATCGTAGCACCTAGAACTTTCATAAAAAAAAGGGAATCGTAGCATTGTTATCACAATATGAGCTTGGCTAGCAGGTTTTACTACAAAAATTTTAGGGCTTTTGAGTTGTGAATTGATCCGAAGTTTGCACGCTTTACTGTGCGTTTTTCTAATCAAGACATAACTGCCATTTGTCACTTCATTAAAACAGAGATTCTAGCAGCTACACAAACTTATTACAATTTATCACGACGTAAAGAGCCTGTAATACAAAGCTAGCACGTAGAGATCCTGCAATTTCTACATTCCAGTTCACAACATGCTCAAAACACGCCCACCTGCCCCGGGCGTCTGCGGCTCGTTCAGCTCTGCTCGCTTGTCAGGCATGGGAGTAATCGCAGGGCTGCTTCCAACTAACCCGCCTGACGTGCTGACACTCCTCTGCTTTGCTTCCCCCTGTTTGGCCAAGCCCTCCTGTGCGCTGACGCTCTCTTGCTCCCCCCTTGCTGCATCTCCAGAAGCAACAGCCTTACCCACCCTTTCCTCCTCCTTGCTCTCCAAACCCTCTCCTTCCTCTTCCACTTTAAACTGTCTCCTCCCTTGCGACTGTTCCTCCTGCCCACCCACTCTTTTACCCACGTTAAGCTCAACCTGTAAGGAAAAGATGGAAATTTTGCTTGGAACCCGAACCTATTTATGCACACATACACGCTCAAGAGCGACACATATACTTGCGTCCTTGCACACACACAATACACCCCCATCATAACAAGCCCTACCTCGTCAGACCCGACAGCCTGCTCTTCCGGCCCGGCTGGTGGTTGGCCCGGCCCGGCTGGTGACCCGGCTGGTGGTTGGCTGGTGGCCCGGCTGGTGGTTGGCCCGGCTGGTGGCCCGGCTGGTGGTTGGCTGGTGGCCCGGCTGGTGGCCCGGCTGGTGGTTGGCCCGGCTGGTGGTTGCAGCTCCAAAGTTGTAGTACTGGGTCGGGCGTAGCGAATGACTTGGGGCGGAGGGGCAGCAAAACGTGATGCCAGCACTCTGCAATCAATGGAGGGTACTACATGTAAGATCATGGGAGATAGCAAAACCCCAGTGCACTGCCAAAATACTCAGAGGATTTTTAGGGTGCAAGAACAACAGGTGATGCTGGCATAGTACACCCAGCACGATAAGGATGTGCACCTAATAGGTGAGAGGCCATTTGGCAAAGAAGAGCATTAGAAAAAACTACGCAAGCAGTTAAAAACCACTCCCCACGGTAATCAAGGAAAAGGAACCATGCTGGTACCGGGTAAGTAAAACTCCTTCACTAAGGAGCACCAGGAGTATTTTAAGCCTTGTCCTACAATCCAAGGCCTTGCTTTTAAGCGTATGAAAAGTTCACGCTTGTGTGTGAGAGACGATGCAAAATATGCCCAAAGAAAAAATGTATCTGTTGCATATTTATCAAAAAAGGGAGCTGTGTAATTGGCGTAACAAAATGCAGAATGCAACCTTTTTCTTCCAAATTTACACAAACACAACCCTGTGCATGAATTCTTTTTGTTACATAGTGAAAAGCTTTACACTGCACGCGTCCTTGTTCCTTTCCTGCTGACAACTATTCCTCTTCTGTAGGGTTGGCCAGACCCGTATATACACACCGTGTGTGACCATATGTATGGTGATTTACCTGCTTAAAATACCGTGTGCACACCGTAAATACGTATAAACATATGGTTCTGGCCCACCCTACTCTTCTGTAGACGGCCAGCATGGCATGAACAGACTCAGTGCAGAATCTGAATTATTTGGTCAAGAGGATGTCAAACAAAAAAGCATACAAGGGTTGGCCAGAACCGTATATACACACCGCATGTGACCTTATGTATGGTAATTTCCCTGCTAAAAAAACCATATGTACACCGTTTATACCTAAAAATATATGGTTCTGGCAACCCTAGAGCATACGCACTTGGCGCAGTTTCTATATTAGCTGGTCAAGAGGGTGTGAACATTGGGAGCATACGCACTTGGCGCAGTTTCTATACCATCTGGTCAAGAGGGTATGAACATTGGGAGCATACGCACTTGGCCGCTTGATGAATGCAGCGTGCAACAATGATGGTGGTGACTGAAAGAACTCGGCCACCAATCTCCACCACAGCGCCGAGCAGCAAACCTGCAGGTTAAAAAGGTTTTTTAAGCAATTGTAATTGGAAAGAAAATAATCAACTTGCTGTTTAAATGGGATGGTGTTGGTGGTGCGCAATGGACTTTCATCCCTCCAAGATTTCCGATAAACTTGCTGTGTGTATAAGGCAACAATTTTTGTGGAAGTTCACACACAATTTATGATTTTTTGGAACCATGGTTGCAGTAAACACTGTTGGCGGACTAGCACACTTGCTGCTTGATTTGATACATGCTTCCTTTCTCTCCTCACTATTGCTCTCACTGTGACAGGATAAGTCTTCAGTTATTAAAACTATAAACATCCTTGTCTTCTGGAAAAGTACCTGCAACAGCTGCCACGACCACGAAAGGGAGCAAAAGGGAGAGCAAAAAGTAGTAGCCAATGTTGCCGCCTGAAAGCAAAGGGGTTGGTGACACTTGGCGTTAGTGATGTTAACAACAGTTACATGCCAATCCGTTTCCAGTGCCTGTGCTGTTGATTGTGCCTCCTTTCTTGCATAAGAAAAGGCTTATTACTCAAGCAGTTGTTATAATGGCGTCCTAGATAGATAAACATGCATTCGGTGAGGAGTCCCTCCTCTTCAGATCTGACATGCTTCAATAAACAAACAGCAAGATTTCAGTGAACAAATGCCAGGTTTCTTTAACGACAGCATATTCCAGTGACCAACAAATACCAGTGCAAGGTGAGCAATTCCTCATTATATTCATCGCACCTGGTATTGATCGTGCAGCAGAAGCTGTGGCCTGTACGCTTGAGTTAACCTGTATGAAGGGAATTGTGTAGTCATTAAATTGCTGCAGTCTGATCATGAAAATAAGCATGAATGGGAACACACAGGCCCAATAGCCTACAATTGATTAAGATACGACGTGTCATTGGAACCTTGCCCCGGACGTGAGCAGCAAATGCTGAATAGGTACACAACAAGAGTAAGGCACTTTGTTGAGTTGTAACTATAGCCCACATGGGAATTTGGATGTTCTCACACAAACCTGTCGCACAGCATGAGAAAGCGCCGAGAAGGTAGCTGTGGTCTTCCTAGGAGCAGACAGAGACAGCCCAGCTACATCTCTGCTGGCAGTGATGCTCTGCCATGCGGCCTGGATGTAACAAGTAACAAGGCAGGTAGAATTGCTTACTCAAGATGGTAGACAGGCATACATGCATATATCTAGGGTTGGCCAGAACCGTAAATATGCACCGTATATGAATGTGTATTTGGTGGTTTGCCTGCCAAAGATACCGTATATGTATGGTTCTGGCCAACCCTATATATGCATGCATCTTGCGGAATGTCTCAACTGAGTAAGATCCAATTGCAAAGCTCATTCGAGATTCATCATGCAACAAGTTTGCCGTCAAAGAGCTGTGAGCAACTGCAATAAAGTGGATATCATTAAAGGTTGGCACTTTGGCTCCTCTTCCTTCTGGAAACGAACCGCAGGCTGTATAAACATCTTTGCAACTTTCCTCAAGATTTAACTCACACCTTGAAAGAGCGACCGGGCGCGAGAATTGGGATCATGGCCACATCCGTTCCTGCTTGCATAACCTCCCACAAAGCAGAAGAGAAGTACCTTGGCGACTTGGACAGGGCTGCGGCACTATTCCCAGTGCTCTGCACAGGAGGCAGTGCATAGATATGCACATAAAAAAGCAGAATTCCCACATAACAGGAGGCAGTGCATAGACTTGCACGTAAAAAAGCAGAATTCCCACATCTCTGCACAGGAGGCAGTGCATAGACATGCACATAAAAAAGCAGAATTCCCACATCTCTGCACAGGAAACAGAAGTTGGACATATGTGTTAAGAGCCTATGCAAACTAAGGAGACGCTGAGTCTTGAAGTTGAGAAGAAGTGGACACTGTAACAGTCACTTGTCCCCTTGAAACCCAAAGAGGAGCTGTATCTTGATGATCAGGCGAACTTATACGTCACGACAGGCAATCTTATGTATTGCTCAACCTAATTGAACCAGTCAACCAGTCAAGTATGCAAGCCTGATCAGTAAATTTCAATGTGACATCCACCTCATTGAGGGCAAGTGAGGACACTAGACCCCAGAACCCAACCTCCTTTGCCTGAACTCGTCACCTCTATCCCGTCCCCGACGACCTACCTGCAAACCCTCCCACCCTCCTTTGCCCAGACTCGTCACACTCGGACGTTGCACACCTCTAAACAGGTCCACCGCTCCTTGCACTGCCCGGAGCGCAGCCCCTTTAACCCTGGAAGAAACGAGCAGTTACGGTTGCAATAAAGTGCGCCATGCTAAGGTTGATCCACTAGGCGTGTCAATAGATCAGCAGTGCTGTTTATTGTATTTATGAGCAGTTGCGAGGTTGCAACAAAGTGCGCCATGATAAGGTTGATGCAAGAGGCGTTTCACGAGATCTGGCTTTCCCGGCAAAGGCAAAGCTTGGTGCCGTGATACGGAACTTTGGTGTCACACAAATTTCCGTGTCATGAAAAATCAAGGACTGCCCTGTTACCTGTCGCTTAATCATTTCCCGCCAACGTTTTAAGGAACGATTGCTGTGCACGTACAAGTGTGATGGTGTGTAGTATGTACTAAGTGAGTGTATGACTCTAAACCAGGCAGTTAAGGTGGTTGACTCCTTTTCCCAGTTTTCTCAAGCTTGTGTCTTCCCTTGAAATATATGTAATTCACCGTGAGGCCCTCCAATCTCCAACACAACGCACCTCTGTGGGGCGGCTTCTGCCACGTGATACGCATCTGTAGCTGCTTCGTACTGTTCTGATACCGTCTATAAATCAATTCCCGCCAACGCACCTAGGTGGGGCGGCTTCTGCCACGTGATACGCATCTGTAGCTGCTTTGTACCCATTTAAATCACTTCCCGCCAACGCACCTCTGTGGGGCGGCTTCTGCCACGTGATACGCATTTGTAGCTGCTTCGTACCCATTTAAATCAATTCCCGCCAACGCACCTCTGTGGGGCGGCTTCTGCCACGTGATACGCATCTGTAGCTGCTTTGTACCCATTTAAATCAATTCCCGCCAACGCACCTCTGTGGGGCGGCTTCTGCCACGTGATACGCATTTGTAGCTGCTTCGTACCCATTTAAATCATTTCCCACCAACGCACCTCTGTGGGGCGGCTTCTGCCACGTGATACGCATCTGTAGCTGCTTCGTACCCATGCTGGCCTGCTGCTTGCAGACTGGATCGCTCATGCTTCAGCTGGACAGTGATGGGGAGGCAGTGCGCTATTGGGTGATTCATCGAGCAGTCAGTGACTATCCGTTGGCAGGATTCTTTGCGTGCACGCATCCACACTCACACACACAGGCATGATGATTTAAGATGATTATAAAGTTGTCCAGACCAGCAAGCTAATCTTTACCAGGCTACCAGCATTCGCCGTACTCTTGCCGATGTCGGCTATCGCGTGTTGAGTTTTTTCAGGATGCTCGAGTGCCAGACCTGTGGCACACAAGCGCATAACAAAAGAACAGCTGCTGTTTTCATACACCAGAGTGATCTGATGCGATGTCGGTGCCGGTCATCCTTCACGACTGTCCCTTTTTCCAGGATAATAAACTCACCTGCAATCTCGTGCCCAGAATCAGAGGCCTGTATGGACGCAGGTGGGGACGAGGGACGGGCTGAGGGATGCCACAAGATCTGGGTACGTGATGCCTTACAATAACAAGCATTATGCACGACCAAAGATCTAATCTGATTAAGATATTCCTCTGTTCCTCTGCAACGTCACCTGCTGCTGTACCCCTGGCAAGGACTTCACAGCGTCCACCACAGGCCCTGCAGGTGCTAAGAGCGAGGCAGGCGGCGGTGATGCACGAGCCTGACCCACACTATCATCCTCTTTCTGCTGATTTAATTCTGAGGGCTCATCCTCCTCCTTGCTGTTTCTCCTTAGATGTAAGGTATTCGCAACACGCTGTGCGTAGCCGGGCATAGCAATTGTGTGACACGCTTGTTTATGATTCGTGCTCTTGGTAATGTATATTTTTATTAATTATTGGTAACATCGCGAGTAGTCGGAATCCCAACCTCCAGATCTTTTTTTGCGACAAGTAGTTGCGATAAGTTGTGAAAGCAAAACATATTTTGGAAAAGTGTAGCGGCTTCAAACAACTCAGTTCGAGTGCATTTGCTACCTTTGCTTCATCAGGTTGACGCGGATCAGAGTTTTCGCTCTTTCCACTCGTACATCAATTTGACATTATTTCAATGTTACAATAAGTCACACGAATTCTGATTTGAAACACAACATAATTCGACGCTATTGAAGATTGCTATTTGTGATTTCATACAAATTTAGTGCAATTGTTTTAATTTGAGCACAGCAAGATGCTCAGCACTGACAATTCCGTCAAAAGCTCCTCCTCTCTGCAGAAGCGGAACGCATCGTGAGTATGTCAGGCAGGCCTGTTTAGCCTGTCCCACCAGGTTGTATATGTAGAACAGGGAAGCACCCACGCACCCATGTGCGCGCCACATTGCTTGCCTGCAAGAGAGTTTTCCTGGCAGGGGAGTGCATGTTCTGTCAGTAAACGCCAGGCAGAACTCTGTGAAGGGCTACATAAAGGCTGTTCACTTTCAGCTAAATGAACACATGCTAATTTCGAACACTGCTTGACAATTCGCATCCGTTCACAGATACTTGGATGTGAGCGCCGTCCATGATGCGCTGGAAGCACCCGAGAGAGCAGTCCACCGTAAAAGGGCGAAGAACACGTCAGCCACGTTTGGGCAGCTCCTCGATGCTACGTGTGCCAAACAGGTGAACAAGTAGGCCATGCGTGCCCTTTTCCTTGCGTCTCCGCAATGCAATGGAAAGCCTGCTGACAAAAAAAGAGCAGTGTATTCAAAAGTGTCGTTCCTTTGAGGCAAGGTACAAGACCCTGGAGTTTTAACTTTGAAATAATGTGCTGTTCAGTACGTGTGCAGTGCTAGGGCCGCCTCCACAACCTAATAGTACTCGCTCAGGTACTTTAAAAATGAGATGCGTCTCGTACACATGATGTACGTTGGCACACTGCGCACTTAAGAAAAATTTACCCTCCACTTAGTGCAAGCTTGAAAAAAACTGTTCCGTCGTTTGCTCGCAAAAGAGGAAATTATCCTGCAACTGGTTATGGTACCGGTCTGCTGCTCATCCATTCCTCAATGCTGGAACGCACAGCAAGAAAAGTGTAGGGGTCGACAGAACTAGCTCACTCGGTCTGCAGTTTGTCTGCGGTTCGTAGTGCACACAATCCACACAATGTAAGCTTGCCACGAGCTAGGCTTCATCTCCCTGTCCTCGTCATTTCTCACAACGGAGCATCATAGTTATGAGTTCACGTTGGCACTTGAGATGCCCTTGACCTTGAAGCTCCTTGCCCCTCATTCCTCATCAAGGATCATGAGAACGAGCTGGCCGAGGTGGTCATTGTCTGCGAGCCGGAGCAGTCCTCTCTGATGATGGGCGGCTTGCACCCCCGCGGATCCCTCTACGAACGCCCTGTGAGTATGCAAGCATGTTAACGTTAAAAACACCTTCGCTTTTACATGCATAAGTAGATAGGGTTGGCCACAGCCATGTAAGTACGTTAAGTTCGCTACCCTTCCAGGGTACAGACGATGCTCTTGGCAAGGAATCTTTGAAATGTGAAATATGGCATCACGTGCACAATTAAGGTGGTGACTCGTAAATATCTTTCTTGTACATGATCTTTGGAAAGTGCCTTAATGTGCTTGCTCTGTGAGTTTCAGAATGCCATGACTACACACATACTAGCTCTATTGAAGCTCCAGCTTTCAGACATGTTAGTCTTGTGTGCACAACAATATTTTATTGCGTTTTTCAAATGTATCTACCCCCAACTGCCAGCTCCTTGTGAACGCCCTTGAGTGGGTTATACTTTCCAATGCCTGGACGGCCAACCAATTCCTGTCCATTCTTGCGGAAGATAAGGTGTACCTTGCACTGAAAGCAGTATGCATAGGGTTAGCCAGAACCATGTATACACACTATACGGTCATATTTTCGGCAGGGAAATCACCAAATATATTTATGGTTATACATGTACATGTACATGTACATGTACAATTGGTTAACCTTAAGTACGCACAAATCTGGTTGATGGTTGCTTACATGGATCTGGATGCCGCCTTGCCGAGCAGCAAGCTGCCCTCACTTTTGCGCTCAACTTGCCGCAACACTTTCCTGGTTTTCTGTGCTGCTCTCCTTGCAATTATAGTGTGCTGTTTGGACTTGAGCACTCAATCTGCACGTAACACTTTATACCCCTTTCTAATAGGTATTTCAGATGAATGTAGACATTAGGCACTCACCTCTGTCCACCGCAAGCCATGAATCCATCAGAACTTAGCACGCACTGTAATTGCCTATCCCATCTCACCCTGCTGATGCTCTCTGTGTCACCATGCCTATACTGTCCTGGTGGAAAATTTTGAGAGTCCTGCAACTTACACTCCGTGTCGCATTTCGCTGCGTTCTTCAATCGTTGCAAGAACCAAACCACCTGTTGTTGAGAGATTCTGCAATTCATCGTTGCAATTCATCATTGCAAGAACCACACGTTATTGAGGGTTGCAAGAACACATCATCGTTGCAAGAACACATCCATCGTTGCAAGAACACATCCATCGTTGCAAGAATTACACGTTGTTGAGAGTTTCTGCAATTCACCCTACAGGTGAACATCGATATTGCAAAGGCACAGCACACCGAGTTCAGGACGCTGCTGCGTGCTCATGGAGTGCGGGTGCTGACCGTGCGTGAGATTTTGGCCTACAATGTGAGAGTTGTGCAAGCTAACTGCTTGCATGTGACTTTGAGTGCACATGCAACTGCGTGCATGTTCGTGTGTGTGTGTGTATGTGTGTGTGTGAATGCCTGTCTGCGTCGTGTGCACGTGCTGCGTTGTGTGCACATGTGCATGCAAGTGCAACACCTGAGTAGCAAGTGTAACACCTGAGGCGACAAAGAGGGATATATTTCAACACTAAGTGCACGTACCTGGATGCACGTACCTCTATGCACGTACCTTGTGCAACAGTGTGCGCACGTACCTCTGTGCAGCCTTGTGCGCACGTGCCTCTGTGCAACCTTGTGTGCACGTGCCTCAGTGCAACATTGTGTGCACCTACCTCTGTGCAACAGTTTGTGCACGTACCTCTGTGCAGCCTTGTGCGCACGTGCCTCTGTGCAACCTTGTGCGCACGTACCTCTGTGCAACCTTGTGCGCACGTGCCTCTATGCAACATTGTGCGCACGTGCCTCTGTGCAACCTTGTGTGCACGTGCCTCTGTGCAACCTTGTGCGCACGTACCTCTGTGCAACGATGTGTGCACGTGCCTCTGTGCACGTACCTCTATGCAACCTTGTGCACGTGCCTCTGTGCAACGTTGTGTGCACATGCCTCTGTGCAACCTTGTGTGCACGTGCCTCTGTGCAACCTTGTGCGCATGTACCTCTGTGCAACGATGTGTGCACGTACCTCTGTGCAGCCTTATGTGCATGTGCCTCTGTGCAACGTTGCGTGCACGTGCCTCTGTGCATGTGCCTCTGTGCAACCTTGTGCGCACGTACCTCTGTGCAACCTTGTGGGCACGTACCTCTGTGCAGCCTTATGTGCATGTGCCTCTGTGCAACGTTGCGTGCACGTGCCTCTGTGCATGTGCCTCTATGCAACCTTGTGCGCACGTGCCTCAGTGCAACAGTGTGTGCACGTACCTCTGTGCACGTACCTCTATGCAACCTTGTGTGCACATGCCACCAAGCAGGTTGAGGAGAACATCGGAGCGCGCGTCGACCTAGAGAACCTGGCACTCAGCACTCTCAAATACGGCATGGCTGCGGGGCACCAGGTTTGTGTATCTGTGTGTGTGTGTGTGTGGGTGGGGACACTCTGTGTGATATGTGTTTGGGGGGCACACTCTGTGTGATCTGTGTGAGAGGGGCACTGAGCACTGTCAAGTACGGCATGGCTGCAGGGCACCAGGTTTGCGCGTTTGTGTGGGGGGGTGGGGGGTGGGTGTGGGAGTGTAAGCCTAAGCGCATAAGCACCACATACTTGTGTAGGTCCATGCAGCTGATTTGCTTCTCTTAAAGTATAGCTTAGGGTGACCTAAACCCTAAAAATATTGAGCTAGGGCCGCAGGGCTGGGTGACCCTAAATTGATATCGAGCTAGGGCCACAGGTCTGGGTGAGCTGTTGCACAGTTCTCTCGCACAAGTCACGTCTCCTGTAAACCTACCCTGTAACATTACTACTCTGTAAAATTAAAGCCTCCCCCACGGGCGTAGCAGCTGCACAGCATGCGGGGCAACAGCATGCGGGGCAACAGCATGCGGGGCAACAGCATGCGGGGCAAATTTGAGGCACATGTTATTTGAAATGAGTCCTGCAAAGGCAAAGGCAAAGGAGAAGTGATGGAGGGAGGACGTGACGTGGCTCTCTAGCACAATTTTGCCTCCAGTATCTGATGAAGCACGACTGCACACACATCTCCACACAGCTTGCAACCCAACTCTTACCCGATGCATATACTCGTCAAACTGAGCGTGCCTCACGGCTTGCGTACGGACAAAGCCCTCTTTAATACACCCACACCCACACGCAAGCACACACACACAGCTTGCAACCCAACTCTTACCTGATGCATATACTCGTCAAACGGGCTGTCCCCATGAACGGCCCACCCCCCTTTGCAAGCCAAATAGTCCCGTAAGCCAAACTTGGCTCTATCTCCCCTTTCCCTTCACCATTTTGGGACCAGCTAATTGTTTTATTCACATGTCTACAAAGAAAGCAGGCAAAAATACTCAGTGGGTAGCCTGCTGGAATTTTTGAAATTTTGTTATGTACAAAAACAGACATCATTGCTCACACACTGCACCTATCCATGCCCTCTAAATTTTGATATCCTTGATAACTCACCCCGCAATTCTGATGTGAAATGGAGCCGAAAAAGATGCAGCCAAGCCTGCTTGCATGTAACGCTACATACTTTGCACCCGACCAGGCCACCGATTGTCCCCAATTCAATTTTATATTATACGTATTTAACCACATAAGGATAGCCCTCGCTGACTACCCCTTTATGTATTTATACACACTCCCTTTATCAATGCGCTGACCACCCCCCAGGTTGATGCCTTGGCTGAGGGCGACCGTAAATACATCAGTGACGAATACAAGCGTGAGGTGCGTGTGAGGTTTGAAAATATCAGCGACGAATACAAGCGTGAGGTGCGTGTGAGATTTAAATACATCAGTGACGAATACAAGCGTGAGGTGCGTTTGAGGTAAAAATACATCAGCGACGAATACAAGCGTGAGGTGCGTGTGAGGTTTAAATACATCGGTGACGAATACAAGCGTGAGGTGCGTGTGAGGTTTAAAATCATCAGCGACGAATACGAGCGTGAGGTGCGTGTGAGGTTTAAATACATCAGCGACGAATACAAGAGTGAGGTGCGTGTGAGGTTTAAATACATCAGCGACAAATACAAGCGTGAGGTGCGTGTGAGGTTTAAAAACATCAGCGACAAATACAAGCGTGACGTGCGTGTGAGGTTTAAAATCATCAGCGACGAATACAAGCGTGAGGTGCGTGTGAGGTTGGTAGTGTTGTGTTGTCTTTAACGCTTGTATATATGTAGGGTTGGCCAGAACCGTATATCTGCACCGTATATGACCGTATGTATGGTGATTTCCCTGCTAGAAATACTGCTTGTACACCGTATTTACCTTTAAAATGTATGGTTCTGGCCAACCCTATATATATGTCATTTCACCCTGAAGTCGTGAATTACAATCCCGTCAAGTTTAAAGGTCCTGCTGAGGGTGATCCACCTTCATAAAATTGGGGTTAGATTCTGCTGAGGGTTTGCTAAATCCTAGATCCTGCTGAAGATTTCGAAAACTGCTGAGTTCCTTGTGTAATACTTGGACTCCAGTTCTTGGAGTGAAGCAAAGTGACATCTCTCATGTCACTCTTGCTTTGTATCTGTGTTCCTCCCGGGTTTCTCCATCTTTTTATTTACTTGTTAAATAATCCACCGCCATCTCACGATGCAAACGTAATAGAACTCGTGCCGATCTTTGCTGTGCTGTGCTGTGCTGTGCTGCTATGCAGGTCATTGAGAACATGGGGGTCTCGCAGCTGGTGGACACCATCATGATCCAGCCCACGGTAAGTGTGGTGTGTGTGGGTGTGTGTGTGTATGTGTGTGTGTGTGTGTGGCCTAGCAGCGTGTCCTATGGTGTGTGGAGTAGCAGCATTTGTTTCGAGTATAGGTTGCTCATCGTCATATAGTAACATATAGTAACTCATAGTAACATATAGTAACTTATAGTAAATCATCATCGTCAATTAGTATTTACTCATAGTAACATAAAGTAACATATAGTAAATCATCATCGTCAATTAGTAATTACTCATAGTAACATAAAGTAACATATAGTAACTCACCATCGTCAATTGAGAAGAGGACTGAATGTGTGAACACCTGCACCGCTGTCCTAGCAGATAACACCATGCCCCCCCCCCAGTTTGTATGGTGTGCAGATTGGCACCATGTACAAGTAGCATATTAAAAAGCGAAGCTACAAGTGTCCTTGTTGTCGGAAGGGGAAAATGGACCGTTGTATGCATTTCATGACCGCCTGCGCTACTTCACCGGCAGGTGAGTAGGGCTGGCCAGAACTATACATACTTACAATGTACGTATTTTTTTATAACAGGAAATTCACCAAATGTACGGTCATATACGTCGTATATATGCGGTTCTGGACAACCCAACAGATAAGATTCACAAAAGAAAGACCTACATTCAAAGAGTATGACTGCTCGCCTGTTCATGATAGTAAAACAAGTTTGTGAGTCATGAATAGGGCTGGCCAGAACCGTATATACACACCATACATGACCGTGGTGATGGTGATTTCCATGCCAAAAATACTGAATATGCACCGTATATACCTATAAATGTATGGTTCTGGCCAACCCTAGTCATGAGGTTCATCTGGCGTGCGCACATAAAAAACTACCGCCCTTTGTTTTGACCCCCAACGCTCCGTGCCCTGGCTCATCTGCAGCAACTCCTCAACGCTTGATGCGCTTAAGCTTGTTAAACGCATCCCTTTTTCTAATCCCAGATCACGAGAACCTTTTTCTAAGTTCCATATCATGAGAATGATCTGGCCCTCCTTGCCAATGTCAGGTCCACACCACACCCTCCTACCGTGACACCCGCCTGTCTGCCTCTTACAGAATTTACAGGTTTTACAGATAAAGCCATCAGTCAAAACGTGCGACTGCTAGACTGCATATGTAAAACCTGTACCATCAGTCAAAACGTGCGACTGCTAAGCTGCGTATGTGAAACCTGTAAAAACTGTGATAATTGTTGCTGTAGCACCGGACTGTCTGCCACTCACACCTTTGAGCCCTTGTCCAATTCGGTGGCACACTGGATTGCCGCTGCCATGCTTGCCAATCTCAGGTCCACATCACGCCCTCTTACCGTGACACCGGCCTGTCTGCCACTTACACCTTTGAGCCCTTGTCCAATTCGGTGTCACACTGGATTGCCGCTGCCATGCATGCCAATCTCAGGTCCACATCACGCCCTCTTACCGTGACACCGGCCTGTCTGCCACTTACACCTTTGAGCCCTTGTCCAATTTGGTGTATACAAGAGACCAGCAGGTGAGTGTGCAATGAAGGCACCAGCCAATGAGGAGTGTGCAATGAAGGCTCCAGCCAGTGAGGAGTGTGCAATGAAGGCACCAGCCAATGAGGAGTGTGCAATGAAGGCTTCGGCTAATGAGGAGTTTGCAATGAAGGCACCAGCACCAGCCAATGAGGAGTGTGCAATGAAGGCTCCTGCTAATGAGGAGTGTGCAATGAAGGCACCAGCACCAGCCAATGAGTGTGCAAGGCACCAGTTAGTGAGAGAGTGCATGGCACCAGCCAATGAGAGAGGTGAGTGTGCAATGAAGGCACCAGCCAATGAGACGAACCACGTGGTCTGATGCAAATCACAAGTGCCGCCTTAGTAATGCGTGAGGCGTACACACAGGAGCAGCAGGTGTGTGGGTGTGGGTGTGGGTGTGGGTGTGGGTGTGGGTGTGGGTGTGGGTGTGGGTGTGGGTGCAGTTGCAGGGGTGTGTGTGTGTGGGTGGGTGTGGGTGTGGTATGGGTGTGGGTGTGGGAATACCAATCGATGAGACATGCATTTCGTCGAATAAAGGTCAAACGTAAAAGCACCGATCAGCAAAGCAAACTGGGCCAATGCCACCTTTGAATTGCTACCTTGAATGTATTTAGTGCATCTTAACTTGATGTCAATCTATATGAATCAATCCAATGCCAATGCCACCCTTGAATCGTCACCTTTGTGAATAACTCATGCTTCAAACCGTGCGCAGATTACAACTTGCAAGGGCATTGTGATGGGGCGGCTGCGCTCCCAACAACGGCAGAGGGAGGTCCAGGTCATGAAGTTCTGCATAGAAAAGCTGGGTGGGTGTGTATTCACTTGATTTGGTGGTGCTGTTGTCGGGGTGGGGTGGGATGGGATGGGGTGGGGTGGTGACTTAGGGAGGCCCTTCTCGTGATCTTTGCACAGCCAAGGTGGGTGATTATTATGTGCTATCAATAATGGCCTGTCATCTACGGAGAGAAGTGGAACTGAAGGTGGCGATCCTGCACTTATATTCACTTAATTTGCCACTTGGAGGTACAGTTGATCAGACGGACACCCCTCCTTCATACCGCTGGAGGTACAGTTGATCAGACAGGTGCACTTCTCCTTCACACAGCGGGAGGTGATAGTTGCTAGACAGACGCTTCCCTTCAAACCGCTGGAGGTATAGTTGATCAGGCAGGTGCACTTTTCCAACATACCGCTGGAGGTACAGTTGATCAGACAGGTACACTTCTCCTTCATACAGCGGGAGGTGATAGTTGCCAGACAGACGCTTCCCTACATACAGCGGGAGGTACAGTTGATCAGACAGGTGCACTTCTCCTTCATATTTCTGGAGGTACAGTTGATAAGACAGGTGCACTTCTCCTACATACCGCTGGAGGTACAGTGGATCAGACAGGTGCTCTTCTCTTACATACAGCTGGAGGTACAGTTGGTCAGACAGGTGCTCTTCTCTTACATATTTCTGGAGGTACAGTTGGTCAGACAGGTGCTCTTCTCTTACATATTTCTGGAGGTACAGTTGATAAGACAGGTGCACTTCTCCTACATACCGCTGGAGGTACAGTGGATCAGACAGGTGCTCTTCTCTTACATACAGCTGGAGGTACAGTGGATCAGACAGGTGCTCTTCTCTTACATACAGCGGGAGGTACAGTTGATGAGACAGGTGCACTTCTCCTTCATACCGCTGGAGGTACAGTTGATCAGACAGGTGCACTTCTCTTACATGTAGCTTTCCTGCTTAAGGCAGCGACAGTGACATCGTAATGTGTGTCTGATCAGTAAAGGCTGAAGTGCGAACCTGAGGTAGAGATAACCCTTTTTAAATAAAGAGGTTATGTCTACCTTAGCTTCACACTCTTTTAAATATTGGTTTTTAATGCGTTGTGTTGAATCAGACACTCCCCTTACATGTAGCTGCTTGAGGCGGCGAAAGTGACATTGTAATATTTGACTGATCAGACACTCCCCCTACATGTAGCTGTCCTGCTTGAGGCAGCGGCAGTGACTTTGTAATGTCTGACTGATCAGACACTCCCCCTACATGTAGCTGTCCTGCTTGAGGCAGCGGCAGTGACTTTGTAATGTCTGACTGATCAGACACTCCCCCTACATGTAGCTGTCCTGCTTGAGGCAGCGGCAGTGCCTTTGTAATGTCTGACTGATCAGACACTCCCCCTACATGTAGCTGTCCTGCTTGAGGCAGCGACAGTGCCATCGTAATGTCTGACTGATCAGACACTCCCCCTACATGTAGCTGTCCTGCTTGAGGCAGCGACAGTGCCATCGTAATGTCTGACTGATCAGACAGCAATGGTGACATAGCTGCATGGCGTACAAGGGCAAGAGGTGTGCATTGAGGAGGAAGCATTTATGAAGAGGTGCGAGGTGAGGTGATGCTGCCTCATTCGCAAGGCACACCTGTACTTGGGCAGAGTGTGACTCGAGGAGGTAGCATTTATGAAAAGGTGTGAGGTGATGCTGCCTCATTTGCAGGGCGTACATATACAAGGGCAGAGTGTGACTTGAGGAGGTAGCATCTATGAAAAGGTGCTAGGTGAAGTGATGCTGCCTCATCTGCAAGGCGTATAGAAGGTCAATGTAGGGATTGAGCTAGTACTTTATGGTAAGTGGCTGAGCTAGTGGTTACTCGAGGAGGTAGCATTTATGAAAAGGTGCTAGGTGAAGTGATGCTGCCTCATCCGCAAGGCGTACAGAAGGATAATGTAGGGATTGAGCCAGTATTTTATGGTAAGTGGCTGAGCTGGTGGTTACTCGAGGAGGTAGCATTTATGAAAAGGTGCTAGGCGAAGTGATGCTGCCTCATCCGCAAGGCGTACAGAAGGATAATGTAGGGATTGAGCCAGTATTTTATGGTAAGTGGCTGAGCTTGCGGTTGAGCTAGTATTGTAAGGGATTGAGCTAGTATATATGGTAAGTGGTGCTGCCTCAAACTTTGCCACTTGTTTAAGATATCCTCATCTCTATGGTGCTTTGTCACTTGCTACGTTACGATTGCTTTGAAGCGCGTCAGTATGCAGGTCGCTGCAGAAATGTGTGGCATAGCCCTCGATGAAGGTATAGGGTGTTAACCTAACTGTAGTGTTGGCCAGAACCATATATACACACCGTATATGACCGTATGTATGGTGAATTCCCTGCCAAAAATACCGTATGTACACCGTATGTACACCGTATATACGTATAAATATATGGTTCTGGCCCACCCTACCTAACTGTGATATCAATCCTCTTCTCTCAGGTGTGAAAGTGGTGGGGCAGATCCAGGAGCCGGGCTTTTTGGAAGGTGGAGATTTTTTCCCGCTTGGAAAGGACCTTGCAATGGTGGGCCCGGCTTCAAATTCACCAACTTATGTATATACCCATTTATTCTGCTTGATTTGTACCTACAATGGTGTGTTGATTGTGGCTCCGTACGCATAAACCCAATCTTACGTTGTTGTGCGTATGGTTATACGTGTTTGGCTTTGTCCTGAAAAGCCTGTTTGCAGCCTAGCATTCACACTTGAATGGATCTTCTCGCAACCCTCATCAACCTTGCAAGCAGCAGAACCTACTCTTTCTGCAATGGAGGGTTTGCCTTGCAGAGATTGCCACGCACAGCACTACGGTCTTTTCCATTCCAACTTACTGTCTGCTTCTTGCAATATTATTAGGGTTGGCCAGAACCATATACTGTTCGTTTACGATCACTTCGTGACCAAACTTTCAAATAATTATTTAAATTTTCGATTTCAGTTCGTGAGGGGGTCTGGGGATTATTTTTTGAGTTTGAGGGCACTTCAGGAGGGCCCTGTCGGGAATTAATTTTTAAATTCAAGAGCCCCCCTTTGAATGCTGCCTGTGCACTGCTAATGCTGTTTGTTATGGCTGAAGCTGTGGCTGAGGCTGAAGCTGTGGCTGATGCTGATGCTGCACAGTGATGCTTCACAGCTTCTCACGGCCCCGCTGCTGAGCAGCCAGCCTTTCAGCTGGGGACTGGGGCTTCAAGAACCCGGCCAGGGGGTTCACACTGGCGCGCTTGGAGCTCATTTCGATTTTCACCCTCAAAACCACTAAAAATAATTAATTTATAACTTCGAAGTCAGTTTCGGAGAGGCCTCCAAGAATGAATTAAGAATTTCGTTTTCTGGCCAAATAATTTATTTATTTCTGAAGTGATCGTAAACAAACGGTATATACGGTGTATATACGGTATTCTTGGCCGGGAAACCACCAAATATACGGTCTTATACGGTGTATATATACAGTTCTGGCCAACCCTAAATATAATTGTGGTAATCTGAGTGTTAGGTGCTGCCCTTGCCTGTGTGCAGCTTAGAGTGGGCCTGCGCTTCAACGTCGCAACCGCTCGACAACTAATCGATAAATGATTGAATTTTGAGCTCAGTATTGTGTGCTGCCACTTTTTTGTGCGCAGCTTGGTGTGGGCCTGCGCTCCAATGTTGCAGCGGCTCGACAGCTCATGGACCAAGACCTGCTGGGCACCTCCCGCTTTGCTGTGGTTCGAGATGATTTTGATCGCAACCAGGTAAGATCGAGATTTTATAAATTTAAGTTTTGCAAGAATTTAGATTTAAAATCAGGTAAGATCGAGATGATTTCGATCGTAACTAGGTAAGAGCGGGATTTAATAAATTGAAGTCTTGCAAGTGATGTGTGTCAATTTCAGATTTAAAATCAGGTAAGATCGAGATTCAATGAATTGAAGTCTTGCAAGTGATGTGTGTCAAATTTAGATTTAAAATCAGGTAAGATCGAGATGATTTCGATCGCAACCAGGTAAGAGCGTGGTAGATATGGTGCGGGGTGGCTTTGTTTGCAGCTATGCACACACACATACACACACATACACACACACAAACACACACACACCAGGTTAGCGTGATAGCGTGTGTGTACTCAAGGACAATACAAACTATCACGTAGCCTACACATAGAGACACGTAACACGTAACACGTAGCCTACACTTAGAGACACGTAAAACATTAACACGAAACACGTAACCTACACATACTACACATAGAGACACGTAATACATTAACACGTACACGTAGCCTGCACATACTACACATAGAGAAGCGTAATACATCAACACGTAACAAGTAACCTACACATAGAGAAACGAAGTACATTAATACGTAACACGTAGCCTACACATAGAAATACGTAAGACACGTAACCTACACGTAGAAACACGTAATACGTTAACACGCAGCCTACACATAGAGACACGTAATACGTAACACGTAACCTACACATAGAGACACGTAATACGTTAACACGTATGTAGCCTACATAGAGACGCAAGCACACATCACCGCACTCACTAGTACACCAATGTGTAAGCGCATGTTGTTTGACCCATACACAAAGTTCTGTGCCCAAGACTGCAAACAAATAGGTGCTATTGCCCTGTCACAAAGCATAGCTAGAAGTACACACACACACACATACACACACACACGCACACACACACACAAGCACCCACACACAAGATCGTATGTAAGAGCATACCTTGTAGCGCATGACTTTTTATCCTGTCACGTAGCATACCTAGAAACACGCTCTTACACACACACACACACACACATCCACATCCACACATCCACACATAGGATCGTATGCACTTGGACTGCGTGTTTAGCGTGGTCAGCGACAGCTGCTGCATCATGCTAGAGGACATCATGGGCGACAAATCGCCCTTGCGGCGGCTTGTGGACGAGTACGTGCGGGAGGAGGCGACCGGGAAATATGTGCTGAAGAGGTAATGCTTCGTATTTGATGCTCTGGACGCTGGGTGCTTTAGTGAGTGCATTGCAAGGTCCTGTGCATGAAGCACCGGGAATGCGCAAGTTGTAATGCTGCCTTGTGCTTCAAGTCGTGTGTAAGCTGCCAAAAATGTGTGTACGTGAGTGTGCTTGGTCGTGAGTGTGCTTGTGTGTGTGTGTGTGTGTGTGTGTGTGTGTGTGTGTGTGTGTGTGTGTGTGTGTGTGTGTGTGTGTGTGTGTGTGTGAGCTAACTCTGATTATGTGTGTGTGTTTGTGTGTGCTTCCTCTGATTCTTTCCAGGACCAGGAAAGCTTGATACATTTGTGCGTGCCAAAATAAGGCAGGCAGGGTTTCTGACTTATGATTCTAACATATAGCTTCCTCCACCCGATTCACCTTCCGTCACTTGAAAATCTGAAAACTGCGCTAGTTGATGCACATCACCCCTTTCTTGCGTCTTGTATTTCAGAATGCGCATCAAGCTTGTCTCCTTCAGCATTTAAGATCCAAAACTCCTGATTGCACCACGTACATGTGTTTGTGTGTGCGTGTGTGCGTGTGTGCGTGTGTGCGTGTGTGCGTGTGTGTGTGTGTGCGTGTGTGCGTGTGTGTGTGTGTACGTAGAGAAGGATTTAAGCTCTTTATACACACATTCACGCACCTTTGTAACTGCATATAATTTGTATTTTCTTGAATGTACATGTGTCTGTAAGTGTAGAGAAGGCTTTAAGCTCTTCACACACACATTCACACACCTTTGTCACTGCATGCAATATCCTTATGTCTTCTTCACGTACATACTTGTGTCTTCTTTAACGTACGTGCGTTTGTGGGCGCAGGGAGGGCATTGAGCTTTCCGCTTTTGTACAATCAGAGGGCTACAGCATCATCCCCATCAAAGCGGAGCACCAACTGGCCTATGCATGCAACGTCCTGAATTTGGGTGCCTCTCGCATCATCAGTGTGCACGCCTCCTCTGCTCGGCAGATGGTCAGGTCCCCACATTTCAAGGTGAGGATGTATGCAACGTCCTGAAATTGAATGCTTCACGCACTCATGCATCATCAGTGTGCACGCCTCCTCTGCTCGGCAGATGGTCAGGTTCCCATATTTAAGGTGAGGATGCATGCAACATCCTGAATTTGGGTGCCTCACGCACGGCGAGTGTGCATGCCTCCTCTGCTCGACAGATAGTCAGGTCCCACACATCAAGGTGAGGATGTCCATGCTTTACCAAGGTACATGAGTGGTATTTTTGAATATGCCGAATGCCTCCTTTCCTCAGCAAATAGTTCGTCCCCCACATGCCAGGTTATGTGCACCAACTCTACCACACTTCCTTAGCACGGCAGAGCTTCAAGGCTGTCCAGGATGTTCAACAATTTCAGTATCTTACCACTCGAATCTTGTTCCATTCTTGCTGCACATTCACTTGTATAAAACCAGTTTTCATCCCCCCTGGGGTGATGTGCTCATGACCAATTTCTCCTTTTATCAACCAACCCCACTCTGCTCTTGCATCACATTCACTTTGTATACAAATCCATTTCCATTCACGCAGGTTGACGTGCGTGTGATTGAATTCTCCTCTCATCACTTCAACCCACCTTTATTCTTGCTGCACATTTACTTTGTATACAAATCCAATCTCGTTTGCGCAGGTTGACGTGCGTGTGATTGAGTTCTCCTCTCATCACGTTACCCCTCTTCCATTCTTGCTGCGCATTCACTTTGCATACAAATCCAATTTAGTTCACGCATATTGACGTGTGTGTGATCGAATTCTCCTCTCATCACTTCAACCCTCCTCCATTCTTGCTGCACATTCACTTTGCATTCAAATCCATTCTAATTTCCGCAGGGTGACGTGCGTGTGATTGATTTCTCCTCCATCACCTCCATGTACGGGTCCGTACACTGCGCAAGCCAAGTGATAAAGCGCTTGCCTGCCGCGGCACAGACGGAGGAGCGGGTCAACGGAGCTCTATAGAAGAGCTGTGGAATCTCTTCTGTTGCCTTTATTGCGCGGAAGGCTGCTGCTGCCTAAATCGCACGGAAGGCGTGCGGCTGGCAGGAGTGTTAATTGTAACGCGACAAGGCTTGCTTGCTTTCTGAGAAGGGCAGCAGAGAAAGGGGGACAAAAGGGGCTGAGAATCCCCGGAGTGGTAAAGAAGAGGGGGCATACTGTGAAAAGGGCAAGAGAGAGAGGCCGTGCACGCAACGTATCAGGCTGCCGCTCATTGAGTGACACAGCCTTTTGTCGTATCTGAGTAATTGAAGTCACTTCCATCCTTGGACTTCTTCTGTAAGCTATGTTAAAGGAGGTCAACAGTACACAGTGGCCTCTATCTTCTTGGTTGATGTGCGTGGGGAGTGCTATCACCGCATATTTTTGGGGTGACCTTGAAAAGCCTTTCTAAAGAGCAACAGCGTTCCAGTTTGAGCATGAGAGTGGATGAGCGTGTGTTTATGGCAGGATGAGTGTGTTTGCACGAGTTACTTCTATTCGCTACGAGATCTAGCATGAATGTGATAGTTCCTTGATGTGTCTGACCTATTTTTTAGCAGGACGACAATGTCTCTTTCATTTTTTAACTCCTTTACTAAAGGTCTTGTTTTGTGCATTTCTTTAACTTTTCGGTTTTAAACTTCTGGCCGTCATAAGCGCTGATTCAAAAAGGACCTTGTTAAGTCAGAATGAATTTGACTTAGAGAACATGTTTCACTTTCTCTCCAAATAACATCCTACAAAATCAGAGCCTGAGTGGTCGTCGCTTACTACAAAATATAATTTCCTTTCTGCACGGATTTGAATGCTTAGATCCTAAGGAAACCA
>Ga0307942_1000164_pt1 | contig 38903 bp, 38 predicted proteins | sample OrgLakmetagen175_FD_201846 | JGI IMG/M metagenome (GOLD analysis project Ga0307942, IMG submission 201846) | Saline water microbial communities from Organic Lake, Antarctica - #175 | ecosystem: Environmental > Aquatic > Non-marine Saline and Alkaline > Saline | place: Antarctica: Organic Lake... | reverse complement strand
TTCTCCCATGCGAGCGCTGCGATTACGCCCTGAGGATTCCGGCCGGGTCAGCTTTGCATGCTGCTACACCTACGCTGGGCTGGGATTCTGCCTCATGAAGTGCTCGCGGATGCGGGGGGCACCGCTGCTGAATCTCGGAATTCTGGCATCTGGCATCTGGCATCGGCATCTCGTAAACCTGCCCCTTCGGTCCCATAACAGCAACACGATGCCACTCAGGGCCTTTACCAGGAGGCATTATAATGTTCTGGAGGCTGGGGGGACAATTCGTGGTGGTTGGAGGGTGGTTGGTGCAAGGCCAGGGTACCCCCCAAAATAGCAATACGTTTGCGTATTATACGCGTATGTCGTATTAATAGCGTATTAATTTGTATGGGACGTCTCAAAAGTCCGTATGACCCATCCCTGGTTGATTTCATAATTTGAGTATAAGCAGCATTACTTTTCATGAATGCAGGCAGTGTTTGTCACTGCCATTCTTGTGTTAGTATGGTCTTCTGTAGCACAAGCTGTTGTGTGAGATGATGGTGGCAAAGTAAAACGGATCATCGTCAGACACATATGCACATGTACACATACGTACATACACATACACATACATACACACACATACATACATACATACACACACAAACACACACATACATACATACCTACATACATACACACACATACACACACATACATACATACACACACACAAACATACATACACACACACATACATACACACACACAAACACACACACACCTCTCTCCCAGCTCCATAGCAGCCATACATACACACACACAAACACACACACACACACATACAAACACACACAAACACACACACACACCTCTCTCCCAGCTCCATAGCAGCCATGTTCGCTTTCAGGGCTGCCACCGTCTCTGCTGCTGTGCCTGTGCGCCCCTGCAGCCATATACACACAGCATGCAGGCCTATTGCTAACATCCTTACCACTTTCTGCCAGACTCTAACCGAAAAAATTGGTCGCTGCTTGTTAACACTTGAGATTTAAAAGATTTAAAACTGCACACTCCACCTTTAGGTTACCGTGCGGACTCAAGTGTTGTCTGTGGGGGAGTCGTATTTTAGCTGGCACCACATTGGCTCCTTTCGCTCAATAATAGGGTTGGCCAGAACCATATGTATACAGTTGATATACGGTACTTTTGGCAGAGAACTCACCAAAAATACGGTCACATACGGTGTATATATACGGTTCTGGCCAACCCTACTCAATAATACAGGGAGTAATTTTTGGCGAAGCCCCCCTCGTGGCGGCGTGAGCCCCTAACGTTGTCTACTTCCCACCACACTTCACGCAGGCCTCCCCAGGCTCACCCAGGCCACCCCACGGGCTGAAACTCGACATAGGCTCCTAACCATACCTTCTACCATACCCAGGAGGGTAAAGAATAATTCTGAAGGACGCCACGTGTAAATTTTGGGGCAGAGCCCTCTGACCCTACCCCCTACCCCCAGAATGCCCCAGAATACCCCCAACCACTGGCCCTACCCAGACAAAACTGGTACCAATCTGCTTCTTCTCAAATTCCGCATCCATCTGCATGCAACTGAAGACCTGAAAAAAATGTCCTGCCACACTGTGGGGCAAAAACAAGTTTGAAGCAGCCGCTCAGCTGCAGCAGTTGGCAGCTCAGTTCTGGCCCCCTAAGCTCTCATAGTAAAAACACTAACTAGGGGAGCTGCACCCTCTTTGCCAGGTTTGCCATGTACTTGGCCTCCTTTCTGCCAGCGGGCTCGGGCTGAGGCTGCTGCGGGTGCTTGGCGGAGTAGAGTGCCGCCAGGCCATACGACCACTACACCACCAGCTTGCACTCAGGGCACTCCACAACGTGGTTGTTGCAGACTGCTCTGTCCTTTTTGCACGGCCCGGACTGCTCTGTCCTTTTTGCACGGCCCAGACTGCTTTGTCCTTCTTGCACGGCCCGAACTGCTCTGTCCTTCTTGCACGGCCCAGAGAGGGGAGATGAACTTGGTGTAGGCAGAGCAGCCATCAGGCTGGCCTGCCTGCTCATTCGCGTTGAGGTCTGGGGTGCATGAGGTGCCGCTGCAGGACCCGCATACATCACCGCCCACATACCATTTGAAACACTACAACTTCAATTGGACAAAGTGACCCCCCATCTCAACCAATTTCTCAGAGAGGATGCCAATCGATTGATCTTGAGCTGAGGGTTCCAAATATATATTCAGATGTTCAAACGAAGAAAATTTCTGGGGGGGGGTCCCCAAAAACTCCGACCCCCCCTGCCCCCCCCTCCCCCAATTGGACCCATACATATACCGTTCGATAGCTCTTGACGCCAGGATTCCGAATATCTGGTTCTTAATCAAATTGACACGTGGCGTCCAAAAGTTAGGAGGACTGCACCCTCCTGCCGTACCAGAACAATTTTGGGATCCTGGGGTGCGGTGTGTGAGAATATAGAGCAACATTTTGTTTTTAGAGGGTCCAGACCTCCTCCCCAGGCCCACCCAGGGCACCTCCCGGGCTGAGACTTGACATAGGCTCCTAACCAACCTTTCAACCGGGGCAGATGAATTATGGGAACCTGGGTTGCCGTGTGTAAAGTTTTCAAGCATACTTTTATGTTTGGGAGCTCCATGAAGCTGCCCAGGATTACTCAGCCAGGTCCCCAGACCACTCACCACTGATGCAGCGTCAGGGGCCCGGGAGTGTTCTGGCTGCAAAGTTCACGGTAGACCATTCAAGCAGTTCAAGTAATACTAATTTCAATGGGCTATAAAATTTTTGTTTAGTCAGATGTTCATGACGCATGCACACGTTGCGCGCGTGATGGGCTTCGCCAATTTCTCAGCGTCGCTAACGACGCTCCCCCACTTGTCACTGCCTGCGTATATATTCATTTTTATATTTTTCCCTTTCCTTTTCTTATTGCACGTTATTGGAAGTGCCCCAGAGATCACTAGGGTCTGCTGGCCTTATTGGTGCATTCAGGACAGCCAGAGCAAACCATCACCAAAAAGTGCATGTCAAGGCCCAAACCAGAGAGCCCCTTGCAATGTATGCTCTTACTTTTTGCATGAGCACGTTGGGGCACATGCCCCCCCCTCCCCTCCCCCAGCCACCTAATCCCCCACAACACAAACAAGCAAACAGACACGCGCAGACACACACCCATACAATCCAACTCACAAGCACACACTCCCACACCCACACCCACACCCCCACACCCACACACACCCCACACAAACAAACACACCCACCCATCCGCCCACACCCCACACACCTGCTGCTGCTGCAGCGCGTGTTGGTGCCGCAGCTGACTACTACTCATGCCACCAATACCGGCTTGTTTGCTTGCTGAGCCTGGCGCTGCTGCTGGGCCCCCAGTGCCCCAAGACTGAGGCCACTGCTGTGAAGGCTCTGCGAGTTTGTGTACGTGCGTTTGTGTGTGTGTGTGTGTGTGTGTGTGTGTGAGTTTGTGCGTTATTGTGAGTATGTGCACGTGTGTGTATGTGTGCGTTTGTATGCGTACCTGAGTTTGTGTGAGTGCGTGTGAGCATGTGTCTATGCGTATCTGTGGCTCCAATTTGTTCCCTACCATAAGGGCCTGCAGAGCCTGAAATGAAACTCTAGAGGACAAAAATATTTTGTTCCTTGTATATTTGCTTCAAAATTTCATCTCAGCTCACTTACTCCTCATACCCGCCTACTTTACCCTCACACCTTTCTCACTCCCCCCTTCGGGTCGCTTCTTTCAACTCCTCCCCCCTTTTCCACACACAAACGCACACACACGCACACACACACAGACACACACAGCATCAGCGTGCACAAATACACGCATACCAGGGAGACGCCCGCCTTGTGCAGCCCAACACAGTCAACCTAAGCCAAAACACGATGAAGAACTCAATACTGGATATAAGTACAAGGCGCTGTAAACTTTAAACTCACCAGCTGTGCTCTGATGCTCACGGCTGCTGTGCGTGCGGCGCATGCTGTTGCGATTACTGCTGCTGCTACTGCTGCGAGGGAGGGGTACTGCGCCACACGTGCTAGGCTGCACGTGTGTATGTGTTTGGGGGTATGAATGTGTACGTGTGTGTGTGTGTGTCTTTCTCAGCATTGGTCATCAGGAAAAAAAACGCGAAGCTGTCATTCTGGGCCAAATGTCGTAAAGGTAGCATTCAGTGCCAAGTGTGTAGGGTTGGCCAGAACCGTATATATACACCGTATATGACCGTATATTTGATGATTTCCCTGCCAAAAATACCGCATATACACCGTATATATATGGTTCTGGCCAACCCTACAAGTGTGGTAAAGGCAGTATTCAGTCAGTGCCAAGTGTTGGAAAGGAAAGAAATTTGAGTAGGTCCTACCTGAACGACACTTGGCACTGAATGCTACATTTACAACCCTTGTACTGAATACTCCTTTTACGACATTTGGCACTGACTGAATACTGCCTTTATGACACTTGGCACTTGGCACTGACTTACCACCAATACAGGATGGAGCACTGAATGCCTCTCATAAATAAATACATAAATCTCTCATAAATAAATACATAAATAAAGTACATGCTTGCTGCGTTGCGTTGCGATCACATGCTACCCTTGCAGTTGAGGCGCTGCCATCCTATCGTACAGGACGGAGCGCTTCATGCTCTACACACACGTCTAAAGAGAAACCAGGTGCCTGCTGTTTTGCTCTGGCCTGTATTTGAGGTGCTGCCATCCTATCCTACAGGACGGAGCGCTTCATGCTCTACACACACGTCTAAAGAGAAACCAGGTGCCTGCTGTTTTGCTCTGGCCTGTATTTGAGGTGCTGCCATCCTATCCTACAGGACGGAGCGCTTCATGCTCTACACACACGTCTAAAGAGGAACCAGGTGCCTGCTGTTTTGCTCTGGCCTGTATTTGAGGTGCTGCCATCCTATCCTGCAAAACGGAGCGCTTCATGCTCTACACACACGTCTAAAGAGACACCAGGTGCCTGCTGTTTTGCTCTGGCCTGTATTTGAGGTGCTGCCATCCTATCGTACAAGACGGAGCGCTTCATGCTCTACAAACACGTCTAAAGAGAAACCAGGTGCCTGCTGTTTTGCTCTGGCCTGTATTTGAGGTGCTGCCATCCTATCCTACAGGACGGAGCGCTTCATGCTCTACACACACGTCTAAAGAGAAACCAGGTGCCTGCTGTTTTGCTCTGGCCTGTATTTGAGGTGCTGCCATCCTATCCTACAAAATGGAGCGCTTCATGCTCTCACACACGTCTGATAACACAGGAGGGTGCTTGCTGTGCACACTTGTCTGCTTCCCCTGCAATGAGGTGCTGCCACTTTTCAGAATGGAACGCTTAATGCTCTACATAAAAAGTGGATCAACAACGGAGTACTTGCCTGCTCCCCCTGCAACGAGGCACTGCCACTCTCCAGGATGGAGCGCTGGGTGGATAAAGAGGAACTGGCTCCTTCTGAGAGAATAGCAGGAAAGGGGCACGATGTGCAGTTTGTAGGGTTTGCCAGAACCATACATTTATAGGTATATACGGTGTACATATGGTATTTATAGCAGGGAAATCACCATACATATGGTCATATACGGTGTGTATATACGGTTCTGGCCAACCCTAGCAGCATGGCCTAAAAGAGCACTGGTTGTTGACGTGACCAAATGCTTGGCTGGTCCGTGACAAACAAGAGGGATTACTGCAGTCAAGTCTAAAACAAAGCCACGCATATGTTCAAACACATGCACATATACAGGCACACAACCTGCAGGTAAAGGTCTGCTGAAACCGAGGATGTTTTAGCGACAGGATTCTTCGAACGCGCACTCACCCATTGACCTCCTCGCGAACGGGTCCAACTTAGCAATGGGGAGCTTTGGGCCACCGTCAAAGAAGGCCTTACTGCACGCGCCCAACAATACGAAGAGATGCATTGCAAAAGGGGGCGAGCACTATGGGGCGAGAGACTACAGCAATACGGAGAGGTCCGTTGCAAAAGGAGATGTAAGCGCGCCTTGTACGCCAGGGTGCGTGTGTGACAGCCTCCTGAACTGAAGGGAATAAACCAGTGCTGTCCTAATCAATCACGTACGCACACAGACGCAAACACAAACACACACAGACGCACGTACACACACACACACTCAACACACCTGCTTGGCATGCCATATGCGGAGGGAGGCCTATTTTGCGCAAACTCGGAGTCCCGGGAGAAGAGCTGACGCCCGAAATCAGAAGGTGTCATTGGGCGCGTGGGGTCTTTGAGCGAGGCCCTGCGAGACAGTGTTGCGTAGTGGCTTGTGCATGCGCTGAAGTAACTAGTGCAGTGCATGAGAATCTGAACATGGGATGCAAGCAATTTTTGTGCGCTTGCTTACAATGTGCCATTCTGTTGACTTACTTGGCTGCGTGCACAATGGCCACAGGGGCATTGTGCCTGATGTTGAATGGGTCAGCAGGGTCTTTCCGCTCTGGACGGTGGGAGCCCATGGGAGCAACCTGAGCCAATAGAAGCCGCGGCAAGATAGGGCTTTTTCAATTTCAGTTAATAAATAAATATCAACAAAAAGCAGGATTTTACTGAGGGTTTGAAAGCTGAGCAGGGCAAAAAAACAGTAGATAGTAAAATCAATTAGAGATTTACTAGGAGGGGAGGGGCCTGCAATATGAGAGGCCTGCTGATCCTGTTCGGGGTCATTACACTGGCCCTGAATCAGTGCTCAGCCTTCTACCTGCCTGGTGTAGCCCCCCAGGACTTTAAGAGAAAGGTACAGGGTGTCTCTGTTTGTGTGTGTCAGTAGCAAACGAAGCCAGGCCTCAGCGCGCTCAGGAAACCCCCCCTTTCTGTTCTCCAGGATGTCATCTACTTGAAGGTTAACAAGCTGAGCTCAATAAAGAACCAGCTGCCCTATGAGTACTACAGCCTGCCCTACTGCCGGCCTGAGAAGATAGTGCAGTCTGCAGAGAACTTGGGGGAGGTGCTTCGCGGGGATCGCATCGAGAATTCGTTGTACCAGGTAGGTCCACGATTGGAATGACGAGCAGTATTTTAAGAGGCATGAAGTGGGGATTTTTCGACGAGGGGAGCGAGGGAAAGGGTTAAAATGTGCTTGCCTTGATTTCTCCCCTCTCCCTGTCCATCTCCTTCTCCCTTTCCTCTCCTGCTGCAGATTCAAATGCGGGTGGATGAGCAGTGTAAGGTGCTGTGCCGGATCGACGCCCTGAGCGTGGCCCAGACCAAGGCGTTTAAGGCAAAAATAGAGGACGATTACAGGGTGAACATGTAAGTAGCGAAAGCCCCTGCAACCCATGCCTGTGTGTTGAAGTATCAGTGGCTGCAAGAGGAAGGTGTGATGAAGGCAATATGATTCCTGAGTTGAAAGCTCTTAGCTTTGCACGCAAGCGCGTGCTGCCCCATTCCCTTCACACACTGAACAGTACGCTGTCACGCATGCCCATTCACACACAACACAAAGACACACACATACACGCTCACTCAACACAGGATCCTGGACAACCTTCCCGTGGCCATGGTCAAAATGAGGAAGGACGAGAAGGCCAACTCCCTGGTCAAGCTCTATGAGCGCGGCTTCCCCGTTGGCTTCTCTGCGACTAACGAGGTAGTCAAGATGTTTAGAGTACAGCACGACAACATCGCTGCAGTCGGTCGATAATCGACGCACGTACCTCAACTATCATTCGAATATCTAAAAACATACACACACACACACACACACACACACACACACACACACACACACACACACACACCCACCCACACACACACACACACACACACGCGCGTGCGCGCGCAGACGTACACACACACACACACACACACACACACACACACACACACACACATACATACACACACATGCACACATACACACACATACACACAAACACACACGTACGCTCTCATGCATGCTCGCACATACGCACATACAGACACGTACACACACACACACACACACACACATACACACACACAAACACAAAAACACACAAAACAAACACACACACGCAGGGTCAGCCAGAGGTCAAGTTTTTCCTGCACAACCACCTGCGCTTCACCATCCTGTTCCACAAGGACGAGGTCACTGACCTGGCTCGCATCGTGGGCTTTGAGGTGGAGCCCTTCAGCGTCAAGCACACCTACAAGAGCGTAGGTAGCTATGACGCCCTCTCTCCCACCCTGGACACCTGTAACCCTGGCCGCATGGAGTACGTCACCCACGACACAGCCCCTCAGGCAGTGAAGGAGGGAGAGGAGGTCATCTTTACCTACGATGTCAAGTTCGTGGTGGGTGCACGTGATCATGCACGGGGTACGAAGTGAACGTGGGCTGCCAGATCGATGTGCGTTGCTGCTCACCACACGCATGACTGCAAGCGCACATGCAGGATGATGCATGTCATGATAAAGAAATGTTAACGCAAGTGCTCAGTGCTCACAACAAGTGCATGACAGCGTGAGTTCGCCAGCTGCCCCCCACCGTACATCGTTCCATCTCTGCACGTAAGTGCACTGACACCCGCGCACACACACGCGCGCGCACACACACACACACACACAATAACACACGCAGGCTAGCGACATCCGCTGGGCCTCCCGCTGGGACACCTACCTGCTGATGATTGACGACCAGATCCATTGGTTCTCCATCATCAACAGCGTCATGATCGTGCTGTTCCTGACTGGCATGGTGGCCATGATCATCGTGCGCACGCTGCACAGGGACATCACAAAGTACAACCAGCTTGAGTCTGGGGAGGACGCACAGGAGGAGACCGGCTGGAAGCTGGTGCGTGTGTGTGATTGTGTGTGTGTGCGTGCTTGCGTGTGTGCGTGTGTTTTCCTCCAGGAAAATCCAGACTATGTGCAGGGTGTTTATTGGCACACTGCAATGGGTCCCATGATGCACATATGTGTGCCGAATGTACGGCGAGCGTACGGCATACCAAAACACACACACACACGTACACACCACACACACACACACACTCACACACACACACACACGTACACACACCACACACACACACCACACACACACACAGGTACACGGAGACGTTTTCCGCCCCCCTGCCAACGCCTCTTTGCTGGCCACCTTTGTCGGCACTGGGGTTCAGCTGTTTGGTATGGCTATGGTGACCATGACGTTTGCCCTGCTGGGCTTCCTGTCTCCCGCCAACAGGGGCGGCCTCATGACGGTGGGTGTGCTAGCTGTGCGCTGGACAATTGGCAGTTGGCTGCCTCATGACGGTGGGTGTGCTAGTTGTGTGCTGGACAAATGGCAGTTACTTAAAAATGGGGCGGCCTCATGACGGTGGGTGTGCTAGTCGTGTGCTGGACAAATGGCAGTTACTTAAGAAAGAGGCGGCCTCATGACGGTGGGTGTGTTAGCTGTGTGCTGGACAAATGGCAGTTACTTAAGAAAGGGGCGGCCTCATGACGGTGGGTGTGCTAGTTGTGTGCTGGACAAATGGCAGTTACTTAAAAATGGGGCGGCCTCATGACGGTGGGTGTGCTAGTCGTGTGCTGGACAAATGGCAGTTACTTAAGAAAGGGGCGGCCTCATGACGGTGGGTGTGTTAGCTGTGCGCTGGACAAATGACGGCTACTTAAGAAAGGGGCGGCCTCATGACGGTGGGTGTGCTAGCTGTGCGCTGGACAAATGGCAGTTACTTAAGTACAAAGAGTATTACAAAGAAGATCACAAGTCCAGCAATATAACACTTGTTGATCCGCGAAACTTTGCTGGGCTTCCTGTCTCGTGCCAGAGTTTCAAGTCTTGCGTTTGAGCCGAAATGCAGCCACACAAATTTGACCAATGGGGACTGGTGCTGGTTTCTCCCAGGCTTCTACCAATCACACATTGCACAGGCCATGCTCATCAAGACGTCTGTGTTCATGGGCCTGTTTGCAAACTAATTCTCAGCGCGGCTGCACGATGCTTTCATCACTGAACGTAGTACGATATGCAAGCCACTTCTCAGTGCGGCTGTTCAACGTGAAAATGGTACAATACGCAAACCACGCATCGCAGGCCATGCTCATGATGTCATTTGTTCAATTAGCTTATTCGTGAACTCCTTCTCAGTGCGCTGTACAACATGAAATTGGTACAACACGCAAATCACACATCGCACAGGCCATGCTCATGATGTTTGTGTTCATGGGCTTGTTTGCGGGCTACTTCTCAGCGCGGCTGTACAAGAGCTTCCGGGGAGAAGAGTGGAAGAAGACTACGATGCGCACTGCCCTGTTGTTCCCTGGTACGTGCGTGTGCGTGTGTGTGTGTGTGAAAAGGTGCATACATGCATGCGTGTAGTAGTGTGTGTGTGTGTATTTGCACGCTTGCTGGGATTTGTGCATGCTCGCGTGTTTGCAATCAATAAGGCTGCGGTACTAAGAAGGGCCCACAAAATTCAGCACTACCCTGCTGCTCTCAGGCGCACTTAAATGCGAGTCGTTTTTGGGGGTGTAAGAAAATGAGCCACAAACGTGCCTGTCTGCCCTGCTGCGCCTATGTGAAATTCAAGTACGCAACTAGTTATTGTTGGGGTATTAAGCAAGTCAGTAAGAGCCGCTCCAGTGCACAAAGGAATTTGCTAGGTGCATCTAGGTGTGCTTGGTCACATTCAGGGTGCTATAAGTAGGGTTGGCCAGAACCGTATGTACACACCGTATATGGCCGTATGTATGGTGATTTCCCTGCCAAAAATACCATATATACACCGTGTATATATGGTTCTGGCCAGCCCTAGCTATAAGAGAAGGGGCCACAAAAGTCAGCACTGTCCTCTAGTACTTTTCAGTGGGTAACTGTGCCTCACACCTCCCAGAGTGCTGCAGTGTGGTGTGGTGTGGTGTGGTGTGGTGTGGTTTGATGTGGGGTAGCCAAGGATGGATGCCCTGCTGCTCTCTGGCAAATCTGGCGGTGTCTTGCATCTCCTAGAGCGCAGCAGTGTGGTGTGGTGTGGTGTGGTGTGGTTTGATGTGAGGTAGCCAAGCAAGGCTGTCTTTCTGTTCTCTGGCGGATCTGGCGGTGTCATAAGTAGGGATCAGCGTATACCGCTATACGAGGCATTTCTTTAGCGCTATATAGCAATATAGCGATATATTGTGCTGTATTTCAGTCGCTATATCTGCCAGAACTCCCCTGTGCCAAAGGAGTTTTGGCATCGGATTTAGAAGGCATGTAGGGTACCGTGTACAATGCTCCCTGGCAAAAGATGAAATCGGAGAATTGGTTCTGTCCAGCTCTGGCGGTATTTAGGTCCCAAATATAGCGCTATACCTGTGGTTCTGTGCCACACACATGTGCCTTATGTGGACACAGGCAAGTGGAACAGCATGTCCCCCTGGCCAAAGTGTTGGACTAAGACTGAGCTGTGCGTGCATGCCTGCGTGCGCGTGCGTGGGTGCAAGTGTGTGCGTGGGTGCATGCGCCCGCGAGTGCATGCGTGTTTGCACGTGCGTGTGTGTGTGTGTGCGTGCGCGTGCGTGCACATGCGTGTGTGCACGTGCGTGCGTGTATGTGTGTGCGCACGTGCGTGTGCGTGCGTGCGTGTGCATGCGTGCAAGCACTGCAGGTGTGTATGCGTGCACTTGTTTGCAAGTGCTGGCATGTCTGCGCATTTGTGCCTGCCTTGTGGTGCTCATGATATTTGGTGCTCCTGGTATGTTATGTCTTGGCTCATGGTATGTGCTCCTGACAGCACTCCAAGGCTCCACTAGGGACGTGTTTGTGTTGTGTCTATGCTTGGACGCCCAAGGACGAATTTGAGCCGAGCCTGAGCTCGTGGGCATGACCCTAATCAAAGGGAATCGACGATTTCCCTTTTGGCACGCGCTATATCTGAAAAATATATAATTACGCCATACAGCGCTATAAGCAAACGCCGATCCCTGATCATAAGCTTACATGACTCATAAGCTTACCAGAGCACAGCGTGGTGTGGTGCTGTGTGTGTGTTCGTGTGTGTGTGTGTGTGTGTGTGTGTTTGGTACGAGGGAGGGGTGATGGACATGTTTGATGCTCACTTTACAAAGTCCTCCGCTCCTCCTTAGTATCTGTCACAAACGCGTAGACGAGCCTGCTAGTAAACAGCAGGGTCCTTATAGTTCAGTGATGGTGTGTTTGTGTGCAGGGAGGGGGGGGGGGGCATGTGTGCGTGTTAGCATGTGTAAGTTTGGGTTCAGGAGTGGTAGTGGGTGCGTGTATGTGTGTGCGTGTGCGTGTGCGTGTGCGTGTGCATATGTGTGTGTATGTGTGCTTGTGCATATGTGTGTGTATGTGTGTTTGTGCATATGTGTGTGTGCACGTGCAAGTGTGTGAAGACACAGCTATGATGCCAGAAACACAGGTGGTACTACCAAATCTCACGTGCAGGTGTGTGCTTGTTTTTGCCATCCTCTGCCTCGACATCCGTAGCTGAAGGCTCCCAGCTCTGTCATGCACAATGCCTAGGGTTGGCCAAAACCATGTATATATACGGTATTTTATGGCATAAAATTCATCATACGCACGGTCATATATGGTGGGCATGTACGGTTCTGGCTAACCCTAACAACGCCTCATACTGCCACATCTCACGTGCAGGCGTTTGCTTCACCATCTTCTTCTGCCTCAACATCCTCATCTGGGGCCAAAAGTCCTCTGGAGCCGTGCCCTTCGGCACCCTGTTTGCCCTGTGCTTCCTGTGGTTTGGCATCTCGGTACCTCTGGTGTTTATCGGTGAGTCATGAGGAAAGCGTCTTCATTCCCTGTTGGCTGGAAACAGTATGGTAGGCCGCACAAATGTCAATACTGTTCGATTTGATTTGCTCTGTTTGTGTTTCCTGTGGTTTGACGTCTAATGTTTGTCGTTGAGTTGTGCAGAGCACTTCGATTTGCACGATGGCTGCAATGTCGTATCATTCTGACTGTGCTGCCTGTGGTTTGGCATCTCAGTGCGCCTGTGGTGTTTATCGGTGAGTCATGAGAAAAGCGTCTTCATTCCCTGTTGGCTGGAAACAGTATGGTAGGCCGCACAAATGTCATATTTTTCGATTTGATTTGCTCTGTTTGTGTTTCCTGTGGTTTGGCGTCTAATGTTCGTCGTTGAGTTGTGTACAGCATTTCGATTTGCACGATGGCTGCAATGTCGTATCATTCTGACTGTGCTGCCTGTGGTTTGGCATCCCAGTGCGCCTTTGGTGTCCATCGGTGAGTTGTGAGTGTAGCATCTTCATTTCCTGTTGGCTGGAAATAGTATAGAAGGTTACACAGCTGTCTGTCATATGTTCTGATTTGCTCTGTGTGTGCTCCCTGTGGTTCGGTATCTCAGTACGCCTTTGATGCTCATCGGTGAGGTGTGTGTATCGCGTCCATTCCCTGCGGCTTGCCGGGAAAACACAGGCAGAAATTTCTGCATGCAACACTACACAAATTTGCACCAAAACGCAACCAGGCCACTGATTGGCCCCATTTAAATTTTATATTAAGCTTTATACCCGCAACTCTGAGAGCAAAAACCGAGCTGCAACTCGCAGCAGGTATGGACCGACAGGTATTCTGTCTTTTTCCCCTGTGTCCCTTGTGTACTCACGCCTCCCACTCGCCGGCTTTCCCAGTACCCATGTCCCAACTTCGACCTTGCAGCATTGTTATATGACATTTATAATGCTTATATCCTGAAGCAGAGGTCGATCGGGGCAACTTGAGAGATACACCTTTTCCCTGCCAAAGTGCTTTTCCCTGCCAAAGTGGGTGCAAAATACGCATTGGGCCCCACACAGCCCCCCAGAATGCCGAATTTCCAGAAAATGTCAATGGTTTAGATATAACATCAAGTATCTTGCATTCAGATGAGGAATAGGGGGCTTTGAATTGGGTGGGAAGCTTATTGGCCCTGTTTGGGGGGGGGGTGCACGTGGACGACCATACATGGTTCTGGCCAACCCTATGCATGATCATCGTACTTCTCTATTGTGCCTCCTGTCATTTGCAGGGTTGGCTAGAACCATATATATACGGTGTATACACGGTATTTTTGGCAGTGAAGTCACCAAATATACGGTGTATACACGGTATTTTTGGCAGGGAAGCCACCAAGTAAACGGTCATAAACGGTGTGTATATATATATACGGCGTATATATATTACGGTTCTGGCCAACCCTAGTTATTTGGCAACTCAGTGCCTTTGATGTTCATAATAGGCAGGAGTTGGTTGTGTACAGTGCCTTTGTTCCTTGACGTCTCAGGAAATGTACGTCAGGTTGCAACGTTATGCATTGTGCTTGCCATTGTTTGACATTTCGCTGCGCCTGGTGCTCACCGCCGGGGGATTTGTAGAGGGGGGCCTGATCTGCCCCTTTCTTACGGGTGATTTTGATTGAAGTCGCTGCATCAATCCTTATTGCACTCGCTAATGATGGCAGTCATATCACATGAAATCATATGAAGTGATGTCCAGAGCCTTGCGTTTCTGTTATTATGTCAGACTGGGTGTGTTTGTCGTATCGTTTTAGTGCGCCCTTCATATTGCCTTTCATATTGTATCAGTGCTGCGTGCAAAAATGGGCAGCACTCTGAAATGTGTAGGCCCTTTAAGTTGTTCCGGTGCTGCGTGCAAAAAAGGGCAGCGCTCTGAAATGTGTAGGTCCTTCGAATTGTTTCGGTGCTGCGTGCAAGAAAGGTTCAGCGCCTGAAATGTGTAGGTCCTTCGAATTGTTTCGGTGCTGCGTGCAAAAAAGGTTCAACGCTCTGAAATGTGTAGGTCCTTATAATTTTTTCGGTGCTGCGTGCAAAAAAGGTTCAGCGCTCTGAGGTCTGTGGGTCCTTCAAATTGTTTCGGTGCTGCGTGCAAAAAAGTTTCAGCGCGCTGAGGTCTGTGGGTCCTTCAAATTGTTTCGGTGCTGCCAGAAAAGAGGGCAGCGCTCTGAGTGCGTAGGTCCTTTTCTGCTGCGCAGGCCCCTTTCTTGACCTTTTTGTTTCTTATCCAGTGAAAAGGCTTGTCTCACAGCGCACGTGTCCCTTCTTTGCCCAGGATCCTACTTCGGCTACAAAAAGCCTGCCCCTGAAGACCCTGTTCGCACCAACAAGATCCCTCGCCAGGTGTGTGGGTGTGCGTATGTGGGTGTGGGTGTCGGTGCCGGTGTGAGTATGTGGGTGTGGGTGGGGGTGTGGTTGCTGTTTCTGTCCGCAGGCACATGTTCTGCTTAACAGAGTCTGGGTGGGCCAGAATTATGGTTTGCACACACCAAACGTGAACCTACAAATTGAGCGGCCGTTCCATATTTTGTGTCCTTGTACGTTTTGAAGTTATTAGCCCAGCCAAGCTCCCACGGCTGTACTCCTAATGTGTAGCGGCATGACTTACACGTTAAATGTGATCTTGAGTTATGAGATTGTCCAGCCAATTTCTTATGGCTGTACTCCATGCGTAGCGGCACGACTCACACGTTAAATGTGATCTTAGGTTATGAGATTGTCCAGCCAATTTCTTATGGCTGCACTCCATGCGTAGCGGCATGACTCACTACACGTAAGCCGGTTTGCGCTCACCCACTCCATGCACCTTGTGCTTATAATGCAGGGCCGACACGTGCGGGCATTGGTCCTTGTGTGTTAAACTGATGACTTTCCTCAACTATGTGTCTCTGAGTACCTAACCCTAATGGCCTCTGTGTTTGTCTGCCTGAGGGCGGGTTCAGGCAGGCTTGTGCTCACGCGCACTCCCATGCATCTTGTGTGTTTTGAATCCAAGGCCAAAACGCGTGTGCATCAGTCCATATCTTTTGTGCTGATGATAGGGTTGGCCAGAATCGTATATACACACCATGTATGTCCGTATGTATGGTGATTTCCCTGCCAAAAATACAGTATTTACACCGTATATACCTGAATGTATGGTTCTGGCCAACCCTAGTTTTGTGCTGATGACTGTCCGTGATCACAGATCCCTGACCAGCCCTGGTACATGAACCCCGTGTTCTCCTGCCTGGTAGGGGGTGTGCTGCCGTTCGGTGCCGTCTTCATCGAGCTCTTCTTCATCCTCACCTCCATGTGGCTGCACCAGGTGTGTGAGCATGTGCATGTGTGTGTGTGTGTGTGTGAATGTGTGAGCATGTGCATGTGTGTGTATGTGTGCATGTGTATGTGTGCATGTGCATGTGCGTGGGTCGCCCCCGTGAAAAACCCACCCTACCAGTCTCATTTACCTCTCCACCCAATTCAAAGCCCTCTACACCTCATCTGAATGCTAATTACTTGATAATATATCCAACTCATTGACATTTGCTGGAAATTCGGCATTCTGGGGGGTTCTGTGGGGCCCGCTGCGTATTTGCACCCACTTTGGCAGGGAAAAGGTGCAGAATATTCTGAAGTTGCCCTGATCGACCTCTGCTTCAGGATATAAGCATTATAAATGTTGTATAACAATGCTGTAATGTCGAATTTGGGGCAGGGTTACTGGGAACGCCGGCGAGTGGGAGGCACTCACACAAGGGACACAGGGGAAAAAGAGAAATCTGTCGCTCCTTACCTACTGCGAGTTTCAGCCAGGTTTTTGCTCTCAGAGTTGCGGCCAAATTATATGACCTCGACAAAATTTAATTGGGGTCGATCAATGGCCTGGTTGATTTTTGACATATTTTTTTCCCACCTAACATAGGGGCGCTTTTTACAACTATGATTTCCCATTCAGTCCATGACCCCTAATTCACACCAGAGTTGAGGCCAATTAAACGATGATTTATGAATTTCAGAGGGTGCAGATCCTAACATTTTTTCGCGCCCACATATCTCCCCAGCCTCTGCACCTCTCCCCAACCTTCAAGCATCTGCTGAAAGAAAAAAATTAGTACCGTACAGACTTTATATCACCGCGCAAAAATATCGTTTTTTGCCCTGCGGGGTGACTGCGCGCATGAAAAATATCTGTTTATTTTGGGGGGGCGGGATTGAAGAACGGGGATTTTTGGCGTATTTTGGAGCCTGTCAGGCAAAAATCCCTGTGCGGGGTTGGTGTAAATTAAGTATTTCTAGGGTGCGGGGTTGATGCGGGAGTGTGAAACTAAAATATATTTTTGGGGCTGCGGACTGAACCCAAGTCTGTACGGTATCCAATGCATGTCTCAGGTCACAAAATGTTGGAGTGGGTGCAGAGATATGCTTGCGCAAAGTTAAGTGAGACTATTTGGCTGGCAGGGGGGTGAGTTTTTCACGGGGGCGACCTGTATTGTATATGCATGTGCGAGTGCAGGTGTGTACGTGTGCATGTCCATCGAGCTCTTCTTCATCCTCACCTTCATGTTGCTGCACCAGGTGTATGTATGTTAGTGTGAAAATAATGAGTGCAGTAGCGAGAATAAATTGTGCTCCGCGCGCTGAGTGGACTGAGTGGAGCGGCACCCCCCCCCCCCAAGGGACGCTTGGTCGCTTGTGCCGTCTGTGCAGTCTGTTTCGTGGCATATGCAGGTTGGGTACACACGTATATACACAGACACACACACACAAATACACACACACACACAGAGAAGTACACACACATACGCACACTCAAAAATACACACACACACAAATACACACACGCACACGAATGCACACACACAGTTCTACTACCTGTTTGGCTTCCTCACCCTCGTCTTCATCATCCTGCTCATCACCTGTGCGGAGATCACCATCGTGCTCTGCTACTTCCAACTGTGCTCTGAAGGCAAGTACACACACACTGCTACTTCCAACTCTGCTCTGAAGGCAAGTGGTGCAACTTGACTCCAAAAGCTGACATAAGCAGTGCTAGTATGCACCACCCTACCGCCTTAGCCGATGGTTAACCATAGTACGCTGGCACTTCGTTACTATAGTACGCTGGCACTTCGTCACTAAAATACGTTGGCACTTTAAAGTATAGCACGCTGGCACTATATTACTATGAAGTACACTGGCACTTTAAAGTATAGCACGCTGGCACTTTATTACTATCAAGTACTCTGGCACTTTAAAGTATAGCACGCCAGGGCACTTTATTACTATCAAGTACTCTGGCACTTTGTCACTATATAGTATGGTGACACTTTATATCTACAGTGAACAGGCATCCTTACAAATATTTAGGGTTGGCCAGGACCGTATATCTGCACCGTATATGACTGCATGTATGATGATTTTCTTGCCAAAAATACCGTGTTTACACCGTATATACCTATGAATGCTTGGTTCCTATATACATTAAAAATATTACGCTGCAGGCATGGGCATAGCAAAGGTCCGCGTTACTTTGTGCACGCACCCACATGACTAGAGCTGGCCAGAACCGTTTATAGGACCGTATATTACCGTATATTGATCTCTTTGCCAAAAATACTGCATATTCACCGTACATATATGGTTCTGGTCAACCCTACACATGACGTGTTTCAGTCACTTGCGCACTTTTGTGAGCGCATACACACAAACACACTAACATACACAATAAAACACACCAGCACACACGTCCCCCACGCGCAGACTACCACTGGTGGTGGCGTGCATACTTCACCTCTGGCTCCTCCGCCTTGTATCTGTTTGCGTACTCGGCTTTCTACTTCTACAGCAAGCTGGACATCACAAAGACAGTACCAATGCTTATGTACTTTGGTGAGTAGGCGAGGCCGCTGCTATTCAATTTTGTGTAGTGCGCTCAGCAATGTTCTTCGGCAAGCTGGACAGCGCTTGCTGATCCAAACCCTCGTAAATTGGACCAACAGAGTGAACTCGTTGTTGCATCTCACGTGCACTCTGTAGTGCGCGTGGCAACAGTGGAAGGTTAAGGGAAAGTGGTGGGGTGTGAGTGCACAGCACAAAGCACTCCGCACACACACGCACTGCCCTCGGTACACGCTTTTGTAACCGCAGTTGACAATCATTGAGTTGAACACACGAGCCCAGATTACCGTGAATAGCTGAACACTCATGATAATGGTTCTTGTTTGCTGTAGCACTTCCTCGTTTGTGCGTCAAGCAGTATTTGCTTCACCATGATTGGCGTTCCCTGACTCCAGCTTGTTGCTCTGCAGGTCACTCAAGCGCAATGTCCCTCAGCTTCATTGAGAGTGGCTCAGTACTCTAGCACAATATCCTCAGCTTGTTGCTCTGCAGGTCACTCAAGCACAGTGTCCCTCAGCTTCATTGGCTCATTAGCTAGCACTAGCTGACTCCTGCTTATTGCTGCTGCTGCTGCTGCAGGTTACATGAGCATGGTATCCATTGGCTTCTTCTGCCTGACGGGCACGATGGGCTTCTATGCCTGCTACATCTTTGTGCGCCAGATCTACGGCGCTGTGAAAATAGATTGATGGAAAGGACTTAGGGCTTATGGGATGGATTGCATTGCCGCGCGTCATGTTGCTCGTTTCCAGGGGGACTAATTGGACAGTGGGCTCCGGATCAAAAGGATATTTGCAAATAGAGGTATGATTTTAATTTATTTTTGTCTTGCAATAAACAAAATGTGAAAATGGTCGTAATGTGTTCCCTTTTCTAGACGATTAAAGAGGCGCCCTGCAAGCATCTCGGTCCTGATTGACCCCCCTCTTTATAGGGTTGTGGTGGTCAACGAGATAGCACTACAAACAAAACGCCCCAAAACAGCCTTTCTCTTCAAATTCCGCTCAATCACCATCTTCACTCCAAACCATGCCGTACGCTTGCTTATCTTCACTTTATAGTATGCTAAGTAACCCCCTCCCTTAACCATACTGGCTGTGTCACCACTAACCGCAGAGTCTTCTCTTTTTTTTCAGTATGCCGTACACTTTGGTCGCTCAATATTTGCTTAGTGCCGGCCACGCCTCAAAATAGGCAGCAGCCTTATTGCACATGCTTCTGTTTGTTAAGGTTTACAAAAAAAGGGGCTTCACTGGCAGTAAAGAAGTGTGACTGCTAGCCTGCGCACAAAACCGCTAACAAACAATGACCACGGAGCACCAAGATACAGTAAGGCTACATCGCTGTATACGCCTCAAAGGGCATCACAGCGGAAGCTTGGGAAAAGCCTGAAACGTCTGACTCCCCAAGGCTGATATAAGATCTACGAATGATCTCTAAAGCAGGGACGTAGCTAGCGGTGCTAACATCAACTACCTAGATGTGCATAGCGTTCAAACGCCTGCGGCAGAAGGTAGAAGATGAAGCAGGAAGTAAGAATTACTCCACAAACAAGGGAAAGGAATACAGTCTGGTACTAGGTAGTACCGTTAACTCTTTCACTATTGCAGGTTAAAAAATTCCCAGACAGCACCGACCCAAAGATCTAGTCATCAGCAGATCCACCTTCCCCAGACAGCACCGACCCAAAGATCCAGTCATCAGCAGATCCACCTTCCCCAGACAGCACCGGCCCAAAGACACCAGCATATTTCAACGTAACATCCACCCCATTTAGATAAGTAATGTGAAGACACTAGGCCTCAAAACCAGCTTAGCGCCAGCACAGTTCCAGTGGTATATCTTTGGATTTCTGATGGGCACCCGGCTGCTATTATGGCGGGAGAAGGGGACGTGTGTGGTTTTGAGTAATGTCAAGCACAGAAGTCTGGTTTAATCGCCTAGTATCAGCCGGTAGATCTGTGTGTGGGGGAGGTGGCCGTCTAATGAGGTTATTGGTATTAGGATGTCTATTATGTGTTGCTGATTGTGGTTGTGGTGCAGGTGTTGTGTGGGTGGGCACACTCTGTTGAGGTTGAGTGTCTGCGAAATCAGGGGGCACGTCATCATGATGAGCCAATGTAATGATATGTGTGTCCAGGAGACCTGTGAAGGAGAGATTTCTTGTTGTACGGTGGACAAGCAGGGTGTTTTGACTTGTATTTCTGTCTTGAAGAAGTTGTGTAATAGAGGCAGTGCTTAGCTCTTCTGTTTCTGGCATTTTGGCAATGGCTGCAAGCCTGTTAAGTGTTTTTTTTTATATTCGGGAGTACTTATTTCTAAGCTGTTTCCCAGGGATGATGTGGCCTTCGTTTGCTGATGTGAGATCGTGAAAACCATTAATGCCTAGGCCCATAAGCGGTTTGGTAATGCAGTTAATGAGGGTGATCATTGCAGGGGGGGGTAGGTTGCGTGACAGATCAGCTAGGAATACACATTCTCCTTTCAGAACTAGGTGTAGGTCACTGGCGTGGATGCAGGCTAGATGACGCGCTTGCATATGGAGGATGAACTTGCTTCTTATGTGGCAACGACGTTCCTTCTATTGTAGACAGGAATGTTGTAGTAAGGTGTTTTAAGTGAGAATTCTGATGGGTGAGGAGATTAATTGTCATGGATCGGCGATCAGAGGGGTCCTCTAGACTAGTAACAAGTGCCACTGCTGAGCACCTGTGATGTTCTACGTAAATAGAAGGGGCAATCAACCCAAAGTTATGTACATCTTCATGGATCATGGCCGATAGAGTGCTGCGCCAGAGGTTGTGCTTGCTTTTAATCACCCTTCCAATCATTGCATCCCATTTGTCTAGGTCTGGGTAGGAGCATGGTGTAACGGCAAAGGCATAGGCCAAACTGGGGATAATAGCTGTGCGTACTATGTCGAGTGTTTGCCGGGGTGTGGCATATGCTCCTTCAAGGGCATCAAGCTTTTGTTCTAGGTTTTTGTCCATGCGCCTGTGTTGGTGTTTCCAGTTAAAATCCATGGTCAGAGTGACTCCTAGGTAAAGAAAAGGTGAGCTGGGTGAATTATATTCCGTTGCCTGGTTTGGGACCATTGGAACTTTTAGACTTTTAGGCCTTAATAAAGTAAGGAAGCTGCCTAGTGACCATCCTCAACCCCACAAGGCCCCCAAGATATAATGAGTGCCCTGGACCAACCTCACAGCTCTGACAAAGCGACCCAACAAAGCTCCAGTCTAAACCTGATCCGCAAAGTACAAAATTGGCAGGACTGGACGTAGACTGATGGCAGTCTTAAAAAACACGAAGAAGGGCAAGACACAGAATTATCAGGTTTATACCACCCTTGCTTAAACGTATCCCGTTACATGAACCCAAGAGACGTAGGTATATTTAAAATACTATCTCACATGCAGAGCTAGCAGCAATATCACCGCAATCATTCACTGCTACTCCCATATAGCAACAGATAGCCCTCACTGCACCACTGCATCAAAAAGCAGCTCTCACACCCAAACCTCCAGCGCCACCACATACAAGGTGATGTTCTCCAATCCATTACCAAAGCAATCCACCAATCACCATCACCCATTCATTGCTACAAAGTCAAATCCCACGCAGGTAATATAGGCAATAAATATGCTGACGCTCAGCGTCCTATGTCCCTGTTAAAACCAGGTGCATCATTATGAAGTACAGAACAGGAACCCTGTACAACCAAAAGCATGCAGCATGGTTTAAGCACTCAATAATTCAAACTTGCCCCCTCTGCCCTCAAGTAGACAGTGCCCTGCATACCCTTTCTGGATGCCAACACACGCAAATAAGAAATATGATCACTGTTCAGGATGGAGACACAACTTAGCATGCAGCATCATCTTCAAAGCCCTCAGCAAGACAGGCTCCTTATGATCCTGCTTTGTCTGCATGGATGTAGGTAGCAGCGAACAGCTGGCATACATGCAAAATCTTCAGACTCCCAGTACAGCTAAAACTAGGATTGTACCAAAGTGGCTTTTCTTTCCACCCCGCTTCTCAGACAAATTAGGTTTACCTCCAGCCGTCCGGATGCTGTTCTGGTTGCTCCCATCTCCGCGAAAACTAAAAGCAAAGAACTAATAAGGAGGGGGGTGGGTTCTTTGCAGTGGCAGGGGGCGATTGAGGGAGACCAGGAGCACTTCAACAGCACCGCCAGCCACTAGCAGATCCACCTTCCCCAGACAGCATCGACCCAAAGATCTTAGCCTTCTTCAACGTGACATTCACCTCATCATCAAGGTCAAGTACTCTGAGGACACTTAACCGCAGAACCAGCTGAGTGCCGCGCAGGAATAGCATAAAGGCCTCTGCTCCACCCTGTAAGGAGCCTCTGTAAATCTCCCGACCATCTTTTGCGAATGGGTGGCACCATCTACAACAATCACACGCTGGAACCATTTAAGGAGCTGGGTCTTGAGTCTTGAGAGTTAAGAAACTTGCTTCCAAGCTTCACGTTCATTCTGTCAATTACGCTGCCGTCATGTCCATACCAGACGTACCCTTTCCAGCACTAATATTAACTCTCATCAAGAAACGGTTGTCGGGGGGTTTGGCATTGACATTTTCCTAATTCTATTGGTGGAAGAGTTATACGGTACCCGGTACCAAAGTGGCTCCTTTACCTTAAAAATTGTGAGGAGTGGTTTTTCACTGCCTGCGTAATTTTTCTTTTTTCCCTAAAAGGGGGTTTTGGCAAGCCCTTTTAGCCAGACTTTATGGTGGGCATGATCTGCATATCCCAAGTGTGCTTGGGAAGTGGCATCTGTACGTTGTTCCAGAAGGGTACTTCTGCAAATTGGAGTTGGTTTGGTGGTATGGAGCCCAAGAAAAATAAATACTTTTGCGGAAATTTGCGGCACAGTTATGTGTGGCAAAGTGCTGCGTAGAGATCAGTTTCAAAGGAACATCAGTTGAGTTTAAGATGGGTCATCCGAAAAAGAACCCAAATACAAAGACGCAGGGCCGTAGCCTCAACTTTAGCAGGCAAAACTAGCTTGAACTCATGTTTATGGACAAAAATATAATCAGATGGAAATCCAAGCGATCTCCCAATTGGAGCCATGGGCAATATCTGCTAAAAAGCACACTGACGAGCATCTCTCTTGCTACTATCTTTTGTACAAGTATAAACAGCAAATTAAGGAGATCCGTAAAGAGGTTTTAAAATCCATATGGAGGGGGGGACTCCAGTAGGGATGTCCGTAAACAGTAGATCAGCAGCGCATAATCTCGTTAAGGCGGGCGTAATCTTCCTGAAGCGTGGAGCGTTTGTGAAGCTGGAGGCTATGAAACCTCTACTGGAACGAATCAGTATAGCGCCTTTAATTGTAACTACAGCTTCAAGAACGAATGCGAATTTGTATGCCACGAGCGACTTTGACAGCTATCAGACTGATTGATGCCTGGAGCGAGATAAATCATAAGATTTGGACGATAATTTTATACAACGATATTTGTATTTGTTATAAGTCGCTCGCACCGTTACGTTTACACTTCCTAACCAATAGAAATCATGGGGCAAAGAAATGAATCCCCTTCAAATACCTGGCAAGCGATCTAAACTGCAAAGATGAAGATGAAGAAGCCTGTTGTTTCTATCCTCCGTTTGTTTGCAATGTCCACTGCGAAATCCTATATATATATCTATATATATTATGAGGGAATATCTCTAAAAACTCAGTTGTCAATATGCTTGCCATAGCTCTTCTGGCATCACTGTTTTTGAGCGAGCTGGCCGGATACAGCCATGCCTCCATGATGGCCGTCGACTTGGGTTCGGAATATTTGAAAGTGGCGCTCATCAAGCCCGGACGGACGCCAATCTCGATCGTGGTGAACGAAATGACGCGACGGAAGAGCCCCGCGCTCGTCGGCGTGGTGAACGGGGAGCGCTTGCTGGGTGAAGAGGCGTTCTCGCTGTCCGTTCGGTACCCGGACTCCATCTTCACGCGGGTCAGGGACTTGCTGGGCAAGCCTGCCAGCGACCCCTCCCTGCACCAGATGCTTCAGGCACAGAACCTGCCCTTTAAGGTGGTGCCCCACAGCCCAGACCGCAACACAGCAGCTGTGCAGGGCAAGGATGGCAGTGTACACTCCGCGGAGGAGCTGATGGTGAGTTGGTGTTGGGGACACAATACATGCTTGCGTGATTTTCCTCGAGCGTGCAGGACACGTGGCAGGGGACCTATCAACTGCACTTCCCCTCGGCATTGCCAGTGTACTGGTGCACACGCTGATCACAGCATGGCATAAACCTAAAAGCATGAAGGGAGGCCATTCTCCGTGAACTTCCACGAGGAGTTCTCTAGACTCAGAAGGGTCTTCGCTCTTCTCAACCCCTCCCTATCTCCTGGACCCTGTGACAGTCTCCCTTTCCTTGAGCACTTGCTTGCCTGACTGCCCGCTTTGGCCTCGTCTGAGGAAACGATGCCTCACGTCCCATTCGCAGGCTAGCCTGCTGCAGTACGCTCAGGGCATTGCAGAGGCTCAGTCGGGCGCACCTGTGCCAGATGCAGTGATAGCTGTGCCGCCATTCTTTGGCCAAGCACAGCGGCAGGCACTGCTGGAAGCAGCCGAACTAGCAGGTGGGGGGGGCGTGTATCAGTGTGTGTGTGTGTGTGTGTGTGTGTGCCGATGTGCCTGCATGCACTTAATGAACAGATACGCGTATGCGTGTGTGCATGAAGGACAGATCATGATTCGGCAATGTGCTCAAGGACGTCATTAGGACACATCACATTCTCATGGCATGTTTCAGCCAACTAGATTCAGGCGTCAAACTAACACAGGCGTGCAAAACACGTGATCCTTAAACCTTACGCATACTCTGCACATGCGCTTGTGTACGTGCATACACAGTCACACACATGCTCATTCACACACACACACACACACACACACACGCACACACTCACACGCACACACTCACACACACATGTACACATACACACACTCATGCATCCCCTCTCACGCACCCACAGGCATCAATCTTATGGGCCTCATCAACACCAACACAGCCGCGGCGCTGCAGTTTGGTATCGAGAAAGACTTTGCCAACAAGACTCAGCATGTCATCTTTTACGACCTGGGGTCTGGTAGCACTGTGGCCTCTCTGGTCAAGTTTTCCAGCTACGAAGTGAAGGAGGCCGGCAAACCCAAGTCCATCTCACAGCTGGAGGTGCGTTTGTTTGCTCTACATGTGTGAGAGCGTGCGTGTGCGTGTGTTTGTGTGTGCGTGTGTTTGTCTGTGCATATGTGTGCATGTGTGTGTGTGAGTTTTTGTGTTTATGTGTTTGTGTGAGAGAGACACTGGCTTGGCCCAGCAATGCGAGACAACAAAGCCCTCTGCATTTCTTTTTCTTGCTTTTCAATGGACACAGGTGAAGTGGGGTGACATAGGTGTAGGTCCGACAAGTCAAAATAAAAAACCATAACCTGATAACATGGCATTTGGTTGCTTTCTTTGACCCCTCTTGAGGATTCCATGCACTTGCAACTTTCCAGGTGGGAGAGGTGGAGTGGGGAGACACCTGTGTGGACCCAGCAAGTGGATACAAAACAAGAGCGGCTTGAGGGCTGGCTTAAAAGCACTCCCTCTCTTGCCTTTACCCCTTACACTTGTGGCTTTGTGGCTTTTCAGGTGAAGGAGGTGGAGTGGGATGACCAGTGTGGGTCCAACAACCTTGATGCCCTCCTGGCCCAGCACTTCGCCACTGCTTTTGCCACAAAGCACAAACTCAAGGCCGCAGATGTGTTAGGCAACCCACGCACTATGGCCAAGATGAGGAAGCAGGTGCGCGTGTGAATGTGTGTGTGTGTGCGTGTGCGCATGCGTACGTGCGCACGTGTGATGGTGCGTTCGTGTGTATCCGTTGGGTTATCGGTTATCGGGAATGTGACTGATGTGTGTTTACAGTGCAAGCGTGACAGATTGGCACATTCACTTTGCTAATCCCCATGCTTGCGCCGTAAACCCACACCAAAGGATGCAACACAGCACTTGTCTGTGATAGTGGTTATTGCCGTGCCATTCACACACACACGCACACATGCACACACACACACGCACACATGCACACACACATGCACACACATGTACATAATCAGACACACACATGCATGCACACAATCAGACAAACACTCATGCATACACACGCAAACACTCAAGGCCACCTCCTTGTCCACACCGCTGCTGTTGCAGATCCGCCGCACTAAAGAGATTCTGAGTGCAAACACTGCCGCTCCTGTGTCTGTCGAGGAGCTCCATGATGGCATAGACTACCAGGTAGCTTTTTTTAGTGTTCTTATTCTAGGGCTTGCATGGTGCACCATCCCTCTTACACTTGCGTCGCATTCAGCGTCATTATTAAGAGTAACAGTTAACAGAGTTGCTCTTGAGCAATGCCTGTGTCGTGCCTGCACCATTTGTTTAGTTGGCCAGAACCGTATATATCTGCACCGTATATGACCGTATGTATGGTGATTTCCCTGCCAAAAATACCGTGTGTACACCGTATATACCTAGGGTTGGCCAGAACCATATATATACGGTGTACATACGGTATTTTTAGCTTGGAAATCACCAAATATACGGTGTATTTATACATATATTTACGGTTCTGGCCAACCCTATATATACCTATAAATGTATGGTTTTGGCCAACCCTAACCATTTGGCACTTTCACGGTTGCTAGTGCTTGCCACAATCATAATATAATACGCTCATTCAAGTTATTTTTATGATACTTGACTGTGCCGAGAGTGCCGCTGATATTTCTACCGGGAATGCATTTCAAAGCCCCACCTTTTCTGGTGCACGCCCTTTTTGAGCGCTGGGAATGTACTGTCTTTGGTGCCTTTCCTTCAATTAACGAGCGAACACCACACTTGATTCGTGCATGCTTTGAGCACTGGCACTGACGACTACCATCCCTTGGTCCACTTCCTTCCGGAGTGATACAAAAAGTGCACTGTTTGTTGGTGCTCCGTATTCTACTTTTTGAGTAGCAAACGGACCTGTGCTTTGTTTGTGCATGTTTGGAGCACTCACAAAAGTCGTTATTTTGTGCGCCGCATAAGTAGGGTTGGCCAGAACCATATATTAAAATTATATATATACGGTATACATACGGTAATTTTGGCTTGGAAATCACCAAATATACGGTGGTTCTGGCCAACCCTACGCACAAGCTTTACCAGAACACACATTATGGCTCACTCTTTGTTTACCACTCACAGTGCATTGCCTCTGTCTACGGTTGGAGTAATGCTGTTGGTGGGGTTGTCAGGTGCAGGCAAACACACACGCATACACACACACACTCACACACACACATTTGGAATAAGGCTACACTGCTCGCTGTACAGTGCTCAGATATAACTCGACCCGCTTGGTATAAATCCACCTACGTGTGGGCACTTGAGTGACCTCCTCCCTAGTTCACGCTGAGATCAATCGGCATGCATGCAGGCTCTTGTGTGCGTGGCATTCTTGCTCTTGTGTGCATGACATGCCTAATTGTGCGTGCATGCAGGCTTCCATCACGCGTGAGGAGTTTGAGGCCCTTGCAGGTCCCTTCTTTGAGCAAGCTGCACGACCGCTTAGAGCTGTGCTGGAAAGGTATGTTGCGTGTGTGTATGATGTGCGCTTGTATGCGGACCTGTGTTGTGAAGTACCATTTGGTACTGCACTCTATACCTTGTGGTGCATCTTACCAAGCCGAGCTGCTCCCAGGCCCTATGTTGCGAATCACCCTGGCTGTGAGATACCCTGTTCTGCGTAAATTCAAGCAGGCCTACTTTCCCATCCCTGTGCTGTGTGAAATCGAACCAAGCAGTGCTGCATGTACACAGCGATATGGAAAACACCGTGGCTGCGACGCGCCAGTCCCTGTGCTGTGTAATGAAAACCAAGCAGTGCTTCACACACATGCTGACAAGAAAAACACGTGGCTGTGACACGCCACTCCCTGTGCTGTGTAATTTGAACCAAGCAGTGCTGCATGTACACAGCGATATGGAAAACACCGTGGCTGCGACGTGCCAGTCCCTGTGCTTTGTAATGAAAACCAAGCAGTGCTTCACACGCATGCTGACAAGAAAAACACGTGGCTGTGACACGCCACTCCCTGTGCTGTGTAATTCGAACCAAGCAGTGCTGCATGTACACAGCGACAAGGGAAACACCGTGCCTGCGACGTGCCAGTCCCTGTGCTGTGTAAACTTCAGCAGTCCTGCATAGCATTGAGTGGGTGAGGAGCAGAGGCACCCTCCGTAGTTGTAGAAGTGAGCGGCCCTAAGATTACAAACGCCCCTCTTCTTGCACTCCTGTTTGTCCTTGAGGCAAGGGACAATTCCTCGCAACATGGTAAAGGCACACTGTAAAGGGACACGGTAAAGTGGTATGGTAACATTGGTAAATGAACACGTGGTAATGGAACACGGTAGAGGGACACGTGGTGAAGGGACACAGTAAAGGGACGTGGTAAAGGGACACGTGGTAAAGGGACACATGGTATAGAGGCACAGTAAATGAACACGGTAAAGGCACACGGTAAAGGAACACGGTAAAGTGGTATAGTAACATGGTAAAGGGACACGTGGTAATGGAACACGGTAAAGGGACACGGTAAAGTAGCACGTGGTAAAGGGACACAGTAAAGGGACACGTGGTAAAGGGACACGTGGTAAAGGGACACAGTAAAGGGACACAGTAAAGGGACACAGTAAAGGGACACGGTAACAGGTAACAAGTCCAGTATCATGGTAAGCAAGTGGCGAGAAGATTGATGTCAGAAGGGAGGGCGCTTGCATCCTGTACTGACCAAGCGTACGTAATGATCCTGATTCTAATCCTGATCCCGTACTGACCCAGCGTTTGTAAGTACATGCACTCATGTGTGGCCTCAAGATAGGGCTCTGAGTTATTACTGTTACATGCGTGCATACCGCAGCACACACACACTCACACGCACTCACACACACACATACATGCACGTACACACTCACACGCACACGCACACACACTCACACGCACACGCACACGCACACACACATACACACACACATACACACACACACACATACACACGCACACAAATACACACACACACACACACACACACAAACACGCATGCACACACAGGTCTGGCCTCAAGGTAGAGGACATCGATCAAGTGGAGATTTTGGGAGGGGGCAGCCGCATTCCTCGCGTGCAGGCCATGCTGCAGGATGCTCTCAATGGAAGGGTTTTGGATAAGCACATGGACGCGGATGAATCGGTATGGACATGACAAACCGTTATCAAACAGAATGCTATCAATATGAGCATGGATGCAGATCAATTGTCACAAAGCTGCCAGAAGATACTATATATTGATATATTATTAGGGTTGGCCAAAACCATACATGTACGGTGTGTGTACAGTATTTTTGGCAGGGAAATTATCATAAATACGGTCATATACAATGTACATGTACGGTTCTGGCCAACCTAATGTATTATTCAGCTATCAGTAAGCGCGCACAGACGCAAATCGCTGGTGCAGCCATGATGGGATGCAGTGCTATCAAGAAGCACGCACAGACGCAAACCACTGGTTCAGACATGATGGGGCGATGTGCTATCAATAAGCGCGCACAGACGCAAACCACTGGTTCAGACATGATGGGACGTGGTGCTATCAATAAGCGCGCACAGACGCAAACCACTGGTTCAAACAAGATGGGACGTAGTGCTATCAGTAAGCGCGCACAGGCACAAACCACTGGTTCAGACATGATGGGGCGTAGTGCTATCAGTAAGCGCGCACAGGCACAAACCACTGGTTCAGACATGATGGGGCGTAGTGCTATCAGTAAGCACGCACAGACGCAAACCACTGGTTCAGACATGATGGGACGTAGTGCTATCAATAAGTGCGCACAGACGCAAACCACTGGTTCAGATATGATAGGACGTAGTGCTATCAGTAAGCACGCACAGACGCAAACCACTGGTTCAGACATGATGGGACGTAGTGCGATCAATGAGCGCGCACAGACGCAAACCACTAATTCAAACAAGATGGGACGTAGTACTATCAGAAAGCGCGCACAGACGGAAATCATTGGGTCAAGCATGATGGGACGTAGTAGATTTGATGCAATGTGTTTGTGGTAGTTGCAGCCGCACATTTCTTCACTTTATAGAAAACCAGCTACGGGCGACCCGCAGAAAAGAAAATTTTAGTTGCGGGCGAATTGAAGGTTTTTCAAACCCTCTGAAGTTCCCTGGTGTGTGTTTTAGGTTAAGTAAGTGTCCGAATACATGGAAATGCACACACTTCGACAGGTGTTTATTGGGGTGTTCTCCTCACCCGTCCACACACCCACGTACACCCACACACCCACAATACACCTGATCAAATGCCTAGTGCTCACAGTCAGATCGTTCACCAGCTTTTTCCTGCAAAGATTGCGCGCCCTCACCCCTGTACTTTCGCGTGCACACCCATTAAAATGAGTGTTTAATCTGGTTCAATGCCAATTTATTCACCAGCTTTTTCCTGCACAGGTTGCACGCTCCACACCCCTCCCAACACACACACGCATTTATACACACATAGAAATAGAAGGGCTCCGCCCGCCCAAATTCCTACCTGCAAAACTTTTTGCCTTTTTGTGCATTTGTTGTCATGTGCCAAGTGACCTTGCAGTCAAGCCTCACAATCCAGAGTTCGCAAGTGCGCTGTAATATTATTTCATGACAGTGGCATTAAACCGCAACAAAAAGTGGCTGGCCAAAATTCCTCCTCGTCGGTATCCATGTAGCCACAGGAAATCACGGCGCATGATAACTGCACAATTCCTGAACAAAATTAAGTAAGAATCAAAACAGTAAATGCCGCAGTTCGACGCCGTCACAACGCGCCACTTTCCAGCCCTTCTCGTCACCAAAAGCTCGACCCTCACAGCTCGCCGCAAAACTGAACACACAGACTTCGGATCTCGCCGTCGAATTTTCTGTCTGAATTTCCTGTCTGAATCTTACGCGGAACGGACGCCCGGCCGCGGAGTTATTCAGGCCCAAAGACCGTTACAACCGATTCGGTTAAAGCCCGGACATTGCAAATTTCTTGTCAAAAATTTCGGTGTTAAGTGTTTATATCAGTTAAACAGCTTTTGCCTGCATGGATTGCATCTCTCCTTCTCCCCCTCATTCCCCCCCCCCCCCTTCCCACACACCCAAAGGCACACACAAACACACACACGCACAGGTTGTGCTGGGTGCCTCCTTGTTTGCCGCCAACCTGTCCACCAGCTTCCGCCTGCGCAAGTTTGGCATGGCTGACGCTGCCATGTACGGCATGTCCCTGCGCATCGATGAAGTCCACAAAGGGCAGCAACCAGAGGCTGCAGTGGACACTGAGTCTGAGGAGGTGTGTGTGCGTGTGTGTGTATGTGTGTTCGTGCGTGCGTGCTGCTACATGTGCTGCTTGATATGTCCCTGCGCATCGATCAAGTCCACGAAGAGCAGCAACCAGAGACTGCAGTGGACACTGAGTCTGAGGAGGTGTGTGTGCGTGTGTGTGTGTGTGCGTGCGTGCGTGCTGCTACATGTGCTGCTTGATATGTCCCTGCGCATCGATGAAGTCCACAAAGGGCAGCAACCCGAGGCTGCAGTGGACACTGAGTTTGAGGAGGTGTGTGCGTGTGTATGTGCGTGCGTGCTGCTACATAGGCTGCTTGGTATGTCCCTGCGCATCGATGAAGTCCAGTGCATACGGTCGCATCTGCACGGCATATAAAGTTCTTGCAGTCGCGCCTGCACTACACATGAAGTGCTTACAATTGCATCTGCACTGCACATATAAATGCTTACAGTCGTGCCTGCACTACACATGAAGTGCATACAGTCGCATCTGCACTGCACGTGAAGTTCTTACAGTTGCGCCTGCACTACACATGAAGTGCATACGGCCGCATCTGCACTGCATATAAAGTTCTTACAGTCGCGCCTGCACTACACATGAAGTGCTTACAGTCGCATCTCCACTGCACATATAAATGCTTACAGTCACATCTGCACTGCATATTAAGTTCCTACAGCCGCATCTGCACTACACATGAAGTGCTTACAATCGCATCTGCACTGCACATAAAGTACTTTCAGTTTTAGTGTGCACCGTTCTTCAATGCTTATCTCCTCACTGCTCTGTCTGCGCAGAAGGTGTGCAACCTCCTGCAGTACATGAAGAAGCTGCCCGTGCGCCTCTAAAGTAACCCTAAACTTAGACCCTGAACCCTACATTCTTCAATGCTTATCTCCTTATTGCTCTGTCTGCGCAGAAGGTGCGCAACCTCCTGCCGTGCTTGAAGAAGCTGCCCGTGCACCTTTAAAAGTAACCCTAAACCCTGAATTCCTCAATGCTCATCCCCTCACTGCTCTGTCTGCGCAGAAGGTGCGCAACCTCCTGCCGTACATGAAGAAGCTGCCCGTGCGCCGCATCGTGCACTTCAACAACCTCACCAAAGACCCCGTCCGCCTGTGTTTGACTTACAACGCAAGCACACCGCATGGCTTGCCTCCTGCTACAGGTACAGGCCTGTGTATGAGGGTTTTTGAGCATACTTATACAGGGATTTTGAGCAAACTTTTACAGGGTTGACCAGAACTGTGTATATACACTGTATGTGACCGTATATGGTGAGTTCCCTGCCAAAATACCGTATGTGCACCGTACACCATACGGTTCTGGCCAACCCTAAACGTTTATGAGGGTTTTTGAGCAAACAAGCATATCAGGGTTTATTGGACGCAGACACTCCGCAGCTAAGACGTGCTTGTTTATGTTAAGGGCTGGCCAGAACCATATATATACGGTGTATATACGGTGTATATATGGTATTTCTGGCAGGAAAATCACCAAATATGCAGTCACATGCGGTGTATATATACGGTTCTGGCCAACCCTATTTATGTTGTACTACCTGAACATGCCGCATGGCTTGCCGTCTGCCGAAGGTGGGACAGTGAGGGTGGTAGTGTTTGGCATGTGTATGTGTGAGTGTGTGTGTGTGTGCACTACCTTGTTTAACGTACACGTCCTGCCAGCTTGCAGATTGCTTCCTCACCCACAGACCCAAGACCAAAGACCAGTACACACCATCCCTGTTCCTTCCACACCTACAGATCCAACAGCAATTTGTGTGACCGACAATTTTTGAATCATACGCACACACACGTGTATATGTACATACACGCACACATACACAGGCACTCACACTCAAGTATACACCTCTTGCCCGTCACAAGTAGACCCAACAAATCTCGTGAGGCCACTCACGCGCGCACACATACACACGCGTACGCACCTCTTGCCTGTCATGCACAGACCCAACAAACCTCGTGCGGCCACTCACACACGTACACATACACATATATACACATGTATACACACATACACACACGCACGCACCTGTTGCCTGTTTGCGCAGATCCAGCGAACCTTGTGATCGGCTATTTTGAAGTCACTGGCATCGACGTACATCCACATGTATACACACATACACATACACACACATACACACACACGCACACATGCCTACGCGCCTGTGGCCTGTCATGCACAGATTTAACAAACCTTGTGATCGGCAACTGTGAAGTCACTGGCTTCAACGTTTACCCACATGTATACACACAAACACACACACACACACACGTACGCGAACGTACCTGTTGCCTGCCAAGCACAGAATTAACAAAACTCGTGATCGGCAACTGTGATGTCACTGGCTTCAACGTTTATCCACATGTATACACACAAACACACACACACACACACACACACACATGCTTACGCACCTGTGGCCTGTCATGCGCAGATCCAAAGAACCTCGTGATCGGCAACTTTGAGGTCACTGGCATCGATACTGTCATCAGCAAGTGAGTAGTGTTGCTAGAGAGGCAGACCGCAGCGTTTGGTTCATGCTGTGTCTCTGTACTTGCTCTGGCAGTTGGTTCATGAACAATGGTAAATTGAAAGGTATTAATTATGCCGTGTAATTGCTCTGGCAGTTGGTTCATGAACAATGGTAAATTGAAAGGTATTAATTATGCTGTGTATTTGCTCTGGCAGTTGGTTCATGAACAATGGTAAATTGAAAGGTATTAATTATGCCGTGTATTTGCTCTGGCAGTTGGTTCATGAACAATGGTAAATTGAAAGGTATTAATTATGCCGTGTATTTGCTCTGGCAGTTGGTTCATGAACAATGGTAAATTGAAAGGTATTAATTATGCCGTGTATTTGCTCTGGCAATTGGTCCATGAACAATGGTAAATTGAAAGGTAATAAATATGCCGTGTATTTGCTCTGGCAATTGGTCCATGAAAAGTGGTAAGACGAATCAATTTACGCTTGGACTCTGTACTTGTTCTGTAATTGTTCTGGCAGTCAGACCATGAAAAGTTGTTCTGTCCTTGACCATGAAAAGTTGTTCTGTACTTGTTCAATCAGTCAGACCATGACAAGTGATAAACCAAGGACAATGCTTGAAAGGCAGCTTGTTGATCCTCCTCTTCGGAAGAACATGGTCGTTCTCGTGTGTGTTTGTGTGTGTGTGTGTGAGAGAGTGTGTGTGTGTGTGTGTGAGAGAGTGTGTGTGTGTGTGTTGGCCGTATTACTAATCCTGCTCTGAGACAGGCACAAAATAGCGGCATCGCCGATCCCTGCTGATTTCAATATTCCTCTCTTCCGTACAACCAACGATAACTTTTCAGCAACTCGTATTTAACCCTTAGCTCTGAAACAGGGGCAACAGCAGTGGCACCTTCAACCTCTGCTGATCTCGATAGCCCTCTCCTCCGTACAACCAGCGATATCCCCTCTACAGCTCGTACTTGACCCTTTGCTCTGAAACAGGGGCAATAGCAGTGGCACCATCAGCCTCTGCTGATTTAGACAACCCTCTCCTCTGTGTACGGTCACTTTACACCCCCCTATAAGAAAAAAATAGCACCCCCCTGTAATTACTGTGTTCCTGATCCTGCTGTGCAACAGGGACAACAGCAGTGGCATTGTCAACCTCTGCTGATTTAGACAACCCTCTCCTCCGTACAACCAACGATAACCCCCCTACAACTCGTATTTGACCCTCTGCTCTGAAACAGGTACAACAGCAGTGGCACCGTCAACCTCAGGTTTGAAACAGCCTATGATGGCGTCCTGCGCTTCGACAGAGCCGAGGTGCGTAAGCAGGTCAATGACAGTTGCATTCCATCATGCATGGAATAGAGCTCAGCACGTTTGTGCGCACAAGCTGTTGCATATCAAACACAAGCGTGCGTGCTTTCATTCACGTTTCTTATGCGCCAAAGCACCGTGTGATATGCTGCGCTTTGACAGAGCTGAGGTGAGTCACAAGGCCATGCGTTTGTGTTGTGCCGTGCGTGCGTGGTCTTGTGCCGTGCGTGCGTTCGTGGTCTCGTTCACGCCTTGCGTGCTGTTGTGTTATTGCAGTTTATTTACAGAGAGAGATTATTACAGTTTATTTACAGAGAGAGAGAAACAGACCCAGCAGGAAATCCAAAAGACACTGGAACAAAATAACTGCGAGACTGCCTGATTCCTAACACTAACACGTGCATCACAGTGCCTTTGTGATGATCAGCTTTGACACGCTAAGGGACGTGAATAGATCGTGCGTGCACGCATGTGTGTTAACGCACATAAAACTGCACGCGTGTAATCTGTACATAGAACTGCACGCGTGTTATCTGTACATAAAAAAACTGCCCGCGTGTAATCTGTACATAAAACTGCACGCGTTTAATCTGTACATAAAACTGCACGCGTGTTATCTGTGCATAGAACTGCACGCGTGTAATCTGTACATAAAACTGCACGCGTGTAATCTGTACATAGAACTGCACGCGTGTAATCTGTACATTAAAAAAACTGCACGCGTGTAATCTGTACATAAAACTGCACGCGTGTAATCTGTACATAAAATTGCACGCGTGTAATCTGTCCATACAATTGCATGCGTGTTATCTGTACATAAAACTGCACGCGTGTAATCTGTACATAAAACTGCACGCGTGTTATCTGTGCATAAAATTGCATGCGTGTTATCTGTACATAAAACTGCACGCGTGTAATCTGTACATAAAACTGCACGCGTGTAATCTGTACATAAAATTGCACGCGTGTAATCTGTACATAAAATTGCATGCGTGTTATCTGTACATAAAACTGCATGCGTGTTATCTGTACATAAAACTGCACGCGTGTAATCTGTACATAAAATTGCACGCGTGTAATCTGTACATAAAATTGCATGCGTGTTATCTGTACATAAAACTGCACTTGTGTAATCTGTACATAAAACTGCACGCGTGTAATCTGTACATAAAAAAACTGCACGCGTGTAATCTGTACATAAAACTGCACGCGTGTAATCTGTACATAAAAAAAACTGCACGTGTGTAATCTGTGCATAAAACTGCACGCGTGTAATCTGTACATGAAAAACTGCACGCGTGTAATCTGTACATAAAAATTGCACGCGTGTAATCTGTACACGTACCAGCCACGCATTGACGATCCAGCCACGCTCTGTCGTCAAAACCTGTATACACGTACCAACATTGTTGTATCTCTAGGGTTGACCAGAACCATATACATACGAATTGTATACGCTATTTCTGGCAGGGAAGTCACCAAATATACGGTCTTATATGATATATATATATATCGGGGATGTGTCATACGGTCATTTGGGACGTTCAATACGGTAAAATACGGGTTGAATACGGAATACGCGTATAATACCAGAGGGGGCTGACTGAGCCAAAAGAAAGGGTGTTTTTCATATGTGGATTGAGCATGGGCCCCATGACTGGCAAGCTCTAAGCTTGGCACCCAGAGGCCGGCCGTGCTCTGAATTTTTGTTTGCACCTGAGCATGAGGCTTGCCCGTAATGGGGCGCATGCTCTTCGTGGCGTGAACCCCACTTTTTGCCACAAATTGTTCATGCCAACTCACCCACTGCACCAATCTGGAATATTTTTAGTGGTGTAGAATTCTTATTGGAAAAGAATATAAATGAAAGAAAACGGCCGAGTGGTTGGTGTTTGAGAATTTGAGCCATTTTCCCATGGAAATCACCACATTAGGGTTTACATGCACCATGTGTGCTTAATCCAGTCTATCTCAGCACGCAAAGCGAACCACATAAAACTGGGCACACGCTCGGGTAGCTCTCAATTCCAGCTTCACTTCGGTACTAAAAAGGTGTCGATCGGATGAAGTGGCTGTGAGTGGCTGCCTTCTGAATGCAACAATGCACATTTTCAGGCATTTCCTCCGTTAGCCCCCTCTGGTATAATACGACCGTATTGTAAGCAATTTTGGAAGTACCGATTTTTGACCCAAAATGGACCCGATTCGCCCCAAAATCACCCAAGCGTCCCAATTCTTTTCCAATATAATTTAAGTATATTATTCAAAAGCTTGGTAGCTCACGAAGGTCATTGCTGGGGCGTAAACTGCCTAAAAAGGCAAAAAAACGGCAAAAACGGCAAATTTTGCAATCGTATAATACGGTTACGCGTTAAATACGATACGGCGTATTTACGAATACGCCGTATGACACATCCCTGGTATATATATATGGTTGTGGCCAACCCTACATATCTGTGGAACTTACCGACCACGCTTTGACGCACCAGCTACACTTTGTCGTCAGACTCTGTATGCACGTGCCAGCTGCACCAGCTACGCTCTGACGTCGGAATCTGTATACACGTACCAGCTATGACGTATCTGCGTAACGTACCAACCACGCTTTGACGCACCAGCTACACTTTGTCGTTGGAGTATGTATGCACGTATTAGCTACACACTTTGACGTATCTGTGTAACATACCAGGAATAAGTACATGCCTTCACTTACATTGCACTCCCACAGGCCACCGTATCGAATACTGTGCTGCTTCCATGAGTCGTCGCTGTCATTAACGACAAGCACAATCAGAATCAGTGTGTGCACTCAACTTACATTGCACCCCCACAGGCCACCGTATCAAATACTGTGCTGCTGTCCATGAGTCGTCGCTGTCATTAACGACAGACACAATCAGAATCAGTGCGTGCACTCAACTTACGTTGCACCCGCACAGGCCACCGTATCGAATACTGTGCTGCTGTCCATGAGT
>Ga0307942_1000161_pt1:0-37500 | contig 39090 bp, 35 predicted proteins | sample OrgLakmetagen175_FD_201846 | JGI IMG/M metagenome (GOLD analysis project Ga0307942, IMG submission 201846) | Saline water microbial communities from Organic Lake, Antarctica - #175 | ecosystem: Environmental > Aquatic > Non-marine Saline and Alkaline > Saline | place: Antarctica: Organic... | reverse complement strand
TTAAGATACTGGTCGTGATTAACAATATCGTGGGTAGGTGCTGGCTTACTATGGTTATTGATCGACTAAGCTAGCTAACTTACCAGGCTGCCAGGAAATCCTCCTTGTACCAAAGAACACCAGGCTTATTGCACTGAAAAGTGACAGTGTTGGTTTTGTAGCACGGCAGGTTCAATGTTGTAGGGCTGGTTCAGTTTTCATAGTTAGGCAGGAAGGGTGGTCTGGTAAACTTATATTGACTCTGCAGTTTCTGTGCCTGGCGCTCTTGCTTGTTTGAGTCTGATACTCCAGTCTCTTTGTGACTTCTTTTCTCCTGCTAGTACTCTGTTGGACCTTTCTGACCGGCCAGTTTTGTCTGCTGGTAAAAGAGTTATATAGTACACGGTACCAAAGTCTTTCTTCTGTGCGTGAGCTGAGCCTTCTGTGAGCTGAACCGTCACCACCGTGAGAAGAAGGAGGTGACGGTTCAAGCAACGCACTGAGGTGATGAGGTGGCTGATGGAAGTGTCTGGGAGAGAAAGAGCGAGTTAGTTATATCCGTAATTACAAGAGGACGATTCAAATGCCAAACAACCAAATAACCGTTAAACCATTGATCACATTATAAATTCCAAGGAATTTCACACAATTCATCCACAAATCTATGCAAGGCTGGTCAGCCAGGCGTCCGTCAATTCTGTTCGTGGAGTGCGCCCCGGCTTGTCCCAGGGCAATAACAGTGAAAATAAAAGAAAGTGAATGCAGGTAATGTTTATACTACCGGCATGGACTAGACATGGAGTAGGCGTTAGTGGTGGCAGCGCACGATTTGGATTAGGTCTGAGAACACTCCTGCGGCAGTAACCTCTGTGCCTGCACCTGGACCCCTTACAATGAGGCATGCCGGTGACTTGTACCTGCGGTATCAAGTTGCAAGGTCACAAATAAAAATTTGCCTGCTTTGCAAGATTGCAAACCAAAGTGTGTGTCATCCTTTTTTTATGATGGTAGGCAGGATTAAAATCCTGACGTAGGGTTAAAATTCTAGGAGTTGATGCAATGTATGTATGTATGTGTGCGTGTGTGTGTGTATGTGTGTGTGTGTGTGTGCGGGTGCGTGTGAGTCTAGGATGGGTGGCACGAGGAGAGTTTGAGGACAGCCTGGTGACCAGACTGATAAACAACATGCACCACAAAGTCCTGCTTGCGTACTGAGTCTGAAAGGTAACTTACATCTTACATCAGGCAACAGTAGGAATTAAAACAGGTTTACCGGGTTTGTTGTTTGAGGAAATTAAAGTAATTTCCTTGTTGATGTCAAATGGATGACACTGCATACAAAATAAGTACCTCGCCATACCTTTCTGTCTCAAAGACCACCATGTTATCGCTACCACCTAGCTGAGCAAATGGGTGGTCACGAGCGTAGCTGCGATTGTATAACAAAAGTGAATTTTGTTATTTTTTACAGAAAGACTTGCCATGCCATAGCATTTACTGAGTTGGTGATGTTGGTGGTGTTGGTGGTGTTGGTGGTGTTGGTGACGAAAACCGCGCAAGTCACAGTAGGACTGCACCATTTAAAGGATGCAGAGCCACACAGCATCCCACCTTGGGGGGAAACACGAGAAGGAGCGGGAGACGGGTCTAATGGGGATCAGGTAGTGCAGTTGAATATGAAGTCAATATAACAAGCTTGATTGTTTAGTGATCCAATGGAAAGCTTGATCAGCAAATTGTGACGCTGCCCCTGACCTCATGCAAACAATTTCTGGCAGCTCATGTACACTAAAGTCCAGTCGACGCTATTACAGACATAAATCTAGCCCATCCACGCTCTAAGCCCCTCAACCACCCCAAAACCCTAATATTGTGCCCCTCCCCCCCTTTTTATGTGTGATCAGCTCAGGCTTTGTTAACTCATTACTCATTACCTTAACTCACCATCCTGCACACTGCATCGGCACCTGCAACAAAGCAAAGCGTCCACCCAACCCCTAGGCAAGGCGAAGAGAAGCGAAGCAAAGCTGTCCATCTTGCAGATTAACTAATGAGTGATCGTACCTAGCCACCTTGATGGCCGCTGTGCCGTTTGCAACATCCACAGACCCAACATAGCGGATCACTTGGTTGGCAGCCTCAGCTGCTGATGCTCTTTGCGTCATGGCCGCATCATACTATGAGTAAAAGGCAAGTTCTTGTGTGTACGTGCATGCAAAGTTGTGTTGCACAAGAGTGCGCATTTGTGAGTATCCGTGTGTCTCTGAGGCATCGGCATGTGTGTGCATCCATTAACCATTGTAAGTGCCCAACGAAATTTAATCTGTAAATAGCGTGATGAATGTGCCTAGCCTGCAACCTGTAAGGTGTGTTGGTTTCACCTGATTGGACATTTTGTGGTTGCGTCACAGCTCCTTGAGTAAAGTTGTATTAGAAGAGAGGGCCTTTGGGAGAATGAGTACACTGAGTGCGAACCAACAAAAACTCATACAATCAAACGTGCAGGACCGCACACAAAACACGTGTGCACCAAACATACACATACAATCATGTGCAGGAACACACAAAACACATAAATGCACCAAACATACAACACGTTGACACACACACTGGCAGCCAACCTCGGGTAGCTTCTCCATAAACTCGTCTGCTGAGTCCAGCCTAGCCAACGGCTCGGGCACAAGGGACTCTAGCACCAGACTGTCCAACTCTATCTGCAGTCCACACTCTCTTGCTAGTATGATGACCTTACGAGCCACGTCCATCCCTGCAGGGATGCGCGCATGTAAGTGTGTGCGTGTATGCATGTCAGCATGTCTTTAGGAGAGTCTTCATTGGTAAAAGCCCTTGACAATTCCGTCCTCTGCCTTAAACTCGTAGTGTGTAAATATGGTGGACAAGAAACATATACACATACCTGAGAGGTCCTCTCTTGGATCTGGTTCGGTGAAGCCTCTGTCTTTTGCGTTTTTGACGACAGAAGAGAATGGAACACCTGCATGATAACCACAAACGTCCATAGGACTGTGCGTAGGTTGCAACTACATGTTGCTCGATGAGCCTTCTGAACATGCGTGTAGATTGTAAATGACCACTTCTTCGTCTTTGAAAGCACGGCTATGAATGAAGGCACATGAATGGCAGGGCTACTGTTATTCCAGGTAAAATAGGCCAACGGAGGTGGTCACCTGCTTTGTACGTGTTAAAGATGTAGGACAACGTCCCTGAAAGGATGCCTTCTATCCGAGTGACGCGATCTCCTGTTTCCAATAAGCCACGCAGGGTTGACATGACGGGCAGGCCAGCTCCGACGGTCGCCTTTGTACGATTGCGGTACAAACGGTGAGAAGTGCTTGCGCGGTGCTTGCATCAAATTTGATGAGGTGACGATTGATTGTGGGTTGTTGAAGATCCAAGACGTATTTTGTATTTTTGTAACTACTGTGAGAGGAACTAAGGGCACCATTGTCAATACCATTAGGGCACAATGCCAATCGCAAGGCCACAGGACCACAGGTGTATTAATGAAATTGCAATACATATCCTTGATTTTTAATGATTTGTTCCCTGGAAACCCTAGATCAAATCCCGTCAACTGACACGAGTCGTCCGGATTAAAATAAGTCTTAAAAATGCTCTCAAGATGGAGGGCACGAGCAGAAGAAGATCAAGATGCCTTGTGGACTACTGTAGCCCCCAAGATGGCTAGCGCACTGGCACAGCAGGAGCAGCATAACCCAGCAGGAGCCAACCAGGAGGAGGTGAGAGGGATCCAGCATGCCGAAACACTTGTGAACTGCTGCCTGATCTCCCAAGGTGCACACGGACATCCATGCGCAAACACACACACACACTCTCACACACACACACACACACACACACACACAAGCACGCACGCACGCACGCACACACACGCACACACTCACACACACGCACACACTCACTCACACTCAAACATACACACAAGTGCATACACACACAAGTGCATACACACATGTACACACATACACACACACACTCACACACACAGCGCACCTCGTACATGAACTGCCTATTACTCCTCTGAGCTAGCTGTTTCAAATCAAGGTATCGCTCCAACGATCCGGCTCCAAACTTCTTGTTGGGTGTGACGATGTGGAAGCCCAGTTGCATCCACTCCGCTGCATCAAGGGAACAGTACCAGTGTTTGTATTGAGTGGTCGATGGTGTTATCTGAACAAAGGCCAAATCTGAAGACCACCAGCCGGTGTGGAAACTGAAGCTCATCTGCACATGTTGCTCCCTCTTTTACACTCATTTGAAGCTTCAAAAGCTAACATAGTCGAAAAGGAAGCTTGCAATCTATTCCAGGTGTGCAGCAATGACCCTCCCCCTTCCTTGTACGCCCTGCCATTGTTTGTCTTCTTAAAACTGCCTCCAATAAACCTTCAGCATTTAGTGTGTAGTCCTCGAGCCTCCCTTCTCCCTGCTCACTGACACCCCCTAGCACGTCACACCAGCTCCCTCCCTTGGATAACACCCACGCCAAACAAGCGTATGATATATATACCACGCAAACACACCTATTACTGAAAGCATACAAGCGTATGACATATATATCACGCAAACACACCTATCACTGAAAGCATACAAGCGTACAACCATCAGGTGGCGTTGACACCTGCTACAGGTGTTCCCCCGCAGTACTCGATACACCAACAAACAAGCCTTCGTGCTTACACACACCAATAGACAAGCAAAATATAATGTGGCAGCAGCACCTCACCACAGTACCTACCACAAAGCACCCAAGCCTGACACGCACCATAATGACAAGGCACAACCTCTGAGGCCGAACAGTCAATCATGATAGCGCAAGATGTGGAAGCCTCTGTGGCAACTTGCTGCCCAAATGCTCTGAGGTTCACTTCAGCCTACGATTAGATCATGGTCATGACAGTGATGCTGTATAGTGTATTTATGTTGTGTGTGTGTGTGTAGCTGTGTGTGTATGTGTAGGTGAGTGTGTATGTGTAGGTGTATGTATGTGTAGGTGTGTGTATGATATAAGCCGTGCTAAGGCTGACCTGTTCCATAATTTAAAGCTGGACAAAATAAAAAATACAAAGGAGTGCGAGCTGGGCAAAGCAGGAAACATTGAGAGCGCTTCATTCACAATTCCTTGACTGACAGCGTGTGTGATGGCGCAAGACCCATGCAGCAAGCAAACATTATACTACGCAGGCAGTAATTAGCACATAGTTTAAGGAAATGGTAAGAATTGCGAGTTGCCCCATCAACACCGTCTTTTAGATCATTGCTGTGTCTTTTTGGGGCGGAGCCCCCCGGGGCGTAGTCCCTTATTGTTCACTGCAGTCAACACTGCGCTCTCAGAGAGTCAACACTGAGAGAATAGAGCATTGAGCCAGCCAGGCAACCTTACAGTGTAAATTTTGTATAAACAATTGCTAATTTCGCGCTAATTCCGGAACACCCCGGTCAAACCCCCCTCCACGCGCGACCCCTTCGGGATGCAATTGGGTTATAATGTTTCCCATCAAATTCTTAGCCCTTCTTCTCCTCTTCAGGAGTGGTGTCGTTGAGTGTGGTAGAAGGCCGACCGATCCCAACACGCTACCAGCACTTGCAGCAGCAGAGACGGCAGCAGCTTCACAGCACTCGGGAGGACAGGCGAGCAGGCCCGGGAGAGGACCCATGCCAGCACTTGGCACAGCACTTGGAGCAACTGTCTCAGCCTGGCATTGCCACTCAGCAGGCACAGGAAGCAGCAGCCCAGCCAGAGGTGGTGGCTTTGAACAACCGTATGGAGCTCAGGCGTTCAGAGGAGCAGTTCAGAAGGAATGCAATCCACCTGAATTGCTTGCACATGACACACAGCGGTGTACACAGACGGTATGAGGGACTGTGCAAACTGTGCAAGAGCGGGGGGGTGCAGGGGGGGCGCAGCCCCCCCTGAATTGTCTAACTCATTCGAATGCCGCTCTTCGGTGCAAAGACCAGGCTGCCATCTCAGAAATGGTTGAACAGCAGTGGGATGCGGAGGGGGAGTGCAGCCCCCATGAATCGCTCTCACTACATTTGGTACAACTTCAATGCAGGTACAACTTCAATGCAGGCGCAGGCTCCGCCCCATTTTTTGTGATCCGCAGGATCACACCCTACTTGTTAGTTAGGAGCTTATTGAGCAAGAAGCGACTGTCACAGAGAAGCCCAACTGACCTAGATATAAGATATAAGGCTACCAGCGACCACAGGTCATTGTGCAGCTCGCTTGGTGGAGGAGTTTTTAGGGTAATTTGGGTGCCTCCTTTGCTTTGGCAGTTTTGGTTGGTACCTTGATTAGCACCTTGCATTGGCATCTTTTCAAGTGCAGTTTGGCCTGAGTTCAAAATACAAAAGCACTTACCCCACCAGGGCCTCTAATCAAAAGCTTTTCTCTCCACTGTGCATCGATGCCACTCCCAGCTATAAGCATATTTTTCGTGTTCGCCACGCCAATGACGGAAAGCTTAGATCCAAGGAGCGCATCGAGAGAGCCTGCAGCAATGCACACACTGATTGTCGTGCCTTGCGTTGCAATTATTGATGCACGTGCCTTTGATAAATGTGCACATATGCACGCATGCAATGCACTTTCATAATTATGCATATATGTGTAGGTACATTTGTGTATGCATGTGCGTTTTCATTTATGTATCATGCAAATGTATTGCGTGAGAGTTTTGTGTATGTGTGGCGTGCCCTTGTGTGTAGCACATGTGTTTGCCTCCTGAGTGGACAATACATTTGTGCGTGTTTGTTTCTGTCTGTGTCTGTCCAGGTACTTGCTGCTGTATCACCTGCTTGCTGCTGAATAGCCCGGATCAAAGCCCCTCCTACTGTTCCGCTTGCTCCAACCACAGCTATGCAAACCCTAACAAAAGTGTATGGGTGTGTACGCAGGGTATTATGCGTACGTTGTGTGTATGTGTGTGTGTGTGTGCGCGCGTGCGAGTGTGTGTGTGTGTGTGTGTGTGTGTGTGTGTGCGTGTGTGTGTGTGTGCATATGTGTGTGCGTATGCGTGTGCATATGTGTGAGCGTATATGTGCACGTATGTTTGTGCGCACACCTGTTAGCCATCGCCTGAACAATTTATTGAAATTTCACAATAGATAAAATGTATTTAAGAACCTCTATGTAGTTTGAGTGCGTGTCCCATACGTGCTTCAACCTTAAAATGGGAGACTTGACTGAGGAGATCGACAAGCAGATCCTGAAGAAGTACGAGATCCAAACGAAGCTCGGCAAAGGGGCGTACGGAGTAAGCGAACCCGCTACTTTGACGAGCGCTGACTAGGGGTCGAGGCTGCCCCCTCGCCCTTCTGCTTCCCACAATTGCCTGGAGTTATCCGCCTACTTCCGCACCTTTCCTGCAGGTCGTGTGGAAGGCAGTGGACAGAAAGACCAAGGCAACTGTGGCTTTGAAAAAGATTTTTGACGCTTTCCAGAACGCCACTGATGCACAGGTTTGTGGTAATCAGGACTTGCAGAGCTCTTGGAGTGTGTGTGTGCTTGCTTTATAGGGAGGGAGGGCCTGGGCTGGGCTTGCGGCCTGATAAGTTGTAACTCCTTGTAACTTTCCCACCCACTCCCACCCGCAGCGGACGTTCCGGGAGGTCATGTTCTTGCAGGATCTCAACCAGCATGAAAACATCATCAAGTAAGAGCCTTGGTACATGCCCTTTGCCTGGGTTGTCTGGCAGGAGTTGCGTGCAAGCGCGGTGCTAAGTACCTTGTCAAAACTTTGTTCTTGCAGGTTATTGAATGTGTTGAAAGCAGAAAACGACAGGGACCTGTACCTCATATTTGAGTATATGGAGACAGACTTGCATGCTGTGATTCGAGCCAACATTTTAGAGGAGGTGCACAAGCAGTTCATCATGTACCAGATGTTCAAAGCCCTCAAGTACATGCACTCGGGGGAGCTGTTGCACCGAGACATCAAGGTAAAAGAGCTGCTTGAGTTTGATAGGAGGCCTGGATTGTGGCTCTGCTTGTGTGACCAATGGGCTGTTCAGTGGCTAGAGCCTATTCGTGACATACTTTAATGCCAGCACTGCTCAGCACGTCAGGATCGGGTAAGCTGGTGCAGTCTGAGTATCTCCACAACCCCCTGCGCATGTATAAGTGCTTACCTTGTGTGCATTGCCCTGCTCGTATATGCAAAAAAATGTGCAAGCTAATTGCGAACAGGAAAAGTGCCATTTCTGCTCGTGTGCTGCTCTTCGTACCAAATAGTGACCACCCATCATGGCTTAGTCCTGTGATTGTTGTCGTACAAGCAAGTATGCAATTTGACCCCCCACCCCAGTCAAGTAAAGTTTGGTTCAGTGGTCAAGTGGTCAATAACAGGCACATTGGAGCAGATGGTCAACTTTCATTGCAGTCAATGTCTTCACGCACGTGCCCATCACTCCTTGTACTTACCCCAGACCAGATTTCGGATTACAAATGACTGCTAGATAAATGTCAACAAATTGACGTTGGACGTTACACTCACCTTCCCAATGACACAGTCAGAATCAAATACGTGCACACACACATACACACAACATACACAGCATACAAATGCACACGCACACATACACACACATACACACGCAGCCCAGCAACCTGCTGCTCAACAGCGATTGCCAGATAAAGCTAGCGGATTATGGCCTAGCCCGCTCCGTGTCCCAGCTCAATGCCTCTGAGGTAAGGGAGAGAGGGGGTCAAGGACATTCCTACTGCTGCAAGTGTAAGCTTCTCTGCAGTGAATGCATGCATGCCCGTGGTGTACTAGTCCCAGCTCATTGCCTCAGAGGTAAGGGAGGGGTTGAGGTGTCAACAAAACCGCTTTCGCGTATTTCTCAGCAGTGAGTGTATGCCTGTATGTTTGTGCTTGAGGGGGCCCGCCCCAGCTCGTTATTTTAGAAGTGATGTGGTGAATCGAAGTGTAGATGTTATGCGGAAGAGGATGTGTGCATCAAAACGGCTCCAAACCAATGCTTGCTCTAGCAAATGTCCCGTCCATGAGCAAAGAGGACACCAGAAGTTGATGTAGATGAGATAGGTGGGTAAACTGATGTGTATCAGGTAAAAGCAGGCTTCACACACGTTAAGGGAGGCTTTTTATAGAGTTGGATACCTGTGTTTGCAGCACACTGCTTCACTGATTGCCTTATCTTCCAGTACGATAACGATTCATTATGCTAATTGCTTCAAACATACTGTGCAAGGCGCGTACGCCACACACACACACACATACACACACTCTCATATACACATACACCCACACACACACACAAAAGACGCACACACAAACAATACACACACTAATCCACACACACACACACACACACACACACACACACACACTGCAGGGCAACAACCCCATCCTTACAGACTATGTGGCCACCAGATGGTACCGTGCACCAGAAATCCTGCTCGGCAGCACCAAGTACACATACGGTGTAGACATGTGGTCTAGTGGTGGGTGTGGATGCTTTTGCACGACCATTCGTGGGTGTTTTATGTGGTGTGTGTGAAAGTGTGGGTGGGTGAGTGTGGGTGGGTGTGAGTGGATGAGTGTGAGTGTGTTGTGTGTGGCGTGCTTTTAAGTTGGGCAGGGGGGGCGTGAGGGTGGAAAATTGGGGTTCAGCAGAACAAGTATAGTGCTCTTGCACTGATGTTTTCCCCCTCCGCTTGGTGCATTCTGGGAGGGCTGCTGCTGGGGTGCTCTGGTGCTGCTTGTGTGTTTTCATCATGCCAGACACGTGCACACATCAAGCACACTGCTATTGCACTTGTATCCCCCCTTCACAGGGTGCATCCTGGGAGAGCTGCTGTTGGGAAAGCCCATCTTTCCAGGCAACAGTACCATGAACCAGCTGGACCGGATAGTAGAGGTGAGCCATTGGTTTTATTTTAAGGCCCAACAGAATCATGAACCAACTGGATCGGACAGTAGAGGTGAGTCGCCGGTCCTTTCTTCAAAGGAATTGAGCATGTCCAATCGAAGCAGAAGGCAATCCTAACCCACACAGGAACTTACAGAGGATGAGGAGTTTCAAGTTGTTGACTCAAACTACCTGCTGCTTAAGTGCTAAAATTTCAAGGCCTAACTTAAGCAGGAAGCGTTCCCAACCCACACAGGAACGTACAGAGGATGAGGAGCTTCAATGTTTTCTCAAGTTTTCTCAAGTTATTGGTTCAACTTACCTGCTTAGGTTCCTAGGCACAGGCCACAGACTGCCGTGCACATGCTTGGCCTGCATCTGCAAGACAATGGTGTATGTGCTTTCTTAAAGCATTGATCTGTACGCTTGCACAAGCTAGGTGTGCCGAAACACAGCGCAAAGAAAACTGTTCTGTCGTAGCTAAAGGTTCAAATACCTGTTGAGTACACCGCTGTGGTACTCGCATCAATTACCTTGGCCGTGCAAAGTGCTTACACAGCTAGAACGCTGCGTCAGCACACGCATGCACACACAACACGCACAAAAAAATACATGCACACACACACACACGCACACACACACACACACACACACGCACACACACACACATAAACACAGGTCACTGGCCGGCCGTCTGCCGATGACATTGCTGCCGTTGACTCACCGTTCGCCCCCACCATGATGGAGAGCTGTACCCTCACACTGCCCAAACGCCTAGAAGACATGTTCCCCAACACCAATCCCCTGGCCTTGGACATGCTGAGGTGCGTGATTTTGTGAACAAGAGTCAGGTCAACCAAGCCCCACCCAATAGGGGGGATTGATGCCCCTTTCCTGAATTGCACATCTGAGGTGACCAAATGGTTCTGTACATAAATGTAACACCTTTGCATAAAATTTAATGAGTTTGGGGTCAAGGGTGAGAGCGGGGGGCTGGATTTGTGCCATTTCCTTGCCAGAAAGGTGGTGTGGGTGTAGAAATGCGGGCTTGGTCCAAACACAAGCTTTCTGGCCATCACCTGAGTGTCGGGAGCCCTTCAGTATGCTCCAAAGCATGCCCTGTCAAGTTTTATGGTCTGGAATGCTGGGGTTGGGCCATGGTGGGCAGCGACAGCTGAGATTTTCAAAGGCTATGGATTCAAATTTCACTGCCTGCCCATACCAGCCGAGAATGCTAAACTGCTCTTTACTTGTCAAACTTCAAATGTTCTCAGTGTCACCTCTGTGCCACTAACAACTTTTACAAGCTATAATTTCTAAAACTAGTCGCACAAATCGGCTTCCCAAACCATGCACCCTGTTCTCCTCGCATAGAATCAAGCTTTTCCCTGCCAAAAATGAGCGAATTCCTGGACCCCCGCCCCCACCGTCCAGATCCCCCTCACAATGCTTTATATATTATGTCCAACCATCGTTGTGGGTGAGGCAATCCGCAAGGCCACTTTCTGAGGACCCCATTTTGGCAGGGAAATCCGGGCCCCGCACCCTGGGCGCCCCCCGGCACAAGCTGAGTATGAAAAGTTGAACAGTTAGGTTCAGCTTGAGGTCCTGCACACTCAGAACTGGGTGGGAGCTTTGGGGCAAGAAATCTCACAGGCATGGTTGACCTGAACAAGAGTGCATGTAAATTCCCACACCTGCACCGCACACTGCTGTAACGCTTCAATTCTACACCTGCACCGCATACTACCTTAATGCTTGAATTCCCACACCAGCACCGCACACTACCGTAATGCTTGAATGTTAACACTTTCCAGCACCAACCCACTGGACCCCCCTCGACATGCTTTATATGCACACACACACACATAGGGTTGGCCAGAATTATATATTTATAGGTATATACGGTGTATATACGGTAATTTTGGCAGGGAAATCACCATACATACGGTCATATACGGTGTGTATATACGGTTCTGGCCAACCCTACACACACACACACACAACACAACACACACATGTATGCACGTGGCTCTCTGCATGCAAAGCACACTGCACTCCTTAATGTTTGGATACTTCAAACGGCAGTGCTCCCCTTGTAGCATGCATAAGTACAATAGCCAGTTAATTATCGCACATCTCCAAATTAACCATTTTGGCCGCTACTCTACACCCCTGCACTAATCCATACTGGCCTTGGACATTAGCTTACTTCATGTACATTTGGGCACCTGCATGCACCAGTGTGCAATTACAAACCTGCACCCTCATACTGCCTGTTTTATTTAAACCGCATCTCCTAGCACCATTCCACTCGCCTTCCTTATTGTTTCTTGTTTTTTTTGTTACAACATGAGTGCCGCCTGTGTGTACACTCAGGTTTTTGCATGCATGTGTGCTTGTTCATATTCAGGGTTGGCCAGAACCGTATACATACACCGTTTATACACCGTAATATACGGTTCTGGTAAACCCTACTCATATTGCTAACCTGCACCCTCTCACTATCTCAAGGCTCTGATGATACACCCTAGCACCTGTTACAACGCAAAGTTCACGCATATAAAATTACAATGTGTACGGTGTTGAGGTATCTATCAGAGGTTGGCATTGGCAAGCCAACGCGTTTGCTTGCTAATGGTGTGTAAGACCTTCGATATAAACCTCAACATATGGCACCCTTAAGCTCTGCCTGCGTACATATGCACCCTTAAGCTCTGCCTGCGTACATATGCACCCTTAAGCACTGCCTGCGTACATATGCACCCTTAAGCTCTGCCTGCGTACATATGCACCCTTAAGCACTGCCTGCGTACTGACCTGCGTTTATCCTGCCACCCATTGCATGCTCTCATCTCTCATTGTTTTGGCCCTCTCACCTCGTGGTTGCCAAGGAAGACATAGGCACTACTGCAAATGGCTTGTATTCCATTTTAAACTTGGTGCAATGTATTACCAACGAATGTTCTGCACACTAGCCAAATTCCTCGCGCACTAAAAAAACCACAGCAAGCCTTCACTCCAGCATGTGTGCTCCCTATTGCCTTGAGTGTGTTCACTCAAAAACCGGGAAGACAGTGCAAGTTTGAGAACGGTAACTTCAATGCATACGTGCTGTCGGGATTGACTAAAGCAATCGTAGCACAAGGAGGCAGAGTACAATAAATAGAAGATGAGCAGCCTGCAAGTGGTAATAGGGTAGGGTTGGCCCATATATTGTGTATTTTTGGTATTTTTGGCACCACCCCTCTATTGCATTTCAAAGGTATTAGTTCTCATGTAGCTGATACGCATGCTGCCCAAGAGCGCTACATGATTTACGGAAAAGGCCCTCAGTCAAGAAGTGCAACTGCTAGCCTCTAAGAGAGTTACTCCTCTTCTTGTTATGAGCTGACATGTCTCCCAGCGCGTTCAATTGTGCCCTGTCCATCTGTCCATATACTTACCACACACGCACACACTCGCATACACATGCACATGCGCACACTCATACACACAAGACATAGAGGAAGCTGCTTGTGTTCAACCCCAACCATCACACAAACACACACCCGTACACACATGCACATGCACACGCACACGCACACATTCACACACGACACACAGGAAGCTGCTTGTGTTCAACCCCAACCATCGACTGTCCGTGGAGCAGGCGCTAGCTCACCCCTACATGGGCAACTTTCACCAACCAGAGGACGAGCCCGTCAGCAATAAGGTCATCGTGCTGCCCATCAGTGACAACACCAAATACACAGTGCAGGAGTACCGGTACGTGTGTCCATGTGTCAAGGACCCGTGTGTGCAAGAGTGCCCACATGTGTGTTCCTGTATCATGTCCTGTGTATGCAAGAGTACCGGTACGTGTGTCCCTGTGTCAAGGACCCGTGTGTGCGAGAGCACCTGTATGTGTGTCCCTGTGTCAAGGACCAGTGTGTGTGAGAGCACCTGTATGTGCGTCCCTGTGTCAAGGACCTGTGCGTGCGAAGGTGCCAATATGTGTGTTCCTGTGTCAAGGATCTGTGTTTGTGTGCGTGCAGGTACACGTGTAGTTTAGGCTATGATTTTTAGCGGATTATTTTTTTCTTCTGCAACATGCGCATCCTATGGAGCTACGTGAAGCAGGGGTAACTGAATAAGCTGATGGTGGGCAGGAAAGTTTGTGGTGATGCCTAATTCATCTGGGCACATACACAATGGTGCGGCAGCGGTGAATTACGATGGATTGAACCTTTCCATACTAAAGACAATAGAGCAGATGTACAGGTCTGGTCAGGCACGCGTGTATTTTTATATCTGGGAATAATGTCCTTGAGAATGCGAGCTGTGGTATTGGTGTCAAAGTATCAAAGACTCTGCGGACTCCTTAAACATCAGCACCCCTCTGGTGTCAAAGTGTCAAAAACACTGTAGACTCCCTAAGCGTTAGCACCCCTTTGCGTGCACACGCAAGGATCGGCTGTTACTTTTCCTGTGAGGAGCGCACAGGCACGTATCAACTGAAAATGTAACACCCCTTTGCACACGCAGGGATCGGCTGTATGCAGAGATTTTGAAGAAGAAGCGAGAGATGCATCGCATGATCAAGGAGAAAGAGGCTGCCTACGCACGCCAGGTAAGCCACGAGGGGGTAACAGGACCCCCTTACATCACTCACGTGTTTAATCATTTGTTTGATCAAGATATGAATGTTCTGGCAAGGGCCGTTTGGGGTGATGTGGTTGTGCCGCTGTGGTGTCAAAGCGCAACCTTTCTGAACGGCGGCTGGAGCGTGGAGCAAGAGCTGCCATCTTGGGTATCGAAGAACCCTGCTCAAAGCGCGGGTCGAGGGATTCTTCAGAAAAGGTTCCAAGCACAGGGAGATGATGCCCCTTTGCTCCATCACATATGTGTATTTCTACTCGTGACAGGTAACTGTGCTTGCACACTTCTGTACACTTGTACATGCGTTTGTGTACATGTAAGTGAGTTGTGTTGGAACATAACCTGTTTCAACCATTCATCAAAGACCATTCATCAAAGACCACGAATAAACCACAGCTTTTTTCCGGCTAGCATGTTCAATCTTGGATGAAGTCACCAACAAAAATGGAGAGCACACGTGAAATTCAAACACAAGAAACCAACTACAAATCTTGACTGTACACAGCATCCATACTAGTGCTGCATCTAACCTTTATAGCTTTTAGTATAATTGTGTGTAGTGCTGTGCAGGACACACCACACACACACACACACACACACACACACGTGCCCATGTTATGAAATGCAGGCCAGCAGGGCGGACTCTGGGCGACGCGCACACGCTGACGGCCAGGGCACCACGACAAATAGCAGCGGGCGCAGCCACGTGCCTGGCCACCACCACAGATCGAGCAGCCACAAGCAGCGAGAGTGATCATCATGTGTAGCACTGTGTATAACGTGTGAATTTGTGTGACCTCGATGTACGTGTGGATTACCTCTGAAAGAGATGTCCACCAGTACAGCGTGCGCTGGGTTCTGGTGTGTGCGCCGTTGGAATGCGGAAACTCTGGGCCTTCTCGTTGCATAGCTGGGAATTCATAGTATGAAGCATGAGCGTCAGCACTGTACACAGACACCAATAGCTCAAGCAAGGTGTGCGCTGTCATCAAGGCACAGCTACATAGAAAGCGCCTTTGGCTCTTTGGTCGATGGTTGTTGTGCAGTCCATTTTGGATCGCAAAGGATGTGGGATGGTGCTGTGTATTTGCAACAGATAAGCGCATTCTGCCATTGCAGATACGCATATACAGTTGTTCAAGTGTGTGTGAGCAGTGCGTGTCTGGTGCTGATGACACTAGTTCCTGGCTCTTGTCTTGCTGCTTACTTTTCCAATTGGCGTCAACCCCGCACTTTTTCTATATCTCATCCAAGGTGGCACAACAAATCATGGTACCGGCTTGAACGTGGATTCCAGGCATGTCTCAGATCAATTGACCGTCACTGCCAAGCATAGGACTCGCGAATTAACTAATAACTGTTGTGCCTTTGGACCAAGAAAGGCCTTCAAGGTGGACAAAGCATGCAGCAGAGGAGTGGGTTTGCATCGCTGTGGTCCCTTATGCTTTTACCAGGGAATCTCTGTCTCATATCTGTGCGCTCCCTGCACACGCACACATTTGTGTGTCTACTAGTGCCACTCATCTGTGATTGGCTCCCCCACACCACTGCTCCTGCCTGGGGATGGGACGTCAGCTCAGACAGACTCATCGGGCTCCAAGTGGTTACACACTAATATGTACTATGACTAAACGGACAAATAGAGTCAGAGAACTCACGCAGTACAGGGTCTCTTGAGGTACCTCTCAGACCGCTCACATGTTGTCAGTTGATTACCAAAACTATCAAATCTGAACGATAATGATTAATGAGTTGCACGGCAGGACCTTCAGCCAGACTGTTTGGCTGGTCGGCCTGTGAATTGCCCTCGCCAGTCATAAAGCACAAAGGAAAAAAGTTAGGTGACCGGGCTGTGTTTTGGTGATTTTGTATGATTCAGTATTCTTCATAAAAGAACAGTATTCTTTTCCAAGCCAGAGAACCCGCCCCCTTTCATTGCTAGTCTGTTGCTTTTTGTTTCACAAAGATGGAAGCAACCAGTACAGCATCTGGGCTGCTGGAGGTAAAACCTATTTTTGCCTGAGAAGCGGGGTGGAAAGCCACTTTGGTATTATCCTAGTTTCCGCTGTATTGGGAATTTGAAGATTTTGCTTAGCCAGCCGTTAACTGCTACCTATATCCATGAAGACGAAGCAGGATCCTAGGGAGCCTGTCTTGTTGATGGCTTTGGAAATCATGCTGCATGCTAAGTTGTGTCTCTCAGTCTCAGTGATCATATTTCTTATTTGGTGTTGGCATCCAGGATATGCAGGGCACTGTCTAGGCAAGGGCAGAGGGGGCAAGTTGGGCTTGTTGAGTGCTTAAACCATACCGCATGCTTTTGGTTGTACCTGGTTCCTGTTCTGTACTTCATAATGATGCAATTGGTTTTAACAGGGACATAGGACGCTGTTAGTTTAGCACTGCTAGCGGCTCCATTTGCAGTGACATTTTTGATAAGGGTCTAATAGTATTCATGGTAGTTTGCTACGGTATTGGCATTTTGCTTCTTATTTATGGAGGGGGTGCATGCATGCTTGCAAGGCGTCATGGGAATTGGATAGGTACCAACCAGAGCCTCGCTCGAGGTAGGTGACTGGACTGTTTTGGGTGGTTTTGTATAATCCGAAGGTCTTCATATTCTTTTGTAAGCCAGTAGATGTTGTAAAAAAGATTCCCCTCGGGGACAGCTGTTTTGGTGGAGGTATCCGCAACGTCAAAGTAGGTTGTGATTGATTTTCTAGAAAGAGCGTCGGCACATTCATTGCCTATAATGCGTGGGATTTGACTTTTGCGGAAATGAATGGGCGATGGTGACTGGTGGATTGCTTTGGCAATGGATTGGAGGACATCTCCCTGGATGTGGTGGCGGTGGAGATTTGGGTGTGAGAGCTATTTTTACTTAGGTGCATTGAGGTTAGGCTTTCTGTGGTTATATGGGAGTATCCGCGAATGATTGCGGCTACTAAAGCTGCTAGCTGTGCAAGTGAGATGGTATTGGTTATACCTACGCCTCTTGGATTCACGTAATGGGATATGTTTAAGCTAGAATGCTATACACCTGATCCTGTGTCTTGCCCTTCTTCGTGTTTAAGACTGCCATCAGTGTTAGGTCCAGTCCCGCCAATCTTGTACTTTACGTATCAGGTTGCTGTTGCTGGAGCTCTGTTGGGTCGCTTCGTCAGAGCTCTGAGGTGGGTCCAGGGTACTACTATTATTATCTTGAGGGTCTTGTGGGGTTTGATGAAGGTGGTCGCTGGGTAGTTTCCTTACTTAATTAAGGCCAGGAGTCTTTTCAGTGCTTAGTGCAAAGGGGTAGGCGTGATGAATGTAATTGAATTCCCACTTTGCCTCAGAAATTTCTCTAGCCAGCTTTTTTAGTAATTGTTGTTGCAAGCATTGAGGCAGTTTCTGCCTTCAGTATATGGCAATGATACGCGTATCCCAAGTATATTTGGGAAGAGGCGTCTATATTTTGTGTTCCAGAAGGGTTTCCTGCAAATTGGAGTTGGTCTGATGGTATAGAGCCCAAGAAATTACATAGATGCGGGAATCTGCGGTAGAGCGATGCGTAGGGATTGGTTTTTATATAAAATGCCACTGCTGAGCGCCTGTGGTATTCTAATTAAGCAGACTTGGTCCCTAACCCAAAGTTACGTTATGTACATCTTCACGAAACATTGCTGTTAGAGTACCGCGCCAGAGGTTGTGCTTGCTTTGAATTATTTCCAATCATTGCATCCCAATTGTCTAGGTCTGGGTAGGAGCATGGTGTAACGGCAAAGGCATAGGATAGCTGTGCATACTATGTTGAGTGTTTGCCGTGGTGAGGCATATGATCCTTTGAGGGCATGAAGCTTTTGTTTTAGGTTTTTGTCCATGTACCTGTGTTGGAGTTTCCAGTTATGGTCCACGGTCAGATTCCCCCTAGGTAGGGAAAAGTGCTAGGTAAAATACATTTTGTTGCCTAGGTTTGGACCAGTATGTTGTTGTTGAGTTGATGTTGGAGGGCTTCAGTTGCTGCTAAATAAATTGTTGCTATCTTTGGGAGGAGACGCATTCAAGACCTTGGTTTTGCTGCCAGAAATAATTAGTCCGGCCCAGTTTGATTAGAGTGTGAGCTTGCTGGCTTATAGTTTTAGATTTTGCGGGTCGCCAATGGGAGGTTATCTGCAAAAGCGGCGCTTTTGATGTTGCTAGGTGAGTTTGAAGCGTGTTATATTGCTTCGACAACTATTTCAAGGTCTGGAGCGCAGTGCAGTGTAGCACAGCGGCCAAAATGGTCAATTCGCAGAATGAGCGATTACTAATCATTTTACTCTACTTATGCATGTTACATTCGCCCCACCCTCAAGTGCTTACAGTTTCGTAAGCATATCACAACCCCCTAAACCTGTATGGTTTCTACCTGATAGTCCTTTCGACAGAAGCTGAAGGTAGCTCGAGTGGCGAATTTGTAACTCGTGCCGATGGATTCAAACTGAGAACCTCAGGCTTTGATACCAAATGTAGCGTAGTGGCCAAAACGGTTTACTTAAAGATAAGGAGCAATAAGTAGATTTATTCTATTTAAACATGTTACACAAAGCGGCAATCACGCACACTCGCCTGCAAGAACCAGAGTTCTTCTGCTTTAAAACAACTGAGCGTCGGCCATTGCTCTAGTTGTGCTCATCACATGGATGTAAAAACTTACTCAGGTAACAGACTTGCATTTGCAGCAGCATCAAATGTCACGGTCAAGAAAGCATTTTTGCAAAAGGCAATGAAGTGCACAGAATAGGGATGATTGAAATATATATGCCGACCAGAATATTGGTAGACAAATCTTCGTTCTATAAACACATCACCGTGAGTTAGTACACCTGTAAGTTTACCTTCTGAGGGAATTTGTTTTGCTATAGTGCAAATCTGTGCAATTAAAATTTAAGGCCTTTGCTTGCTGCAGTGCACTGGTAAAGTCGCAAAACTCTCTTGTTTCCACCTTAACACAGATCATTATGTACAAGCGACAAGATGCTGCAACTTCTGCTTTAGGTAATTCTGCCGGTTTATCATTCTGAGCTCCTTGCGAGAGAGGTCAGACTCAAGACGAACGCAGCGTGCCTGCAAAAAAAAGTAACAGCATGATTCGGCGATGGAGCTCTTGCAAACACTTTTTACATGTAACAATGAAGAGGTACAAGATGACCGCAGGACAGCATCCTGTCTACGATAATGGATAGAGTATCATCCAGATCAGGGCTGCCGAGCTTGGCAACAGTCATTACAGACGCTTGCATCATAGGGCTTGTAAACACCTTCATTTTGCCCTACCTGTGCAGAGCGAAAGTCCTCGTCAACTTGCCGAAGTGCTGCTTCAGCCCATTTCTTTTTTTCTATCTCACGGACAAGCTGCTCTTTTGCTTGTGCCTTGTCCCATGCTGCTTTTGAATCAGACATAAGCTTTGCATCATGCTGGGCAGAGCGCTCAAGCTCTGCAACACGGGTCTGGCAAAAACTCTGTTTACAGCAGATAATAGATATAGTAATTTTGAGTAGGTGCTGCATTCCCAGCCAACTTGTGCACAACAAAAACTGGTATAAAAGATTATTGCTGGGATGTCCACATTTAAATTATGCACAATTATATAATGCCTGAGTCCTAGCATGTCATGAAAATCAAGGTACCAGCTTCAGCATGGATTGCAAACATGAGTCATGGTCGTCCATGCCACTGATTTAGCATAACAAAACAGCAAACATAATGTTGCCCTTTCCCTTGCAAAGAAATACTGATGTGTGGCACTGCTTAATAGGAACCCTCTCACCTGCGCCTTCAAAGCAACATCTGTGGCGGTCACCGATGCAGCAGCCAGGGCTTGGAAGTACACAGGATGGAGCTGCTGTGCTTGGGAAATTGCCTCAACCACGCCACGTAGACCATGCTGGATGCTCGAAACCAGATCAACTGAGACACGGTGAGAACAGTAACGTTGTTGTTGGGTATGCTGACGAGATTTGAAATGAGACTTTTTTCCCTTTATTTCTAGAAGCAGGCTACGTGTGTGACCTGCTCAGAGCTCCACCTGGTGCAAGACCTCTATTCAAGCATACTGTTAATGCATCCAACACATGAGCAGCATGACAATGAGCATAGTGAAGCAGAGTAAAGCAAATTGGGCCGGCAGCATTAATCGGGCTATGCATTGTTTCAACATCCTAGGTTTTTGATGTTTGACCTGCACTCACCAACAGCCCCATCATTGCCAAGAGCAGCCGACCAGGGTTGTGTGAGCAGATGCCTCTGCAGGAACGAGCACACTTGCAACACGGCTTGAGCGCGCCCCTCTCCTTCCTTTTCCTGATTTAAGTCGTTACTGCATGCTATCAGCATTTTATGGCACAGGCTGAGCAGCAGGGCGTGAGGGAGGGGGTGTTCTGGCAATGCTGGTGAGACTGCTTTGCTGCTGCTGCTGCTGCTGCTGCTGCTTGCTGCCTCGGCAGTGAACAAGACTTGGAGGCAGACATCTAATATCAGCCGCGTTGACAGAGTAGACGAGAGTGCAGATGTGAGGCCTGGAGATACTGCTGAAATGACCTGGATGCTCCACGCTGCTGGACTGCGCTGTGCGGCTCTCAACGCTTGGTTGAGCAGCTCAACTGTTGCTTGGAATTGGGATGGGGAGGAGTGGGGTGCAAAGCAGTAGGTTGACAAAAACTTCAGCTGCCTGAGGATGTGAGAAGAGGCAGATCTCTTTACTTTTTAGTTTCTAGTGTATTGTCAGGTGGAAACCTAAGCTTAATTATGCATGTGTGTGAATGCTGGTAAGATGGCGTTGCTTACAATCCGAAAACTGCCACAATGAAGATTTTGGAGCCAAACCGCATTTAGGAAAAGAACATTGAATATCTTCCTTGATTGAGCGATTGAAGTCCTGTCACAATTATTATGGGACAGAAACAACCTAAGGGTTAGCTCCTCACAAGTGGCAATTACCTCAAATATCGACTGTCTTCTTCAGGAAAGCTGGTGCATGCCATTTCAAAAGGTACAATCTGCAGGGCCAGGGCTGTGCCCTGCAGCGCTTGCTGCTGGTAAAGTGATATTGCTTCGCGTCCCTGGCTGCTGCAGGGAATAGCTGTTGCTAGGCAGCCTCCTGCCCATACCACCATCTCAAGCTGGACCCCGCTAGACACGACTGTGCTGTGCTGCAGGAGGTGCAGCAGCACTTCGGAAGCTTTCTGCTGGTGGTCTGGCAGGTGCAGAAGACGAAATGCCAGTGACAGGATGGCACATGGCTGAAACGCACGTGCATTTTGCTGTAGCTCCTGCTGCTGCTGCTGCTGCTGTACTTTCCAGATCAAGCTCTCACACGCATCTGGCGACCCAGCCACAAGCTCTGCTGCCAAGCTGAATGCCCCAAGCAAGAGGCCGTGCTCCTGCTGGTCTACTGATTCTGGGGTTTGCAAGCCCATCTCTGTTAAGAGGTTCTCTGCGTGCTTTACGCGCTTTTCTATGTGCTCAAGCGCACCTGCCTGAACCATGCTGAGCATCACTGCTGGCCTGCTTGCTGCTGCCTCTGTCTCAGCTGCTGGGAGTGTGGTGCCAGATAGGATGTTTGCTAGGGTGCAGACGGCAAGCTGCGAGTCAGCCACTGAGGGACTGCTTACACCATGCACGAGCACTGATAGCGCAGACGGACACTGCAAGTCAATTTGCAATGACTATGGAGTTAAAAAGTATATCAAGAGCAACACACGTTTCCTGGACATTTTTATTTGTGCTGCTCAGTATATGACTGGCATGCATGCACAGCTTTTTTGAGAGGATCCTGTTTGAGCTGATCTAGGCCACAAATACTGGTCCGTGCAAACTCACTTCTAATTGTTTACTTGCAGCATTCTGCAAAAAAATCAACACAGACCTGCGCCACTGCCAGACATCCTGGTTCCCCTGCCATGCAGACGCAGCCGATGGCCTTCAGGGCTAGAGCTGGCTGAGCATCTGCCCAGCTTGCTACAGATAGCAGACCCCCCTCCTGCTGAAGAAAGGCTTGCTGGCATTCGGCTGTGTGCAGGAGCTGGCACAACACATGCTTGGCCCTGGTGCTGCAGCTGATGTTGTTGCTGTTACGTACATGAGAGAGCTGCATGAGCGCTGGGATGCATCCGGCTGCTGAAAACTGTTGCAAGATTAGGTACAAAGCATTTAAGTGTATGGCAGGCTCAAAAGTCACTGTGACATGCTTGCAATGAATTCCCTTATAATACGGATCAAGAAATTACTCATAAACGTACACTTTCCAGAACCTCACAACAAGTAAGGAAGACCTCCTGCCTTGATCTGGTTTTCTCACTTCTCACCTCAGAAAAGACTACCTCACTTGCCAAGCAAAGCTCCAGCAAGCGAAGCAAGCACTCAGCGGCAAGCATCTCCAGCTCTGTCAAGACCACAGAGCTGCTGCTGAGGGATTCAGGAGTTGACATTGGCAATGATGCATTTGCTGCTGCTGCTACTGCTGCTGCTGCTGCTCCCTTGAAATCCAGCAGAGCGACGAGGGATGCCACACCCCCTCCTTCGACCACTACCCTGCCACAAGGCTCCTGAACTACCAGCAAATCTGCAAGAGCCTTACACGCAGCTTGGGCAGCTCTGTCTGTACAGCTCATGCTACTGCAGCTGCTGCTCGCAGAAGGGAGTGCGGTTGCACCTGCGTTCTGGCACATCAAATCCGCGCTGTCTGCCTGCTCCGCAGCTTCCTCCGCCCTGCTACCGCCCCCCTCCACCTCCACGCAGTGCTTCAACAGCCCTGTAATGGCCCTGGCTGCTTTCAGCATCTGGCCCTCCTGGCTGCTCATGAGGGGGAAGAGAGGCTGTGAGAAGCAGGCAGCTGCCGCAGCGGCAACATCCAGATTACTGGAGGATACGAGGCGGAGGCACAGGTCCAGGATGACGCTCAATCCACCCGGGTTTTAAACCTGTGACAAAGTGGTGCAATGGCAAATATCAGGTGCGTTGGAAATGGTGGATGAACAAATATTTACGAAAGGAATAAGATCAATGCCATCAAGAAGTGCCAGAATTTCAACTTCAAATGCTATGTACACGCTTTCCCAGAAATCCCCTCCTTGCCTACCTGCTTGCATGCAACTCCTGCAGTCTGATCGTGCAGGATGCTGCACAGCAGCTGCAGCACGCAAAGCTGGGTGGAATGGCTCAGGATTCGACGGTCAGTGCAGCCGGCAACCCTCAGGACTTGGCTGGCGAGAGCTTGGACATTGCACTCCATCAAGGCAAGGGCACACTGGAGGGCGTGATCAGCATGTATATATTGATGTACTTGCGCTTGTATGTTTGCAATTTCCAAATCCATAAAAAATGCAAGTGCTACTCCTTTCTGTCTTTGTGTCAGGTATGCTGCCAGAGCACAACTGTTATGGGTCCAACACACAGGCTGTTCATTGCAACTTTGTGACAGGTTCATGGTAAATGTTATATCAACTTGATACCGCCTACCGCCTGGTGCGTGCATATACACGAACCACAAGGATTCATAACCTGGGGGTGTTGGCCCTTGCACACAACAGCCAGGACTTCTGCAGCGTGCTGCTTGACATGCGCGGGTGCCCTGGGGCCCACAAGCTGCTCCAGCGCTACCTGGACGGCCTGTGTTTTTAATCAAGTTTGGCGCAGAAAAACATAGATCACCTTTGTCTCTTCCCTTCTCGTTCTTGCTGCTCTCGTTCTTGCTGCTCTTCAGCTGCCAATGTATGTCTGCTCTCAAACACATAATCACAAAAACAAAAACTCACAAGAGAGACTAGGCCTGTCCTCTCTATCCACGGAAAGACCTGTCCCTCGGCCAACGCCTTCAACGCGGCAGAGGCACTGCATCCATCACTTGCTGCAGCATTTGGGGAAGCGAGGGAGGCAGCATCGTCAACGAGGCTGGACGAGTCTGAGAGGAACTCATCGTCGTTGCTGTCGCTGGGTTGCTACATTCTGGATTTTTTGTAAACTAGGTTTATTTATAGCAAGTTGTCAAAAGAGGGGCATCAATGCTAGGGTTGCTTTTGGTGTACACCCCGATTTGTTGATTGCAGAAATTATCTTCGCTATTTCGTATTTCCTGGCACCGAAGGAAAATTTTCGCGACCCGTGAAATTATCGCTAATTATGTTTGCTTCATGGAGATTGTCTTTTTAATGTCGCTAGCTGGAGCTAAACAGGTTGGGACTGGCACATATATGTGTGCCAGTCCCAAGATGAGTCCCAAGATGATAAAACCGTTAACAAAAATTGGGAGTACAACATCCCCTTCCCCTGACTTACTCGTTACTGCAAATGTACTTAGTATATAGTGCGCTGAAATTGGGAAAAAGGGTTCATAGAATATTACCGGTATGGTAATGACAAGACGTGATATGGGGAGGGGCAAAATGTGTATGTGCTGCTGAGTATTGTCTTTTGCAGGTGAATAAGGGTGGCGGGTGGGGCAGGGTAAGCTAGCAAGTTTAGTTATATAATTGATGTGTATGCTGCTGAGCAATTTATGGCAGGGTGAAGGGGGGGCGGATGGGGCAGGGCAAGCAAGCAAATCATAGGATATGATAAAATGTGCATGCTGCTGAGCAATTTTAGGCAGGGTGAAGGGGGGGGCGGATGGGGCAGGACAATTAAGAAAATTAGGTGATGCATTCAAACATGTGTGCTGCTGACCACTTTTTTGCAGGGTAAGATGGGTGGGTGGGGTAGGGCAAGCAAATAAGTAAGTAAGCGCCATATTCTATCTAAATAATCAAACGATAGAACCGTAGAGGAATCCAGCTCGTCAATTGTTTTGATTATACATGCCAATTTCCACGCTGGAGCGGCAGACGAGCTCAGAGTTTGTTACGTTGAAGATTTATGCCGCTGCGGTTGGGCAAAAGCTGGTGGGCAGAGGCGTGCAAGCTTAATTTGACCGAAGACTAGCGGGTAAGCTTTGGACCTATACATGTGAAGCCAAAGTAGCGAGGAGAAATCTCAGCCATTTGCAAAGAGAATTTCGGATCCGCGACAAGTCACTCGCCTGCAAGATCCGCATTTCTTCTGCAAGCAGAGAACTCAGCATCTCAGGTATTTGCCTATGACGTTTTTTTTGCGTGTTACATATAGGTAACATTTAGTGCACTGGATCTGAAAGAACATGCATGCTTATACACACCAACACAAACACGGCTCGGATTCCAAAATGATAGTCCTGCCAAACCTTAGTGTTTTGGCTGCGTAAAGAGCTAAAACTTAGCTTTGTATATAAAGACCCATGCGCAGATCTTGATTTTAATTTTGGAGTTTTTACATAGATCAAGGGGAAGTAGCGAACTCCTCCCTGCTGGATCCCTATTGCAGGAGAGTGACATGAAAAAAGGGCAGCATGAGGGGCCAGTTGGACGGAAAAGGGAAGCAATTATGGAGACCTAAGGAAAAAGGTTCAGACAGAAAACGTTGGATCCAGAGAAACCACAAAAAGCTGTGCGAGGAAAACTAGAGTGGCAGGGCAAAGACAGAGGGTCGACAAGAAAATACTGAGGCCTGGAAGCCCGCACTATCAAGAGAGCATCCAGATACAAAGGCGAAAGAAGCTAGGAGCCATCCAGGGTAAGAGCAAACTATGTCCTAGCAAGGACTGGTGCGCCAAAACAGGAAAAGAAAAGAGAAGGAAGACTACCCACATTAATTAAGGAAACGAAGCCACTTTGATACCGGGTATCGTAAAACTCATTCACCAAAAGAAGAAGAAAAAGAACAATGGGATTCAGGAGGGTTGCAGGCTTGACCTGAAACCGTCTCCTGATGACAGTTGATAATAGTGCTTGAAAGGGCACGTCTAGTATGGACAAGTTTGGCAGCGTAGTTGATAAAATTAACATGAAGCTTGAAAGCGAGTTTCTTGACTCTTTGAGAATTAAGACCCAGCTCCTTAAAAGGCTCCAGCGTGTTATTGTTGTAGATAGTGCCACCCACTCCAAAAAGGATGGTGTGGAGGGTAACAGAGGCTCCTTTAAGGGTGGAGCAGAGGCCTTTGTGCTGTTCCTGCGCCAAAACAGGCTCCAATACAACCTCCCTTAAAGAATCTGACACCCCTCTAAAGCGCAAAACCTAAACCTTGCTAAGCAGACCAGCTTTGCGGGAAATCCTTAGGTGAGAAGGAGCATTAAAACTTAGGATCCTGGGCACAGAACTAGCTACAAAGAAAAAAACTAACCCTACACAGACAGACGGGCAGGGAAACCAGGCAAGGGGAAGAGGGGGGAGGCAACGCAGACGGCTGCATCAGCACCAGGTAGCACAACTCACACACTCATTAGGGGGACAGGCATGCGCTAGAGACGAGGCTGGGAAAACCATGGACCATCCAATAAACTCACTAACAGGCCAAGGTGAGGGGCGCCATGATTGAAAGAGCAGCTAACAGCCCTCCTGGCCAGCACAAAAGAAAGAGGGACCTGGGCGGCAGGTGCGGGGAGAGAGGTCCTGGTCCTGCTGGGTGTGGGCTGGGAAACCCATATATGATGGGGGTTACGTGAGCAGCAACGGGGTGGGGAGTGCCGTCAACGATCCTGAATATCAGCATTGTTTAGGAAAAAACAAATGATCATTTTTTAGCTACCTCCTCTTTATTGGTTTTTGAGAGTATCGACCCAGACCGCCCAACACTTCTGGTAAGCAACAGTATAGCAATCCTACATCACTCAATTGTACCAAAAGCAACATTAACCTAAATCTACTGACGACGTCCTGTGCAATCACACACGCAGCGCTCTCCCACACAATGCAAGAGAACGGGGATGCAAGCACTGGCGCCTGCCATTCAAGCAAGATGGTCAACGAGATCTCAAGCGAGAGAGGGGGCACATACTCTTCAAGGAATCGCAAAGAAACTTCTTCACACCTGAGGTGCCACTAGTGCTTAAACGCTTGATAACAATACTGAATGGGTGGCTCACAGAACAGAGGACGTGGTGTGTGCATACACTCGAGAGAGGTTTCATTCATGTTGACGCTTGTCTGAGCGCAATACCTTTACACGAACAGCAGTGCATTCCCTGTGAGAACAAACATCAGTACATCTTGGCTGCATAGTGCTGTTGGTTCCAAGGCAGATATAAGAGTCAAATTACACTATTTCAATAGAACAAGTCCTTGGTTCTGATTGTGCTTTGCTGTGTGAGGTGTTGAAGTGCCTGCTGATTTGCTTTATATCTGACTTTGCCAAGCTTCCGCTGAGATGCCCTTTGAGGCATATACAGTGATGTAACCTCACCTTACCTTACCTTATATTTGATTTCAATGTCGCTCTTTATACACAATTATACAGTCTTAGCCAGGCAAGTGCTGGTTCAGAGTTCATTTAGCAGTAGGGCCCGCAGCAAAAGAGTGATGAACCAGACCATGTTTGATGTTCCAGACCCTCTCGTTGTGCATGTGCTGCTCCTCACACATGAGTTTATGTATAACAATATTTGCCTCCGCCCCCATTCTTAATATCCTCAGTGTGAAAGTCCATGTTTATAATGTGCCCAAATTTCACAGATTATTTCCCCCCTTTAATTTACTGCGGTCGGTTGGTCCTGGCAGATGCCTGTTTACTAATTTTTTCAGTGCGGCTGCAATGTCACAAACAGCGTTGTGTCTTTTTTCCCTTTTCAAGGATTTTTTTGTAGGTGCTACAAATCTGGTCCTACAACAACAACTATCACAGTTATGTACACGTTTTATTTGCACAGCCTAGCAGTCGCACGTTTTGACTGATGGCTTACTCTGTAAACGCTGGTGACTTCCAGTGTAGACTTTTACTTTTACATTTTAAACTCTGTAACCTAGATCTACATGCGTTGTCTACAGTGAAGGCTCAGAAGTACTTTTGCCAGCTTGAAGATGCATTCCTAGGCTAAGGCTCTCTACCTTTGCTCGTTTGCACTGACGATGGGCCTAGGATCCATCCCTCAACTTTTTCATTGAGAAAGTTTTCGCACAGATGGCACACCAAGATCTTTCGGTAGGCGTTGCACTTGACAGCGGGCCTCTTACATTGATTATATATCAAAATATTATTGTTGCAAAGCTTCAACAAGGATAGGATAAAAATGCAAGATTGCAATATTGCAATTTGAGAGGTTTTAAGTCCAACCCAAAAAGGTTAACGTGTTTACATCATCTACTGGTAAGCTAGCAGTCTTGTTGTTAGGAGGTGGCGCTTCACACTGGTCTGCTGCAGTTTGGAGGTACTGCGAGCAACAAAAAAAGGTAGTAACGCAAGACTTAAGCTCGCGGCCACTTCATTATCCTATCGTGTCATCGTGTCGTGCGTTGTGCATGACACAAGAACAAAGCTGCTGCAGCGCTGCTATGCAATGTTTCACAAGAAAAAATGACAGACGCAGGGGCATATGCATATTATGCATATCAAATGCCATCACATCAATGCAGCAACTTCTGCTCAAATAATAGACTTGCATGTGCGGCAGCACCAAATGCAACGGTCAAAACAGCATTTGTTTCAGTATCAATCAAGGTGCACAACAAGTATCGGACGCATTATAGATGTACATAAGCCGATCTCTGCACTGGCAGATACAGTATTGCGAAAACAAGGCTCCTCACCTGATAGCCAGGGCGGCCTCGTAGCACATGCGTCCAGGATCAAAGTCACTTGCGCGCACAAGGGCCTGTACAGTTGGAAAGTAAATGCGCACATTGTGAAATCTTACAATTGTACAAGCGGTAGTTTAGTAGGCCTGCAGTAGAAAGTCGCTCAATCTTCCTTAAAAAGTAATTCAATGTTCTATGGCTGCAACGGTTGGAATATGCAGTACGAGGTACTAAAGCTCTGTACATGCAAACAAACAGACGCTCCCATTTTGTCAACAGCAAACAATCAATTGAGTGTTTACCTGCGCCAGGCGAAGGCGAGTGGCTACAGCCACGGGCCCTTTTGGAGGAGCCGCAGCAAAAGCAGCCTCCAAGCAGCTAAGTGCTTCTGCAGGTATTGAAGGTGCAGTTTCAAAGAGCAGTCTAATCATCCCTCCAAGCAGATACTTCTACGTTACATCTTATGCATAAAAACACCGCACCCCCCCCTCCCCCTTAGTCGTCACTTGCACCATATATGGTTGGAAAGCAACCATCACTTGGGGTACCTTCAAGCCAAAAATAAGCACACGCACCTGTTTCCATCTCAGCTGCTTGGCAGGCTCTGCTTAGCTCATCAAGCAGGGTCACGTCTTCCAGACCCAGACGTAAGGTGCATGCCAAAGCAGCACTACCGCCTGTGGCTTGGCTGGGCCCACCCCTACGGCGCAACAAGATAAAGCATATTGCTCTGGTTTATACCAGACTGTTCAGTGTATAAAGAGTTGGTTAGTTGCGTATAGGAGGGACTTAAATCTAAGGCTCATACTTGACATGGCCTCACCGAGCAGGCCAAAATATGGTGTACCAAGGAAGGAAGCATTTCTAATTTTACGCAAAAGCAAGGCTTTCAAGGTTTCAGAGGATTTCGAATAGCAATGGTCAGGATCAACTTGAGGCTTTAACCAAACCTGTGCTTGTCAAATATAGCTTGCCCTTGGCGTCTAATATATGCATGCCTGCAAGCCTACAACAAAATGTCATCCACTTTCAGCTTGCAAGGCTGGCAAGACACTTGAAACCCCTGACTCTTTCCAACCCATAATTTCCTCTGCTCCTTCCTTTTGCCACAGAAATGTAATGCCTTACTCTCTCATACAGCATTAAAAGTACTGCTGCTTTCTTCTGCTCCTACCTTTTACCACAGATACGTAATGCCTTACTTTCTCATACAGCATTAAAAGCACTGCTGCTGACCTCTGTACTAAATTGTTGGCAAGGCACCTTTTCTCACTCATTGCCTGGAGTGCCATTGCTGTCCGCACCTTCTCTCACATCAATGTCTGGAGTGCCATTGCTGCCCTCATGTTTTCTCACCTCATTGCCTGGAGTGCCATTGCTGCCCACACGTGCGGGCTCTCAGCGTCCAAAGCCACAGCCTCTGAAAGAGCAGCCTCACACTCGGCTTGCTGGCCCAGCCGCTCATGGGCACGGGCGGCGCGTAACCACACAGTGGCGCTGGGAGAGTGAGTGCAAGCCTGAAAGCAAACAAAACAATTTCAGCGGTGCGCATAAGGCTTTTTGCAGTGCGTGGACGGAGAAAGCAGGATGTGAAAGGCAAAGCTAGTGCAGGGGGTTGAAATAAATTAGTATCGTGAAGTTCAAGCATAAGACGGATCTGGGTACACGAGTAACGGCTTGCAGACGTACAGAGGGATGACGTGCGCAATGAATTGAAAAGGCAACAGAGTGAGAAAAAAGGAGGCATCACAAACTTCTACAGAGCTATAAAACAATTGAAATGGCTGTCAAATTACAGAGGTGGTCGACGGAGCAACAGTCCTGAAAATGTTCCTTTTTTGATGCAAATCGTGTTTAAACAACATAACTAGATGTTTCATGAAGTTTGAGGCCAAATGGACTACCCCAGTGGTCTGGGCAGAAATCCGGTTCAAATTTGGCATTGCATGTTCACGTATTGAGCCACCACACTCTACCCAGGGCCTCTTTTCACCTCAAAATACGACAGGAGTACTTCTTTGATGATCAGGGATCGTTTGACATGCTAAGAACCGGATTTGGTAGAACTTGGTTTTCCACATTCTACTCCCCAATTGCAACAGGTGCAGCATGCTAGATCTCATGGACAAGTGCGCAGAGCTCACAAACGTTTATAAGAGGGAGGTCCACCACATAGAAGTGAACTATTGTGAAGACACTAGGCCTGGACACCAGCTTGAGGCCTCTAACAAACAGTACGAGAGTTTATGCAAACGCTTAAAAGCTAAAAAAGTAACACTTCACACCATCCTTATTGGTGTGGGAGGATCAATCTATACCTCTAACGCTTTGCATCATCTAAAAGAGCTCGGCCTCGATTCACAGAGGGCCCACAAGCTGCCTTTTAATCGCATGCTCACTCTGTGCCTTATGCGCGCAAACTGATCCCCACCCTCCAGATCCCCACTAGTTTTCTTTTTTCCTTTGGTGGGGGAGACTCACGGCAATTCAGGCCAATGTGTCTCCTTTTCCTTAATTGATGCAGGGAGTATTTTGTTGCCTGTGTAGTTTTCCATTTCTTTTCTTTTCTATTCTTTTTGAAATGGCTGTACATATTGAAAGCAAGGTCACACAAAGATATAAGCGGTTGTTTACAATGATATCCTCAGGATATTGACGTTGTTACAAGGTCAGCACTGATTATATTCTGATGCACAAACATAACTCCCCCTTCCTTTCTGCTTGTATACCGTTCTTTGATGAACTGCTTTTCCTTGTTTGTATGCCATATCTAAGCGTCTAGCGCGTACTTTCCAAAACCTCAGCAAAGCTCTTAAATACCTACATTCACCCACCCACCTGCAGGTACAACTTCAGCGCCTCATCATGGCGCCCTATCTTCTCGTAGCTGCCAGCTAATTGAAGCACTACAGACAAGGGGGGCGCTCTTCCCTGATTCTGCCCTGGTCCCCGCATGCCCTCTGTGTCTCCGCCGACTGCACCTGGGACGGTAGGGACGGGTCTGGTGATGCTGGCCAGCGTGGTTGCTATGGTTTGGATCGCCTGTGATCAGCATCGCAATCAAGAAAGTAGACGCGCATTATCATGAGCGTTTCCCTTTAGGTGTTTCTACTTCATACTCTGGCTACAAGAATGCCAGAACTTTTTACAAGTCCATTGACAACGCCCTACCAGCATGCCTGGCAACAAGTAATGGGGAGGGGAAGTTCGTATTTTCAATACAGCATGCCTCTGCACATCCTGTGGCTTCCACTCTGTCATCAGTCATCCGTGTACAAAGCACCCTCAGTCCCTCTCTGCCCCCAGAAAATCAACATGTGTAGCAACCCTCACCTCCTGCCAGCGCTCTGCAAGCCACAGCAGCTCCCCCGCCAGCATGCCCGGCCTCACATCCCCCTCCCTCAGCCCCTTCCCTGCACACGCACACAGCTCCAAAGCCGTGGCAAGTGCCTCAGCAGCACGTGCCTTAGCCTTGCCTGTCACATCCTCCCCTGCAGGAGGAGCTCCTGCACCCTGCACCTCCTCCTCCACCTTGGCCCCCTGCTCTGGAACACCACCCCCACCGAGCTCTTCCTCTGATACAGCTTGCATGGCGCTGGCTACCGCAACAGCGGCTGCCTCTGCTCCGTTCATGCTGATACGCCCCCTGACCCTGTCGTCCCCCCCTGAACTGCTCGCGCGCTGCACCCTGGCCTTGCTGCTGCTCCTTGTCACTGTCGTCGTCTCCCCCCCCATTGTCTCATCAAGATGCTCTTGCTGGCTTGCCTCTTTTCCATCTTCTTGCCCAATTCTGTTTGCCTCACCAATATTGTCCCTTCCCAACGCCTCTGCCTGTGACTTATCCGAACCACTGCCTCTAATAGGGACTCCTAAAGGCCCAGCACCATCCTCATCCGCCTCTCCCTCTCCAAACTGGCTGGCAGTATATGTTGCGGCTACCTGCTCCACAAATAATACATTAAGTAAGAGATCAGAGGCAGGCCCATCAAAGATGCCCCGTTCAACAAGCAGCTAGCTTTTAAAGTTGGTAGGTTTGGATCCCACAGGCCTGGAACGTTGAGGCATCACATCACTTTTCAAAAGAATTGCGGGGCCTGCATCTAACAATGCTTGCTGATTCACACAAGTGCACGCACAGGTAATCAGACACGTCCGTCAACGAACAAACATTTCTGCATCCCACACACAAACACACGCGACATTCACACGCAAATATAGTGTACCTGTACCCAGCAGTAGATCCAGCGGTACGCGTGGGCCCCTACAAGTCCAAGCTCTGCTTCAACTTCAGGAAGGCTTGCACTGGCAGGCAGCTCCGTCACGGCCTGTGCGGATGCATGTAACATGTGTTTAATAGGCATAGGGAAAGCAAGGCACGAAAGCCTTTGCCTCATGCCGCTAAATGTTGCATCAACTGGTTGCATGCTTGAGCGAGGAATTTTGGAGGCTAGGAAGTCACTCCAAAAAGGGCAATTTGCTACATTGTTATAAAGGCTTTCTGCAAGCTGAGCTGCCTATGTTCAATGCACCTGCTGCAAAGCAGATAACGCCACTGCAGGCAGAGCCAGGGTAGTTGCACAGACGCTAGCCAGTGCCAGCATTCCGTTAAAACATGTGGGATCAGCTCCAGGGGCTAGGCACATGGGAATAACCTCCGGCACAGGGGGGGGCGAGTTTTCTCGACCAGCCCCTTCACTGGGAGCCCCTGCAAAGTTTACACAAGATTGTACACATGCATTGTATGTGTGTAAGTGTTTGTGTGCGTGTGTAAGTGTGAAAGCGCTTAGCCACGGAGCACAAACCAAACTGGAAGACTTTACAAGCAAAGCACCTTCGCTGGCGGCTCTACTTTGCCGGCTTGGCTGCCTGCTAGGAGTTTGGTGCTGGGGTGTGCCACTGCTTGCTTGAGCTGATTGTAGGTCTGGTTGCCTGCGGCCATAGGGGATGGGACAATGCAACTGAAAGGCAACTAGCTAGTGATACGTCAGACAAATGCAAAAAAGAAAGGGTGCCTGCCTGTGCTGTTTTCCCAGTCAAGCATCCTGCCACCACGTTTGAAGAAAACATTGGAGGAAAGCAGGTGCCACCTCTGTAGACCAGTGATAAGACGTGCAAGGAAGATCTGTATTATCACCCAGTAACAGTCCGCGTGATCAAGTAGGACAACCAAACACACCGTTCACGTGACGAGGGCGTCCTTGGGGGACCATCAGGCGCACTTCCAGCGTCACCACGGTCATCTGGCAAGCCTCCCTGCAACTCTTTTCCAGCAGAAGCTGGCTCAGCTCCTGAAGTTGACAGCTGGGAGGGGCTCGGGGGAGGGTGCAGGGTAGCTAATGGCACCAGGCCAGCTGCCTCTGCTCGCTGTAGGCCCTCCAGGCTGGCAGCGATGTCCTCTGCACGAGCTGCGTCACCTGTTGGGGACAGGCAGTGATATGCCAAGTAGCACCGATGAAACAAAACAAGAATGGTTGACGGCGTGTACAGTTTGCCTTCAAGTAATGAATGTGGTGACAGGTTGCATGGGAGCCTTACACCATGATGTAGCTACATGCAATGCAATCATGTGCTTGCATAGTAGAGTTCCTTAGGTGTTTGCACTTGCTCACAGTTTAAGTTGGCAACTACAGGTTCAGCTGGCAGGACTTATGCGGCCATACTTGCTCCAATAATGATGTATAAACACAATCACCCAAGCCACATATGCTCCAATAATGTAGTCATACATAAACATCATCATACAAAAACACAAGCACCCAAGCCACATGTACCTGCAGCCTGGCAGATCAGCAAGAGGAGCGTCCAAGCTTGAGGTTCTTGGTCGCTCCCACGCACGGCTGCCAACAGCTGTGTGAGCAACAGGCACAGCAGGCAAGGCTTATGAACATGTCCCTCTACATTGTGCTCTGGCAGCAATCTAACAAGTTTCCATGATGGCAGCAAGTGAACCAGGGACAGCTGCCATCCAATTGCTATCAGGCAATGATGTCAGGCCCTTGCACAAGGCATGTTTGTGCACCCTTTGATCTTTGTGTGCTTTTACAAATCATCACATGTGCCTCCCCCTGACACTGAGGAACGTGAGGATGCAACCTTTTTGCAGGCTATGCCTCCCATTTTGGCCGCAAAGAATACAGCCATGTCAATTACTCGATGCACTCTAACACATGAAAATAAATGCACGCATTCAGCGAGGCCGTACAGCACGTACAAACGAAATGCACACAGACACGTAGACACCCTCACTGACAAGAAGACACGTCCTACCTGCCGTGCTAGGTCCGCTGCCTCCTCCAGGAGCATACTGTCTGTGACTTGACCATGATGCAGCAGCAGCGCAGCCAAGGCCAGCAAAGAGGGCAAGTGTACAGCACTACGTGGCTGCCCTACTGCTTCCCCCCTACTATGGACGCCCTTCCCAGCGGAAACCTCAGTAGTACCAACATTCTGGCTATCTTCACTACTGCCCAGATTCTGCCTATCTTGAGCACCACTAACACCATGACCATCCCTGCCGCTCCCACCCCCAGGTCGTGCAGTGCTACACTGTGTCACTGGCAGCCCTAGCGCAGACCGCAGGGCCTGCTCTGCCCTGCCATGCCGCTCATGCCCACACCGCAAACAAAACGTGGCGTACGCATACAGCGCCTGCTGCGCCTCAAGGCAGTGGCCTGCTGCTGTGCTGCTTGGCCCCTGTGCCTGCCAGCTGTCGCCAGCTGTCTGTGCACTCTCCGGAGCTGCATTGCCTGCTGGGATATAGCTACCTTGGTGCATAGAGGTTTCAGCTGAAGAAGAAGGCAGTCCCGCTGAGCTTACGTTGCTGGGGCCCCCTGGCTTGTTGCCGGCCATAACCACAAGGCGCTCGTAGAGGGCTTCCGCACGCCTTGCTGCACCACTCACCTGCTCATGCAATTGTGAGTAATTGTGCCCACCAAATGATAGCATACAAACACCTGCCTTTATTCCCCAAGCATTCAAAACAGATGAGCATTCAGTGCACAGATGAGCAGTCAGTGCACAGATGAGCAGTCAGTGCACAGATGAGCAGTCAGTGCACAGATGAGCAGTCAATGCACAGATGAGCAGTCCGTGCACACATAAGCAATCAGTGCACAGATAAGCAGTCAGTGCACAGATGAGCAGTCAATGCACAGATGAGCAGTCAAAGCACACATAAGCAGTCAGTGCACAGATGAGCAGTTATTGCACACATAAGCAGTCAGTGCACAGATGAGCAGTCAATGCACAGATGAGCAGTCCGTGCACAGATGAGCAGTCCGTGCACAGATAAGCAGTCATTGCACACATAAGCAGTCAGTGCACAGATGAGCAGTCAAAGCACACATAAGCAGTCAGTGCACAGATCAGCAGTCAGTGCACACACACAAACATAGACCACACAGATACCACTCACCTCACACTCTTGAGCCAAAGCCTGCAGCCGTGCAAGCTGGGCCAACCATTTACTCTGATCTCCCCCCTCCTCACTCCCCACCACTTGCTGTTGCTGCTCTGGTGGGGTACTTGACTCAGCCGCTGCCTCTTTGTTGCAGTTCCCCATCAGTAGGGCTTCTGACATGGCAGACTCCAGGCTCGAGTAAAGATCTACCAGGAGAGAGGCCTGCTGCTGCTCACTCAGCTGGGTGCCACCGATGCCCCGATGGTGCTGCGTTGGTCCAAGCAATGGAAAGGCACAAAACACTTAGGGCTTCGGAAAGGTGATTGTGGGCTTGTACAAATGAGCTTAAACCTCTGCGTGCTTTTTTTGCTTCTACTTCTGTGTAATGGCATCATTTCATCTAATTGTTGTTGAACTATATGGCTGCACATGTCAGCGTCATTACAAGGGATGAGCAAGTGCGGCTCTTGCATCCCAATTCATGCTTACAAACAGGCGGCCAGCTAGCAGCTTCCAAGAAATACCAGCTGTTTCCGCAAACTAGCTTGGTTCGTGGCAGTTTGAATCACACCTGCTCCATGGCAACGCCCACACTGCTGTGCCGCAAAGCCTCACGAAGCTCTACAAGCTTCCCATTTTTGGCAAGCTGCTCCTGTGGGTGACAACAAACATTTAAGTAGGAATCTGTGATTTGCCACGTGTTTGTGCAGTTGTGATGGCCCTACAACAGCTTGTAGTTGTGCAAGGGGAGAGCCCAAAAAGTATGGTTGTGCAGTTGTGATGGCCCTACGACAGCTTGTATTTGTGCAAGGGGAGAGCCCAAAAAGTATGGTTTCTGGGCCTTAGGCTCAGTGCATACGAATCAAAATGACGCCCACCTTGAGTTGGTGAAGGGTGGGCATTGTATGTGCTTGCCCCTGGAGCTCAGAGCTGAATCCTTCTTGGGCCTCTGTGGGCTGATCAGCAC
>Ga0307942_1000158_pt1 | contig 39197 bp, 42 predicted proteins | sample OrgLakmetagen175_FD_201846 | JGI IMG/M metagenome (GOLD analysis project Ga0307942, IMG submission 201846) | Saline water microbial communities from Organic Lake, Antarctica - #175 | ecosystem: Environmental > Aquatic > Non-marine Saline and Alkaline > Saline | place: Antarctica: Organic Lake... | reverse complement strand
AGATGGATGCAGAATTCCAAAAGGAGCAGAATGGTACCCTTTTTGTCTGGGTGGGGGCACTGGGTGATGGGTATTGGGGGGGGGGGGGGCCAAGGGCCCTTAAACCAAAAAATAGGGTTGATGTCCATCACTTTTTTTTTGGCGCCTCCTGAGTCACTCGTAAAATTATTCAAAAGGGGGTCGTTTTGTGGCTCTTGAAGAGCTGATCACGCAATAACCCTATTTCCCCCCCCAGAAATGATAGGCTGGGAGCTAGGCCTGCTTTTAACCAAAAAGAACAAAAATGGCCTTTTTAGTGCAAACAAGGGTTCCAAATACCTTTATCACCAGTAGAACTATTTAAACATTGCAAAATACATGTTAATTGTAAACAAGGGAAGCAAAGGAAGAAAACATTGGCCAAGAGCAGAAGGGACTCTTTCTGCTGGGAATTGAACCTGAGTCTGGAGTGTACCACCTGCTAATACGCTCAGGCATTTCCAACGGCAGTATCAATCATATGGTATTTTGATACGCCGTATTTTTGTATGCACGGTTGGGCCAACCCTAGACATGACGGCAAGCATGCTCACATGCTCCCACACACGCACCTCGCTCTTGCACTGATCGCCCTCCAACTCCTCCTTGTAGGTCTGGAGGCAGTTCAAGGCAGACTCACGCACGTTGGCATCCTTGTCAATCTCAGCGAGGCTATGCTGGCATCGGTTCTTGAGGTCAGAGGCGCAGGCATCTCTCAGCGCAGTGTCCAGGCTAAAGTTGGCCACTCTCTGCAACGAAATACACATGCTATCGTGTTTGATTTAAGATCAAGTTCCAACAATTTGATGTGAGCAATAGCTGACAGCGTTTGTGTTAGGCGCACGCAGGCATCTCATCTCCCCCGGTGCGGTGTGATTGTCCAGGCTCATGTTGCGTCACGTAGGATGCAAAGCACAAAAGCACAAGTCATCCAAGCTGTCGACCTTGCGCCTCTTCTGGACCTCCAAGGTCCACTTCTACTCTCAACAACAGCTAAGATCGGCTCCAGGGAAGCTCGCTCGCACAAACCTTTGCAATCATAACCTCCAGCTCCTCCTTGCACTCGGCAGAGAATCCAGACTCATCAATGTTGTCCTCAAGGCACTCCTGGGCACGCATGTTGCCTGGCTGAACTTTCTTGCAATACCTCTGCAAGAGTACAAGAGTTTATGGCTGGCGTCAAGTGAGAAGGCTGCCTGGCTATGTGTGTGTTTCAGAGTTACGTGTGTGTATGTATGTGTGCGTGTGTGCGTATGTGTGTGTGTGTGTGTGTGCGTGCGCGTGCAAGCATATACGCACATGAGCAAAAAAAACGTCTTCTCGACTGTAGGCGCCTGGCGTATGGGCCACACTCCATGCAACACACCTTGTAGTCTGCTTGACATTTGTTGAACAGTTTCAGGCTAAGGCGCAAGTCTGCTCCGGTCTCCTTCTCTTGCCTTGCCAGTTCCACGGAGCACATCGGCGACACACTGTAACGCTTGGTGCCCTGCATTGATAAAGATGTGATAGAAAACAGCCCATTGTGGTCAGACGCTGTATGAATGAAAAACCAGCTAGTGCATTCTCTTGAGAGACAACGCACCAGGCACTCCAGCTCTCTGTTGTCTCCCGGCTCTACATCAGCGCACATTGATGCCACATCATCCTTGCAGGCTGTGTACAGGCTGTAGTCTGTCCGGTAGTCCTCCACGGACTGCAGTTCCAAGGGAAGGTTTATAAGGTTGTGAGGCCCTGTCTTTCTGCCAGAACAGCTCCAAGGCAAACTCCTCTCTCCCGCCCCCCTGTTTCTTACCTCTTTCTGCGTGCGGAACACCTCGTTCTTGCACGTTGCAGGCAGCTTCTCCACGGCCTCCCTGCGATGTTTGTATTGTGGGAAGGGCGAGGGAACGGGTCAATTGGACGTGCCTTGCATAAGTGCTAGGGATCCCCCACGCCAACACGCACCTCAAGCAAGCAAGTGCACTGGCCGGCTTGGCGAGGTCGTTGGCGTCCTTGCAATGCTTGGCCACCTCGTCCTTGCAGGCCCGTGCTGCAAGGTTGTGCAGGCAAATAAATGCACAATGTTGAGACCCGTCAACTGGCTACTGCAGCCTGTACCTCCTTCTTCATCATTAAACGACAGCCTCTCACCCAATGGCACGTCTTTGTTGATGGCCGAACCCCGGTCCATTTTAAAGTCCAGCAGCTCCTGTACGCATTTGGCGCCCACCTTGCGACCTGCGTCCCGGCCACAATAATACAGTCAGCTCTGTGTGGAAGCGGGGAAAGAAGGGCTCCGTTTGGCTCTGGGCTGGCACTCACCAACGGTGTTCCCCTGCTTCAATTCCAGGATGCGCTTCGTCAAGGCCGTAGCTACTCTTCCCTCACCGGCTCCTACGTCCTTTGCGAATGCCTTGGCATCGGAGGCGCAGGCACCTGAGAGGAGGAGGAGGAGGAGGAGGGGGGGGAGTGTGCATCCTTGCTCTCTCTGAGCCTGAATCCCCTTCCTGTTGGGTTGTGTGTGTCCCTAGCCTTTGCTCAAAAACACAGCACACACCTGACAAAGACACATCTCCGTTGCCAGCCCACAGGTCCACCTCCCCCGCGGAGGGGATGGTGGCAGATTTCTTTGCCTCACAAGCTAACACCAACAGGCAAGCCAGCAGGCAGAGCCAGCAAGCAGAAGGAGGAGACATTTGCTGGACCTCCTTCTATCTAAGCATTACTTTACTTTACAAGTTTGTTCAGGTTTACTTTTTGTGCAAGGCAGTCTTGGACAGTATTATATTCAAATTTCACTTCCAAAATGTCCATCTCTTCTCTTGTTTGTTACCCTGGTGTGTGTGTGCATGTATGTGTATGTGTGCGTGTGTGTGTATGTGTATGTGTGCGTGTGTGTGTATGTGTGTGACCCCTTTCTCACTGCACATGTTTATTTCTGACATTGTGAGGAGTCTGTAGTTGTGCTGACATGTTGTCACATCCCACTGGTTGCAGTTAAAGCATGCAGAGGGATCCAGCTTGACCAAAGCAAACTCACAATGACAGGTGTGTCAAACAGCACGCACGCACGAACGCACACACATAAACATACACACGCACGAACACACACATACACGCACGCACGCACACACGCACACACGCATACACAGACAGACACACACACGCACGCACACATGCACACACACACGCACGCACGCAAATATATACACACACACATACACACACACGCGCATGCACGCACACACTCACACACATGCACACACGCAAAAGCGCATAGCACACAACATCATCCATACATTGCACACAAGCAAACACACAAACACACACAATACATAGACGTTTATACACGTTTAACGCAGGCCTTGAGTATGATAGGACGTGGGTTGTATGTAATGCCGCAACCGGACGCTTTGTTTCACAACGGGAGGTCCCCAAAATGGTTAGTTCAGATTAAGCTGACAATCTGATTGATCGTACATTGCTCCTCAAGTGACGAGTCACAGTTTATAAGCCTATTCAGTTTGTTGTACAGGACATTCTACACAGTCCATGCCTCGTTTGGGCCAGCAACGCTATAAAGCAGTCCCCCAGGCCCCTCTTTGCTAGGGTTGCCCAGAACTGTAAATATGCACCATATATGAGCATGTGTTTGGTGAATTCCCTGCCAAAAATACCGTATACATATGGTTCTGGCCAACCCTACTCTTTGCACATCTGCATACCTTCACCTGCCCCTTTTCTAAACCTGTATCAGATTGAGGTGACCGCAACCAACGCAGGCCCAGATATCTGTGGAATTGCCCAAGGAGGTGTTGGAAGGAGAGAAGCCGCCTGATGGTGTTGCTATGAAAATCAGTGCTCCCGGCTGCCAGCCACTCCTCGTGCCCCTCGTCCCAGATCTAAGTGCGCGAGTCAGGTAAGGTGTCAGAGGGGGGCGACCGACCCCCAAATGGGGTTTAAATGTTCCCAGTATGGGCCCCCCCATTGGCAACTGTCAAACTCAGTTCCGAATGGTACGGCTCCATAGCAGTTGAGTTTGACTGTTGCCAATGAGGGGGCCCATGCTTAATCGGCTGCGGCGTGAACCCTACTTTTCAGGCACCTGTGTGCCAGATCTGACCATCCCCTGCACCAATCTGAAATATTTTTAATAGTATAATTCTTAATAGAGAAGGAGTATCATCGCAACAAAAATGAAAGGAGACGGCTGAGTGGTTGGTGTTTTATGAGGATTTGAGCCATTTCCCCATGGAAATCACCACATTAGGGCTTAAATGCACCATGTGTGCTTAATCCAGTCTATCTCAGCACGCAAAGTGACTCACATAGAACTGGGCACATGCTCGGGTAGCTCTCAATGCCAGCTACACTTTGGTACTAAAATGATGTCGATTGGATGAAGTGGCTGTGAGTGGCTGCCTTCTGAATGCAAAAATGCACATTTTCAGGCATTTCCTCCGTTAGCCCCCTCTGGTAAGGTGTACACGTCTGTGTACCTAAATCTTGAGCCAACATTTGTCAAGCCATATTTTTCTTGTTTGGGCGGTTGAAGTGACGATCTTAAGATGGCAATGGCACGAACCGTACATCTGACCACCTGGTGAATCCTTGCTTAATTCCCCTTGCAAATGCAACTTTCCGTACGCACTCCACTCTTCATATTCTTAAGCCGTCAGTGTTAAGCTCACAAGAATGCCTTCACGCCACAGAATATTGAACATATATTCCCCAATGTGCAAGCTCCAAGGTTCACACCAACAAACAATATGAGTTTGTTGTACGTACGGGTAGACCGCACATGAGCAAATGAACACTACAACAGTACCTCCCTAGTTCCCCTCTGAAGATGTTTCAACACTAAAGTTTATGCCATGGAACTTGGCATTGCGCCATTGCTTGACCTTATACACAATGTGTGCAGTGCTGACCCCCCCCCCCCTACATTATTTTGCCACATGCAGGGTGGTGAAGGTCTGGGAATGGAGTGGGCCCACAATCTGTGAAGGAACGGATGCCGCTCATTGGTTCTCAGCCTACCTCGGCTTTGATGCATGTTTGGTTAGGTGAGATGAAAGGGATAATAACAATTAACAATTTTTAAATGTTTTTCTTTAGTTCTAAGTCATAGCGATACCAGGCCATCTCGTCCTTTGTAACTACCTGCTCCACTTTTTATTCTGGCGTGCAGCACGAATAGTTGGCACTTATTCGTGAAATAAACTTATTCGTGAATTAACCCGATCCCTCCAAGAGCGCACGAATTGCTTACAAACCCCGTTTGTTCATTGCGCTGCAAACGATTATTGAAAATGGACGCTATGTTTGCAGATTTGTGGGCAGCATTCCCTCCGTCGCCTCCCACCCTGCTCTTGCTGCATACAAGCCGGAGGAGGTCCTAAGGCCCACAGACCCAGAATACGCCCCCGGCTTTGAAGCCAGCTTCTCAGACGGCTTTCCCATTCTGCTTGCATCAGAGGTCCGGTCTGAGCAGAACCTTATCTCCCACCTGTCAACCCTGCCCTGACTGAATCATTGTCCGCCACTGCAATGCTTGGCTTCCTGTTACAACAAAGTGCACGTGCACCTCACAACACAGCCGAATTTGCTGATTTCAAAGTAGGTTAGGAAAGAGTTGGAGAGTCTGTCAAAGCCCCTGAACATCAACCGCACCGTTGTTTGCTCATCATCAGGAGGACCTAGCAGACCTCAATAGCCGCCTGAAAGAGCCCGTCACTATGGCGCGATTCCGGTGAGTTTCAGTAAGACAGTGCAGGGGCACGATGGCCTTTCTTGTAGCTCTTCACGTGCATACAAATGTGCCTGCACCCTGTATTCGACTTCAGCTGCAAGGGTAAAAGCCAAAATCAAAGTCCTTATAATTAAGGTGCAAGGTGTAGCATTGCTACCGCAAATGCCCATCTAAATATCCCTCATGTAATGCAATAGCTGTGGGGATGAGGTTATGGATTTACCCCTAGCAGTCCATTACCGATGATCCTGGTAGGACTTATCAAACAGGAAGTTGTGTGGCACAAGTTGTGCACATCTTACCCAGGTTCTAAATATGCCTTTGTATCATAGGACTTTGTATCATTTGTTATGCCTTTGTATCATTTATCATTTATGTACGATGCGTTTGCAGGCCAAATATGGTCGTACGAGGCACGTCACCTTTTTCCGAGGATTTGTGTAGGACAGTAACTGTGAGACCTGCCTCGCAAGAGCCGGTGGACCTGATCTCTGTCAAGCCATGCTCCAGGTGAAGGAGGTGTTTCAACTCAGCGCCATGCTTTCCATGCTTCAGGCAGCCCTTTTGACTCTCGTGCAGCACGTGAGTAGCAGCACATCGTGGCATCCTTTCCACAGCGTTTTGTCAGCGCTGATGCAGCGCTTCCCGGATTACAATCATAATCCAACGCTGCTTACAAGATGCTTGGTTTCATTACCTGTAGGTGCAAGGTCCCGAGAATAAACCCTGAGACTGGCGAAGAGGGTGATGAGCCGACAGAGACGTTACAAAAGTTCCGGTGCGCAAGCCTGAAACCACTGTTTGCGCAGCAAAAAGCTTTGCAATTTACATTTAACTTGATTGCTAGTTTTTGTAATTGTCAGAGAGGCAAGGGAATGGGTTTGGGGGGAGGTGGTATGTGGTATATGGTACGTGGTATGTGTCATTTGAATTAAGGTGTTTACCATGCACAACTACTTTTAAACTGCCTGTGGATAATTTTCACGAATCAATATGCATGCTCACCCTATTCATAGCCCATTAATCTGGTGATTGCAGCACTGGTAGCGCACTGGGATGGACAGTGAAGAGCTGGAAACACGGGGTGTTTTTTGGTACAAACCTTGTGGTGCCTAGAGAGGTGAGGGCTTCTTGATTTTGCATCATTATGCATACCCAGCTCAATTTGGATGTTTCATTGAAGTGTGTGAGGTAAGGTGAGGTAAGGTAAGGTCACATCGCTATTTATGCCAAGGGCATCTGAGCACAAACTTATAGAAAACCTGCAACCAGAACCTCATAAAAACTGAAAGTTTATTAATTAGGAAGGAGCGCGTTTAGGAGAGAAACTGTCTGGAAGCCCCACCCCCCACTCAGGGCAGAGATTAAAACAAGACAAATTCGATAAGAAACAGGAGTTTGAAGAAGAGAGTGAATATGGAAAGAGAAAATGGACCAAGAGAAAGCAGAAACAGAAAAGAAAGAACGTCTGTCTGCAGGAGTTTGAAGAAGAAAGGTAAAGTGCCTATGGAAAGCGGACCGCAAGAAAGCAGGAAGCATAATACTAACAGAAGAAAGCATGTTCAAGAAGACCCGTTTGTCTAATATGTGTGTCTGTGTGCATGAAATGTCAGTGAGTGTGTGAGAGGCTAAGAGAGCCTCATGAAACCAGGAGCGCCAAGAAAACAAAGTGCAGCGGAGCAGAAGAGAGAACAAAGGACACAAGCAAGCCCAATCAGCAGGGAAATGCAAAGCAAAGCACGTGGCACCGAGCACGGAGCATGACGCATGAAGCATGAAGCATGCAGAAGTGTGCGTGTGTGAGAGAGAGAGAGAGAGAGAGAGAGAGAGAGAGAGAGAGAGTTGAACGCTGCGTTAGGACTCCCACACTCCCTTTCTGACTTGTGCCCTTGTTGTTTTGCCTTTCCCTTCAGGCCGTAGGACGCGTCTTACGAGTGGGCGACCGGCTGGATTTTACGGGCACACAGAAAGCCTGGTGATGCCACCCTTTCGTTGGCGCCATGTGATTGCCTGATCTGTTTTCTTGGAGTCTGCTTCTTTGTTTGTAACAGCATATTGAGGAACAGCTTAATTTGGAAGGCTGCCATGCCTCCCCTTCCTTAAGCTCCTGGGATATCTACTCAGCTATCAAGCTGGATATCTTGTAGACACTTCCCTCACCGGATCCAACGTCCTTTACAAATGCCTTGGTATCAGAGGCGCACTGGCAGGCACCTGGGGGGAGGAGGAGAGGGTTGGGGGGGGGGGGGGGCAAGTGTGATTCTTTTGTCCTTTTATCTTAGCATTACTTTACAAGTCTCATCCAGGTCCGCTATCTCAAGTAGGCTGAGCTAGGCCTCGCTGGACTACTGTTATGTACAAATTTACTTCCAAAATGTCTCTCTTCTCTTGTTTGCTACCCTCTTAATTTTTGAAGCATGCAGACAGCTGAGAGCAGAACATCTACAGGCTGGTTGAATTTTGGGGTTGAAATCAGCTGGTCCAGTTTTTGTGTCAAAAGACAGTTATTAATCAAAGGATGAAGGGCGACTGAAATCAGCCACAATTCAACCGAGGCAGCGGTTGAATTCCAAGATTGATTTCAACCGCTATTCAACGGATTGTCTGTTTTGTCTGACAAAGCTGGGTATGCAGGCAGCATAGAAAACAGGAAATTGAACAGAATTTTTACTTGGGAATGTCCAGACCTTTTGACTGCATATTGCACCAATCGCGCTGCCAACAAATAAATGCGGCGATCAGTATGAAACTCTGTCGTGTTCCATCCCTCCATTCCTGAGACTGCAGTCAATGCATGTTAAATTTCATGGTCTCATTCATAGCAAGTTGTTCCGTTGCATTGAAACCTGTGCTACTTCTCATGTCCACCGGATTGAAGCACCATCACTAGATATGGATTGCGAAGAGAGCTACAAAGGTTTGGCTGCAATGGATGTTTTGGAGCTGCGTCGGATCGATACGTGCTGTCGCAGACCTGAAATGCATGCACATGACCCCGAGCTGAATTGTCGCTGTGTAAACTGGTTGTAGAAATCGACACTTCGAATTCCGACTATAATTGTTACAGTCAAAAACCGCTACCTACCGCATAATCTGTAATATAATCCCAAATTCTGAAAGTTTTTTGTTTTTACTTGGGAAACCGAGGAATGAGAGCAGGGCTGCTTTACCGGTCATCCTTTCATGCAACAAGGCTGCAGCATGCTCTTCCTTTCTGTTCTACCAACAGGGTTTGCCAGAGACAAGGGCACATGCTCCGGCCAGCAGCTGCAGCACAGAATGGGGTGAGCTTGCAGGGTTGAACACACACACACACACACACACACACACACACACACACACACACACACACACACACACTCACACACACACACACACACATAAGTGCACTAACCTGCTTGCATTAGCGGAATCAGAAACTCTGTCTCTTGTCCACACACGTAGCCCACCACCCCCGAAGTGTCCGAGTCTGAAGGGAAAAAGTCTGAGAAGGCCTCTGCTCCCCAGGATGGCAGCAGTAAAGGAATGATTGACACACAGCCTCCCAGAGGTGTGCCAATGTGACGCCACAGTTTGCGTAATTTCAAATTGTCAACTCACAAAGGCACTTTCTCTCTCACATACACACACACACACATACACACACACACACATACACACACACACACTCACACACACACATACACACACGAAACATACACACACAAAAACATACAAGCATACAAACAAAAAGACAAAAACATACAAACATACAAACATTTGTACACAAACCACAAAAATATGTATGAATTATACATATTCACAGCACGCACTCACAAACACGGCACTTACTATCACTCCATAGCAGCATAAATTGCAAGTGACTCCAATGTTTGAATTGGTCTCAACATTTTTGATGAACACACTCAGTGCTGTGTGCAAGCAGCTCTATGCTGATGGTATTCCTGACCAATTAAGCGACCTTTCTTGTGCCGCTCTGTTGCCGGATTCGAACTCAGGCACATATTCAAGTGTATAACATTTGACGCTCTGATATAGTGCAATAAAATGGGCGCCTCTCTTTGTGCCATACTAGCGCAGGTACTCGCGACTTCCTGCCTGAGGAGCATCGTTTCCGGAATTGGCTGTTTGGGGAGTTTTCAGCCGTGAGGTGTGTGTGTGTGTGTGTGTGTGTATGTGCGTGTGAGTGTGTGATAGAGGTGCATCGAGTCAAATTGCAGGGCTTTGACACCTTGTTTTATCTCGTGTAATTCTCATGAGAATACACGCTTGCATGGCAACTCTTTAGGAACACGGCCTAAACGCATGTGTAAGCACAAATCTCCATACTATGTCTCATCAGGCCGTTCACGAACCAGGGTGTTTGTTCTCTGTACACTCTTTATGCTTGAAGTGTGTTTCATGCACCCATTGCGCAAATGACTGAAATGAACGAGGCCCTCACCAGGCGCTTTAAATCACGCACATGCACACGCATCCGGAAACAATTACTCTAGTGGTGTCCTTCAAGAGCTAGGAAATATTGTCTGTGTACCTTGTTGTCCCTCTGCTAGCGTCATGTTTGGGTAGAGTGCTTTGCCAAGATTAGAAGCAGACACTGCTCGCGTGCGGTAACGAGTGTGGTGACGAGTGTTTGTGATAACGAGTGTGTGTGGTAACGCGTGTGTGTGGTAACGAGTGCAATTCTATGGTGACGTGCAGCAACCTGTTTGGCTTTGAGCAATGGGACGCACCTGTCCTTGAGAGCGAGGAGCTGTACAAGAGGAAGGCCGGGGAAGAGATCACAGACCAGCTGTATAACTTTGAAGTGAGTGCTTCAAACAAAGGGTGACAAAAGACCACAGGCTTGCTGTGCATTTTGAAAGCGGGTGCCACAAGAAGCGTCTGCGGCAGCGTAGGGATGTGTCATAATGTCATAATGGGGTGAATTGCGTTAAAGCCACGTGTTCGCACAGTGATGTTAGCAGAACAACTTCCAGCATGTGGTCAAATGCGTCATGGTTCCGTCTCTGGCTGACTCCGCAAAAGAGTGACGCAGCTCAGCCTGCCTGTCATCATAGCTTGAGGCATGGCAAAAAGCAAACAACCCTGCACAGGGCAGCAGGCGTCATTTGTCGCGCTGCATAAGATGAGCTCACGAGGGCTAGCGATGTGTGGCCCTACATTGGGCAGGAGCAATCTTTAGCACGCACTACTTGGCGCACAAAGGGCGTTGAGGCCCCGCAGCAGCCCCATCACCTGCTGCACTGCTGCACTGCACGGGAGAAGGGCGAGGGGCGAGTGTGTCAAGCCCAGGGTGGGAGTGTCGCTGTGTTCTCTGGAGCGCATGTAGCAGCCCTCATCATCTTTTGTTGCACAACACAAAGCAGGCTCCTTCTATTGTGAACCATCGCACTGCACACAGGATAAAGGCAAGAGGCGAGTGGCCCTACGCCCAGAGCTCACGCCCTCTCTCGCACGCCTCGTCCTGTCCAAGCAAAAGGTGCTGCCGCTACCTGCCAAGTGGTTTGCGATTGGACAGTGTTGGCGATACGAGCGAATGACCAGGGGAAGAAGGTGGGCAGAGTCAGGCTTTTGCATGCATTCACGGGTTGAGATGCAGGGTCGTGATGCTTCTAAGACCTGGTGATACAAGCGTATGACAAGGGGGGGAGAGGGTGGGCAGAGTCAGGCTTTTAGTGTGCCCTTGTACAAATTACTATCCATCCAGGGTTGTTCAGTTCGTTTTTTTGGGAGCAAGGGTTCAGTAAAAATCGTGAAATAACTAGAACTCTCAAACTGTTTGAAGGGTTCGATGTGCAATTTTGGGAAACAGGCCCTTGGGCTCCTCCTCCACCTTCAAATCTTCCCAGTTAGTTGTGTATGTACCCAAATTTCCTCAGAAATTTGTGAAGTCCGGGTTTTAATCGATTCGGTTGGAAGTACTTTGGGCCTGAATAGCTCCGCGGTCGGGCATCCCTTCCGCGTAAGATTCTGTAGACAATTGTGGCAGGTGCCGATCTACAGGTCTGTTGAGTTTCGTGGCAAGCTGTGGGGGTCGGACTTTTGGTGACGAGAAGGGCTGCAGAGCGGTGCGTTGTGACGGCCTCAAAATGCGGAATTCACTGTTTCAATTCTTACTTGACTCCGTTCAGGAATCGTGCAGTTATCATGCGCCGTCGCTTTCTGTGGCTGCATGGAGACCTCCGCGGAGGGATTTTTGGTCCGCGACTTTTTCGAGCATTTTAGTGCCGCTCATATAAATTATTATTTTATGTCTACTGCTTGTCTTCCTGACTTGTTTGCTACAGACTCTGTGGATTTTGGAGAGTGCATCTGACACTTCTAAATATGCCGGCCTGGCACATGAGAAAAAGACAGGACACAGTCATGTGTTGCAAAAAAGTCTCCTCAAGACTCAAGAAGAAACTCAAAAAGGAATTACAGCAGCCTGTGTGCCAGACGGTGTCGGACAAATTAAAATACGTCCAGCTGTTGCAGCGACTCTGGCAGGCTAGAATCAGAGGGTTCCATGGAATAATTAAGTGGGGATCCAGGCAAAGAGGGTCTTAGGTGTTGTCAAACTCAGTAGAAAATACAAGTTAGACTGTGTTGACTTGCAAGGCAGAAGCAGGGAGGGCACGAAAAAGCGAGCGCTTGAAAACGGGGATAAAAAACACAAAAATTACCGCGTCGAAATTTGGGCGGGCGGAGCCCTTCTATGAAGAAAAATTTATAAATTATTCTAGGGAGGGAAAAGGGGCCGGAATGGGACCATGTCATCATTGTCGAGCAGAAAAAGGAGAACCTTAAGGTGCAGTGCAAGTGCCGCGTTGTAAACAAATCCTTAGCATTTCAGAAATGTGTGACAAGTCCAAGACCAAGGAATCTTCCTGGCCTGATACGAATTACAGATTATATTTCATATATAAATTATGTTGCTTTTACTGCAAGGAAGAGTGGGAGTGAACCGGGGGGGGCTGCTGTTCTTTGCAAATTTGACAGATGCATGCTGTAAAATTTCATGGTAATTTCGAATTTCTAAAAATTCGTCGAACTTTGACCGACCTCCGAACGACACTTTTCAAATTCCTTAAAATGCGTGAAAGTACGCAAACCCAAACTTTTGGCCGAACCTCAAACAGAACAACCCTGTACCCATCTGTATGAGTTGTGAATTCCGTGTGCTATGTTCTGGGCAAGAAGTGTGCACACGACCACAGGAAGCAACGCTGCAATGCAGCTCAGCTTGCCCCCTGTTAAGTTGCTCAATGAGATAAACACGTTTTGAGCTGTGAAAGTGTAAGCACGTTTTGCATCGCTTCATAGTTTGTGTCTTGGGGGTTAGTTAGCTCCCTCTACTTCTACGTTTGATGCAGTGAACATGCTCACAGAATTGCACTGACAGTACACACTAACACGGTACTATAGTATACAGAGTACTTCTGGTACCTTCATGGTCCAGTAAGTGTGCTTGATATGCATCACTGTCGTACGGAACGGGCTGACCCTGAGAGCGTCCAATGCCCTCCTTCCCTTTTTTGTGATTACTACCGGCTTGCGCTGATTAATTCCTGACCTGATCCCATGTTTAAGGTCGTGGCCTGTTACACTATTACTTTTGACAGCCAAACATCTTGATTTGAAGGCAATCACAAATCATTGTGAATTGTGAATCCCATCTGCTTGGTTGCAACCTCTGTTGCACTGTCATGTGTGTGTGTGTTCTGTCTGCATGTGTGTGTTTGTGTCTCTGTGCGCCCTGCCAAGCACCCTGTCCGCCCGTGTGTTTGTTCGTATAGGTGCGTGCAATGCACAATGCACATTACACATGTTGAGTGCATGCTCCCAGGGTGAAGGTCCGCACACTTGCTGCTTGCACGCTTCACACAAGTACGCACACATCCGCATACACACACCCATACGCACACACAACTCGGTTACACCCACGTGCTGCGGGTGAGAGGTGGGACCTTAGCCTGTGAGAGAACAAGTTTCTTACGCACTTGCCTCAAGGCAGGCTGATTTGAATCTTTTTGCTGTTCTGCTTTTCTTGCAGACGAGAGCACTATCAGTGGAACATGGACATCGTGGGGGTGCCTGGAGTAGAGGTGAGGAAAGGAGCATAGCATCCCCTGTGGCTGCCCATCACACACAGATACAAACAAAAGAGAGTCATGGGATCATTAAAGCCACCTTGCTTTAAAAGAAGAGACGCGATGCGCGTTGATAAACGCGCAACAAACATAGTTATGTCGCCATGGTGCGGAGTTGGGCTGGCAGTTGTGACCGGTTCTGAGGGACTAGAGGTACCTCAGAATAGAGCCAAGTCCTGCTCAAAAAAATTCCACGCACCATTCATGTCACATGTTTGACCAGTGGTGGCGTTTTTGTCGCGAACGAAACACGGCTTCAGCATGTGCAAAAAAACGACTGCATCTTGTTCCTGAGACATATATTATCCTGACAGACAAACTTGACTTGTGGCCTATTTTAGCATGAAAAGTGACTTCTGTGCCTGCTTGATTCTCAATATTTCCTCCAATTCTCTGCACAACAGGCTGAAGCTGAGTTGCTAGCCGCCATCACATTGTTTTTTGAGCGCGTGGGCTTGTCATCCAAAGATGTTGGCATAAAGGTGTCAAATCGCAAGGTGGGGGGCTTGTGTGCGTATGTGTGTGTGTGTATTTGCATGCGCAAAAGTGTGTGCCCTTTTGTCTGGTAATCGTGTCCATGAATGTGTTCATGTGTTTGTAAATGTGTGTTGAGGGCAGTTTATGTTTTTTTCATTCGTCTGGTAAGTGTTTGAGCGTATTGTTTGTCTATGTGTTCTACGCTCGTGTGAACCTTGAGCTGCATCCCTCACCTTATCTTACTGTACCTGCTCGTGCAAACGTTTCTTTTCTCCGTTCAGATAATCACATCCAATGTAGCCTAGTACTGTATCCTTGATGCTTTGGTTTTCTTGATGATCTTCATCCATTAAGAATTTGAGAGGCAATTGCTAGGACCTACTGCCAATGTCGACCGCGGTTTGAGTGCCTTTGTCACAACATTTTGGACCCCAGGTGCTGTCAGCAGTGCTGGATCGCTACAACGTTCCTGCCGACAAGTTTGCACCCGTCTGTATCATCGTGGACAAGGTGAGCCTCCGCTTTTTTTGCAACAGCACAATTCGCGCCTGATCTGCACACGAGCCCTCCTAATCTTCATCACTCTTCATCATTATCAGTACACCAACATGATTCAATGCAGCTCTGCAGTGCTTCCTTTGTACTCAATCTCCTGATCGGTCTAAGCAAATCTATGTGATCATCATCAGTACACAAAACGGTTCAATGCGACTTTGGTGGTGCTGCTTCCCAATGTGTCCAACCCTCTGCATGGTTTAATCGGATCTGTGTGCCCTTGGAAGTGGAGTCAGCATTTGTGTGTCTCTGTGTGTGTGTGTGTTCCAAGGCCGTTATGTGTTTGTGTCTTAGGACAGGAAGTCAGGGTTACGTTTGACCACACGTTGTAGTTGTTCTCTGCAGACATGCAGCCAATTCTAAGGAGCATGCGGCAAACAAATATTACCAAAGACCCGCAATGACCATGCATGCAGATTGATAAGCTGCCTAGGGCGGAGGTGGAGAAGGAGCTGGCAGCACTGAAGGTCGCTCCTGAGACTGTAGAAGGTGAGCAGGAGTGAACCGGGCCAATATGCCTAGGCCACCCCTTTGCTGACAGCACTGGAAGTCGCTCCTTAAAATGAAAGAGGCAAGCATCCCGTTTATACTAGACCAATGGTTCCAGCTTCTATATGTTTTTTAATCGATGGAGTGTTTACCTTCTTAATGAACAGCCAGCAGGCGGACGCCTAAACTGAAAGGCTTCTTTAGCGGGTGAGTGAGGGCCTCAATCGAGTGGGTGTAAGTTAAGTGGTTATCTTTACAGAGAGATTGCTGAAGGTAGTCAGAGTAGGCAGGAGGAATATAACATGGATAGTCAAAACGGGACAATTACAACAGACAGGAGGATAACAAGGCTGAGGATAGTCAAACAAACAAGAGAACAAGACATATGAAGACCAGCTAGGCTACACTTCAATGGGGCTTACATGAATCACACCAGCATCTCAGCCGCAAAGTGGACAGGGGATTGTTTTGCTTAAGTGGCTGCTGTTCTAGCAGGCCACGAGTGTGTATGTGTATGTGTGTGTTCTAGCAGGCCACGACCCCTCACACTTTGGCTTGGCTTATGCTGGTCATTGTTTCTTTTTGCACCCCTTGCCTTGAGGCCCGAATCACATGCACACCACAACTGCAGCCACAACCCCTTGCACTTTAGCCTGCTTTATGTCGGCCACGTTTTTCGTACCCCCTTGCACTGAGGCCTGACTCGTGTGCGCGTCGCCATGTGTGCACAAATGCGCGATGCCTCTCAGGTGTTCTGTCTGCCATGGCCCTGCGGACAATAGACGAGTTGCGGGGCTTGTTAGGGCCGGAGTCAGAGGCTGTTATAGAGCTGCAGCAGCTGTTTACCCTGGCAGAGGGGTACGGGTGGGTGCTTGCGTTCGTGCGTGTGTGCTGTACCACCCGCTCGTCTCAGTTGCTCCTTTTAAGGTATTGTAGCAATAGCACGTCCAGACCTCCCCGTGACTCAGCCACATCTCACACATGGACACCTCCCTGTGGCTTGCAGGTACAGCGAATGGCTTCAGTTTGATCCCAGCGTGGTGCGAGGTCTTGCGTACTACACAGGTGCCCTTGACACACAAGTGTCCCTTGTGTGGTCATGGTTGTGGGTGTGATAGTGGAAGCGGTTTGAGCTTATAATGGCTAAGATACAGGATAGATACAGTGGAGGTATTTGTGCGTACTGGTGTCTGCCCAGTCGCCCCGTCGTGGGGACGATCGTAAAAATGTTGCGCATTCTCCATTGTTACATTTGTCTGGGGAGAGCATCTTCGCGTGGCCATTTGAGTGCATCCCCCCCCCCCTTCCACATGATCTCATTCCTTCTCTCCCGTGGGTACACCCTGCAGGGACTGTTTTTGAGGGTTTCGATCGAGAAGGCAAGCTCCGGGCAATTTGTGGAGGAGGGCGTTACGACAAGTGAGTGGCATGTGGCACACAAGTGAGTGGCATATGACTAGGGTTGGCCCAAACCGTACATGGGATTTCCAAATACTGTATATACGCCGTATTATGACCGTATATACGCCATATTTCCGTATATACCGTATATGAGGGAAAATGGATTCACTCAGAATTAATTCATAGGGGGGTCATTTTGCAGTTCTTGAAGAGCTGAGTACGCATGACCCAATCTTTTATACCCACAAAATGAATGGTTAGGGAGCCAGGCCTGCTTCAAGCCAACAAAAGGCCTTATTCAGTACAAAAGGGAGTTCAATTACCATAACCACCAATAAAACTAATGATTAATGCAAAACACATACATCAATAGAAAAGGGAAGCAAAGCAAGAGCTCAGTAAGAAGAGGCGTGAAACAAGAAAATTGACCAAAAAGAGCAAAAAGGATTGCTGTTGCCGGGAATTTAACCCTGCACCACCTGCAAATACGGTCCATATACGGCGTATATACAGTCTAGACCGTACATACGGCGTGTATATACGGTCGGCCAAAACCTTTGTACGGTCATACGGATATGAATCGGTTGGAAATTTCCATATACGGATACGGTTATATATTTTCGTATGACGGTTCTGGCCAACCCTACATATGACACACAAGTGAGTGGTACTTGCTGGTGCCTTTTTGCTTCCCTTGCATGGGTGTGTATTTTTATGCTAATATGTGTGGGTGTAAAGCTATCTGCAGCTCCAAAGCACTCGTGCGACCAATACACCATTTTGATACACACACAGGGAGTGTAAAGAAAAATATACGCAATTATATATTTACATATATGCATGAAAACCCACACCTGCTTGCACACTACAGGCTGCTAGGCACCTTCGGAGGTGATAACGTGCCATGTTGTGGGTTTGGGTTTGGGGATGCTGTCATCGTTGAACTTCTCAAAGAGCGGAACAAGATGCCTGTGCTGAAGCACGAGGTGCGCTTGCGCGTGTGTGTTGTATGTGTGCACATGTGCGTACATGGGCATAATTGTGTGTGCATTGTATGTGTTTGCGCACACGTTTGTTATGAGTAGCATTAACAGTTGTTACTCTTTTTGAGCCAAACGTGTATGTATAAAAAGGGACCAATCTTACATTCCCAGATGATAATTGCTGTGCCAAGTGCATTGTATCAAAAGATGCAAGGTTCTTAACTATAACTTCGATTGTTTGCCCATGTTCTCCAGGAGCAGGCAGCATGAAGTTTGCCTTGTAGGTGTTCACACTTGTAATTGAATACAATCATTGCAAGGTGTTCATACTTGTAATGAATACAATTATTGCTGTGTCTGGCCCTGCAATCGGTAAGAGGTACAAGCTAACACTCAGATGTTTCCGATTCCAAATGCTAACCCCACCAGTATGGTTTCTTAGAAGGGAAATCGTGCCAAGCCAATTTTTGTGTTATGAAGGGGCGTCATAATTAGTCCAAATAGTCTAAATTATTTAGATAGCTCCATATCAAACTCACGCATGTCAATTGCAGTTCTTCACCCCCCTCAACAATTCCTTACACTTTACTGTCGCTACACAAAGGTGGATGATGTGATAGTGGCGCTCGATGAAGCGCTGAGGCCAGCCGCCAGTGGCGTTGCCCACGGGCTCCGACGGGCCGGCCGGAGGGTGGAACTAGTGATGGAGGCAAAGAAGATGAAGTGGGCATTCAAGGTGGGTGAGGTTGTCTGGTGCGTGCTGTGCTGTGCATAAGGTGTGTGGAGTTATGCCAAAACGTTACGCACGCTCCTTGTGTCAAATAGGTTCACTGTTTGTGCGGCATCTGCGAAGTGGGTGTCTCAGGTTGTCTGGTGCATGCTGTGTACGAGGTGTGTGGACTTATGTCAACAACACTTGCGCACCTCATTTCAATCAGGGTTCACTGTTTGTGTGGCATCTGCGGGGTGGGCATCTCAGGTTGTCTGGTGCGTGCTGAGCACAAAGTTACGTTAAGCAGCTGCAGCATTCCGTTCTAAATGGCAGAGTATTCAGGCTGAGGAGTGGAGGTAGCGTGGTAGAGGGAAAGAAAAACATTGACTAAAGAAGGCTTGAATGGATAGTTGCGTGGGTGCTGTCGCATGATGGGTAGTGCACACGCTCATTAATTTCTTATCTCCATGCCAATTACGTTATATGATATGATCTGCATTCAGGATGTCGTAGTGATTGTAAGTGCATGGTGGATGCATCGCTTGTGTGCACTTCCTGTATGTGCAAGCAGCATGATTTTGGAGGAGAGCTTTGTTAAGAGGCGTGGCCTCAATGATATGAGTAGGGTTGGCCGAAACCATATATATATTATATATGCCGTATATAAGTCTTCACCGCAGGGATTATCCAAAATTTACGGCGTATATATACGGTTTCGGCCAACCCTAGATATGAGTTTGGTTTGTAGCTGGCACAGGACAAAAGTAAGAGGAACTGGAAATGACACTGGAGACGACACACCAGGTCAAGACAGAGGCCTCTTGTAGAGAACCCAGTGCAGCAAGTGCAGTACAGCGGCGAGCAGCATATAGCACTGAGCAGTTTTGGTGCATACAGCACAGCACATACACCGCATGCAGCACTGAGCAGCACTGAGCAGTGGGGTGCCTGATGCGAGCAACAGAGAAGTGCATCATTCACTATGCCCAGGTACCAAAAGTGTCAGGAGAGGACTTTGACGGTACCCCAAAACCAAAGTGTCTCCTTTTTGGCGAAGCCCCCCTCGTGGGGGCTTGAGCCCCTTGCGTTGTCTACTTCTCATCACACTTCACGCAAACCTCTCCAGGCCCACCCAGGCCACCCCACAGGCTTAAACTCGACTTAGGCTCCTAACCAAACCTTATACCTTGTCGTATAAATTCTGGGACCCTGGGGTGCGATGTGTGAAGTTGTAGAGACAAGTTTTATGTTTGGAAGCTCCAGGAAGCTGCCCAGTATTCCTCCGCCAGGCCCCCGGACCACTTCCTGCTGGCACAGTATCCATCAGCACACTTCCCTGGCTACAAATGCTGTGTCTGAGTCCCTTGCTGTTTCGGCTGCAAAGTTCACGGTTGACCTTGCAAGCAGAATCAAGTAATACTAATTTCGATGGGCTATATAAGTTTAGTTTATTCAGATGCTCATGACGCGCGGAAGTTTGCTTGCACGGGACCCTTCAGGAACGCGGTCTGTGTTGGCTTGGACTGTTCGCGGGGCATGGAGCGCACGGTGCAGGTGCTTGCCGCGCACGGTTTGTTGAAGCAGAGTTTAGACATGGTGGCCAGCCCGGGCACCATGCTCGCACCTGCCCTCTCAACAGACAGGGAACAGCAGCAGCAGCAGCACATCCTTACGCCTGCTTCAGCAAAGGCTGCTCCAGCACAGCGTCATGCACACCACTGCAGCATCTGTGGGGCAGCAAGGCACACACACGCGCACACAACGCACACACGCACATGCATACACACACACACGCATGCGCACACACATACAAACACAAACGCGCGCAAATACTCACAGGCGCGCACACTGACGTACACATGCACACGCACAAACACACAGACACACGCGTGCGCACACATACGAACGCCCAAACACACAGACAGGCACACACACGCGCACACACACACACATGCACACACATGCACACTCTCACATGCACATGCACACGTGCATATGCATGCACACGTTGCGCGCATGATGGGCTTCGCCGAATTTTCATAGCGACGCTCCCTCACTTGTCCGTGGTTAATGTGGGCAGTGACTTTCAGTGCCTCTGTGCTTTTCCCCTCATTTGAGCCGCCGCTCTCCTTTAATGTATGGCCTTCAGACGTACCCTGTTTCCTTAAACTCCCTCAGGCAACTGCGGCGGGGTCTAACTCCTCTTCACCTGATGCACAAAAGAGGGCCTGCTTATCTTGTCATGCACATACTAGCAAAGTGCTCTTTCCTTTCATGCTATATGTGTTGTCATGACCAGCACCGTTTTCATTTCGTTATGCAGGTAAAGTTGTTGGCAGCCCACACAATATATTCACGCTACATACGAGGCTGCTCTTTTTGGCTCAATGGTGCAAGCAAGCGTTTGAAGCCTAAAAGTGATCCTTGCAAAGTATGAGTTGCGTTCCTCGTTTCTGATGCAGGATTATACTATGCAGGCAGTGTCAACCACTCACTCCCCAATGTAACTACATGTTAAGAAATAAAGCTGCTTTCAAGCTGAGTTGCGCACAATTCTTTTACCGCACAAAGGTAGCCTTTTCCATAGGATGCGCGCGCCAATTTACGTAATCATCCACTATTTGCAGCACGCTGAGCGTCTGAGCGCCTCTCGCTTGGTGCTTGTGGGCGCGGACGAGTGGGCACGCGGCACAGTAAGCGTGAAGAACTTAGCCGCCAGGGAGCAGAAAGAAATGAGCGTGGCAGAGCTGCTGTCCAATCAAGAAATAGGTCTCAAATCAGAGGGAAAGCCGTCAAGTTGAGACATAACCGCGTCTTTTTGTCGTAAACTGCCTGTCAAACTTGATTACATTTTTCTCTACACAATTGAGTTTATGAGCTTCAAAATGGATATGTACCACCTCAGATATGAGTCTACAGATATCATGAGTCATTACAAGGTTTACAAAAAAATTTAGTCAAGAAGTGCTAGATAACGTAATTGATTCATGGAGAAAAAAATAAAACTTGCTTGTTATTGTTCTGGCTAAGAGAATAGATAATCATGAGCTCCCGTAGTAAAACAGGGATACATTATTTTTGGAGAGAAATCACGCGGGGATTGACGCAGTGGGAAAGGACATGCTGCTCATCTTGCTTGGATATAATATCAAACAGGTCACAGGTAGGGGAGTTACTTTGGTTCCATGTTGCCGTCTCAAAACGTGGGGTGTAAACGCAAAATCTGATACGAGCTGTACTGCGAATGACATCACGAGGCAGGTTGAGAAACATGTTATTGGATGTAAGACGATCAGAGCCCTCTTTGTAGGGAGGGGACACCATTAGTGTTAAGTGAAGTGTTTGCTATTGTGGTCTCTTGGATGTGTGTGTCAGAATGAGGTGTCCAGTGTAGTGCACTAGCACTTGTCTCCACTAGCACTTGTCTCTCCCTGAGGTCAACGACAAAACGGCTGAGATCAATGGGCTCACAATACTGCAGCTTTTGTTTCTAAATATACGATTGTGTCAGACCATCCATGGCAGGAAGAAATTGGCCCGGGGCTGACCAGCAATCATTAGTTTAGTTTAGTTTGGATTACAAAGCAATCATTAAACCGTGCACTCAGGTGTGGCGTATGTCTCGGTATGTCACGGTATGTCACGGTATGTTACGGTATGTCACGGTAGCTATGTCACGGTATGTCACGGTATGTGCGGAAATGCGGTATGTCTGCATTTTAACCGCTTCAACCGTGAGGTTTTTTCTGACGGTATGTCACGGTATGTCTTGGTATGTACGGTATGTTACGGTATGTTACGGTATGTCACGGTATGTGACGGTATGTTACGGTATGTCAGCATGTAAGATCATTTTCTGTATGTTGCTGTTGGATCTGGTCAAAGAATTGTACAGCCGCATTCTTGCCGCGCAAAACCAATTGAACTGTAGGGGTTCCAATCCAAACTCGGCCGCACATGACACGCCAAGAAGGCGTAGTGTCTCTGATCCCAAACATCCTTTTCAACACTGCCAACAGCTTTTTCTGTAGGGGACTGTCCATCTCTTTCCTTGTTGTAGTACTGTTAACGTCTTAGACCCGGGGCCTTACGTTGTGCTATGCAAATCATGCTTTGGCAGACAGACCGTGCAAGAATTTGCTGTGGTTATTAAGCATAGGATAAGAGGTGTTTAGAGAGAAGCTGAGTTGGTGGCCCCCAACACGCACAACAACAAACTTGCCATTTACCATTATTGTTTGCAATCCCTTTTAGTAATGAGCAAATGCCGACACCTTGATCTGTCCAAACATGTTATGCACAATGTCAGTAGACTCCGCTTGCGTGCACATACTTTAAAAGTTACGGCAGCAGTGTGGCTTGAAAATGGATCTACTGAGCTTGCGTGTGTAACCAGTGGGGATGAACATGTCCAAAACGAGGTGCGTGCTCTTCTATTTTGCAAGACCATCGGGGTTGTGAGCTGAGGAAGTATTTCTCGTTTCTGTTTATGCCTTTTTTTGAGGACTTTTCAGCAGCCTTATTTGCTGCAATAGGTCAACAACTGACATGTTCATAATTTCCTTTCTTAGCAGAACATTAGGCTTTTTCCTTATCTTCCTGCGCTTATGGATTTATTTGTGGCTGGCTGAATCAGTCAGCAGCCGATCAGCCAAACAACCTGGCTGAAGGTCTCCCCCCACTGTAACAATTGTAACCGTTGTTGTAAGTAGGGAGTGGCCCAAATCTGTATCGCATACATGTACGCGTACCTTTGAATTAAAGAGGCATTGAACCAGCTAGCAGTGGCTACAATGGTTACAATGGGGGATTCCTTCAGCCAGGTTGTTTGGCCGATTGGGCGGCTGCCGACTGGTCTCGGCAAGCAAGCCACAAATAAATCCATAAGCTCAGAAATAAAGAGAAAAAGCTTAATGTTCTACTGACAAAGAAATTATGAACCAGCTAGCAGGAACCAGTCTGCAAGCCATCAGGCTGAGATATCCTCCAAATGATACCAATATTCTCGTTAGTTGTTACAAAAGTACCCCACAAAGATCGGAAGTCTGACATAGGAAATAGAAAGGAAAAGGCAGGTATAAGACACAACTACACTACATTAAACACGCCCCCAGTTCTTTGAACCTGGTTCAAAATCTAGAAAAGCCAATTTGAATAGTCAGATCCAGTCAAGGTCACTGCCAAGTATAGGACTCAGCACATCAACTAGTGGCACATGCAGCATATCGAACAAGACACACAGAAACTTTCTACTGTCAACCATCTAACTGCTTGTCACACGATTTGTCGCTGCCAGTGCTTGTGACAGAATTCATAAAAGAAGCACAAGGAGAGAGATTAGGATGTAATACACTCAGGCTCTTTGAGGAAGCCTCTACATACTCTCACAATTGTGCAACCTGCCCTCCATCCTGCATATTTTGAATACTGACATCACCCTCAAATTCAGGCCAAGGATAGCCACTGGCATTCAATCATTCAATCCTTGGCAAAATGATCTCACAACAGTGCATGCATTACTAGTACATCCCCTCTGCCTCCCTCGCATCGCTTGTTTTATAACTCGGTGTAGTAGGACAACACGTGAATTGCCGAAGCAATGGGCGTATGTACAGTTTGTGGGCGATGTACCTAAATCTCTCAGGGACCAGCACGCAGACAACAAGTAGACAACAACAGGCAGGTTGGACCTAGTTTTGACGAAGCTCCCTCTAAACGTGCTATAAGATACAAACACCTGCACAACACTACTTTAGAATGTAACCTCAAAAGCCCTTGAAATACGCAAACGCACCACGCTCATGAAGCAAAAAGGTAAATGTAAAATATGCGAGGCTTGACGCCGAAAATCTGTAAAGTGATAGAGTGGAAAAAGGTAATCAGCAGGCTTTACAAAGGAGGGAAGGAAATTTTAAATTGCCCTGGCAATTTAAGATTGACCTTACGTATTCAGTACCTTTTTAGTTTCACTAGCTCCTTACACACACACACACACACACACACACACACACACACACACACAAACACACCAACGAAGTTGGCCTCCGCACATTCACAAATACACCCCTGCGCTCACCCAAGAAGGCCCTGAAATCAACCACGTGCTTCCCCAGAGTGCGTGCATTAACTGAAATCCACCCCAAAATCCCTTCAACGGGAGTCGCCCTGCACACTGCCCCCACTCGCAACAGCTGCTGCCTCCTCCTGCTGCTGAGCTTTTGCCTCCTTAAGCTTGCCCAGCTTGTACTCAGCAACGCCGAACACGGCACCAGAAAAGAGGTACATTATGGGGAGCAGCTCCAGCGCACTGCGCAGGTCTTTGGTGGTGGCCAACTGCACATGTGTATATGTGCATGTGTGCGTGTGTATGTGCGTGTGTGTTTGTGTGTGTGCGTGTGTGTGCGTGTGTGTGTGTGTGTGCAGGTATGTGTGGCAACACGTAAGCAACATCTAAGTGCAGTATAAGCAAGGCTAACCGAACTCAGTTGTGGGATCACAAATACTTCTGCAGGCATTCAACAACATGTGCAAGCTTGGGCAACTCATGCACATGCACACACCTGAGCGACAGCCAGAGGCCCCAGGCCGCCAATGATGTTACGCACAGAAAGGTAGATGGCACTTGCAGTAGAACTCATGCTGGGGGGGGCCACACTCCTGCACGAACACGACACACGCACACAGACAACACACGTAAGCAAGCGAGTGACGCACCAAATGACATTTGGGTTCAAAAGCCGAACCGCCCACTTTGGAAATTTCCACACAGAACAGACTGAGCTCTGCTCACGCAGCCATAACAGCTGCTTCTGCACAAATGTTCGGTCCAAAATGCTGCTTGAGAGCAACTATCAGGGGCGAGCGAATCAGCTCACCTTGCCATAACAGCGGCAGGCGCCCGCCAAGACTCTGACAGCGCAAAGCCCACCCCCAGCGCTACAAACGACTCGGTGGGGTTGTCAGCCATGACAGACGCCCAAATGAAGGGCGCAGCTAGCAAGGAGGCACCCACAGTCACAAAGCCACGCTTGCCAGACAAGGACAGCTTATCAGCTAGGGCACCTCCCCCCACGCCTGCGTGTGTGTAAGTGTGCGTGTCTGTGCGTGTGCATGTACTTGCGCACGTATGTGCTTTTGGTGTGTATGTCGTGTTTTCGTGGACGTCTGCTTGGACATTAACGCTTTTCACATGATTTCAAGGATAGGGCACTGTACCTGGAAGAATTTTATGAACAAATGAGGTCATCTGGATAAGATTGATAGCATCAAATGGTGCACCAGAAAGGAGCAGCAAATGTATATCAGGGAGCAACACGACACGACACTGACACACACACAGGCATAAATGAAGGAAAGCAACGCTAAGCAGTGTGGATGAGCACTTAAGCACACATACCTATACATGTACACGCACATACAAACATACACACATACACACACATGCACGTGTGCACACACTTTCACGCACTTTTGAAGCACATAAATAGCTTGGGTAGGGGTGAGAGCAGAAGGGCATAGAACAGCAACGCCATACGCATATTTGCACGCACCCACCTACAAGCACACACGTACACACACGCACCTCCTAGGATGCCTGCCACTGGGAGAACTGTGGCCAGGACAGGTGCGTACTGGTCTGTGCTGAGATCATACACGCGCTCGTAGAAGGTCGACTGCATGGGAAAGAAAGCAAGGAGAGGCGGGAGGAATTCATGTGACCTGAGCTGAGGCTGTTTTTGAGCGTGAGATGAGAGGTGTTTTATAGAATAGCTATTGCACCTCTCCTCTGCTCTTAAATTTGCACCCACCCACCCACCCCCACAATCACCCACCCACACCCTCCCACCCACACCCACACATCTGCACACCCACACCCACACACACTTGCTCACACGCACATACGCATGTGCACCCCCACTCACACTCACACCCTCACCCACCTGCCACGCCACGAGGGCATGGCTGTGCACCCCCGTTCACACTGACACTCACACCCACACTAACACTCACACACTCACCAACCTGCCATGCTACGAGGGCATGGCTGTGCAACCCCGCTCACACTCACACTGACACTCACACCCACACTCACACTCACACTCACACCCTCACTCACCTGCCACGCCACGAGGGCATAGCTGGCCACGTCGTTCAGCGCCGCCGCCACTGTGGTCGACATGAAGGCAGAGTTCTGCACCAACAGCATAACCCCAGCCCAACCCACAGGGCCCTCCGCCCCGGACAAAGCCGCAGCCGCCACCGACGCTTCGTCTGTGCTGCCGCTGCTTGCTGCAGCAGCTGTTCCTCCTATGTTGCCGTTGCTGCTGCTCAATGCCAGTGCAGCATCAGAGGTGCCTGCCACAAACCCTGGCCCCTCCACCACATCTCCGCCATCCCACAAACTCATACTGCTACTGCTGCTGCTGCTGCTGCTGCCGTTATTATTCCTGCTGCTGAGGCGCCCCAAGTCTGTGCTGCTGCTGCTGCTGCTGCTGGCGTTGCTGTCAGCGCTGCTTGCGACTGCAGGCAGTGTGTGTGTGTGTGTGTGTGTGTGCGTGAAGGGAGGGTGTGGCTCTCTCCGACAGGCTATTTGCATCGGTGACAAGACTTGACCTAGCAAGCACTGGGTGCATCTGTTTGCTCTACAGGCAAATACCTGGAACTTCAATGTCTGGCTGGGCAGGAGGGGGGGGCTTGCGTGTCTCAGGCACCGTCAGCAGCATGGCACCCGCGAGGAAAAATCCTGGGAGCGCCAACCACTTGAGCACGGTGCGCCACATCTGTGATTTGTGTGTGTGTGTACGTGTATGTGTATGGTGAGTGTAAGTGTGTGTATATGTGTTGGTATGTGAATTGTGTGGTCTCTGCGCTTCAACCGTGCGTGTATGTGTGTAGCCTTAGGCAGTGTGCATGCTTCTGACAAATCACACATGCACGTGGACAGCAGCCAGCCAAACCAGGCACGCAGCGGATCACAAAATGCATGCATTCAACACTTGAACCCCAAGACCACAACCCCTTCCCCTTTACACCTACAAACACACACACATACAAACCCCACTTTTTATGCTCATCATTCCACATCACACACACATACACACCACACCCTCACCTGCTCCTTGATCCACGGCACGTACGCACACATGTATCCACACTAACACACACACCACACCCACTGCCCCCCACCTGCTCGTTGATCCACGGCACGTCTACGACGTTTGCCGCGTCTGTGATGTCAAAGGGGCTGATGGCACGGATGGCAGCCATGTCCCCGGTGGTGTACATGATCTGTACCAGACGTAGATCTAGCTTCTCCAGAGGAACCAGTCTGTGTATGCGTGTGTGTATGTGTGTGTGTGCGCGCATGTGTATGTGTGTGTGAACGTGTGTGTGTATGTGTGTGTGTGTTTTGTTTGTGTAGTGTGTGTTTTGTTTGTGTGGGCGTATGTGTGAATGCGCGAGTGCTTGCCTCCTTCCACACACAGCAGAGGCACATCAGACGTGGACAGAGCATGCCAGCATGCCAGCATGCCATGTAGCACAAGGGCACCTGACTGGACCATCTTCTAGCCAAAACTTACTCACTCGCGCCCTGAGGTCCCTGCAAACCATACAACTTCCAGACACCGACACAGCTTTTCAGCAAACTCACAAGTTCCCAGATGCATCCCTCAAAGTCTGGCTAGCCACGCTCATGGCCATGGCCCCATCTGGACCGCTTTCTTGAGTGGGAAACATCACCTGCAACATGCAAGCGTGTGTTTATGTATGTATGTATGTGTGTGTGCGCGTGTGTGCGTGTTTGTGTGCGTGCGTGCGTGCGTGTATGTGTGTGTATGTATGTGTGTGTGTGTGTGTGTGTGTGGCCATAGAAGGTCGGGCGTCATTCTATACTGTTCTTCAGTTGATGATGATGAGCCCATGTGCATGATGCAGCGTGTGCTGCCTTGGCTACTCCTACTGATAGCGTATTTGCGTGTTCGTATATATGAATAGCCACAAGTGTGGTCACGTGCCAACTCCAGCACAGCATTCACAGAGCATGCCTTTTGGGTATCAGGGCATGCACGCCTCTCAGTTAGCTACACATAACGGAGTCATTCATACTTTTGAAGTCAGCGGTAGGATACAAAGGCTGCCACTCATTGGAAGGCAACCATATAAAGCAAGGAAGGCTGCCATCCAAGGCAGAGAAGGCTGCCAATCAAAGCGCCTGCCATTCATTCAAAGCGACTAGCTGAGCGCTCCTTTGCAGTTTAAGCACTACTCGAGACACACCAGCACCACACACACGGAGGGGGAGCACAAGTCGAATTGACGAGGACAAATACGGAGCATACTATTGGTGGCGAGCATCCGCGTGTGCGACAACGAACTTAGAGGGCTAAGGTACAGAAAACACACTCCACCGATGCACTCACTGAGCGCGCGTTAGTGATGAGGAGGAACATGAGACCCCTGCCCACGTAAATGGCACAGTTGTAAACGGCAAGCGCTAAGGCCTTGTTCTTGGGGAAGAGGTCAGGGATCATGGAGAAGCAGATAACGTTCTGCAAGGCACACACAAATGTGAATTTGTGTACGTTTGTACGTTTCCGTGTGCGTGCGTGTGTATGTGTGTGTATATGTGCATGAGTGCATGAGTGCGTGTTCATGTATGTGTGTGAGCGTGCATTTGTGTACGTGCGTGTGTGTTTGGTGTGTGTGTGCGTGTGTGTGTGAGTGTGTGTGTGAGCGTGTGTGTGTGAGTGTGTGTGTGAGCGTGTGTGTGTGTGAGTGTGCGTGTGCACATGCATATATGTATGTGCCAGGCAATCATAACCTGCCAGGCAAGTACAGATGACTGTGTGCATTGGCCAACGATGTGAGTGCACAAGAAATTACGCAGCATGGTTTGAGAGCAGGCTATTGGCTCATTACCCACGACAAATGGTTGTGGTGAAGGGGCTTGCAGTAAAATGTGTGGGCTGCAGCTAAGAGGGTACTTGTTCGCTTTTTCAGCTTTTCCATCATCATCACATCACAGGCGCTCCTACCAGAACCTCGGGTAGCATAGTCGGTATGTCACACACACAGGCTCACATACGCACAGAGATGAGGAGGCACATCACACACCACACACCTGTGAGCTCTGGGCAGTGGCCAGACCGACGCGCGAAATCATGAGGTCACCAAAACTAGAGGCCTGGCTGGACCAGGCACAGAAACCACTCCAGGCAAGGGCACTGAAGCCAAGCAGCCTGTGTGTGTGCGCAAGAGTGTGTGTTTTTGTATGTGTACGTGTCTGTGTAATATGTGCATGTGTTTGTGTACGTGCACGTGCACTGGCTGCAGATCAGTTTGCAGGGTTTGCCAGTGAGCAGGGCGAGGGAGCGCATGGGTGGTCGTACAGAGTGGCATGTAAGGACCTTAGGGTTGAGGGAGCAGATGGATGTTGCTTTAAGAGAAGCAGCCTTCACACACACACACACACACACACACACACGCACACACACACACACGCACGAAAGTATGCTTGCGGATTTGCTTTGATCATCCACGTTTTTGCCATTAATCACAGGCGGATGTGATGTGACGTGTGTCTGTGTGTGTGTCTGTGTGTCTGTGTGTGTGTGTGCCTGTGTGTCTGTGTGTGTGTCTGTGTGTGTGTGAGAGCACACGCATAACATGCAAAGCCTCACCTGGGCCTGTTTTGCTTGTCAGCTAGGATGCCCGCTGGGATGAGGGCCAGGGCGTAGAGGTAGGAGTAGCCGCTGGTCAGCAGAGCGCCCTGCAGCGAGTGGGTTGCAAGCAAGACGAAAGAAGGGTCTAAGAGTCAGGAATGATGCGAGATCCCGGGTATGGCAAGCGGAGCGTGAAGTGGCTAGACCGTGTGAAGAATTGATAGAATAGAGATGGATTTGAGCTGCATAAAAAGGAGCAAGCTGGTCAGCAGGGCACCCTGCGGTGAGTGGATTGCACGTGCAAGTTGGAGGAGCGAGTAGCAGGACGTTGAGAGGCTAGGAGGAGCAAAAGCTGGTCAGCAGGGCAACGTGACTATAGGACATAGCGGAGGGTGGTCGAGGGTAAAGGGTATGACAGGAGGGTGGTGCAGATTGCGACGTGTTGTGACCATGGGTTTGGACAGGCTGGTCAGGAATGCTCCCAAGGGAAATTGGGAGTGTAACATAGGATCTGCACCTACCAAAAAGGATGTGCATGACTTGGTTTAGTACGTTTTGACAGCTAATTTCAGGAATGCAGACTTGCAGCACCACTCATTCTAGGGTTTCGCTATCCCGTTTGTTATTGCATGGCATTTCCGTGCACGTATGCACACACAGAGACATGAACGCGTGCATGCACACTCTGTTTGTTCACATGGAGTTGGAATTGGACACACACACACACACACGCGTGCATGCACCCGTTCAGTTCGACTTACGTGGCGCATAGGTTTGCATGAGCACCAACGTGCACGCACGTGTGTACCCCTGAACCCACCTGGAAGTCAGACAGGCTCAGGCTGGTCGAGATCATGGGCAGCATGATGGGGATGCTATACCCTGTGGACGCTTGGTGGACGTAGGTAGCGGACAGCACAAGCAGAGCCCACAGCTTGATGAAGCTAGCAGAGGAGCCTCCTGTTTGCGGGTGTGTGTGTATGTGTGAGCGTGTATGTATTTGTGTATGTGTGCGTGTGTGTGTGCGCGTGACGATCAAAGCATCAGAGGTTCGCAGAAAGTTGTGCGACACATGTGGTGACTGAAAGAAGCGGAAAAGTGGAGTAAAGGAGCCCAGGGGCCTGGGCGAAATGGAGGTCAGCTCATCTAAGATGAGAGGAAAGCAGAAGCAATGCAAAAGTAAGGCAGTAGGTACGGGTCAAGGTAATATGAACAACCCAACCTTACACCATGTGTGTAACATTGAAAATGAGAGTACAGCATCAGAGTATATCAGTGTGCATTGGTGGTCGCGCGTAAGTGGCTGTCTGCATAGATAAAAAGGGAGAGGGGGATCTGTCTGGAAGGGGAATGGCCGCCTGTCAGAAGAATACCAGAGGTGGTCATCTGAAGCCCCAAAAATGTCTGTTTGCCCGCAGCGTGAACCCTATTCTTCACCACCATTCTCTCATATCGCACCACCCACTGACCTGATTTGTGTCATTTTTATATGTCGTCTACATTTTAATAAAAAAATCATTGCAACAATAATGGGGCAAAACGGAGCAGTACTTGGCCAGATACCCCATTTCCCTTAAAGAAAATCAGCAAAAGGGGTGCCAAAAAGGTGGAAAATCAACCTTCACCAAATATACTTTTCAAACCCAAGGATGATTTGGTATCATAAAGGAAGTCCTCATGTCTTGTTTTGAGATGAAGAGAGGCCCTGGTTGGGGCGTGATGGCCTGTAATGTGGAAACTCAATACCAAAATTTGAACTGGATTTCTGTTTTGGTCCCAAACTTCATGAACCATTTAGTTATCATTCAAACGATCAAAAAAGTCACATTTCAGGACATTTGCTCAGTTGACCCCCTCTGGAAGAATACTTACAGCTCCCCTCTCTACACAGACAGACCCGCACTGCTCATCAAACACGTACGCTCACAACCACGCACCCACTTACGCACATGCACGTACACACATACACACATGCACACATAACACACACATGCACACACGCACCTGGATCTGTCTGTCCAGGCTCCCCAGGGGCTGCTCCAGTTTGATTTTCAGCTGGGCTGGTTGAAAGGTCTTTGACAGGTTCTTTTAAGGCGAGTGGCTGCTGCTGCTGTTGCAGTTGCGAGTGATGTTGCTGGTGGTGGTGGTGGAGATGGTGCTGGTCGTGTTGTTGCCTTGGTGGCTGCAACAGGGGGGTGAGTTCGAGGGGCTGGGTGGAGGGGGGCGGGTGGAGCACACTGTCGGGGTGAGGGTGGGTTGCTTGAGAGGCAGCATGGAGGGGGACTTGCGGACTGGTCTGAGGGGCTGAGGATGATGGCGGGGGTATGGCACCTTGGTCTGTTGGTGGTGGTGGCAAAAAGGGCTTGCTGCGTAAGAGTGGCACCCCCCCCGACAGCATGGGCTCGTAATCGTCACCCTGGTACTGGTAGCGCAGCCGAGAGAGGGGGGAAAGGGGGCGAGGGGGGTCTTGTATGGAGCTGGTGCTGATACTGGTGCTCTCTGGGCTCTCTAGCTGTGTGGAACTACCACTCTGCTGCTCCTGCTGCTCCTGCTGCTGCTGCTGCTGCTGCTGCTGCTGCTGCTGCTGCTGCTGCTGCTGCTGCAGACTTAAACTCCCACTACTGCTACTACTACTATTGCCGCCGCTGCTACTCTCCCTCATAATGGCATCTTCTCTGCTACTACTACTACTACTACTACTATTTGTACTACTGCTGCTGCTGCTACTGCTGCTGCTGCTGCTGCTGTGATTGCTGTTCATATCAATGGAGTCCACGGAGGAGGTGCCGCTGCTTGAGCTGCTGTGCTGCCTTCCATGTGAGGGAATATCATCCCATTCCCGGATATTACTGCTGTATTGTGCACTGTCAGGATGGCCCTCAAAGCGGCTGGAGGAAGCGTCGTGCTGTGCCTCTGCCTCCCTTCTGTCGTTGCGGCCAGGAGAAGAGGCTGGGCTTTGAAAGCAGAGGGCAGCAACCTAAAGGGCCAGGAGGAGGAGAGTGTATGTGTATGGTGTGTTTGCGTGAGATTGTGTGTGTGCGCTTGTGTATGTGTGTGTGTGTGTGTGTGTGTGGGTGGGTGGGTGGGTGTGTGTTTGTGTGTGTGGGTGGGTGGGTGGGTGGGTGCTTGTGTGTGTGTGTGTGTGGGTGTTTGTGTGTGTGTGTTTGTGTGGGTATCTGTATGTGTATGTGTAATGTGCAGGGCTGGTATATACAGTGTTTTGGGCAGGGAAGTCACCAAATATACGGGGTGTATACGGTGCATATATATACGGTTCTAGCCAACCCTATGTGTGTGTGTATGTGTGTGTGTGTGTGTGGTGTGAGTGTGTGTGTATGTGTGTGTGTGTGCGTGAGAGCGTGTGTGTGTGTGTGTATGTGTGGGTATCTGTATGTTTGTACTAGTGCAGGGCTGGGATATACAGTGTTTTCGGCAGGGAAGTCACCAAATATACGGGGTGTATACGGTGCATATATATACGGTTCTAGCCAACCCTCTGTGTGTGTATGTGTGTGTGTGTCTGTGTGTGTGTGTGTGTGAGTGAGAGAGTGTGTGTGTGTGCGTGTGTGTGAGTGAGAAAGAGTGTGTGTGAGTGTGTATGTGTGTGTGAGTGTGTGTGTGTGTGTGAGTGAGAGAGTGTGTGTGTGTGTGCGTGTGTGTGAGTGAGAAAGAGTGTGTGTGTGAGTGTGTGTGCTTGTGTTGTGTGTTGTGTGTGTGTGTGTGTGTGTGTGTGTGTGTGTGTGTGTTGTGTGTGTGTGTGTGTGTGTGTGTGTGTGTGTTGTATGATTCTGAACCATTGATTCTTGGCCATATGGGATATGATTCGGATGGTCGTAAACTCACATTCTGCCTCGTTCGCTGCTGGAAGGGAAGACCCTCTCTCGTTCTGTGGCTTGAGGAGAAGTTCACACACGCGTGCTTCGATCTCTTGTACCTACTACTTCCTTGCAGCAAAAAGCCACCCGTATGGCACTCCAGCAAATTCATCCGGGTGTGTAGCACAAAATCTCAAGATGGAATCGCTCTATTTCATCGGCTCACACAAATGTAAATAAAAGAAATTTTAATGCTATCACGCACATAAATTTTGCCTAAAATCTGCCAATTCCGGAGATGCACCATCCCAGCATTGGGACACTGATGTCCAGGAAAGCCCGGGAGGTGCTGTTCACTGCTGGTCAGAGATGTGTCTCTGCGTCTGCACGAGCAGGGCCTTCCCTGGGCGGGTTTAAAAGTTCTTATGAAAGTGGAGGGGCTGCGGCAGGTGTGTGCTTTTACAAGTACAGCGAGGAGCACAAGGACCTGGCCCTCTTGTTTCTGCGGCAACACGAAGAAAGGCAACCTCCAGTGGCGTGGACCTGGCCAGGTGTTGCGTGTGTTCCTGTTTCTTTCAAGCAGCGCTGTTCACTGAGTGTTCTTGACTAAGAAACCAGAGCAGATGTTCTGTTAAATTCTCAAGGAAGCTGGGCTTATCCCTTTGTACAAATGGATAGTGCACGCGCATGCGCAAGTAATTTATGATTATATCAACAATTGCTTTGTGTCATGCCATGGTGTGATGCTACAGCCCCCAACTTCTCCCTGCAGGAGGTAAGCGCAAGGCAGGAATTGTCGAGCCTCTGCGTGAGACCGCTGCACGCGAGACAGAGGAGGAGTCGCACACACAGTTGCCAGCATTGAAAGTGCTCCCTTGGCTGCAGACGTGCCCAGTTGTGTGGTGCGTGCCTGTGAATCGTATTTTTCCGCATGCATCTGTTTTGTGTGTGTTTGTGTCCGCATGTGAATGTACGTGTGTGTGTGTGTGTGCGTGTGTGCGTGTGCATGCGCGCCATCTTTGCACGTAGAGTATAGGATTCAGGCTTCGATTCGTGTTTAGTCCTAGAGGGTGGAATGAAAGCTAACACCGTACACACTCGTACTCACCACTTCCATCATAAATATATTCTCCAAAAAAAGTGCACCATCCCTGCAAATGTAGATTTTAGAGCGACCACCCCCTAGAAGTAATTATATTGAGCAGCGCCCCCTTCTCCAAGGGCCCTTGAGCCCAAATGGCTGCGTGTGGCCACTCTCGCCTCACACAAATTCAAAGGAGGAAAAAGTTAATGAAAAGGCCAAAGTTCAGGGAAGCAAAGGTCAGTTGGTAGCAATGTAATGAGTTTGCTAACTCACGTTGTTACACTCATTTATTTTAAGTTTCTAAATCAAGAGTCCCTATGCTGTGTATGCCTCCCATCTGCCCTATCCTGTCACTGCCGCTGTCATATTCGTCGCCCTCCCCCTTGCTGCTGTCACTGCTGCTGCTTGTGTGAGTGTGATTTCAAAGATTTTAAGGTGTGTAGCATTTCAGTGAATTTTGGCTAAGAGTGGTGCTCAAGCCAAAAAGGCATGTAGCACACGCCATTGCTAAAAAAAACCTATTCGCGTGTATATTGATTTATGTTTGAACAAATAATGATGTCATGTTGCTGTCCCATTATTGGGACACTGTCACAATGGTGCGTGTAATGCCGCTGCTGCTTCTGCTGCTGCTCTGCCTGGAGGCAGGTTTGCGGCTTGCATGCTTGCGGGCAGGTCAGCAGGGGCTGCTGCTGCTGCTGTTGGTGCTGTTGGTGCATAGTCAGGGGTGGATGGGGTAGCTGCTGCTTTTCCCACTGCCGATTAATTGGTTAGGGGCTGGGGACCCCAGAAATCACTTATATCTCTGTTGCTGCTGCTCATTCAAGCATTACAATGAACTCATCAGGAATTATACCGTACGGCGCTTAATCATTGCGCTTTAATATCTTTTTCAAGCAAAGAAGATGCGCAATCAACATTCTTCTGAGACTTTAAAGGGTGCACAATTGGGTGCGCAATCGGTGAAATATTTTGGCTTGAGCCGGTGCGCAAATGTGCGCAATTGCAGAAATAATAATTCCATGATAACTTCAAAGTTTGGGTAGGCAGTGTGGGGCTCCCGCTTTGGGAGCAGCCCATGACGCAGATGCGTATGATGCATCAGAGGCAGAGCAGCAGCAACCCTCGCCTTCGAAGATAACTGAGCAAGCAGCTGCACGGATGAGGAGGGAGCAACAGCAGTAGCTGATGGCAGCAGCAAAGCATGCGCGCACGCTCCAGCAGCAGCAGATGGCAGCAGTGAAGCATGTGCGCAACGTCCCTGAACATTCTCTGCGCACCCCCATTTGCTGCGCAATGACAATTTTTTCCCCTGAGAGGGGTGCGCAATCCCCGCGCAATGCACTCAACAGTTCCTGAGTAATCAGGGCGCGCATTGGTCACGCGGCTGTACTGTAGCTCAAAGTTGCTACACTGGGTGCTCCCCAATATTTTCGATGTCGCGGCTTGGTGACAGAGGGTACCTTGCAACGCCCTGCCGGGCGTCGCTTTGAAGCCACTGCAAGCGACACAAAGGGCTTAAAAAGCGCCGCGTCGCCGCTCAAAACAACACTGGTATATGTTGTGTGTTTGTTTGCGTTGTTGCATCGTTGTATTCGATCGACGATGCGGGCAGACGAAGACGGATGCAGCTGGAGCCGCTGGGGCTGGGCTGGGGCAGATTAAGCTGGGGCAGCGTCTGGGGAGGAGGGGCAAGGCATGCTGGAGGGCTTCCTGGCCCTTCTTTGCTGCGCTGCCTCAGGAACACTACTTTTTGCTGCCGCTCCACACACACTGCCCCCCCACCCCAAAAACGTTAATAAGGGGCGGTGATATACTTTCCGTACGGGAGTTCACCATTAAAACATTGATTGTGGTGTTTTGTGCCGCTCTCTTAGCATTCCACACTCCTGGCATTGTTCTGGATGTAATGAGTGTAGTTGTTCACAACCTTAACACTTGCTGCGTGCGTAGGTGGGCTGGCGGGCGCTACTGCTTGTTTTTGGTACACTTGCAGTCCAACGACGATGTCGTTGCAGCTATCAATGCCAAAGTTGAAGGTGCGCAAGGCACCAGGGATAAGCACAGCTCTGTGTAGGGGGGCCGCTCCCCAGGCTTTGGCACCAGTGTGCCGGAATGCATGAGTGCATGAACTGTAAAAGTGACGTTTGCGATTGGAACCTGCAAGTGGAGAGCTTCTCGTGTATTAAGAGTTGAGTTGGCCAGAGCCATACATGTGCTTGTACAGAATACATGGTTTTCTAGCAGGAAACCTTCCCACATATATACGGCCATATGCAGGGTTTGTGCGCGATTCTGGTCGACTTGCATATGGAGCCTTGCAAAGCTCAGAAGTAAAGGAAATGCAACCGACGCACACTGGCGTTGCCCTCCAGCTTCCCTGCCCTGCAGCACGAAAGCAGGTGCTCAGCAAAGCCGTTAGGCCCTTTGTGATCCCTGTCTCTTTTCTGTTGCCCTGCAGCGAAAGAGCAGCACCCGGAGGCCCTGTCACTTGATGGAGCTGCCTGGGTGCCACTCCAGATCTTCAAAAAAATGATTTCTTCCAATAAAGATGCACCGTACATGCACGAAGGGTACCCATTGCACCGAGTGCCCAGGTACGCATGCACATGTGTGTTCTTGTTTGTATATATGTGTGTATGCGTGCGTGTGCGTATGTGTGTGTGTATGTGTGAGTATGTGTATGTGCGTGCACTTGCGCATTTCTGGACAAACTGGGAACGCTTCAGGACCTTAATGCACACACGCCGAGCTTCCAAAGCAATCCCACCAGTTTTAAGCACCACCATTAATCTACACCCACCACCCTGGTCAGGTGGTCACTTGTGTGCTGTGCTGTGCTGCAGGGGCATTGCGAACAATAACCCAATGCTGAAATGGTTGGAGTCTGAGGCGGAAACGCAGAAAGCCCGGCACCATCAAGGAACAGGGGTGGAGGGGGGAAAGGGGCAAGGGCAGGGAGGGCAAGGGCAGCAGGGGCATGCAGCTGCACAGCAGGGCCAAGTGCAGCAGGGGCATGCAGCTGCACAGCAGGGCCAAGAGCAGCAGGGGCAAGCAGCTGCACAGCAGGGACAAGAGCAGCAGGGTCATGCAGCTGCACAGCAGGGCCAAGAGCAGCAGGGTCATGCAGCTGCACAGCAGGGCCAAGAGCAGCAGGGGCAAGCAGCTGCACAGCAGGGACAAGAGCAGCAGGGTCATGCAGCTGCACAGCAGGGCCAAGAGCAGCAGGGGCAAGCAGCTGCACAGCAGGGCCAAGGCCAGGGGGGCCAAGGGCAACAGGAGCCCCCCAAGGTCTGCATTTTAGTAACAAATGGGCTGTGCAAAAAAGCAGGATATGGTGAAAGGATGAGTAGGGTGCGGAGGAGGGGATTGGTAAGAACGGTTGAGGCTAGTTAGAGTTCTGTCTGGGGAAATCTACTCAGGGAAGGGTTGCAGGCAGAAGGGGGTCAAAAACTTCTAACAAGATGAGGCGGGTCATTCCTTTCATCTGATTGACGTTCACCACAACTAGCATCGGTGTGTTGTTTTCTGGGAATAAGAAGTCATGGTCATAATCATTCAGCTCACAGTTCCGACAACAAAGGTTTCAGATGCTTGCAACTACATTTGTTTCAACAAGCAAATGACATTGAGCCCTCAAAAGTGGCTTTGAGTGGCTGCATGTATATTGCGCTGTGCAGCAGCACGGGATTGTAAACCACAAAATCAAGGCAACGCATGCATGCAGCTGCATCACTGCACTGCTCGCGCGCACACACACACACACATACACCACACGGCATTTGTACAGGCATACAAATTACGTACATATGCACACACACATGCTCGTACAGGTTGAAGAGAGTCAAACCCAGAGTGGCAGTACCAATGGTAGTGGGAGTAATCGTCAGCATGACAGCAGCTCAAGGAAAGAGTTCCTCAATTTCTCAGAGCCTGTGAATAATCCAATGGCTGCACGGAGGTGTGTCCTGAATTGATCTTTGTGTCTCTCTCTCCCTCTCTTTCTCTGTCTCTCTCTCTCTCTCTCTCTCTCTCTCCCTCTCTCTCTCTCTCTCTCCCTCTCTCTCTCTCTCTCCCTCTCTCTCTCCCTCTCTCTCTCCCTCTCTCTCTCTCCCTCTCTCTCTCCCTCTC
>Ga0307942_1000152_pt1:32500-39525 | contig 39525 bp, 37 predicted proteins | sample OrgLakmetagen175_FD_201846 | JGI IMG/M metagenome (GOLD analysis project Ga0307942, IMG submission 201846) | Saline water microbial communities from Organic Lake, Antarctica - #175 | ecosystem: Environmental > Aquatic > Non-marine Saline and Alkaline > Saline | place: Antarctica... | reverse complement strand
AACCCCCCAACCCCCCCCAAACCCCCCCCCCCCCCCCACACACACACACACACACACACACACACACACACACGTATAAGCGCATAAGCACACACAAAGCACACACAAGTTGCCAGTTCACAGCGCAAAAGGCTTCGCCAACTTTTCAGCATCGCTTGCGATGCTTCCCCCCACTTGTCTGTTCATGCACTGTTGTTTTGCGATTGCAATGCTTATGGCAATTCTCATTTCTAAATCGAGTTGATTTCTACCAAAGACCTGTAAACCTGTTGTAGGTCATATCAAAGTATTGTGCGTGCTCAAAAGGGGGGCGTGTTTGGGGCACAGGGTTGACCTCCTCACGCGCAGACCCTATCCTTCCACAATAGACTGAATTGGACTGTAGGAGGCTGTGGAATTGCAAAAATGGGGGAAGTGGGTGTGCTTCTGCAAAATCGCCTTTTGCCGGTCCGCATCAGCAACACAACCAAATTTGAGGGGGCAGGTTTTGTTTAGTTTCCTACAGGGCTGTTCAGTTCGAGGTTCGGCCAAATGTCCGGGTTCGCAAACTTTCGTGCATTTTTAAAATTTGAAAAGTGCCGTTTGGAGTTCGGTCAAATTTCGACGAGCTATTAAGGGTTCGTTGAACTGAACAGCATGCGTCTGTCAATATTGCGCAAGGGACAGCACCCCCCCCGTTCAGTCTTACTTTTTCCTTGCAGTAAAAGTAACATGTTTAATGATTTACATATGAAATATGATCTGTAGTCTGTACCAGGCCAGGTTTCCTTGGTCCTAAGGCCAAACTTGTCATATATTTCTGAACTGCTAAGGGTTTGTTCAACGCGGCTTTTGCTCTGCACCCTGGAATTCTCCTTTTTCTGCTCTACAATGATGACATGGGCCTCATTCCGGCCCCTCTTTTCCCCCTATAATTATTTATAAAAAATACACAACTAATTGGAAAGATTTGAAGGTGGGAGGAGGAGCCCAAGGGCCCGTTTCCCAAAATGACACATCGAACCCTTCAAACAGTTTGAGGGTTCTAGAGCTTTCACAAACTTTATCGAACCCTTGCTCCCAACAAAACAAACTGAACAACCCTAAGTTCCTATATATTTTACCAGGGTTTTGCCAGGTTTCGTGCTCATTTGCCAGGTTTCCAATTTTTTTTGCAAAAAACATGGGAGACACGGGAGGTTGAAATTGAAAATGAGCCATGATAGAAAGGCAATACACCATGTCCATTTAACTTACAAGGCACAAACACATGCGCTTCCGCATATATGTGCATACGTGCGAGTGCTAGCACACTTTGCACACACAATCCCTGGAGAGGTTGAAGCAATCCCCTTACGCTCTTGCACATTTGTATCACCAGATGAGGAAGCAGAAGGCAGAGCAATGTAGTTGCTGTCAGGGGTCTGCTGAGACAGAGTGCGTCTGGTGCCATGGGACCGGGGTCATGCAACTGGGAGATACTGTGTACCTCAACTCCCAGGGCACCTATCCGTGCCCAGTGTGCAAGGCGAAAGGCTACGTGAAGTGCAGCAATTGCATGGGTACAGGCTGGCGTGCAGGTGCGATGATTGACTGTACATATTCACTTTGCTTACATACAATGAGCAACAACACACTACAATATACGCTCCTATCAAATTTGACATCTTCCTAATGGCCCACTGTTGCCTGCCCACACAAATCTCTAGGGTGGCTGGACAAAGATGTCGATCCCAGAGGACAACGTTTTGATTAATTTGCAGTGGACACCAAAACTGTGTCACTGGTTTAACAGTGATTACGTACGTTTGCCCCTTCAGCGTTCATGCCTTCAGTCAGCTTAGTAAATGTAAAGTAGAATGACGGTTATGTGTCTGTGTTACGTAAGTGGCCATGTACAGAGTTGATATTATAAAGACGCGGTTGTTGACAGTGTGTTGATGCTTTTTATGGTCAAGAGATTTTGTTTTGGCGATTACTCCTGCGCTCCATCATAATGGTATAATAACTCTCGTTTTTCCCTAGCAGGTGTTCTTCTGTCCCCATTTCAGGATGTATATTATGCAAATAGATGTCTTAGTTAAGACTGATCAAGGCAAGGCATTGCTTAGCCATTTATTGCTTACTTGATATAAAGTACTATTTTTGTTGGCCGCTTTGGTGAAAGTCGGTGGGCAATGAGAACAAGCCAACTGGATAGAAACTTTGTCGCCCATCCCCATTTGTCCGCATTCTGGCCAGGAAGAGTGGAAAACCCTCCCCTAGCTTGCCTACCAGATACTCTTAACACCTTCCAACCAGGGCCTCCAGCAGAAAGGTTCTCCATTTTCTCAGATCTCGATGCTGTAAAAGCACACTTGCACATCCAACAGAAACTAGGTCCTAAATCAAAAGAGGTTTCAAACCATCATCAGTCCACAAAGTGCTACACAAAATGCCAAGGACTGATCAAGGAAAGCATTGTCGAGAAAGACATAAGTACCTCGTTTTGGAAAAATGCCACCTCTGGTGAAAAGAAAATGTCATGCCGCACAGATTTGATTTACAGCCAAAAGATTGCCGCTAAGTGCAAGCATATAGAAGGCCCACCAATCTGCCCCATTTGCCTGGCAGAAGCTACTAGTCACTTTAGGCTAGACTCTCTAGGCTAGACTCTCTGCCAGTCATCCCATTATAACTGAAATGGAACTTTTGGGTATAGTGCTGCTGGATAAATGATTATAAAAACGATCCATCAAGGTACACAGGGTGCATGCCTGCTAGCACAAGCAGACGTAGGCATTTGTAAAAAGGTGGTACAACACGGCATTTTACGCCTTCAGAAGAGAAACAGATAGGAACGAGTCCAACCTGGCTCTTAGCTGTCTTCCAATCTTTATGCACAACAGCGGTGGAAATGTAGCAAGCCAGATGCTATTTTAATTACTCCAACCCAGCAAATACGCCCCAAACGAAACCCAACAAACATTATCAGCCAAACTAGTACTAGGTACTAGGTCTGCCTGCCAATAATGCAAGAAAAGTTGCCCGTTTAAGAAACAAATAGAGAAAAGAATGCAGATAGCGTAAACACGCACTACCGGCATGGATGAGGCAAATATGTTTTGTCTCCTGCACCGCCACCCAATGGATGCAGAGACACACAACATTCCAGAAAAGAAAAGAAAAAGCTACGCAGGCAGTGAAAGCCACTCCCCACATTAAATAAGGAAAAGGAGCCACTTTAGTACCGAGTACCGTAAAGCTCCTCCCGCTCGAAAAGGAAAATCAATGGGGATTAAGAGGGTTGCAGGCTTAGAGGAGTACTGGAAAGGGCACGTCTAGTATGGACAAGTTTAGCAGCGAAGTTCCCACTCGGAGAATTAAAATAAGAAAAGCTTTTCAGTAGAGATCCGATGGTTGGGAGGCAGAAGCCTGCAATCAACCAGGATTAGTATTGCCCAGATATTTGTGCGGTTTGTATTCAATGTTTCGTCTGGATTTTTGTTGCGGATCTGATTGCATTTGCGTAGGATTTATTTTTCAGAGATTGCTGCGGCATGTAGACCAGTATCTCTGAGGCTGTGGAGTGGGTTCCTTGAGTGGCTGCTGTGGTTGGTGCCTGCTGTCGCTTCTAGCAGGATGGTGTGAAGGGTCTTACGGTATCTGAGTAAGCAAGGTATTAGCAGCTTATGTTGTTCTCGTGCCTTTTCTGCTTGTTGAGTAGGGTAAGTGTCTACACAGTACTTTATTTCGATTAAAAGTGTATCACGTTTGTTTGGTTGTATGTCTCTTGGCAACTCTTCTTGCATTATTGGTAGGGTTTACCTAGTCGTTTGATACGTGCCTGTTGGGATTCGCCTGGGGCGAAAAGAAAAGAAAAGAAAAACTACGCAGGCAGCAAAACATTCCCAGCATCAATTAAGGAAAAGGAGACACATTGGCCCGAAGTGCCGTGAGTCTCCCCCACCAAAAGGGGGCGTGGTTGCTGGGTCGTTTTGTATATATTTATGTCCAATAAGCTGGATGTGGTGCCTGATTTCATCTGACAAGCACAAGACGAAGCTCTCAAACGTCAACCATCTACCTGACCATCCCATATTTGTTACTGCCGCTCATTGGCGCGGTAGTGCAATTTTTTCTTCCTTGTGCCTTCCTTCTTGTTGGGAGGAGCCTTCTACCAAGTGTCTGCACCATACGATTGACGCGCGAAGTAGTTTTTTTCACTGCCTGTAGTCTTATTTTCTTTCAATTAGGTGCATGAATGAAATATTCCTGGCGCGGTCCTCCACCGGATGCGCGCTAGTCAGCCACTAGCGACTCCCGAAACCGTCGTGCTCAGGCATGCACGATGGCTATACTTCATCAACTCAATTGAGAAATACCATACAAGGTGTACGACCTCTAAACTAATCCTGTTCAAGTATGTTAGGTGCATGACATAATGTTCGAAGTGGTGCTGTAGATTGCAGTATGTTGCAGTCATTAAATTTTTTCCTCTCAGCAAAAGTGACTCAAGATGATGTGCTTGTAGATACTATTGAATGTTATTAATCTGGTGGCAGCAGCACACAAAGGGCCAAGGAAAGAGCCAAACGCCAAAATGTCATTAAAGAGAAAAAGAAAGAAAATCCATATATAATGTAGACACTATAACAATAGAGTAAGTTGTGTCACGTCACATGTTTACATTTACTTAATTCATTTTCTTGACATCCAGGGTTCCATACAGGAAAAAAGGACATGATGATGGTTCAACATTGTTTGCTTGCGAGGATGATAGTTTAAGGTCTAAGTAAGAGCTAGAATCATGAGCCTGCTGTACTTGTATGTGAATTAAATATGACCACTCACAAGTTTTAACTCCTCTCTACCAGATCTTTCGTGTTGTGTCGCATACTGTACTGGCGCTGGCCGTAGTAGGGATTTTCCTGCGGGAATTTAGAGGGTCAAAGATTGTGAAAGCTAGATCCTTTGTCGGCACAGACAACTAAAGGTTGCTTTATTTACAAAGGTGGGCAGGAGTTTCTTTTTTGGAAGTCAGGATAGCCACCCCCCCCCCAAAAGGGGGAATTGATGCCCCTTTCCTGAATTGCACATCTGAGGTCATCCAATGGTTTCTATTTATAAATGTAACACTTCTGCATGATGATTGAGTTTGGGGTCGAGGGTGAGAGTGGGGGGCTGGATTTGTGCCATTTCCCTGCCATAAAGGTGGTATGGGTGTAGAAATGCGGGATTTGGTCCGAATTTCACCAATCTTTTGTTCCCAGATAGGTTAAGGGTCAAACCATACCCATCAAAGCAAAACAAAAGGGGGTGAACATCTGCCCCTAAAGGACTTGAGTGCGTGGGCCTCTTTACTGGGCAAAAATGGTGAAAAATTTATTTCTGGGTGGGTGGTTCAGAAATGCCAGGGATATATGTCTCATGGGAGGCTTATTTGCATCATCGAACGAATGGTGCGTTAATGAAAGGGAATACAGCAATCAGCAATGCAAGTTTGTTGTCAGACCAGGGTGGGCTACACAATGAATAACGGTGCTCCTAGATTGTCCAAAACCTGAGCACCTTCAATCCTGAAATACTAAGCTCAAACTGACCTGGTGCCATTGTGGAGGCCGCCGGCGTGGTTCTTTTGGGGGGCACGCTCCAACCCACAGCTCAGGATGCACATCACGCTCCTCTTGGGGTAAGGTTGCAAGGTCTGTGCGGAAACCTGTAGACATACAAAGCACAGGAGAGGCGTGTGTTCGGAGATTCACCTCACATATGTTGAACTCAAGAACATTGCAGATAGAAACATGGATGCTGAAGTCAATGGTCAAAAGCAGCCTTCAGGGTTCACCAGAAAAGTGTTTAATGCCTTACAACAAGAAGCGACAAGTCAGTTTGATGACAATTTAGCCTGCTCGAACGCATGTGCAAGCGTACCTGGAAAGCTCAAGTTTGGATCACTAAATTTGAAGTAACTCCGCTGCTTAAGCCACTGCTTCTGAGCCGGGGCCAAGTGCCGCACTAGGGGAGTAAGTCTGCATAAAGAAACAAATGAAGAATGAGCACCTCCTCCACCTTTTGACGTGCATTGAGTGTGTACAAAATAGGGCCTTTTGAGAAACACTGTGACCAATTAGCAAATTGTTGTCGCAATTGTGTTGGGAGCTTGATTTGGCACAAAAGGTGTATTTCCAACAGGCTTAAAGGAGCCCAAACCCTTTAAACACCGAGAAGAGTGCAAAGGCTTGAGCATGAGCACAAACATCCTTCTCTTACGCTTTTATCCAACTGTCTTCCAATATTCCTGTTCACAGCTGGCACAAAGTACTGCCCTTTCCTCTCTTTGCGTTGCAACCTCTTGGCCTTTTCTAGGCTATAAGAAGGTACCCTCCCCCCTACCCACCGCTCATTACGAGGAACCACAGGTGCTTCATCCTCGTTGTATGGCTCCCCTTTATCCCAAGGAGTGTTGGGGTCCAAAACGTCAATGAGCTTGCACACAAGCACCTGCATGTACGTGGGGCAAGGTTTGCAGCATCAGCACATTCGCAAAGAGGTGATAACCACGCTTTCTTTATTATAAAGTCAAGGCCAGCTACAAGCATCAAATCCTATTTAGCCAAAACACTCTCTTTCTCAGCAAGCATGCTTTGATGTGCTAGCAGGCACCCTCACCTGAATAATGGCAAGTCTTTTGGTGGGTGCAGCTAATTCGTCCATCTCCCCAAGTTCAGATAGCTGGTCAAGCATGGGCATGAGGATATTCTGCAATCGAGATATCAGCAACAGTGCGTTGGGACCACGAGCGACTTACCCAAAAATTACGGCATTAAAAAGGCCTCCACACAATTTAAATTTGCAACTACATAAGAATAGGCTCGCTGGTGCAAAACGAAAGACACGCTCTATATCAACCACACCACTGTCACTTGCTCTTGCCAACACAATCACACACATGCACACTTCACCTGCAACTTGTGGTCCTCCGACTTAACCCACTGGAACTCCAGCTGTAGAGGGGCTCCCTTTGGGGGTGGTTGAATGGACACAATGCGCAAGAACTCGTCAAT
>Ga0307942_1000152_pt1:0-27500 | contig 39525 bp, 37 predicted proteins | sample OrgLakmetagen175_FD_201846 | JGI IMG/M metagenome (GOLD analysis project Ga0307942, IMG submission 201846) | Saline water microbial communities from Organic Lake, Antarctica - #175 | ecosystem: Environmental > Aquatic > Non-marine Saline and Alkaline > Saline | place: Antarctica: Organic... | reverse complement strand
ACGTACGTGTGCGTGCTTGGCATGAGCTAGTGTGTGCATATACGTGCGTGTGTGTGCATGCGCGTATGTGTGTGTGCGCATACATGTGTGCGTGCGTTGTATACGTGCGTGCGTGTGTATGTTTGTGTGTGCGCGCATACGTGTGTGTGCGTACGTGTGCGTGCGTGGGCATGTGTGCGTGCGTGCGTGTACGTGCGTGTGTGTGCGTGCGCGTATGTGTGTGTGCGTGTGCATGCGCATACGTGCGTGCGTGCGTTGTATATGTGCGTGCGTGTGTGAGTGTGCGTGCGTGTGTATGTATACGGTTGTGTACGTACGTGTGTGCGTGTGTGCGTTGTTCACTTGTGTGTGTATGTGTGCGTGCATACGTGTGTGTGCGTACGTGTGCGCGCATGTACGTGTGCGTGCATGCGCATGTGAAGGAATTGAAGACGCCCTTCCTCTTAATGTCCTTCCTCCCTGAGAGAGGGCCAGCCTCCCAAGCTGTTTGTCCACCTTGAGGGCCTTGAGGGGTGGTTTGGGAGACGTTTCCGGCCTGTCCCCTTTCACATTTAAATTTGAATATTTAACCCAATGCGAGTTTCGTGAGGCCCTTGATACTTGGTTATTTAATTGCTCCCAACACACCGCGAGAGGGTTGAAACGTTCGCGGTATGCGGTGATATACGGTCTGTACGGTATTCGGAATCCTGACGTCGAGTGCTATCGAGTGGTATATATATGGGTCGAATCAGAAAGGGGGGGGGTGGGGTGGTCCCCCAGTGGGTTTTATAGTTTTGGGGGGGGGGGCCAGTTTTTTTCTGGACAATTTCCACGGAAGTTTAAATACTATGGTATGTCATTAGAATTTTCAGCTCAAGCCCAGTCGATTGCCATCCTTTTCAAGCAAACAGGGTGGACTAAGCAAACTGGGAGGGTCTGTGGACATGTCTAAAAGTCAGAGGCACACGTGCTCGGGTACAGGCTGCGGGGTCAGTCAAGCCAATGGAGCAGCAATTCACTCCAAACTTCCAGGATTGTGCCAGCATGAGATAGTCAGTGGAATTTTGAAGAAATGGAAGCAATGTGGTGCTGTGCAAGCCAGGTGTGGGTGCCTGGTAGGTCATGTGTGCATAAGCGTCCGTATCTCAGTTTTTGCCCCATAACTCTGCAACAGTTCAGTTTCAGGTCTTAGTGAGTATGCAGACGGATGCAAAAATTCAGAAAGGAGCAGATTGGTACCCTTTTTGTCTGGGTGGGGGCACTGGAAGGGGGGTTTGGGGGGTGGGTGGTCCCTCAGGCCCACCCCAACAAGTGGACATGCCTTCCACACACAAACACACGCACAAACACACGCACAAAAAAAACTCCTGATCGACTTGAAAAAAACACTGAAAAACACACAAACACACGCACACACGTACACACACAAACACACACACATGAATTGTTTGCACCAGGCACACCTCCCCCTGGTCAGGCAGACAACCCAGAGTTTGAGGCCCAGAGCAAGATTTTTCAGTTGTATGCTGGTGCGTCTGCTCCTGTTGTTGTAGGTTTCTCATGATAACGAGAAAGTATATGAACATAAAAAGGAAACATATTGAGCCTGTTTAGATTACATGCAAGCCAGGTGTTTGCTGGAACCTGTTTGAGAGCGGAATGGGTGTCACTTACTTCTGGGGATATACTACCGCAGCAGCAAGGTTCGACCTTGCATATTTCCATGTACCCCTCTTGTCTGTGTCCATATCTCTCACACTAAACCCACTCCGTACCTTCAAGCTTTGAGTCCTTGTATGTCCTATTCTGCTGCTCAGCTTGCAGCTGTGTTTGTATGTGTGTGTGTGTGTGTGTTTGCACTGCATTGTGAACAAGTATGAGTGTGGGCTTGGTAATTTGTAATTTGTGTGTTGTGTCTGGGCATAAGTGCACGTGGATGTGTGCAAGCATGCTGGAACACTCAGGCAGTGTCACACATACTGAGAATTCAGGTGAAATCACTCGGCAATATCGCTTACGTGTCAATCACAGAGAGAGACCTGCGGTGCTTAGCACATGTACACACTTCTGTAAGTGATATGCAAGGGGGAAGCCCGGCACGAGCCACAAGCCCAGGAACACTCGCATCCTCACACGCATACATAGGCGCACATCAAAAGCACCAAAGCGCTACTACATGTCGAAAGCCGTCTACATGCCGACGTTTTGCCCTGTGCTTCACTGTCGTCAGCCGCAACTAGGGCAGTGCGTCCAGGCTTGCAGCTACTCATGCTCCGCTTGTTATTCAAGCAGTATAACATTGGTTGGCTTCTGCTCAATCCCTCTGCCCACCGTGTCCACCATCCTTTGACAATGCTCCATCCTCCACTGCCTGCTAATATGTTGACCCTTGTGCCCTTTCGTGTGACTCACAGGTGAGCTGAGATCCATCGGGTCCGTGATGATCAACACCGACGCAGATGGTAACAAATCCATCCTGAACGCCGATGAGTTCCAGCGCCTCATGACGGTCAAGGCACCTCCAGAGACGACAGGCAACGAGGCTGCCAACATCGACTGGGCGCGCTCAAGGGAGCGCTTGTTCCAGGTACAGCTTTTTTAGTAGGTGTCAAGAAAGGGAGAAACGCAGGTCAAATGTAAAAACGCGCTGCCACACGTCTTTGTAGACTTGGATGTGAACAGCATCTGCTGGGGTACTACATACAGTGCACCAGCCTGAACTGTGTTCTGGATTGAATGCGTTTCCTGCATCCAAACTTGCCCTGCAGGGCTTGTGTAGACACGCTGCTCACTGGACTTTTGTATGCTGCAGGACATGATGCTTCCCTTGTTTGACCACTTGAGGCACATGGCAAGGCTTCCAAAGGGAGAGGCCCCCATCCGCCGCCTTGCCATCTTTCAGGTGCGCAGGTTGCCATGCTAGCTCGTGTCTCAAGTGTGTCAGCGTGAGCCAGGCACCCTACCACCATCACCATCTTTCACCTGGTCTATGTACTGGGCAGCACTGCTTGAATGAGTCAAGGATGTGCAGGTGTGCTGTATGTGCCTCCGTTGGAATGCACAACCATGTGTAAGACCTGCTGTGGTCGTCATTTTTGGGGAAATAGAGGCCCGTGCTTCACAACCGTGCCTATTGCAAGTGCAAGTCCCGGTGCAAGATCTGTGCTGCACTAAAGCCCCTTGCGCAGGGACTTTGGAGTTGAAGGGTGCAGCCTTGCTACGACGTAAGCATCTCCTAATCACAATCCACACTTCTTGAGAGTTGAAGGGTGCCGCCTTGACCTACAACGTCGCATCTCCCTCACAAACCGCAGGTGCTGCTGTGCAAGCTGATCGACCTCGTTGATAACGCCATCCCATGGGACAGCGGACCCAAGTACGACCCCATGGAGGAGGTGCAGTACATCACACGTGATTTTAGGTGAGAGCTGACTATGACGTGCAAATGTAAGTGCATGCACGCTTCTCCGTTGCACGCACAAAATGGCCTCCAAGTTTGAAAGTCTGGCCAAGGTTGTGCTAACAACAGCTTGCATATTCTTTATTGCAAGCTGTGGAATGAAGTTTTAAAGTTGCAAATGCCTGTTTTCTACGGTGTTGTCATGTATGCCTTGTGCCCCCTGAGACAAACGTTTGACTTACCTCGTTCGCCTGCTGCATTCAATCACATGCGCAACCGCTAACGTTGTCTGTAGGCTCACTCCCCTAGTGGCGTGCCTGAACAGCTTCCAGCGCTCCTGGATGGCCACACAGCTGTTCATGGACAACGCAGAGCGCATGATTGCTGATGACCTCTGGGATGATTACATGGAGGGCAGGGTGAGTGCCTGTTCACGTGTGTGTGTATGTGTGTGTGTGTGTGAGTGTGTGTGCTGTCACAAAGTGAGTGAACGTACTGGGATGTTGCTACGTGCAGATACGTTCAACGTTGTATTGTCAGGAGAGGTTGAGGCAAACCTCTAGGCAGGAGGGGTGTCACGAGTCTGCCCGCGCATGTGTGTGTGTGTGAGTGTGTGTGTGAGTGTGTGCAAATTTTCACACGTCCACTCATGTGTATGACCCTGTTTCAGGACCCCACGTGGCGCAAGCTCTGCTTCTGTGGCTTCCGTGAAGACATTGCCCACCTGGCCCAAGACGAGCGCGACAAGAAGCCAGGCATGTGGCCAGGGGCATGCCCACCCAAGCTCTGCCGCACACGCAAGGTGGGTGTATGTCTGTTTGTGAGCATAATACTAAAAAGGAAAAATATAAATAGTTCTGCGCCCTGCCTCCGTCAGCAGAGTAGTGAATGTGTGAACACAAGCTTATTGCATATTTTGTGGTCAGGCTAGCAAACAAACACGTGGGAAACTGCACATCAACTATGCACGTAACACATAGCACGCTTGTGTTGTGTATTGTTTGACTAAAAGCTCACCATCGGATGGTCCAGTCTCCAAACTCGGTTGACCCTCCGGCTAGAAATATAGATTATAATAAGAGATTTAAAAACTGGTTCCTGCACGGTCATACGAAGTATCTTGTGCTGGAATAGGGAGGATATGTGTGTAAATGTGCGTACTTTAGTTCGTGGAGTATGCAGATTCACTTTCTGAGCTTTAGCAGGTCCAAACCTGTTTCAAATGGGATGTTGTTTGTGGCTGCCAAAAGCTCACACCAAGCTTCCAGCTGAAATTAAGATGGTTTACTTAAGCTTCTAGGGCAGGCAAACAGTGGAAAGGAAGAACAGGAGCAAAGCCTGCAAGCGCCCCTCCGAGCGTCTAGCAGCCCCAGTCTGTAGTGGAATATCACACACAGTTTGGGATAGGAAGATGGCTTCGAGACGCGTGCAACGAGGTGCTCGGTACCAGAAAAAGAGCGATCCTTGGGGATGAAAGAAAGGATTGCAACTGGAAAATGTGCTAGATTTGGGGACTGTGTGCTGACGGGCAGGGTGTGGTCACGATTCCTTGTTGCTGATGCGATCCTGTGCACAAGAATGCAACATGCCCAAAGCCAGCTCGCAGGTCCCTTGCATGCTCATACGACATGTACGCTTCTCTCACACAATACCGCATTCCAGTATGTGTGTTTGTCTGCTTCATCACACAGCCATCCAACTTGATCAAATTCCTTTCAGGTCAAATACTATGGTATCTAGAATCCATTTCAAACATTGTACCACGTCTTGATTCCCCTCTGCTGCAGGTCATTGTGGAGCCCAAGTCTGGCCGCAACATGGAGCGCACCTCCTCCTTCTTTGCCTCCAACCGCCAAAGCGAGCGCAAGAACAAAGACAACGTCGAAAAGGGCAAGGACGGCAGCTCCTTCCCCTCTCTCCCTTCGGGCAAGCAAAAGGCCTCCATAGGGCCCCGCGCCTCAATGGGCTTGCCCATATCAAACGCCAACAGTAACGGCTCAGGCAAGCTCACTCCACCTCCTAACCTGCCCCCTATAGTTTCCCAGCCTCCTCCAAAAGCACCTGACCAAGCCAGCAAAGGTGACACCCTGCTCAAGCAAGGCCCACCAACGGCCTCCCCTGGGGACCAATTACTAGCAGCAAAGATGCAGCCTCCGCCGCAGACTCCCTCTTCCTCCGATGCTGACTCCCTGAACAACTCCAACCCCTCCTCCTCCTCCCACACTCACCAGCATGGTGCCATGGGGCCTCGTCCAGGCGGACCTATAAATGCATCATCCGACTTCCGGGCCATCACCATTAATGCCAGAGAAGCGCCTCAAAATCCAAATCCCTTGGACCTCCCGCTCCCTGTCCCTCCTCGCCTGCAATTCCACTCACAAGCTCCCGCACTGCCCACCCAGCCTCAACCCCCCTCCTCTAACCCCCAGCAACAATCACACAGCAAACCTGCCACTCCGAGTGGAGGAGGACTGCTTGCAGGTAAGGCTGGGTGCTACCAGGCAAATGCTTTCATGCTTCTCCTATGCCCGGGGCTTTGATGCGTTCAATGGTGTACTATAAGTTGCGAGTGAAGTGCCTACATTGGGCGCAGTATGCTGGTTGCTAGCATACTTAAGCAGGTGAATGCACCACGTTTTTAACACTCACTTGTTGGACTAACCTACTTTGGCTGTCCTCTCCGCACTCCGTGCGGCAACTTGTGTCCTTCACTTCTCCAGCAGGCCTGACTGACGCTATTGTCTGCGCCACACAAGCACACATAGGCACTGGTATTGCCAGCTCCGCCACTCTGCAGCGGCCCACCTCACGGCCCCTGCATTCCTTGCAAGCCGCTGCCCTTGCCCACCATCAATCACAGCAGCAACTGCAGCAGGAGCAGCAGGACAAGCAGCAGCACCCCCACACAGATAGCCACCAGCAGAGCATAGTGCTGCCACCCTCAGCAAGCCCCTTCCACACAGCCAGCACAGGGCGTGTGCCTGCCATCCGAAAATGGGGGACTCAAAATAGAGGGGCTGGTACTGGAACAGGCAGCAACAAAGTGTCTCCTATGGCTGTAGATTGGCCGAACGGTACGAGCCAAGGGCCCCCTCCTAACCCGTAAAGCTTGTTGAAATTCCTACTGACCTGCTGCTACAGCAGGGACGCCTTTGGAGCTTAGTGTTTGGTAACCACCAAAGAAATGATCGTGTTTTTATGGTAGTCCTTTAAAATATATGCATGGAAGCAAACGACAGCCTGTACCTTGAGTTTTTTGCACCAGTGAACTGTAGGATGCTGCACATGTTTTCTAGGTTGCTTCGTTCTGTCCTGTGTTGAAGAAGCACTTGAATGGATATTCATCTTGATTAAGTCAATGTTGGTAGGTTTTAAGAAAAGTAAGCAATTATATGCAAAGCTTGTTGCATAGTACTGCAAAGTATACAAGTTGCGATGTTGTCTTCTTCCAGCCTTCTTCTGGTGGCTATGTAACGGTTGTATTTGTAACGTACTGTGCAGCAGCGCCCTCGTGTTTCGATTTCTTTTTTCCAACAAAATATTCCTACCTTTGACTTTGTTCATTTATGCTATTTATGCTATTTATTTTGTTGTTAAGTACGCCAGCACCTTGCAAGCCAAACCACCTGAGGGCGTATTTCCAGCCAACTGCTCCTGTCCTGCTTAGTTGCAGGAGAGGGATCAAAGTCACGAACAAACATGACAATTTCTGTCACGCCCAACCAGTGGCAGCGACAAATCGTGTGAGAAGCAGTTAGTTGGTTGACGGTTGAGAGTTTCTGTACGTCTTGTCCAATAAGCTAGGTGTGCCAGTCATATTAGTGATAGTGTAGCCAAGCCGGTATGGTGCTATTCGGTGATGAGAGCTGACATAGTTCATGAGAAAAGCACACCTGCTCTGGAAAGGAATAAAATTCACATTCATGAGCGAGAGCTTCCCACCAATTAGGCTGTATTAATATAAAAAAATCAGGAACGCACAACACTGGAACAGAGCGACGTCAAAGGAAACTGGTTAACCATTCTTAGGACCATAGCCCAACCCCATCAGCAAGCAGACAACAAAGCCAGGAAAAAAGGGAAGTCAGTCGATGACAGGAGACAATGTTGCCAGTGCTGGTTCCTTAAAGGAATAAGACGCAACACACCACATGTGGCAGCCTGGAATTTACCTGCCTGGTTCATTTATCGAAACTGTCAGATTACGTTAGTCTGCGCTGCCCGCTGCTAAACAGAGCATAAGACTCAGATCATAAACTAAGTTGCTTGTGAAAAAAAGAAAAAACTACGCAGGCAGTGAGAACCACTCCCCACATTAATCAAGGAAAAGGCGCCACTTTGGTACCGAGTACCGTAAAGCTCCTCCACCGCGAAAAGGAAAGGAAAAAGTGGTGAAGAGACTGGCACAACCATCTTGTACAAGATGACCAAACAAACTCTCGACATCCTTACGTGCATTCAAGCTCACACGGTAACCGTGAGCAGAAGATAGAATGAGAAACTTCTTGCTGGCAGTGACAACGCAGCTCTGTACAGGACGATGTACTACAGCCTTGGACTCAACGTAACTGCAGCTATTTCAGTCAAGGAAGGCAGCATACCCAACGCCAGTGTACTCGCCTCTCTCCCAGTTTTACAAGTTTTTGATGATCTCTATTCCCTCCAGTTTCTGGTTCTCACTGATCAAGGTTTCTGGTAGTAGCACCTGGTATTGGTAAGAAGTGCATGTACGTAAGCATTCAAATAAAGCTGGTTGCATAAAGGACCAGATTGTAGCAAGACATTAACTTCAAAGTGTCTGAGATCACGGAACAAGAGAGGGACAAACGGTAAAATTCCAACAGGCACACAATCAGTTTCTGTATAATGTCAAAACAAAACGTACCTCTCCATCAATGCTGACCACGGTGATGTAACTGCTGTTGTCCGCACCATTGCCAGGCTCAACTGTCTAAACAGTTTGTGGGATGTTGTGTATGCAGTAAGTGTCACAACCCATGCAACCATGAGCACGTGCCTACGTTGGAACAAAAGCTTGCACCCAACATCCAATGTGACATGTTACCTCCATCAGGTATAGTTCATCAACTTAAATTGATGGCAGGTGGGATGAGGAGCACGGCTAGTTGCTTGCAGTCCATGCAGCATATGTAAAATGGGGGGGCTCACACACATGGAGCATGTTACTATGCATTTGGACGATTAGGCACATACAGTTTCTATCATGGGCAAGTGTCCAGTTGTATGTATGGAAAAGGAGACGGCAAACAGCTATTTGCGCACCTTAAGTGCAATTATGTGCTGGTCTTGACTGCCTGGTATGAAGCGAAGTGCAGAGTAGCCCCTACTTGGCTCTGTGTTTCCTTGGATCTGCACAATTCATGCAGGGAGACTGTCATGCAGGGAGACTGGTGCAGAGAGACTGTCATGCAGGGAGACTCTGTGTCTCCTTGGATCTGCACGGTTTATGCAGGGAGACTGTGTCAAGGTTTCAGGCTCACAAAGTAACATATCAAATACGCAGAGCCCATTTTATAATTTGTTGCCACCGCAAGCTTCTTAATAAGTTACAAGGCGAGCAAAAAGCCACCCCTTTTTGTGCCATACTCTCATGCAATGAACAGCAACTACACAATCTTGCATTAAACGCAAGCCACGACCTACCTGAGTGACATTAATGTCCCGACCAGGTCCAGCTTTACCTTGCTGCATGATCGGATCCTTAGCTGAGATGATCAAATTGCACCCAAGTTCACTGTCGAGATCAGGATCCTGGCCATGTTGGAAAAAAGACATGATCGGGCGTCACGCAGTCATCACGCAGTTATTGACCATTGCAATTAAAACTGAAGCTAAGATGCACCAAAATAACAAAAGTCCCTTTATATAGAGATACAGTGTATATGTGCGTGTGGCCTATGCAAATTGTTTAACTGTTGACCTTACCCATGGCTGATCAATAGATAGTCTCCTTGGCAAAAAGAACCAGCGCTGGTGATGTTCTGACCATGCAGCTGCTCTGCATGCACATGTGTCACAAGTTTGGTTGACACTTCTGTGGAAGGAGGGTTGAGAGAGCTGAGCACACTCACTCTTGCGTCAGATATCCTCCACTATTTGGAAGCACGCCAGCCTGAGCAGGTGTAGGTTGTTGACAATGCTGATGTGCAGGTTGCTACATAACCATACAAAGATGAGTGAAAATCACCATTTACTCACCGCACATGAGAGGCTGTTATAATAATTTGACCTGGAACACGTTGAAATTTGGTGGCATTAGTCGCCAAACACGTTTTGATGAGGTGGATGTAACAACAAAGGGGAATGCATGCTTCTCACCAGTCAATGTGTCTTATGAAGCCTGTCTGTGGATCGATCTCTTTGATGTACTGGACATTCTTCATACCCTGGGTAACCAGAAAGTGAAGGTCAAGGATGCAGCTGAGCCACAGGGCAGACGTGGTTTACATCAAGCAGCTATTGCTGTTGGATAGCTCCTTAGCACGCACCAGTCCCGGCAAAAAAGGGGGTTGCCTCCAGACCTCATACCCTACAGCAGTTCAAGGATTGCAGTTATGCGCGAGTGGTTTTACTCTATCAAATACAGCACTCGCATCTTATTAGGCTAAGCAATCACACGGACCCACCATGACTTCCAATAATGATCTTTCCGTTCTGCATTGCTGACCTGCACATGATGTAGCACATGTTTATCTATGAAAGCATAATGCATGGTATAAAAGGTAGTCTAAGAGGAAAAAATTTCTGGTGGTTTCTTATGTTATCTTGCTTGCAGCAACTGAAAGAGGCTTAAAAGGCTTGATCACTCGCATGAACTCAAACTATTTGACTCTTATTCCACGCACTCACCACTCGCACTTGAAGCCCCTGCATGCGTGTAGACAGACATGTCATTTTGTAAAGCACTGGAATTTCATACCCTGTCACTACCAGTAGGTCATTCTGCTTGCTCACATGCTTGCTTGCAAGCAGAACGGAAGAAGCATGACAAAAGTAAAAAGCAGCCAAGCTCACCCTGGCGACATTCCCGCGCCATCTGAAATGATCCACCTCGGGACTAAGCTGACCTCACTGCATGTGCACACGGATTGAAGCACGGCTGCTACTGTCTGAATGGATAAGGAGTTATCTGGTTACTTAGAGACAGGCAAAGAGCCGTGCTGGCCTACAATTTTGCCCCTGCCCGGCTGCGGATGAACTACCTGTGCAATAACCTCTCTACTGTTAAAAGAGGTAAATAGAGTTGGCCAGAAAAATATATTTACATGGTGTATATATGGAGCGTAACAAATGAAGTACTTATGTGACACTCTCACTGCTGCTTAAAGGGCTGTAATTAGGGTTGCCAATACCTTCTTTCTACATATACCGTAGGTCACGATCACCTTTGTGACACCAAGGTGAATAAATATCGTTTTTAATTCGTAAGGGAGTCTGTAGGTTAACTTCCAAATTTTTTATAACTTTGTGAGAGCCTCTGCAGGGTTAACTTCTCGCTCCATGCGTGTGTTTAGCACCCCTGGTGATGCTGGAAAGGGTGTTGCTACGAGGGAACCTGCTGCTGCTGCTGCTGCTGCTGAGAGGGCTTCAAAAACAGGGCCAGGGGGTTCACACTGGCACGCTGGGAGGGCATGTAAATAAATAACTATACCGCAAGCCAGATGTGGCCAGTCGTTCATTTTTGACTTCAATTCCAGTTTGAAGAAGGCTCCAATGAAATTTCTTGTTTCTTCGCCTAATTTTTTACTGATTTCCAAAGTGATCGTGGAGCTATGGTATATATTATATATGATGTTTGGAGGGGACTATGGGCAAGTAAGATCTCCTGTCCAGCCTTACCTTGGAGGCACCACTCCGTGCAAATGCCGACTGTAGTGCGCCTCCCAGATCGAGGAATCCAGTTGTTGTTGGGATTGCTGATCCATGGAATTGGAACGTGTTGCTAAAACCTCGAACACAATTCCCTGCAAGTTCAAGCGTCAAATTAGGATTGGTTTTATTTTGCAGGCAACCAGACAAATAGAGCTGGAAGCAAGTGAATAGCCTTTTCATACTGTTTTGCCACAGTCAAAAAAGGCAAGCGGACGGACGTTTAAATCGGGGATATTCATTACAGCAATTTTGTTGACGTTAGACTGGAGATCTAAGCAAAAAAAGATTATTTTATAGACCTAAAACTAACCAATCTATGCTAATACACTCTACTTATGATAGTAATAATACGTACTGCATATATGACTGCATATTGCATAAGATTTGGCCAGTTTAAATAATAAAATCAAAAATGCCTCGCACATTTTGCCTGATGCAAAGAACAGGTTTCCAAGAGGTCGTATGTTCAAATCCGGTCAATTATTTTGCTCCAACACGTCAAATGCCCTGAATTTTTGCAATCAAAGCGTGCTTATTTTTGCACAGCCTTTGGTTTAATACTCGTAGAGCTCTTCCCTGTTGTTTAAAAAAAGGGGCTAAACGTCTTCGTACTGTATTTATTTATTGAGTGTTGCCCCCATCGCATTGCTCACATTATTGCTACATTATTGAATTTTTCCACACCTCGCATAGGTTTGTGGCAGTACAGTAGCTTACACATGTTTAACTGTCGAGGATGTTGGTTGTGCTTAGAGAACTTTCGTGAGAAGATCCGGCCGCTGACCCATTTCTGACAGAGAAATCGAGTGACACTTCGAAATAGACCAGCTGTTTCCTCACTCGCAATGACTGGGCTTGCATGCAATTGCTCCGTAGCAACTTTGAGGGATGCGTTTTTGAGCACTGGGTGACTTGGCAAGGGCTGCACGTCACAGCAAATGCAAATTAAGTTTTACACATAATTGTTGTACTAGTAGAGATAAACAGCATAATAGCGTCGAGCCAGAACATGCTGGATGCCAATAATATACAACCCAACCAGAAGCATCTCAGCTCAGATTGCTTTACACCATTGATCTGGCAATCAGCGATAAGATGTACACGCACTAGTGAATGCTTGATTCGGGCTGCATGTATCCCCCCCTCTAAGGGAAAAAGGATGTACACTGCCAAACTTAGGAGTGAGTTAAGTCACAGACGTGAAAACGTTTGGAAGACACCCAGCAGGGGCTTCAATTCAAGTGTCTTATTGTTCTGTCATGCCTGATGATTTTAAAGTGTCGTTGAGAGGGGTTGCAAAGGCTTGACATTTTTGGAGTTGGGCATTAAAGATCTAGTCAACCTCAGGTGCTACCTTTACGCAGCCTGATGTGGCACACAATAAAGGGCAAGGTTGATTGATAACGTGGTGCAACTTTTGTGGTGTTCTGCACTAGTAGAACAATTTATCAGCGTAGTTAGCTGGGTGGATTAATTGATGTAACGCTTGTTGAGTATGGAATGTTGGGTGAATTAGGTGGTGCGACAGTTTTGGCGTTCTGAACTAGAACAGCAAATTTTGTGAGTGGCAAGGTAGGTGAATAGAAAGGCCCCTCCTGACATTTGCAGCGTCTTACAGTTGTAGGCAGTTTCTGAGCATGAAATCGTAAAATAAGTAATGAGGGCCTTCCAAAAGATGAGTAAGGATGCTTTGCAGTGGAATAGAACGTTAAGTGCTCTGCAAATTGTCGCTGAACGACTTTAAGAGCTCCATAAGGGTAAAATCCAAGCTACAATAGATCCTGGCCTCTCAAAATACTCACAGTTCTGTCATCAAATGAGTAGAGCTTCCAGTCCGGAGCCCCAGTGCTCAGAAGGTCAGAGAGCTCTGCCCCGTATGATTATGAGTGTGCATGTGTGTTAATAGGTGTGTGGATAAGTGTGTGTGTGCGTGCACGTGCGTGAGTGTTTAGTGTGCATAAAAAAATGTAATTACACACATACACCACACTCTCTAGGACTTACACATTAAGAAGCCATCACACATAATACGCAAACTAACTATCACGCACGTCTACACAAATCAAGCTTTACCTGCCCCCCTCCCCCCGTACGAGTACCTGCAGTCACCATAAGGGCTGTCGTTTCACTTACAGTCCGATGTCAGTGCGATCACAACTGAAAACGGTCAAGGCCTTTACCCGGTATGCAGGGGAAGAGAAAGCGGAGGCGATGCCTGCAATCGGTGTTAACGTAGGAAGACGGCTGACAAATGACAAAGAGGGCTGCTCGGAGGAATGCACCTGTGCTTTGAATCAGAGGAACAACTCACCTCAGAGAGGCCATAGCAGCTGTTCTTCTTAACTTCGTGCTTCAGCTGGTGTATGGCATAGACGGTAAAATCGATTTAAGTTTGTTCCATTTAAAGTGACAGTTCACAACAAAATGAAGGTAACGTTTAGTTGAAGCATGTTACACTGTAGCGTGTCTCTTCTCACACTCACAGTCAGTTGGACTTGTGTCAAGGAGGATGTGAAATGCTGGAACCGAGGTGCGCGGTCAATGCCAGAAATAGGCTGCGTGTCATTATCTGTGAAATGGATCGACGCGACAGACTTCTAGGCAGGCAATAGTGCTGTCACCCTAAAATGCGTGCTATGGACATCCTAAACTCTCATACATTCTAGATCAAGCCTTTTCATAGATGGATAATCAGAATCATCAGGAACCGTACCTGCAACCATGAACACCTGCATTGTGTGCAATTCAGGTATTACTAATGTCTTCCTCATTCTGAACTGTCCCTGTTCTAAACTGCCAACGTCTATGCTCTTATTCACATCTGTGCGCACACACTCACACTTACACACACACACACACACACACGCACACACGCATACACACACACGCACAAACACACACACACACACACACACATACATACACGCGCGCGCGCACGCACAATTCCATTTAAAGGCACAAGCAAGCTTGCAAGCTAGGCTGATTTTATGGTCATGGTCAACGCGCACTCACAGAAAATGATTTGTCAACCTCCCTTGCGGATGATGACATAGGACGGACGACAGTGGGGATCGCCAGGAGGGATGCCCCCTGCAGTGCATGCCTCCTACTAAGCAAGCTAAGCATAATGTGCTATGTATTAATTAATCTACCATATCCGATGAGTAGATATTTCAACTAGGGTTAAAGGTCTTGCACATCTCTGCTGCACATCTCTGCTGCACATCTCTCTCATTCACTTAGACACAATGGTGGAGGCAAAGAAAGGAGAACTGCTGGACATCCAAGAGCAATTCTCAGCTTTTAACACGCCCAATTTTGATGTGGCCCAGCATACGAGCAACGGTGAGTTGCCTGTTACGTGGACGTGCATGTGTTGTGTGTGTGTGTTGTGTGTGTGTGTCTGTGTGTGTATGTGTGTGAGAGTGTGTGTGTGTGCTTGTGTATTTATGTATGTGTGTGGACGTGTTTAAGTGGTGTGTGTGTATGAATGAATTTGTTCAATTTGTGTGTGTGTGTGTGTGTGTGTGTGTGTGTGTACTGTGTGTGTCTGTCTACCAGTTGCACCGACAAGCTGTCAGCTGATGATATGCAAGGATCGAGTTCTGCTCCAGCTCCGCATGCTCCACCACCGCGAGTTATTTTGTGCGTCTGCTTGTGTCTTCTTTCCAGTGCTGGCTGGGAGTCAAACCACTGCCCAGGCTCAGCTGGAAAAGATGCGTGAGGGCTCTCGCTTGTTGGACACTGCCCTGGCTTCTGAGGTGCGCATGCATTTTGCGCTGGGTAATGTAGTGCTCTAGCGTGTTTTGGAGGACAAAGAATCAGCTCTCCCAACTTATGAAATTCTCATGGTCAGCTCTGTTCGCCCACGAGGAAAGTTCTGGGTGTGAGTACGCATACTGCATTATTCAATCGTGTTTTCATCAATGCACACGTACGTGATTGAGTGGCACGCGTGATTAGCCAAAGACTTCTCACCGTCACTCAATTTACAAGTGCCGCCTCATGCACCGCAGACAAGGGCACATGTGTCATTTGCCTCGGGATTCCTTTTTGCCTGCCTGGCTATTCTGTATGGCATCTGACAGAAACTCAAGGAACGCCAGGCTATAGCTGTCCTCATAATCACGCACTTGCTTATGCGCACGTGCACGTGCAAACATATTTTTTGTAGGTTAACGGCTTTTTAAGTTGTGATGAGCACCATAGCATGTACACGTGTGTGTATGTGTGTGTACAACTAATTGAATCGCTGCGAGAGAGGACGAAAAAAGGAGCTGCTTGGCCACGTGTGCTGCACAAGATGAAATCAGTCCACAAAGCCCCCTTGCAGTTCATCCAATGATCATCCCCTCTTTTATTCTTCCCTCAGCTAGCAGTCAGTGTCAGGAGCCCAGAGCTGTTGTGGCCATTAACGTAAAAGTAATTGTGGCAACGTGCGCTAGAAACAAAAGGCACGTGAGCCCCCCTTGCAGCTCCTATACTCTCCCCTGTGTTTCTCTGGGGCCGCTGTGTCTGAGATACCAAACTGGACAACTGTAAGCGCGTGTACTGTTATATCTAAACTACTCTATTCGCGCCTAATGATCAGCAGCACGAGCCCAGAGCTGCTGTGGCCTTTAGCTTCTGACACCGGCCAGAGCCTAGAGCTGACGTCAAGCGCTGTTTGGCAGTGCGTGCTTGAAACGAGAGGCACGTGCGCCCCCTTGCAACCATTCAAGTTTCCCAGCCTAAATCTTCATGTCAACAGGTCACCGGCAAGAGCCCAGAGCTGTTTGGCCATGTACGTCGCATGAGGGACACTGAGGCCTCACTCGCAGACGTGGTGCTGTCTGTAGAAACACTGCAGAGTGCGGTGCGACGTATACGGGCAGAGGTGGCGGGCCCATATGAGCACATCCGCGCTCGCACTTGCCAGCTGCGCAACCTGCACACCACCATAGGCCTGCTCCGCCACCTCATTCACCGCCTGAAGCTGGTGTGTGTGTGTGTTTGTGTGTGTGTGTGTGTGTGCGCGCGTTTGCGCATGCGTGTCTTTGTAATAGTTTGATTATCCAGTTGGTTGTAGGCATGGTGGCACCCATCATTTGGCAGCCATGTGGGATGAACAGATGTTTGAAATAGGAGAGTTTCGTGCAGAACATACAGAAAGCAGAAAGTAGCTACTTCAATTTGTGGCCTTGAGTGTGCAGGGTATACGTGGTGAGGTAAGTGAAACATGTAAGCTGGGATGCTCCTATGTGTAATAGCGGACCTGAGCCTCACTCACATTGGTACTTACCCTTTCAAGCAGAGCGGGTAAGTAAGTGCCCGACTTGCAGGCCCACACAGCTGCTGCACTTGAGCTTCTGGGTTACAGTAAAGAACAAGACACTCGCATAAATGCTTCAGACCATTAAACTTTAAAATTTGATACAGTACAACGCTTGCACACAGGTGTGCAAGCTGCAGGTGCATGGTTGCTCTGTTTGAACTTCAGGACCAGTGTGGAATTATTGTACCATGTAATGATCTCTCTATGAACATACCGGTAGCTTTGATGTGGCTCTGGTATCTCCACGCGCACAGTCTTGCAGCAGACCCAGAACTGTGCCGCTATTACGGTGCCACACATCCACACAGGTGCACAAGCTGCAGGTGCAGATGGCTGCCCCTCCGGAGTCGGTAGATCTCGCAAAGGCGGCCAAGCTGCTCACAGATATCCGAGCAGTTGATGGGGGTGCCGCTTTTGAGGGAGTGGAGGCTGTGGCTGCAGATGAGGCCTTTCTCACACGTACCTCTGCCCTGGTGCACGAACAAGCACAGGTAGGTCAGATATATGTGTGGAGCATACTTATTTGCGTGCATGTGTGTTTGTGTTATTAGCTTTGTGAGCCCTAGTATGAACTACACATGCATGCGTCATATATTGGGCTGAAATTATAGCTAAAGGTGAGGCCTTCCACATACGCAACTCAAAACAGGCTCGTGTCTATGCTTGCTTATGGAATCCAGAGGCCTTCATTCTTCCCCCGAAATATGGCAAATAGGCCTCACGCAAGCCTCGCTGGTTACTTAAGTAATTTGGTTTTGAGTTTTGAAGTCAGGGCTGCATCAGACTTTACCAAAGAGCCTTCTCATAATGTTGCAACAGTCACGAGCCGATGCACACTTTCTGTCAGGTTGTAGGCATGCAGCACGTCAGCGTGCATTGCCCTGCCTGGTTTTAGGTCCTCTTAGACAAACTTTTGGCGGATCAGTTCTTAGTATATGCCTTTGCCTACCCAAATGTAAATTTCCTAATCGTACTCACACCTCACACACATACACACCTACATACATGAGTACTCACGTGCACACACACACACACAGATACGAACACACACAGATATGCACATACACACCCGCACGCAGACACACGCATACATGCATGCTCACACACACGCTCGCATGCACATCATACACAAGAATGTACACGCGTGCAGGCTGCGCTGGCAGAGGGCATGGCCACAATATCTCAGGCCAGAGTGGGCAGTGCCCTGCAGGTTTACTTCAACCTAGACGAGCTAAGTCAGGTAGAGTCACCTCTTCCTGCCATGCCTTGCGATTAACGTGGTTGCGTAAAAGGTGTGCATATGTTTGTGTGTGTGAGTGTGTGCTCGTGCGTGTTTGTGCATGTGTATACATGTGTGTGTCTTCTTTAGACTGGAGGTACTAGATATGCTGGAGTTTTTTGCCCCATATTTTCCAATAAATTGCCCATGGTAGGAGCTTGCAAGGAACTACAAGCAAATTACTGAGACGTGCCTTTTACGTACTTATTCCCTGAGCATAACATTGCAACCTCCTAAACTACACAAAACAGCTTTACATTTTTCAATCACACCACGGTACATAAGCCACCAAGAGCAACAGCCACAACGCGTAACACTCCACGCTCGCATTGAACAAAGCTCTGTTTGCACTGTAGCCAGATCTGACGTCTGTTGCTCCTTGCTCGTTCTTCAGGCCCTCAAAAGAAGCACCACCTCTTGTTCCTTGGGTCAGGAGATACAGCGGCTGTCACCAAACGATAACAAAGGAGTGGGAGACATTGAGCTCCTAAATTCCTCCCCTCCTTTGTACAGAATGCCCATGTCCCTTATAACCCCCAAATAGAGCAAATTGAACTAAGATGATTACAATGACAACATTCACGCGAACAAGCTTTTTTCGTTCCACTTGCTGCTTGCCGCCAGGTGCCAGACTTCCATCCAATCGTCTTGTTTGGGATACTCTAGGATGTATACACACAACATACACTTGCACACATACTCACTTTCAATGCGCCATACATGTATGTACACACACACACTCACACGCACGCACGCATACACACATACGAATAGGCCGTGCGCACCCTGCTATCTGGTTACCTCCAAAAGCTGGAAAAAAGTGCACGCACGGCATTGGACCCTAAGCACCTCACTAGCTCAGAGGACGGAGGCAGCAGTACTACCAGCACCGGAATGGGAATGGGAAGTGGGTCTGGGAGTGGGCGTGAACCTCCCTTGGGGACATGGCAGGTAGGTGGGCGTGGGGGGATGGGATGGGAGAGTGAGAGCGAGCACTGGAGCCGTCTTGTTTATTTCATTGTATGCACATGCCACATGTTCACACAGGCTCCCTTATGACAAGTTCATGTAGGTCGCAGGTTATCTAGTATGCACTTTTGGCATGCTCAGGCAGACATTGCTTCTGTTCCTGCTGCTTCCTAAGTTTGTAGGCATGCTGCGTGTGTGCAAGCCTCAAAGCTTGCAAGCTTTTCCAATGCACTGCTCTGCTGCACTGTCATACCGAAACAGCCTGTGTGTTTGCATGCAGTCATGTTATCGCACAGAGAATCAAAAACGCAGCCTGCATGCCTACTCGCCCGCTTGACCTTGCTCTCGATAGCCAATCATTTCCATTACTTTTTATTCAAGCATCATAATAACAACGTACACACACATACACATACACCACAGGACAAGCTGTGGTCTGGCCTGAAGGAGCTGGCTGACGGCATCATTACCTCCACCACAGCTGTGTGGCATCTCCAAAGAGTGGTCGCCAAGAAAAAGGTGTGGGGGGAACACCTCCAGGCGGGGGCATTTCTCAGTGGGGCCATCCAATTATAAAGAGTGGTGGCCAAGAGAAAGGTGCCTGTGCACCTTTCGCAATTTGACCTCCACCACGGCTGTGTGACGTCTCCTTGGTTTTGATTGGTGGACAAGGAAAGGTGTGTGCATGGAGTGAGTGCAGTTGTATGCAAATGTAAGGAGTGAGTGCCCTCCAAGCATACAGGCATCAAGTCATTTGGCAAATGTTGGATCGACATGTAGCTCTAAGGTGCTGGCTATTCATTGAGATGTCCACAAACTGCTACAAACAATTGGTGGCGCCAACAGTCAATCGAAAGCACTGTGCAGTCGTTTGTCATGCCTTATGGACGTTCGACAAGCTCGCCACAATAGTTTGCAATTCTTGAAGCATGCCTGCTGCCTGGGGTTGGCCAGGATACGTAAACATACTTTATGTATGACTGCTTCCTTAAATCTTTTTGCCAATTACCACACGCATGCATGTATAAGCAATCGGCCAACCCAGATATTTAAGAACATGCCTGCCTCCCGCACACGACAAAACAGTGTGCGCCCCAAACACCCAAGGAAAGTAACACACATCATACCATTACTCAGTGTGCCCTTCCTGTTTGTGCCGCTGTTCAGGACCCTCTATCTCACGTCTGCTTCCTGGACGCGTTAGTGCCCCCCGACCAGCCCCTCCTATGCCAGCAGTTCTGGTGAGAGCATTGCGTACGAGTGTGAAAGAAAGAAAACACGAACACACGTAACACACTTTAACACACGCCTGACAACAGGTCTGTGAGTGTGTGTGTGCGCGCCCTATCACTCCTTATCTGCTCTACTACCCGTGTGCAACTGCTTGTACGTGCACTGGCAGCATGTGGGTTTGCGAGTGTGTTCCTACAATTGCACATAATCAGGGTTGGCCAGAACCGTATATATACCATACAAGACCGTATATTTTGGTGATTCCCTGCCAAAAGTACCGTATATACACCGTGTATTTATATGTGGTTCTGGCCAGCTGTACACATAATACATAATACAGTGCTGATACAGCAGCTTTGGGTGTAAGGTGTGGTGGAAGCCCTCACTTTGTTTGCTTCCCTTTTATCCGCCCATGTTTGGGTGTTTCACCTTTACTTCCTTTTCCTTCCGTTGTTTGCTGTGGCCAGCTGGACACAAGCGCAGTTTCCCGGTGTGTATACTTGGATCCTGTTTAAACCACATGGAGATGAGTTGTTCTCGCTCAGGCTGTCTCAGCTGTTCTTTTCCTGACAGTCAGCATCGATCTCTGAAAGTGCAGAGAGTTGTGTGGCTGCTTCAAAGTATTGAGCACAAATGACTTTGATCATATCTTCCTAGCAGTTCTACATCACACAAGTCAGGTGTAACCATGCTGCCACCTACACCTGCAGGGATGACATTGCGCGCATGCTGCTGGAGGTTTTCACTGCGGCATCTAAGCCCTCCACCAAAACAGGCTTTGTGCGAGATGCGCTCGTGTCAGGGTGAGTGTCTCGTCGTTTTATTGGCCTTGAACAAGCCCAGCCTCTATGTTTCAGAGCAATGTAGACCGTCGCAGCTGGGTCATGCTTGCCACTCCTTGACCTCTCGCGATGCATTTGATGGTTTCTTAGAGGCAGGGTGTGTGGCACATGTCGTAGGAGAGCCATTGGACTGCAGTTTGCTTTTTTATGTAATGTGTAATGTGCAACAAGAGCTCAGGTATATGTAGATTGGCACGTGTCGTGCCATCATGTTGCTTGCGATGGGTGTGCTTGGAAGCTGCCACACGGTCTTGCCTGTTTGCTTTGCTATGTTTGATGCTGCAGTGCAGCGCAGCAGTGCGTGACAAAATACCCGTGTGGTGCTGTCATGTGGTCTCGCGCATTTGCTCTGATGTGTTTGTTGCTGCAGTGTAGGGGAGCAGCGCATGACAAAATACCCGTGTGGTGCTGTCATGTGGTCTCGTCCATTTGCTCTGATGTGTTTGTTGCTGCAGTGTAGGGGAGCAGCGCATGACAAAATGACAATTACTCAATACTGCTGCTGTTTATAATTGCAGGTACCCCAAGCTGGCCTACACCTTTGAGGCCATGTTTGAGCGCTTGGCGTTTGAAACGACAATGAAGGTAGGGGGCTAAAAGCCAGCAGAGCAGTGCTGGAGTGTTGGCTGGCAGTCTTGGAGAACTAGATTAGGAAAATATTTGTTCAAATAGCATCCATGGCCTATTACCTGTCCTCCATTTCAGCGTAAGGATGCGTGCCACTCCCCAACCCAATGTCGATGGCAAGGCAGGAAAGCATTGTATTAAAATCATGCACTTACACCCTCAACCCAGCAGGATTTACTCCCTGACAACGAGTCCATCACAACCGGCATGCCTGACGATGTTGCCTGTTGTGACTTTTCTCTGGATTTGCACACAGTGTGTGGCACCTGCAGTGGCACCTGTACAATTGCAGCAGCTCCTGAGTGCCACGGCTCCCATGCAGGTAAGAGTGAGAGTGAGAGTGAGCGGGAGAGCGCATGTGCGCATGTGAGGTGCTATTCCTGCAAGCCTGTGGCTACTAAGATGAGCATGATGGACTTGGTGCTTTTTCTGTTCCGCTGGACGGCTTGCACCCCATCGGATCCCTTCCTTGTAATTCCCAAGCGCAACTGCTGAAAGTACTGGTGCTGCATCTGCGCACCGGTTCCTATGCACACGTGTTAATGCCAACACCTTGGACATGCAGCAATTGAGGCATAGTAACACAAGCACAATCATTCAAACGTTTGTCTCACACTCACACGCACACACAAATACACACGCACATATACACACCACACACAATCATACACACGTTTGTGACACACACACACACACACACATACACACATCTACCTTGCCCTGTCTGTCCTCTTGCCTCACCCTTCTACCCTTAAAAGTAATCCACAAGGCTAGCCACTGACTTTGTCAGCAGCTGAGCTGCAGTCCTGCACCGCGTGTGCTTGCTTGCCTTGCTAGACGTGTTCTTCCATTGTCTGCTCACAGGGAACATACTTGGCCATCAGTCTGAACCGAATGAGTGATGCCGTGACCACAGCGTTCCCGGGTGGTGCCAGGACCCTGCCCTCCCCTGCTGATGTCCAAAAGTGCATAGGGTAGGGCGTGGTGGTGGTCTGTCAAGTACGTGTGTGTGTCTGCAACTGTGCGTGCGTAGGTGATTTGTGTGTCCGTGTCTGAGCTTTTATCTGTGTGTGAGTAAATGTGTTGTGGGGACGCAGTGAGGTGCGAGTTTAGTGCGAGTTGCATGCCAAGGGGGGAGAAATGATGAATTGGTTTGCAACTGCCATTTTACCGAGTTCTGTTGCCCAAGAGTGAGATGTGAAGAACCAAGATTTCTAGGGGGGGCAATTCTGTGCCTGGAGGATGCATGCCGCTGCACGTGTGTCCTGACTTTGCAAGGCACCATACCGTGCCTTTTGTGTAGCTGGTCCTGGCGTGCGTACACATGTGCACGACCTCGTACGCGCAGTACTAGACAGCACTTTTAACTTTTCATTTGTGCAGAGTCATCCATGACGAGCTCAAGGTTGGTGGTGTATCTCCTCAACTTGCTGCCTTGGTGGCGGCAACGTCCGGTGAGTTTCGTTTTTGTGGGTGTCATTGTTATTTAGTCTGATCACCAAAACTCATGGGTGCAGGTGTTGTTAAACCATGTGCAGTGCGTGGAAGTGTTTGTTTTTTTGTGCGTGACTGACGCAAGCAAAGTTCAACCTGATGTTTTGAATTCCTGACTACAAATCCTTGAAACATACTTGCGTCACTTACCACCAAAACAAGCCCATTCAGAAGTGTTCTCACTTCACTGCTTGCACACACACACACACACAAACACACACACACAAACACACACACACACACGCACACACACACACACGCACAGGCACCGCACTCGCGCTGCTGTCAGAAAAGGCAGAGTACATGGCAGCTACTGGGCCTGATGTGCGCATTGTCAGCCATGGTGTGCCGGCATCCGCTGCACAGGCACGTAACATTGCGCTGTGCTCGCAGCTGCAGGAAGTGCACAGGTGCGTGCATAGTGGGTGCAGGGCCTGGAGTGTACTGCTACGTTTTTGCGTGTAGCATGTGGGTGGAGTTGCAGGTGGAAGTGAGGGTAGGGGCTTCCTGTGCAGCCGTTTGAGGAGGGCGAGGAGTAAGAGCGCAGGAGATGGAAGGATTATTGTCTGAAACCTTTAAATTAAAAGATATATTAAATGCGTCAGTTGTGGGCAATTTTGTGGAGCTGTGAATTAAAAAGAGGCATGCACTGAGTAGCGCTAATGTTGTTGCTTGCGTCAAAGGTGTGCTGTGTATACTATACCGTATAGTCTATACGTGCATACACACCCTGTGCGATGAGCGTGAAGCTGGCGCGCCAGGTTTCGCAGATGGATCTGGTAGTCGTTTGATTTCTTTGCGTGTGCATACTAGCTCCCAATAGCAAATCACGGAGGTTGCAATTTCAAAGCAACATACAATGACGTGTATCCTCATTGTGACACTTCAAGATTAGGATGAGGGACATTTCAAGGTAAAAATTTAAGGTGCGCTCCACTTAATGCCGCGCTACCTGATTCTAAGCCAACCATGCAATGGAATTACCAATTAACACGCATCCAGACGTACGCCTCTTGAATTGCTGCAGGTCACTGAGCTCTTTGTTACCGAAGCTGCCACAGACAGCCGCACCTGCTCTGGCGGCATCCTTGGAGATAGTACAGGTGCATATTTGTCTACACACATTGAATTTAGGTAGTAACTGCTTGCTTCCTTGGTTGACTGTTGGGAATCGAAGCAGTGGGGATAATACAAGGTCAGCAGTATCACGTTCTTTTAGAGCCTAAGTACGCGCGTGCACACACACACACACATACACACGCTCATACACGCACACACATAGGCAGACACACATAGACACGCACAGGCATTCACACATAGACACACACATGCACACACGCATAGACACACACATAATCGCACAAACACATGTGTGTTGTTTCTCTGTTTTGGTGCACGATTGGTCGTATCCAACTGACGTGTCCTTCCTGCCCACCCTATTTGCTTTCTCGTCCCCCTATACACTTCAGGCCACCGCCATCGAAATTGTAGCCCCCATCTTTAAAAGCATTGTTGAAACCCTGGAGAACCATTTGTTAAAGGTGAGGTAACTGAGAGAAGCTATATCTTTCCTTACTCACATGCCATCCATTCTTAGTTACAATCCAGCCGGAGCTTGCTCGTTGCAATGATTGCTATAGTTTTTTTTTTATGTGATCCTCGATTGTTTGAAACACCAGAGCATTCCTATCGCTAAACTTCAGGGCCTCCTATGCACTGTGCATCTCCTAATCCTGGTTGCAGTGTTCTTCATGCGTAATGAAACTCAAGCCAGTTGCAAACGTGTGTTAAGTGTGCACATATATTTGCATGTATGCGTATGCGTATGTGTGTGAGTACACGCGTACCTCAATATTATGAGTCAGGCAATCACCCTGACACACAATAGAGGCGCCATTTCAAGCACTTGGCATGCCACCCTTAGAAGGGCAGTTGACTCCAAGAGAACAGGCGGGCAGTTCTCCGATTAGTGTCCTCCCAGCTTTTCGTCAACACACCTTTGCTCCCTGCTTGCAGATGCACAGCACGGACTTCAGCCGGGGGGAAAGCGGGGAAAAAGGCGACGGGCCTGCTGCACCGGGTCGTAGCAGTGCCCAGGGAGTGGTAGATACCTCTAAACATGTCATTGCCGCTGCCACACTCATTGCGCACTTCAGGTTGGTCGTAGGCAAGATAGCCTGGCTGCTAACTAGGTAGAGGAGGGCTGTGGGAGAGGTGCCTCTTTGCTGGGGATAAACTGGCTGGAGACTCTTATACTTCGCGTTGAAAAGATGACTGTATATTACTCACAAACACGAGTAGAAGAAAGGGGAGCGCTTAGTCTCAGTATTTCTAAAGCAACGTTTTTCTTTTACCAGTTAGATGGACCAGGTCATGGCGACAGTAATTGACGCTCCCGCCCCGCATTTTTCTGGCAAATGTGTTGGAAGAGTGCTAACTAACTTCATTGCCACGTTGCCCAAAAATACAGGTACAACAGGTTGTGAACATTCTTGCCGAACTCAATCCTTGCGCACTGCAAAATTGTCCAGGTCGGACTTCCTGTCCAAGTTTGTGCCCTTACCTTCTCCCAACGTGCCCTCCTGTGTGGGTGCTCTAGTGGAGCGCATGGCTGCACGCATGCTCATCTTCTTTGTCCGCCATGCCAGCTTGGTGAGCTGAAGATATTTTTTTTACAGTAATAACAGGAGTGAAAAACTGCAATTGGTTTCAAAGACCATTAAAACCATGAAACCTTGTATTGTCAGTGGAGAAAATGGGTGCATTCTCTTTACTTGCACCTGGGTACCATGCCAGCTTGGTTGAGCAGGGACCGTCCAGCACACACTCACTCATGCGCAAGTGTATGCATCCAGGCTACATACTTATCTTATATTCAATGGTTATAACTAGCATTTATAACACCGCATTTAGCTGCCGCCCCTTGTATGGAGGTTGAGTCCTAGAGCAAGCTCCATGCAATGCCCTGCTCAAGCCACTGCGTGTCCTGCCAAACCCTATTCGCGCCCTACCACCTTTTGGTGCACTATAGGTGCGACCTTTAAGCCAAACTGGGAAGCTACAACTAGCCAAGGACATGGTAGAGCTCCAGCTGGCAGTGGGATCGTCCCTTTACCCGTTAGAACAATTAGGCCATCCGTACAGGTGGGCCAAACGTGTATAAGACACGGCTGGGTGTGTACACTTATGGTATGTAGTGATCAATACGCTAGCATTGCTGTTTGTATTCTTGGTCCGCACACGCAATAGGGTTAACATGTTTTAAACTCTCTTTCCTCCAAGCACACTCGTCATCACAGCCTGCCTAACACGCTTTGCTCGATGCAACACTCGCAAGAAAAGGAAGGCAGGCATTAAAAACCGCTCCCACATTAGTTAAGAAGAGGAGCCACTTTGGTACAAGGTACCATTTAACTCCTCCGTTGCAGATAAAAAAAATCAGCGAAGACTAGGAAAGTTGCTGGCTTGGCTTAAGACCAGGTTCTGACGAAAGTTAATAATGGCACTGGAAAAGGCATATATTGTATGGATAAGTTTAGCAGCGGCAACTAGGCCTGTGCCTTTTTACACCCGTCGTCTCATTGCAGGGTCTTGAAAGCCTTCCGGTCTCTGCTATTCACTGAGCCGAGTGGGATCCTGTCCTCTCCCCTCCTACGTGAGCTGCCCCCATCAGTCACTGCTCATCACATTTTTGCAAGGTGCGATAGCTTCAGTGGGTTTATGCTCTTTGCTTGCATTTAAATCTTGCAACCTGTTTTGTCAGGCTTGAAAGAAACGGAGGTTAACGCACCTTCAGGCTGAATTATTAAGGTAGGGTGAGCATGGACCTGTTAATTTGCCTACGTCATAATTTCAACATGCTTTTCCCTTCTGCTGGCCTTTTCGTACTGACTTCCTACAGTAGAACATCAATGAAAAAGCGGAAGTCGTCGTTTGCATTTTTCTATGAAACTTATCTTTTTTTATACCGGACTACAAACTCATTGCTATCATGAGGCCAATATGCATGCGCCGCGCTTTTCACGCTGCCACAGGCTGCCTGCTGAGGTTCAAGCCCCCCACGAGCGCTCTGGTCTCACTGCTGCCCAGTACTCGCTGTGGCTGGATACACACAGCAACGAAGATGCGCTTGCAGGGGTGAAGCAAGCTTTAGACGCCTCTGAGAGTGGGTGGAAAAAAGTGCCTGAGGCGGCAGAGATTGTGGCCATTATTTTGAAATTGTGTTGATATGTTCTCCCTCTACTACTGCCTGCAGCAGTGAATGAAGAAATAATCGGATTGAATGATGGATGACCAGCCATGATCAAATAAAATTTCAGACCAAACTTATAATTACACATTTGTATGAGCACCTCCGCGTGGTGCCCCCTGGAAAACGCCTTCGTGTGCCTTCGTGCACACGCCCGGAAATACTCGGGAGCGGCTAAGACTCATACGGCGGAGCAACACGGCAGCCCTCAGCGTGGT